>Ga0209751_10000594_pt1 | contig 38922 bp, 43 predicted proteins | sample RifCSP13_1_FD_184019 | JGI IMG/M metagenome (GOLD analysis project Ga0209751, IMG submission 184019) | Soil microbial communities from Rifle, Colorado - Rifle CSP2_sed 13_1 (SPAdes) (version 2) | ecosystem: Environmental > Terrestrial > Deep subsurface > Rock core/Sediment | place: Rifle...
ACGAAAGAGCAGGCGGTTGATGCGCCCGAGGCTCGTTTGCTCGAGATGCAAGTCAGGCAGGGCCCGGTCGATCAGGGCGAAACTGGCGAGGATCAACACGAAGCCGATCGGGAATAGAGTCCATGTCGGCAAGATCCGCTGGAGGCCATGGATCAATGGATCAGAGAGTCTGGCGACGGGAGAGGTGATAGGTGACCTGGATCGGATGATCCAGCGGTCAAGCCAGCCCTCGTTGAGGACGAATAGCCCGAGTGTGACCGCCGGGAGGTAGATTGTCTGTGTGACCAACAACGAGACCAGACCTGCGCCAAGGCTGTGTCCGCGGCCGCGCCCGCGAGCGAGATAGATGAAGCCGATCAACAGGACGATAAATGCCGCTCCCAGCCGCGAACCGGCGATCATCGCATAGCTCTCTTTGGGTGTGAGAGCGCCTGCGTCGAGAAACGTGAGAGACGTCGCTGCCACCGGCGAGCCGGAGAGGGCGACTATTGCCAGAAGCCATCCAAAGCCTAGAGCGCTGGCCGGGCTGTCGACTGAGAACTCCCGGCGGAGAAGAGGGGTGAGTGGCCGGGCACCTTCGCGCAGAAGGGCCAGGGAGAATATGAAGAATGCCAGCGAGCCGACGATCCAAATCAGGCGAAGGCCCCGTCTCATTGGGGTGTGGGACACTGGGCGCGTAGGGGAGGCTGGGCCGGCCCTCGAGGTCATAGGGCCTTGTTGAGTTGATCTTCCAGGATCTTCGGAGAGGTCGTCGGCAAGCGGCAGGAAAAGCCCTGGCACAAGTAGGCTGTAGACTGGCCATCCACCGTGGCGCGATCGACGAGCAGGGCTGGGTTGCCCGGCTGGCCGGAGGGACCGCCGGCCACGACCAGGCGCGGGAGGTAACGTCGGCGGGCGACACGGATGAGGTCCTGGAATTCGGGCGAGCCCGGCTCGCCGATCACTCCAAGCTGGAGTTGCGGTCCCAGGCCGAATTCAATGGCGCACAGCCATCCGGCGAAGGCGGTGGGGTGTTGGGCGGAAGTCGCCTGCATGGCGCGCGCGGCCGACAGTGCAGGTTCGATGAAGGCGGCCTCGCCGGTCAGGGCGCCCAGCTTGAGGAGAAGATCTACGGCCAGCGTGTTCCCACTCGCCACGGGGCTGTCCTGGATCGATTTCGGCCGAGTGATGAGCTTCTCGTGGTCGTCGCCGGTATCGAAGAAGCCGCCGCGCGGATCTGCGAAGTGGCTCAGAATCTCTTCGGCCTGGGTGCGCGCGGCCTGGAACCAGCGGGGATCGAAGTCGGTCTGATAGAGCGAAAGCAGTCCCAGGCCCAGTGCGGCGTGGTCGGCGAGTTGGGCCGCGAATCGGGCCCGGCCTCGGCGCCACGATCTGAGCAGCCTCCCCGTGGGCGTGAGTTTTTCGAGCATGAATGCGCCGAGCTCAAGGGCGGCCCTCAGGACTTGGGTGTTGCCCGTGGCGCGGGCCGACTCGGCCAGCGTCGTCAGAACGAGCCCATTCCAGGAGGAGATCACCTTGTCATCCGTAGTCGGCCGGGTTCTCTCGGCGCGCGCCGACCGAAGGATGTCGCGAGCGAGCTGCCATTGAGCGGTGAAATCCTGGAGTGTGAGTCCAAGCTGCGCCGCGACAGTGGCGTCGTCAGGGGTGCGCTGCAACACGTTTGCGCCGTCGAAGTTGCCGGAGCGGCTCGCGCCGGTGGCGGCTTCGAACGCCCGGAGCAGCTCGGCCGGCAGGCGCGCTTCGATCTCTTCCAGCTGCCACACGTAGAATTTCCCCTCTTCACCCTCTGAGTCTGCATCGATCGAAGAGAAGAAACCGCCCTCCGGATCGCGCATCTCGCTCAGCAGAAACGCGACCGTCTCGTCGTGCACGCGGCGAAGGCTCTCGTCTGAGGTGATCTGCCACGCGTGAAGGTAGACCTGAGCCAATTGGGCATTGTCGTAGAGCATTTTCTCGAAGTGAGGGACCTGCCAGTTAGAGTCGACGCAATAACGGTGGAATCCCCCGCCGAGGAGGTCGTACAACCCGCCGCGGGCCATGGCCGCAAGAGCGTGGCGGGCCATATCCAGGGCCAGTTGATCTCGGCGGCGGGCGTGAAGCCTGAGCAGGAACTCGATTGCCAGAGGCTGAGGGAACTTGGGGGCCTGGCCCCAGCCTCCATGCGTCCAATCGTACTGGCGCAAGAGTTGGGCGGCGGCCGAGTCGAGCGCCGACTCTCCCATTTCCGTTCCCGTCGGGGTTAGATCGGGCGAGGCGGACAGGTGCTCGGTCAGCTTTGTGCCGACTTGCAGCAGGCTCTGGCGCTCCTCTCGCCAACGCCGGGCAATCGTCAGAAGCAACTCCCGAAAGGACGGCAGGCCATGCTGCGGCGTCGGCGGGAAGTAGGTTCCGCCATAGAACGGCTCACCGATGGGCGTCAAGAAGACCGACATCGGCCAACCGCCTTGCCCTGTCATGGCGACGACGGCGTCCATGTAAAGAGAGTCCAGATCAGGCCTCTCCTCCCGATCGACCTTGATATTCACGAAATAGCGGTTCATGACCGCCGCCGTCTGTGGGTCCTCGAAGGACTCGTGGGCCATCACGTGGCACCAGTGGCAGGCGGCATAGCCGATGCTCAAGAATATCGGCCGGTCCTGTTCCATGGCTTGCTTCAATGCCTCTTCGCCCCAGGGATGCCATTCGACCGGGTTCTCGGCGTGCTGGTGCAAGTAGGGTGAAGTCTCGCCCGATAAGCGATTGCTCACCTGGGAGTTCTCCGCCGCCTCGCCTCGCGCTGCAATGGTAGAATGACCGTCATGGAACCCTCTTTGTCTCCCATGCGTTGGATCCCTTCATTGATCATGATGGGGCTGATCTTCATACTGTCTTCATTGCCCGCCAGCCGTGTACCTGACTTCGGAGCCGTAGACTTCCTCGTCAAGAAGGGCGGGCATGCCACAGGCTATGCCCTGCTCGCCTTGGCGTATTACTTCGCTCTCCCACCTCGACTGACTCCTGGTTACCGCGTGATGATGGCGCTGTTGATGGCGATCTTATTCGCCCTGAGCGACGAGTACCATCAATCATTCGTCGAAGGGCGCACATCGTCCCTGCGTGATGTCGTCATCGATGGCGGAGGGGCGGTTTTCGCTCTGATGATCGCCGCGGTCTACTCGTCGAATTCAAGCTCTAGATCCGACTCGTCCTGACCTCCTCCACGCCAGTTCTCCCCCGGCAGAAGCTCGATGTCCCCGAACAGCTCATCCTGCCGGGCCGTGATCCGGCGAAGCTTGATCAGCTCAAGGACCGCCAGAAAAGAGACGACGATCTCCAATCTCGATCTGGACTTCTTGAGCAGTCGTTGGAAACTCGCCTTGCCGGCCTTACGCATGATTTCGAAGATCAAGCGGATCTGGTCCCGGATTCTCACTTTCGGTGCGGCGACGACCGAGTCCAGGCTGGGCCCGCTCGGCTTCGAAGCCAGCACTTCGGCCATCGCCCGATACAGGTCGTCGGCCGTCAACCCACTCAGGTCGAGTTGGGGTTCGATCTTCGGGGGTGGGGCAAGCCGCAGATACGAGCGCAGACCGGCCGCTTCTCGCTCTCCGAGATGTCCGGCCACTTCCTTGTACATCTTGTAGGCAATGAGCTGCCGCGCCAGCGCCTCCCCAAGATCCTCCTCATCCGGCTCGCGCGCCGGAGCCTGGGGGAGCAGGGCCTCGGATTTGATTTGGAGGAGCTTGGCGGCGATGACCAGGAACGAAGCCAGGTCGGAGAGTTCCAGCTCGGGCGCCTGATGCAAGTATGCGATGTACTGGTCGGTGACGGAAGCCAGAGCCACTTTGGTGATGTCGAGTTCTGCTCGCTCGATGAGCTCGAGAAGCAGATCGAGAGGGCCCTCGTAGACTGGAAGCTGGATCGTGTAGGTTATCACCGGCTTGGCTAACGGAGCAGGGCGGCCAGCAAACCGATGAGGATGACGATCACCAGAATGCCGAGTGCACTCGCCGAGGCGATCAGGAGTTGCCTGTCGCGTACCTGTTGGCGAGCGTAGGCTTTGGCCTCATCGGTCAGACGCAACCGGTCCATCTCCCGAAAGCGGTCCATCCTTTCTCGTGACGCTCGCACATCGTCCGCCTGAAGTCCCGCTGCCTGACCTCGGGCGCGCTCGAGGAAGGCCGGGTTGCGAGCGGCATTCCCATGCCGAAGGACGACTCGGGCTATCACCGTGAGCGGTTCTCCGCACTCGAGGCATTGTTCGGCATACTGCGGGTTGAGGTGACCGCACGCGGAACACACCTGGGCCTCGCCGATAATGCTCGTCCCGCAGTACGGACATGTGAGAATCCCCTCGGTGTTGAATTCAAGGCTGGGAGCGGTGCAGGCCGGGCAAGTCAGCCGAGTCACCACGATCTCCAAGGCAGGGGCAGGCGAATTGGGCGATTATACCATCCGGCATTTCCCCGAATGGTATACTCGGCGGTCGTTCTTGTCTTATCGGGCTGGTGCGAGGATTCCATCGGGGATTGAAGGGTTAGCGCGTTCTCAATCCTACGCATCGGCTCTCGACTCGCAAGAGGTCTTGGGACGCGTCGGGTGGAGTCTGCATGAAGATCCCGCCCCGGTCCGCTTGGAACGGCCGGTCGGACGTTGGATCGAGAAGGATAAGGCGGCGTTGCCATCGATCGGGGGGAGGGTGATAGCATGGGTCAGGCTCAAGTGATCTGGGTCGAGCAGGAGCAGTTCGTCGGTATCGACGAGTCGAACCACTCGGTTGTGCTGTCGACACAGGGAGAGGGGAACGCGGTCGGGATGAGGCCCTCCGACCTGCTGCTGGTAGCTCTGGCCGGCTGCACCGCGGTTGACGTCGTGCGAATATTGGAGAAGAGCCGCCAGAAGCTGGCGAGTCTCAAGATCGAAGTCACCGGCGAACAGGAGCCCGAGCCCCCCTGGGCATTCAAGACGATTCACCTGAAGTACCGGCTGCGAGGCTCCTTGAGCTCCGAGGTGGTCGAGCGGGCGATTGAACTCTCCGAGAAGAAGTATTGCTCGGTCTCGGCCAGCCTGCGGCCGCAGGTTGAAATCACGACCTCCTACGATATTCTGCAGGGCGAGGAATAGGACGGATGGACCTCGGCTGGGGCAGGCCCGGCGTGGTAAGATGACCCAAGCCTGAGGTTTCGTGACGGAGATACTGATGACGAACGAACCGATCCACGTATCTGACGCGACATTCGAGAAAGCAGTCCTGCAGTCTGCGGTTCCGGTCATTGTCGACTTCTGGGCCCCCTGGTGTGGCCCGTGCCGCATGGTGGCGCCGATATTGGAGAAGCTCGCCGGCGAATATGCCGGAAAGCTGATCGTTGCCAAGGTCAATACGGATGACAACCCTGAATGGGCAATGAAGTACGGCGTTCAAGGGATCCCGACGATGCTTTTCGTGGCCGGCGGGAAGATCGTACACCAGCAGGTTGGAGCAGTCCCCGAACCTTACCTGCGTGATGCGGTCGAGGAGTTCCTGGGGGTCGTTAGAGAGGCTTCAACCAACTGAGGCGGGCCTGCCGCCCTGGAATAACGGAAAACAGGCAGACGGGGCCGATACGTCGGCCCCGTCTGCCTGTTGTGTACCGGATCAATCTCCGTCGGGCGACGAGGCGCCCCAGATCAGCCCTTCGATCACCCGAACAACACGCCGCAAGAAGGAGCGCACGCGAGCGACGAACGCCGTGATCGCCCGGCGCCTTCTGCGAGCGGGCGGGACCTTCGCCTCCGGCGCCACCCATTGAAGCGCCAATGCCCCCCAGGTGAGCCCTCCGCCGAATGCCACCAACACCAAGTGGTCGCCGGCGCGTACCCGGCCGCGCTCGATCGCCTCGCATACGGCGATTGGGATCGAGGCCGACGATGTATTGCCGTAACGGTCGATGTTGAGCATGAAGCGATCCATGGGCAGGCCCAGACCACGCGCGGCCGCCTCGATGATCCGCTCGTTGGCCTGGTGCGGGACCACGAGCTCGATATCGTCCAATTCAAGTCCGGCACGTTCGACGACGTCGCGTGTCGCTCCGGCCATGACCCGCGTGGCGAATCGAAACACCTCGCGACCGTTCATGCGGATCGTGTGCATCTTCTTAGTGACGGTCTCGTGGCTGGCCGGGTGACGGCTGCCCCCGGCCGGGACGGAGAGCAGGTTTCCGCCCGATCCATCTGATCGCATGATGGCCGATAGTACCCCTCCCGGCCGCTCACTCGCTTGCAGCACGAAGGCACCCGCGCCGTCACCGAAAAGCACGCAGGTCCCGCGGTCTTCCCAATCGACGAGGCGCGATAGCGTCTCCGCTCCGATCACCAGCGCGTTATTGATCGAGCCGGTCATGATCGCCTGAGCGGCCATGTTCATGGCCAGGATGAATCCGGTGCACGCAGCCGACAAGTCGAATGCACCGGCATTGGTGGCTCCCAGGCTGTCTTGAACGATGCATGCGGTGGCCGGAAAGAGGTGTTCGGGAGAGGCGGTCGCCACGATCACAAGATCGAGGTCGCCAGCGGACAGGTCGGTGCGGACCAGCGCCCTGGCACCAGCCTCGGCCGCCAGGGTGGCCGTCGTCTCACCCTTCCCGGCGATCCGGCGCTCGTGGATCCCGGTGCGCGAGACGATCCAGTCATCGGTGGTCTCGACCATCACCGCGAGTTCCGCGTTGGTCAGGATCCTCTCGGGAACGGCCATCCCCCACCCGGTGACGTGCGCGAAACGGGTCATGATCCAAGACCGTCACCGGCGGGTTGTCCTAGGACGAGGCAGGCGTTGTGTCCGCCAAAACCGAAGGAATTCGACATCACGTAATTCAGGGTGGCTTCACGCTTCTGATTGGGGATGTAGTCCAGGTCACACGCGGGATCGGCGACCTCATAGTTGATCGTCGGGGGCATCACCCCGTCCTGCAACGCCTTGACACACACCAGCGCTTCAAGAGCGCCGGCCGCGCCGAGCAGGTGGCCGGTCATCGACTTGGTCGAAGAGATAGGGGTATCGTAGGCGTCCTCGCCGAACACGCTCTTGATCGCCGCCGTCTCACTGGCGTCGTTGAGTTGAGTGCTGGTTCCGTGAGCGTTGATGTAATCGATCTGCGACGGCTTCAAGCCGGCGTTTTCGAGCGCCAGGCGCATGCACTCCGCCGCCGGTACCCCGTTTTCGGCGGGGGCGGTGATGTGGAAGGCGTCGTTCGTCGCCGCATACCCCACGACTTCCGCCAGAATCTGGGCCCCGCGCTGGCTGGCATGCTCGTACGACTCAAGAACCAGCAACGCCGCGCCCTCGCCGATGACGAATCCATCGCGGTTGAGGTCGAACGGGCGTGACGCCCGCTGTGGATCATCGTTGCGCGAGGAGATGGCGTCCATGACATTGAAGCCGGCAACCGCAACGGCGACGATGCTTCCTTCGGAACCGCCGGCCAGCATGGCATCCGCCGCCCCCCGCCGGATCATCTCCGCCGCCTCGCCGATCGCATTCGAGCCCGAAGCGCAGGCAGTCACGACCGCCAGGTTCGGCCCGCGCAGCCCGAACTGGATCGCCACCTGCCCGGCGGCGGTGTCGGGTAACATCATCGGTACCATGAAGGGCGAGACCCAGCGCGGCCCGCGCTCGACGTACTTCTGGGCTTCCACCAGCAAGGTCCCGATGCCGCCGATCCCAGTCCCGATGATCGCTCCGACGCGGTAGCTGTTGCCCTGGTCAACCTTCAGGCCGGAGTGCGCCAGCGCCTCCCGCGTTGCCCCGACGGCCAATTGTGTGAAACGATCCATCCGACGAGCATCTCGCCGACCGAGGAGCGCGTCGGGGTCGAATCCCTTGACCTCGGCGGCAAAGTGTGTCTTGAATTCACTGGGATCGAATTGAGTTATCGGTCCGACACCGGATTGCCCAGCAAGGAGCCCTTCCCATGTGGAATGTACATCGTTCCCGAGAGGGCTGATGCAGCCCAACCCGGTGACCACAACTCGCTTCCGCTCCACGCCTGCCTCCTTGGATCCGTACCCTGGGACCTGCGCAGTATAACACGCCCGGGTTCAATAAGTCACGCCGCGGGAGAATCGGGGGGTGCATCTCACGATTGGCGCGGCGCGCTCCTTCCACATCCATGCGATTGACGGTGCGCCGCAGGCCGAGGGAAGAGGACACAGGGAGTGGGGGCAAGGTGCCCGGCCCGTTTCATGGCCATTCGGTGTTCGACAAGCGGAGCGTGCGGCCTGGGAGGCGAATTCACACGGTCTGAAGACAGCGGCTCGGCCGCCATTGGCGTCCCTTGAGAAGGCGGTGTTACTGGCGCCTATGCTACAATCGGCGCCACTCGCGGTTGGCGGATGCGTTCACGGCCGCGATCCTTCCAACGATCTTGCCTCGGAACACCCGGAGCGTCAGTCGGCATGCTCCTGATCACGGGCGCGACAGGTTTCGTCGGCGGGCATGTGCTCGATCGCCTGGCCGAATCCGGGTACGAAGTGCGCGCGCTCCTTCGGCCATCGGCTAACAACCCCCGGATCCCGCGTGGCGTCCCGCTGAAAGCGACGGTCGCTTCCCTGAACGATCTACGTGGTCTCAGGTCGGCTCTGGTGGGGATCGACCGTGTCGTTCATCTGGCGTCGGCGTCACAGCGCAGCGGGGTAGCTCGCCTGGCGACCGTCGACGTCGAAGGGACGCGCAATCTCTGCCAGGCGGCCGCCGACGCCGGGGTCGAGCACCTGGTCTTCGTAAGCCACCTCGGGGCAGATCGGGCATCCGCCTACCCGGTCTTGCGGGCAAAGGCTGAGGCTGAGGAATCCGTCAGAAGCTGTGGCGTGCCGTACACGATCCTGCGCACGGGATTGGCCTTCGGAGCCGAGGACCATCTCACTACCCCAGTGGCGATGCTCCTGGCCGTCTCTCCCCTGGTGTTCTTCCTTCCCGGGGCGGGATCGACACTCCTTCAACCCATCTGGGTGGGAGATCTGGCGACATGCATCGTTTGGGCGTTGGACGATCCCGCGATGCGCAACAAGATCTTCGAAATCGGGGGTCCCGAATTCATGACTTACCGACAGCTCGTCGAGCGGGTGAGTCAATTCGCCGGCTACGTTCGCTTTCTCGTCCCAACCCGCCAACCCTACTTGCGGTTGGCGACCAGGCTCCTGGAATTCGCATTGCCATTCCCGCCGTTGACGGCGTTCACGTTGGATTATCTGGCGGGGAACAGGACGGCTCAGCTGAACGCCCTCCCGGCGATCTTCGGCCTGAAACCCACCCGTCTGGAGGACAAGCTGGACTACCTGAAGGGTGGAAACTGGGGGTGGGAACTCGCCGCGCGTCAGGTGCGGCGTGACTACAGGGGCAGGCGATGAGCGGCCCACTCACGATTCGAAAGCTGGAGACGATCCAGGAGATGGAGCAGGCTGAGAATCTCCAGCGGGTCGTCTGGCCAGGGAGTGAGACAGATGTGCTGCCGGCCCACCTCCTCATCACGCTGGCGCACAACGGCGGGATTGTCCTCGGCGCATTCGACGGGGAACAGATTGTGGGACTTGTGGTTGGGTTTCTTGGGACGGACTCGGGGAGTCCCGATCGCGTGGCAATGGCCAGGCTTAAACACTGCTCGCACATCCTCGGGGTGTTGCCGGAATTTGCCAGCCGGGGTATCGGCTATCGACTGAAAGCGGCACAGCTCGAAGCGGTGGTTGAGCAAGGCGTCAGGCTGGTCACTTGGACGTATGACCCTCTCCTGAGCCGCAATGCACACCTCAACATCCGCCGCCTGGGCGCCGTCTGCCAGGTGTATTTGCATGAGGTCTATGGCGCCATGCGAGACGCGTTGAACGTCGGTGACACCTCCGATCGATTCCAGGTCGATTGGTGGGTGACTTCGCCGCGTGTGACTTCACGCATGAAGGGGACTCGTCCCCCGCTCGATCTGGCCCACTTTCTGGCCGCCGGCGCGCAGAATATCAACCCGGCTACCCTCGGGAAAGATGGCCTGCCACGGCCGGCGGAATCTCCTTCCAGGCCTCAGGGCACCTTGGCTCTGGTGGAGATTCCACCGGATTATCTCCGGCTTCGAACGCTCGATCCTGGCCTGGCGCGGGCCTGGAGGGAGCAGACGTGGGCGATCTTCACTGAAGCCTTCGGCGCGGGATACATGGTCACCGACTTTGTTTACCTGAAAGGTGAGCGCCACCCGCGATCGTACTATGCACTCTCGTTCGGAGAGGGAACCCTGGGATGAACTTTCGCATTGATTCGGTCGTGCTCCACCACGTTCGAATGCGGCTCAAGGCACCTTTCGAGACCTCGTTCGGCGTTGAACTCGATCGCGATTGCGTTATCCTGGAAGTCAGGAGCGAGGGCCTGACGGGGTGGGGGGAGTGTGTCGCCGGGAGCTTCCCGGGGTATTCGTACGAAACGACCGATACTGCCTGGCACATCCTGAAGGATTTCCTGATCCCGGCGGTTTTCGAAGCTCCCCTAGCCTCGCCGGCCGATCTGACCACGAGATACGGCGCTTACAAAGGCCATCCCCTGGCGCGTGCCGGTCTGGAATTGGCCCTCTGGGACCTGCAAGGCTTGGCCTCTCGGCGTTCACTGGCCGACATTCTGGGCGTCGATCGGCAGAGTGTGCCGGTCGGAGTTTCCGTCGGGATTCAGCCTACAGCGGCAGTCCTTCTCGATACGGTGCAGGCCTACGTGGATCAGGGGTACCCCAGAGTGAAGCTGAAGATCAAACCGGGACGCGACATCGAGGAAGTCACCCTGGTGCAGGGCGCTTTCCCTTGGCTTCCACTCCAGGTGGACGCCAACTCCGCCTACTCTTTAGACCAGGCTCCGGTCTTCGAGGAGATGGACGAGCTTGGGCTTCTGTTGATCGAGCAGCCCCTTGGCGAGGACGACCTGCTCGATCACAGTCTGCTCCAAGCGCGCCTGCGGACACCGCTCTGTCTGGACGAGAGCATCCAATCGCTGCGCCATGCGCGGCAGGCTTTGGAGATCGATGCCTGCCGGGTGATCAACATCAAACAGGCTCGGGTTGGGGGATTGACCGAGGCGATCGCCGTCCACGACCTGTGTCTGGCTCACGGAGTCCCGGTCTGGTGCGGCGGGATGCTCGAGACGGGGGTAGGACGGGCGGCGAACCTGGCACTGGCGGGCTTGCCCGGCTTTCAACTCCCCGGCGACGTTTCTGCCTCGGATCGCTACTACGCGCAGGACATCGCCGAGCCGGCATTCCACCTTGCCCAGGACGGCACGATAGAAATCCCGACCGGCCCGGGCTTGGGTATCAACGTCCTGAAGGACGAGCTGGCAGCCGTGACTCTTCGCAAGGAAGTGCTTCGGATGTGACGTTCGTCCCGAGGGTCAGCCTCTCCGCCACCGGGAAGAAGTTCGCCCGGCCCCGCAACTCGTCCACCCGGATGCGCGACGGCGGTGAGGGGGCTTGGTGCCCGAGTGAGTAAGGCGGGCAGGTCGATCGTTGCGGCCCTTGCCATGTGGTATCAGGGGCTCGATCCCATCAGGTCAAGAAGCCACTGGACTGAATGGGCGCCGGCCAACGCGAAGACGAGCATCTTGAGAGTCTTCCCGACCCAGGCCCAGATCAGGAACTTCAAGATAGGCATCTTGAGGGTCCCGGCAGCCGCTCCGGCAAGGTCGAAGAACGGATTGGGTACGAAGGCCATCACCAGGACCGTCCAGCCCCCGTAGCGGGCCATCCAGCGCGTGAGACGCTCGTAGAAGGCGAAGTTGTCGGCGATACCCTGTCCGCTGAAACCGGCCAGGTAACCGGTCATTTCTCCCAGGGCCGCGCCCGATCCGGCAGCCAGTGCCACGGCGAAGGGATCGAAGACCGCACCCATAGCGAAAGTGAGGGCAACCCCGGGAATCGGCAAGACCAGGGCGGCATTCGCCATCAGAGAGAGCAGGAAGATCCCCGGGTACCCGTAGGCGGCAATCTCATCTGCCCGGTCCCGCATCGAGTAGGCCAAGGCGATGACCGCCGCAACCGTAAGCAGGGAAGCGACGCGGGCGAGCGTCAAACGCCAGCTGCTTAGTCTGATCCGCGAGCTCACGACACGGTGATTTCGATCGATTGGAGGGCAACCGCCGGAGCGTTGCGTCTGTTCGGATCCCGAGGAGGAATGGCGAGGAGGACATCCAACCCCTGGGTAACCTCGCCGAAGACGGAGTGTCGATCATCCAGCCACGGGGTCGGGACATGCGTCAGGAAGAACTGAGATCCGTTCGTGTTCGGGCCGGCGTTCGCCATGGAGAGGATCCCGCCTCGGTCGTGGCGGAGGTCGGGATGGAACTCATCGCCAAATGTGTACCCGGGCCCGCCCGTGCCCGTTCCAGTCGGGTCTCCGCATTGGGCCATGAAGTCGGCGATGACTCGGTGGAAGATGATGCCGTCGTAATAGCCTTCTTTGGCCAGGAAGACAAAGTTGTTGACCGTATTCGGTGCCCTGTCCGCAAAGAGCTTGATCACGATTTCCCCTTTGTCGGTCTTCATCCTCGCCTGATACTTCTTCGCAGGGTCGATCGCCATCGCCGGTGGGCCTGGATAACGTTTTGAGGTCATCATCACTCCAATCTCGTCAGCGCCGCGCCAGTAGAGTCTCGATTCGGGCCACGACCATATCCATGGCGACCGTGTTCAGGCCGCCTTCCGGGATGATCACGTCGGCGTAGCGCTTGGAGGGCTCAACGAACTCAAGGTGCATCGGACGCACACTGGTTTCGTACTGCTGGATCACACTGTCGACCGTCCGCCCTCGTTCGACCATGTCCCTCTTCAATCGACGAATAAACCGCACGTCTGGATCCGTGTCGACGTAGATCTTGACGTCGAAAAGCCGCCGCAGGGCGGGCTCGGCAAACACCAGTATCCCTTCGACCAAGACAACTTGCTGTGGGTCGAGGTGGCGGGTCTGGCTCGTGCGGGAGTGGATGGTGAAATCGTAGACGGGAACATCGACCGCCTTCCAGAGGCGCAACTGCTCCAACTGGCCGACCAGTAGGTCAGTCTCGAGCGAATCGGGATGGTCGAAGTTGACCAGATCCCGCTGCGGCCGCGGCAGGTCCTTCAAGTCCCGATAGTAGGAATCGTGCGCCAGGAAGGCGATGTTCTGCGCGCCAACGCGTTCAAGGATGCCATTGGCGACCGTCGTCTTGCCGGAGCCGGTGCCGCCGGCGATTCCGATCACTATGGGGGGCGATGGGGGGGACATCGAGGAGATTATACGTCCGGGCAAGTTTTGCCGCTATCGGCTGGCAGGGGGCCTATCGGCTCTCCGCGCCAATCCGACCTCCTCCTGCAGACCGCCATATCTGCCCACCATACGGAGCCGACCGGCACAGAAGCCGGTCATGTGGCAGGACCAGATTCCTATGCATCAACCGGGTCGGGTACAGATGGAGTGGGGTATCCTGTAACTGCCGCGGCAGGGCAGTTTGCCCTCATGCCGTCGCGCTCGAGTGGAATGATCCAGAAGGCGGTCAGGTACTGATGCCGGCACCGAACGACCGGATGAACCCGTCCTCGAATGGGAACGGGTCGATGCACTCGGTCCTCATCGTCGATGATGAGCATACGTTCTGTGCAGTGATGGGGGAAGTCCTGGAATCCTTCGGATTCCGCGTCCATCAGGCCTACAGCGCTGGTCAAGCCCTCCTAGTCCTGGCGGAAGTCACACCGGACCTCATCTTGACCGATCTCAGGATGCCTGACTCAGATGGGATCAAGCTGTTGGAGCAATTGAGGCTGGAACCCATTTGGGGCCGGATCCCGAAAATCGTCATCACGGCGAAAGCCAGCTCGACGGATCTGACGGCTGCCCGCCAGGCGGGCGCCGACGGCTTCCTGCGCAAGCCGTTCTCGGTCCGTGAGTTGCGCGCAGCGATCACCCCCTTCCTACCCATCGCTTAGGCGTGATCGAGTTCTTTCGATCTCCTGTTCACATCTCCAGTAGACAAGTCGGCTATGCTCGTCCTCCAACGGCGCTCCCTGGAGTGACGTCCATGTGCGATCCCTGTCGAGCTGTTCCGTGGCTCAGGGTTTACAGCAAGGCGCTTGAGCATGTCAGGAGGTAGGTGAGATTAGACTCGATCAGGGACCGCCTGCGGATCTTGCAGGTGGACGAGGCAACCTGGCTTACTCTGCTCGCGGGCTTGCGAATGCGGTGTCGTGAGGCTTGTGATCGAAACGGGGGATGGAGCCAGCGACGGGACTCGAACCCGTGACCTGACGTTTACGAAACGCCTGCTCTACCGACTGAGCTACGCTGGCCTGACATGACCCTTCAAGTGTGCCATCTCGGAGACCGGTTCCAAGCCTCGGGTCGGATCCCAGTGCCTGTCCATTCTGAGATCGCCTGAAGTCACACCGGGCGTCACGCTGTGCCCTCCTCGGGAGGGAATTGGTCGGCCGATCTTTGTGACTCAGTCGGCCGACCAACGCCGCGATTATACAGCCCTGCCTGATCCTTGGCAAGAAAACGCGGCGGGGGCATAATCCTTTCGTGCAAATCGCCATGATCTCGTATCACACCTGTCCCCTGGCGACGTTGGGTGGCAAGGATACAGGTGGGATGAATGTGTACATCCGGGATTTGACTCGCGAACTCGGCCGGCGGGGCGTTGGGGTCGATGTCTTTACTCGCTCCCAGGACGAACATGTCCCACACGTCCTACACGACCTCGGATACGGCAACCGTATCGTCCACATCCCAGCCGGGCCCGAATCTCCCGTGGCCAAGACCGAGCTGCTGGGTCACCTCGACCGATTCGTCGAAGGTGTCCTAGACTTCGCCTCGGCCAAGCAGTCCGCGTACGACTTGATCCACAGTCACTATTGGCTCTCCGGACTGGCAGCCCTGACGCTCCGCCGGGCCTGGGGCACCCCGATCATTCAGATGTTCCACACTCTGGGCGAGATGAAGAACCGAGTGGCCCGCAGCCCGGAGGAGACCGCCTCGCCTCTGCGACTTGAGTCGGAAGGCCGCCTCCTCAGGGATGTTGACCGGGTTGTGGCGGCAACCCAGGCCGAGCTGGCGCAGATTCAATGGCTTTACCGGGCCGACACCAGCCGGGTGACGGTGATACCGCCGGGGGTTGACATAGCCCGTTTCTATCCGATAGACAAAGACGAAGCCAAGGAATTCGTCGGTATCGCCCGGTCGGACCGGATGATCTTGTACGTGGGTCGGGTCGAGCCGCTAAAGGGGCTGGACACGCTGCTTCAGGCGATCGCCCAACTCAAAGCCGAGGGCCTGCAGGATGTGTGCGGGGTGATATCCGTCATCGGTGGAGAACCTGATGCCAGCCCCGAGCAAATGACGACTGAGATGGGTCACATCAAGTCCCTGCGCGAGTCGCTCGACCTCGACGACATGATCACCTTCCTTGGGAAGCGCGATCAAGACACACTCCAGTATTACTACTCCGCGGCCGAAGTCGTCGTCGTCCCTTCGCACTACGAATCCTTTGGACTGGTCGCCTTGGAGGCCATGGCCTGCGGTACTCCGGTGGTCGCTTCCGAGACCGGCGGCCTAGTTTTCCTCGTCCGGGATGGGGAGACCGGATTCCACGTGCCCGCCGGGGATGCACCGGCGCTCGCCGATCGACTGCGCAGATTGCTCTTGGACGAGGAGCTTCGCCAGCGGCTCGGGCATCGAGCGGCCGATTACGCTCAGAGCTATGCTTGGCCGCTGGTGGCAGATCAGGTCATCGCTCTCTACGAGTCGATGCTTAACCGCCACGCTTGAAATCGAGCTCTCCCGGTCGAATCGTACAATGAGGGCCGACAGCCATCCGATCGAGTTGCGCTTGCCAGACCGTGATCGACGACGGACGGCCACGGCGCCCTGACCACCAGGGGCGATGATGGCCCTCATCTAACAAGCGGGGGTCACCCGAGGTCCCATAGTCTCAGGTCAGACCGGGCCGGATTCGCAGCCGGCGCTTGTCCTTCGCGAGGGAGTGTTGGGTGGAACCTGTAGTCGAGTTCATCAAGGCCTATCTCATCCCGGGTTCATTCCCGTTCTTGATGATAGCCGCGACTGCCGCAGTCTTCGGCCTGTTCCTGAGAAACCGTTGGGCGGACTGGAGCCGCCGCGGCCTGGCCGGTCTGTTGATGGGTTACTGGGTCCTTAGCTTGCCGGCCTGCGCCTCGCGGCTCGAGGCGAGCCTCGCTCGGCCTTATGCCCCCCTCGAGGCGTCGCAAGCCAGGGACGCAGGAATCAGCACTATCGTGATTCTAGGAGGTGGGATCGAAACCTACCGGGATGGCCAGCAGGCCCTGTTCGCGCTAAGCGACTCCACAGCCTTGCGCGTCCTGGAGGGGGCCCGACTTTACGGCTTGATCGGAGATCCATGGGTGATTGCTTCGGGCGGAGAGGAAGGGGACAGCCTGGCCGAGAACGGCGGCATTCCCGAGAGTCAGGCCATGCGTCAGGCGCTCGTCTCCCTCGGCGTCCCAGCGGGCCGCATCAAGCTCGAATCATCGTCGACCAACACACGCGATGAAGCTGTCAATGTCAAAGCCATGCTCGGCGAGAACCCGAGTGAACCGTTTGTGTTGGTGACCTCGCCGACTCACATGCGACGGGCGCTGGCGAGCTTCCGGGCGGTTGGGCTCGAACCCATCCCGTCCGTCTCTGCGCAACAAACAAACGCCTCGGGGGGCGGCTTACGGGCGCTTCTTCCAACACCCGACGCGCTTACCCACAGCACGATCGTCCTTCGCGAATACATGGCGTTGGCCTATTACGGGATCCGAAGTTGGATATCCAGCCCTTAAGAGCAGGTCGGCTTCACAACCGCACAGCGCCGATGGGCCTGATGCCGATCCCTGCGAGGTGACCTTGGCGCCTCGACGCACAGCCACTCGCCACCCCGCACCCACCGTATCTTTCGCATAGCCACACAAAGAACGTCGCCCCAGACGGGCTAAGCTGCCATCCTGGCCTGGCGTTGATTCGCTCAAGTTCGACCGGGGCCGAGGAAATCTACCTTGGGATTCTGCCGTAAAGGTCCCCCGCCTTGAAAGGACCTGGCTCAGCGATTAAGGCCCGCGCCGCAGGAACCTGGTCCCATACGTTCCACAGCAGGACGCCGCGCACGCGCCCGTCATCGAGGTAGTAGATGACGCCCTTCCGGTAGGGCTCGGTCCAGTCGGCCTGGGTCTCGAGGCTGGAGTCCAACACCCCCACGGCCTCATACCCGAGATCGAACAAATCGGAATAGAAGTAGGGAAGGTGATCATATCGAATCGATTCACCTGCCATGGAGCGGCCGGCCATTTCCCCCATGGTGTTGGCGTTATCCTCGTGCTCGACCCGAATCCGGGTGTCGAGGGAGGGGTTGTAGAAGTTGGCCACGTCGCCGGCGGCGTAGATGTCAGGATCGCTCGTTCGAAGGCTGTCGTCGACGACGACACCTTCATCGACCTCAAGCCGTGCGCCGACCGCCAGTTGAGTGTTCGGCGTGACCCCTAGACCTGCGATCACCGCCTCCGCCCTGGTTTCATCCCCCCCGTCGAGACGCAAGACCGTCTGGCCCTCTTCGGCCGAGATCCCAACTACAAGCACACCGCTTCGGACGTCAACCCCTTTTTCGCGATAGTAATCCCGCAAGCTCTCAGCCAGGTCTGCTGGGAAAAGTCTGGCGCCTATCCCCCGTTCGGGGAAGACTAACGACACCTGCACGCCGTTCATCGCCAGGGCGGCGGCGATCTCGGATCCGATATAGCCTCCTCCGATCACCGCGAAGCGCTTTCCCTGGTCGGCAAGCGATCGGACAGTCCGGTAGTCCGCGGCCGTGCGGTAATAGATGATTCTTCCCCCGTCGTTCTCCAGTCGGCGAGGTTTGGCGCCGGTGGCAAGGAGCAACTTCTCGTATTTGTAGACACCGCCCTGGTTGTCTTCGGCTTGCTTGAGCCGGGGATCGATGCCCGTGGCCCGCCTTCCGAGATGGAGTGTGGCGCCGCCTTCTGCGGTCCCCCTCCAGATCGTCTCAAAGGGCTTACCCTTCCAAAGGCCCTTCGACAGGGGAGGTCGATTGTAGGGAGGATCATCCTCCTGGCTGATGAGGCCGATCGAGCCTTCAGGGTCAATCTTGCGGATCCCCTTTACGGCCGAATCGGCGGTCATCCCACCGCCAATGATCAAGTACCTGTACGAGTCCATTCCCACCTCTCAGCCTGCAACGAGCGCCCGTCGCGCGCTGGACCGCCTTCTCGAGGCACGAGCCCCCAACAGCTGGAGCCTCTTCATCAGGAGTCTCGGGAGAGACCCGGGGCGTAGGTCGTTCCCCTAGCGAAACGCGCTGCCTTCCCCAGGCTGCCCTTCAAGGACCCGTACTCCCACGACTTCGGCTTCGGCTGTCACCTCGCCTTGGACATAGACCCGACAAGACAAGCGTGTCTTACGTCCGCTCACCTCAATCACCTTGGCCCGAAGCGTGACAGGGCGGTCATTGGGTGTCGGCTTCAAGTACCGCACGGAAATGCTGGCTGTGGCATAGCGGTAGATCGGCTCTGACGCCATCGGCCTCCCCTCGGCCCTGTAGGCGGCCGCCAGGGCCGTGCCCATCGTGTGGCAGTCGATCAGTGTGGCGACCACACCGCCATTGGTCACGTTCTCCCAACCCCGGTACTTCGGCTCCGGGTACCAAACGCACACACCCTCATCGCCTTCCCAGAAGCCCTTGATTTGCAGCCCTTCCGGGTTCAATGTGCCGCAACCGAAGCAAATGTTGCCTGGCATGTGATCCTGAAAGTAGTCCGGCATGCATCCTCCGAATCGAGTATTGGGGACCGGCAGGGAACGTGGGCGGGCGCGAGGACACTCTCTGGCGGCAACCGGTTTCGTTGGTCTCACGAATTGCAGGGGCCGCTTTCCGGGCCGGGAAGGGCACCGCTCTTGACGTCAATCACCTTGCGCCGCCACGTGCTCCAGGACTGAACGCGCCAGCAGAGCGTCTTCGTATGCGCGATGTCGTTGCCCGGCGTAGATCCCACACTGCCGGGCCGCCTGGTCGAGACTTTGCCAACGATACGAATGGCGGGCAGGGTTCCACTCCCCATAGAAGCGGGCGTAGAGCTTCATCAGGCAGGTAAACTGGTCTGATGGAGCTCGCCATATGAGCCCGCGCTTGCGGTTACTCTGGCGCATCACCATCAGATCGTATTCGGCGTTGTACACGGCCACCATTCGGCCAGAGATGGCTTGCTCTACAGCCGGCCAGACCTCGTCCCACGTCGGCTCGGTGGCGACCATGACCTCGGTTATACCGTGGATCCGGCTTGCATCGGACGGGATCGGGATCGAGGGTCGAACCAACTGATTCATGAGGGAACGACCATCATGGTCGAGGACACAGATCTCGACGACTTCCGAGCTGGCATCGAGCCCGGTAGTCTCGGTATCCAGATAGACTGGTCGGGCTTCGAGGAGTTCCTTGGCGGCTCGGATCGCCTCGCGGCGGTCCAGGTGGTCCATAGTCCGTTTGGCGTTGTATCGGATGGCGCGACATGGAGGGTGATTGCCACACGTCGAGCCGTTTCATTCTACCCTGGATGGAAAGTTGCTGTGAATGATTTAAACGTCCGCCCCGCTTCTAACGGCTCCCCGAGGATTGGCTCGACCCCTAACCGATACAAGCTCTGACCTCACCCCGGATGCTCTTTCCGGGGGTGGGGGATGGGTGCCCGGTCCGGTCCTTGGCCACCTGCTGTTGGGCAAACGGCTCGGTGGGCTGGGGAGCCTCACTCATTGGCTCTTGGCCCCCCCAGGGGCCGAAGCAATCCGAGGATGGCGGTGCCGATCCTGCAACTGCGCCCACCAGGCGGGTTCCGGTCGGGCGGTCTCCGGAGAACGGAGTCGACCCATTCACTTCCTCTCCTGACGGGTGCTGGACCAGGCGAGCAGGCCGGTGCCACGCCAGGTCTTGCAGCGTCTCCGGTCTGTCGGGACCCTGGCATTGGGGGGATACTGCCTGGGCAACGGCTCGAATCCGGCAATGGCCTGGGATTTGGCCCTATGGGATGACCGGGGGGAAATGTATAATCGGGAGTTGCCGCCGTCCGGGAACCGGAAAGTGCCCCGTTTCGGGCTCCGATCGGTGTGCTCGAGCGGCGCGATGCGGACCTCGCTGCATTGAGAGGCAGGATGGGCGCTTCACCTCCGACGGGTCCAGGTCCAAGGCGGGACGGGCTCTATCGGCTCTTAGTATCCCTGCTGGTGATCGGCTTCGTCGCCACCACCCTGATCGCAGGCGCGGCGGCTTACGTGACCGCGCGTGATCTGTCGACGAACTGGACCGGGATCGGGCTCAACCCATTCCGGCCAAACGTAGTGCCCACTCAAATCGGCGCGACGGCGGTCGCCGGTTCGACCGCGCTCCCGCCCCCGCCGGAGGCGACCCCTATTCCGTGGAACGGCAGCGATCGGGTGACCATCCTCGTCCTCGGGCTGGATTACCGCGACTGGATAGTCGGATCGGGTGCGCCACGCAGCGACTCGATGATGCTGATCACCCTCGATCCCATCACGAACAGGGCGGGCATGCTCTCGATCCCGCGCGACCTGTGGGTTGAGATCCCAGGTTTCAGCCACAATCGTATCAACACGGCCTACTCCTTCGGAGAAGGTTACCGCGTCCCGGGCGGCGGTCCGACCCTCGCCATTAAGACGGTGGAAGGTGTGGTCGGTGTCCCGATCAACTACTTCATGGTCGTCGATTTTTCCACCTTCGAGCGCATGATCGATGAGATCGGCGGGATCGACGTCTTGGTCACACAGCGGGTGAAGATCTCTCCGATTGGCCGCTTGTCACGCTGGCTTGAGGCAAAGGCTTACCACCTCGATGGCCCTGAGGCGTTGGCTTACGCCCGGGTTCGAAAGGCGGCGGGGGACGATTTCGGACGAGCGGAGCGCCAGCAGCAGGTGGCGCTGGCCATTCTGGACCGGGTGGTCGACTTCAATATGCTACCCACTCTTGTCTCCAAGGCCCCGGCGCTCTATCAGGAGTTGTCGAGCGGAGTCAGGACGAACCTCTCCCTGGACGACATGATCGCCCTGGCCTGGCTGGCGATCCGGCTCGACAATGACAAGGTCGTGTCGGGGGTGATCGCCCCTCCGAAGATGGTCGGGTTCTACACTCGACCCGACGGAGCAAGTGTCTTGCGCCCGATTCCGGACCAGATTCGCCTCCTGAGAGACATGATCTTCACGGACACGAGTGCCTTGGGGCCGTCCATTGATTCGGTTATTCCGGCGACGCCCGCGCCATGAACGACTGGGAAACGCGTCGATCAGCGGCGTCATCCAAACGCCCGGGGCCCGATACCACCGCTGTCTCCCGGCGCGCCACGCCGCCCCAGAAGCGGGGGGCCCGTGGAGCCCTGGAAGAAGTGTGGCGGCTTGTCCGTCGCAATTGGGGATGGTTGGTGGTCGCGTTCGTTTTCGCCGTCGGCGTGATCGGCGTCGGAGCCGAGGCCGGGTACATGGCCGGACGAGAACAGAGCCAGTTGAACGAGGCGGCCGAAGTGGTTCAAGCCGCTCAGGAGCAATTCGACCTTGGTGTGGAGGACCTCCTCGCCCAGAGGTACGCGCTGGCGCGGCAGCGCTTCGAGTATGTTCTCGGTGTTGACCCCGAGTTCCCCGGCGCCTCGGAACTACTCGGGAAAGCTCTCGAAGCGCTAAACGTTCCGACGCCGACTGACAGCCCGATCGTCGCCGTGGATACTCCGACGCCGCTGCCCACACTCGACCGGAGTTCGTTTGAATCGTTGTTCGGTCAGGCGCAAAACGCTTTCATCGCCGGCGAATGGAGCGGGGCCATCGACGGTTTGCTGGCTTTGCGCCATCTCGACCCGACTTATCGGCTGGATGAAGTCAATGCGATGCTGGGGGCCTCCCTTCGAAACCGAGGTCTGAACAAAATCTTCGCCAGCGAGCTGGAGCAGGGGATGTACGACCTGGCGCTGGCCGAGCGATTCGGCCCTCTGGATTCACAGGCACAAGCCTGGCGGAATACCGCCGCCTTCTACAAGTTGGCCGACAGCTACTACGGCCTCGATTGGGCGGAGGCGGCGCGGTTTTTCTCTCAAATCTGTCAGGGCGGCACCTGGGATTCGTGTTTCAAATACGCCGAATCCGCCCGGGCGTACGGCGACCTGCTCATAGCCACACATGACCCTTGCGGCGCTGCGGCCCAGTACGAGGCGGCACTGGCTGCTTGGAACCTGCCCAATCTCGATCCGACGCAGGTCAGCGCCTACCGAGCCTGCCAGACTGCGACAACTTTGCCCGCAACCGTCACTGCAAGCGCGACCGCCGACACCGCCACGCCGACGGCTACATTGCCGATTGCCCCGACAGAGACTCCCTCTCCGACCTCGGGTATTCCCGCCAACACATCGACCCCGACGCCCTCCCCGACTGTGAGCCCGACTCTCGGCGATACCCCCACGCCGACAGTCAGTCCTACCCCCAGCGAAACCTCCACCCCAACTCTCGCATCTTGAAGGCTCTGAACATCCGACTCGCCGAACCCCCTCCGACGGCCTTGCCTCTGGACCTTCACGGATGTGCGCAAGACGCAGATTCTGTATACACTTCGCCGGTGGGCGTCAGTGAAGTCACACCGCAGATGGACATGTCCGCATTAGAGCTCGTTTCGCGGCCGAATCCGGGGGAGGCCTTGCGCTGACGTAGAACGCTTCGGGGGGGTCGGGCTCGCAAACCTGAGCGGACAAACGAACGGGACTCAGCGTTGCCGGAGGGAACGAAATGTCGGACTACGAGAACCCTGCGCCGGATGGCGAGACCCAACATCATGAGCCATGGAATGATCCTGCCAAAATAGGCCGGGCAGCCCTGGGGAGCCTGGCCGTCCTGGTGGTCCTTGCCGGCCAACTTGCCTTTTCCGTATACCCCGATAATTGGTCCTGGGGACTGGCCTTGTCGATCCTTGGGCTCGCATTCTTCATGTGGGCGCGCTTTGGCAGGCAGTTCGCCTGGGGTAGCCGGTTGGTCGGTAAAACGCCGCTGTCGCTTTCCGGTCTCCTGGTGGTGATCGCCGCGGTGTTCTCGATCATGGCCATCTGGGTCGACCTGGCTCTCGAGGAAACCCCTCGCTCCAACTTCGCGCCAGTCGTCGTGCTTTGGGCGGCGGCCGGGATGGCGCTCCTGGCATCCTTCTCACAAGGGCGCGATTGGTTCGGCGGTGGACGCGAGTGGCTCCGCCACAACCGGCGCGAGGTCGTCCTCGTCGCCCTGATCACGTTTCTCGGGGCGGTAGTGCGGTTTTACCAGCTTGGGGAAATCCCCCGGGTGATCAACGGGGATGAGGGAATCATCGGCCAGGCTGCCCTCAGCAGTTCCCAGAAGCCTCTGGCGAACCCCCTTTCGATGTGGGAGAGTATTGGGGGGATGTTCCTGCAAGGGATTGCCTTCTCCATGCGCATCTTCGGACGCAATCCGTTCGGGCTGAGGCTTCTCCCCGCCATCGGGGGGACATTGGCGATCCCTTCCATCTATATCCTGGGCCGGCGACTATTCGGGCCGCGGGTTGCATTCTTGGCAGCGGTCTTCTTGGCTTTCTCGCACAGTCATATCCACTTCAGCCGGACCGTGGCCGTGAGCTACACCCAGGGGACGTTGATCGAGCCGCTGATGCTCTACTTCCTGTTCAGCGGGCTCGAGGAGAGAAGCTCGCTGCGCATGGGTCTTGCGGCCATCCTTCTCTCGATTCACTTCAGTATCTACGTTGACTCGGTAATCTTTCTGGTCTTGGCGTTCATCTTCATGCTCGTCGCGTGGTTTGTCTCTCCCCCGCTGATGAAAGGCAGATCGAGGCAGGTCATCGCATTCACCGTCGCGGCGGCCATCATGCTTCTTCCCCAGGCATTCTACGCGCTCACCCATATGCAGGAGTTCATGGGCCGCTTCAACGCCGATGGGGTTATCCAGTCGGGATGGCTGGCCGACACCATGGCAACAACCGGGCAGAGCGCGGTGGTGATCCTGGCGCAACGAATCGTGCACGCGTTCCTCTCGATGTCTTACTATGCGGCTGGGGATTTCTACGGAGCTACCATTCCACTGCTCTCGGTCGTCACCGGGGCGTTCTTCCTGATTGGTCTGGTGTACTCGCTGTGGCGCACGCGAGAATCGCGGTACCTGCTCCTCAATGGGTACATGTGGGCACCGGCGGTGGCGATCGGGCTCACGGCCATCCCGCCCGAAGCCGATTCTTACAGGATGCTGATCGCCCTGCCAGCGGCGATTCTGCTGGCTGCCGTCGGCCTGGAGGAGTTGCTGGGGGTTCTCTCGCTCTCAAACTCGGTCGGCTGGAAGGCGCGGGCCGCCATCGCCGGCCTGATCTTGGTCAGCGCGGCAATCCTCAACCTCAAGTCCTATTTCGTGGACTTCGCGCTGAGATGTCGATATGGAGGCGATAGTGTCACTCGCTTCGCCTCATACCTTGGCAACTACCTGGGCCAGCTCGATCCTTCCGCCGAAGTGTTCCTGTTGAACGATAATGACTACAGATACGGGACGCATGGCTCGGTCGATTTCCTCAGCGGCGGGCTGCAAGTGAATAACATGTCCGACCAGGCCGAGGAGCTGGTCGCCGGCCCGGGTATGGTGGTTGTCGCCGTCCCGACCCGCATCCAAGAACTAAGAGAGTGGGCGAAGATGAATCCCGGGGGGGAACTCGAACTGCAATATGACTGCTCCCAGCTCATGCTAATGGGTTACCGTCTCCCCTGAGCGGTCTGACGCCGCAGAACTCGCTTTGCCGGCGTGTACAATGCTGTCGAAAGCACCGCCGATCACCGCCACGTTTGCCGAGCAGCGCGGCCGCCCGAACTCGCGAGGCATATCTTATGCGAACACCCGTCATTGCCGGAAATTGGAAGATGTACCTGGGTCAAACCGAGGAGGCGCTAGGTTTTGTGCGAGGGATCCGGCAACCGCTGAATGAGGTCGACGGGGTGGAGCGAGTTCTCTGCCCGCCTTTCACCGTCTTGGCGACGGTAGCCGAGGTGCTTCAGGCCACGCGCATCGAGGTCGGCGCGCAGACGATGCACTGGGAGGACCAGGGAGCCCACACCGGCGAAGTCTCGCCCCGCATGCTCCAGGACTTATGCAAGTACGTCATCATCGGACACTCCGAGCGCCGGGCCGCGGAGGCCAATGCGGAGACGGACGCCGCCGTCAACAAGAAAGTGCGCGCGGCCTTGGCGCATGGCCTCATCCCGATCCTGTGCGTCGGGGAGAACCTGGCCCAGAATGAGGCCGGGCAGACCGAGGATTTCGTCGGAGGTCAGGTCAGGGCCGCGCTCGAAGGCCTCGGCGCGGATGAAGTCCGCACTTGTGTAATCGCTTATGAACCCATCTGGGCCATTGGAACCGGCAAGGCGGCGACACCCGCCGACGCCAATCGCGTCATGGGCGTTGTCGTCCGGGGGGCGGTCTCGCAACAGTTTGGCGAAGAGGCCGCCCAGGCGGCGCGGATTCTCTACGGGGGAAGCGTCAATGTGGAAAACATCGCCGGCTTCATGAGCATGCCCGAGATCGACGGGGCACTTGTCGGCGGCGCCAGCCTCAAGCCGGACTTCGTAGAGCTCGTGCGGCGCGCGGCGGCAACGCGAGGCTAGCCGCCTTGGCCGGCTAGTTATGCCCTGAGAATGGGGCAGGGCGCGGGGAAGCACATGCTCTCCGCCGTCCTCGGCGGCCCTGGTGGTCCTCGCCAGATAACGGCGCTGGGAGAGATCCCCCCTCCAACTATGGATGGGCACCTGGGCGATCAGGACCCGCCCACCCTCGCTTCCTCAACCGTCCAGGGCCACCTCATCCACCACGCCTACAATCACCGCCCGCACGGCGCCTGGATCGATGCCGAGTATTTGGCGGGCGCCGTTGCCCTCGTCGATTACCATCACCGTATCGCCCGGCCCCGATTGGGCGACGTCCACGGCGATATCGTAATAGCCGGTGACCTCGCCCCTGAGGTTGACCTGCTCGACCAGGAGCAGCTTCCGCGCCTCGAGGTGCGGGATCTTGATCGTCGCCACGACGGTTCCGATCACCTTGCCGATGTACACCCCTATCAACCTCTCCGCGGTCCGAGTACCCACTTGGCCGTCGGTTGATCCAGCCTCGGTCCGCTCTCGACCTCGACTTCGTCAATGATCCCGGTGATCGCCAAGTCCACCGGGACGAATACGTCCGGCAATGCCTGCGCCCCTTCACGGCTGGCGACGACGAAGACCAGTTCCCCCGGCCCGGCCTGAGCCGTAGCATCGGCGGCGATCTCTGCCTTTCCGGTCGGCCGGCGATCCTTATCCAAGCCCTGCACAACCAGGAACTTGACCGCGTCCAGGCCCTCGGCCTTACGCGAGGCGACCACCGTTCCGATGACTCTACCGAATTTCATAGCTGACCCATCACGCGCGCCCGGAAGCGAGTGGCATTCGAGACGTTGTCCCACATCTCGGGGTGAAGCTGCGGGATCACGACCTGGCGCACCAGAAGCGACGGCTGCTCGAGCACGCCCACCCCGATGGCAACTGCGGCTTCGACGTCGGCCACCAGCCCAGAGAAGAGCACGATGCCCTTCCCCCCCAGCCCGTCGGCCAACCGGACTTCGACCAGGTGGACCATGGCCCCTTTGACACCGGCGTCGGCGGCATGAATCGCCGCCGCAACGGTCGTCGTTTCGACCACTCCCAGGGAATCGATAGTCTCCGGGATTCGGACCCCCCCGATGGCTCCGACCACCTCGGCGTGGACCTGGGGCAGGTAGACGTGGTCGACGACGCACGTACCGCCGACAAGCCGCCCGGCCGCCAGCGACTCCTCGACATCGGCGACGGTCCCACCGATCAAGACCAGGTACTTCCCAGTCTGGACCGTTCCGGTCTTGATCACGTCGATCGGTGCGCGCTTGACCATGGCGTCGGCAGCCTGGATCCCGACGGCAATGCTACTGAATTCGACGAGCGCCAACGCCGGTTCAATCATGGTGTCTCAATGCTTTCTGGCGGCCCTGATCAGGTTAGACAATCCGAAACGAGTCTTTCAATGTGCAGCGGCGGATGCGGCTGAAGCTGAGCGGATTGGTGATCCCCTCGCCCGTCGGGCTGGCGATGGTGTAGGCACAGAATCCTTCGCCGCCGAAACCGAGTCCTGCCAGTGAAGGTCCGTTCTTGACAAAGATGCTGCAGTCCATCACTCGCGCCATCCGGCTCAGGTGGTCGAGGTTCTTAGAGTGCATCACTGCCGTGTGGCGGAAACCATGCTCGGCCTTCTTGGCCAGATCGATACCCTCGTCGGCGTCATCCACCCGTGCCAGGGGCATGATCGGCATCATCTGCTCGGAGAAGATGAGCGGATGGTCCCGCGGGACGTCCACCAGGATCATGCGGATTTCATCCCCGACCAGGACCCCGATTTCCTTGAGCAGCACGGAGGCGTTCTTTCCGATAAAGGATTTGTTCATCGTCCCGTGGCGACCCGGCGGGGGGATCTCTTCGAAGATCGAGTGCATGAGCTGATCGAGCTGGCCCCTGTCGATCTCATACGCTCCGTGTCGGCAGATGGCCCGCTTCAGCTCGTCGGCGATGCTATCGACAGCGAAGACTTCCTTCTCGTCGGTGCACACGATGTTGTTGTCGAACGAGCCCCCGATAACGATGTCGCGGCCGGCCTGCTCAAGGTCGGCCGTCTCGTCGACCACCACCGGCGGGTTGCCCGGCCCGGCGCAGATGGCCCGCTTCCCGCTCTTCATTGCCTCCCGGACCACGCCGATGCCACCGGTGACGGTCAACAAACGGATGTCCGGGTGGCGCATCACTTCCTGGGCGGTCTCGATCGTCGGATCGCTCAGACCGACGACGAGGTTGGCCGGCCCGCCGGCCTCGACAACCGCCTCATGCACGAGTTGGATGGCGAGGTTCGAGCACTTCCGGGCCCCGGGATGGGCGTTGAACACGACGGCGTTGCCCGCGGCAACCATGGAGATGCTGTTGCAGATGACGGTCGACGTCGGGTTTGTGCTCGGGATCATCGCCCCGATCAAGCCGTAGGGCGCGTGCTCGACGATCGTCAATCCGCCGTCCCCGCTCCAGGCCGAGGGGGTGAGCATCTCGGTTCCCGGTGCCTTGTTGGCGTTCAGCAGGTTCTTCTGGATCTTGTCCTCGTAGCGGCCCATTCCCGTCTCTTGCCAGGCCTCGTGGGCCAGGAGCTGGGCGTTCTCACGTAACACCCGGCGGATGTGCGTGATCATGTCCTCCCGGATCGCCAGGGGGAGATCGTGCAGGATCCCCAGAGCATGGCGGGCTGCCTCGATCGCGCTGTCCACATCCGGGAACAGGTTGTCGGCATGATGCAGGGCAGGGGAAGGCGGCGGGGCGCCGACCGTCGCCACTCTCTCGGGCAAAGGACCCTGGCGCACACGTTCGCCCTGGCGCAACTCCGACATCACCTGCTGGATGATCGCCTCGATCCTGGTTTCTTCAATCATCAGCCGGCCTCAGCTTTGTCATACTTAATCGTTCCGTCAACCTCGAGCAGGTCGACGATGGCCATGATCACACCGTCGCACGGCCGCCTATCAGTGACCTTCGTCTGGCGCGCCGCGCTACCGGTGGCATAGAGCACGATTTCGCCCAACCCGGCACCGACGGCGTCGGCCGCCACTCGATAACCGCCGGTTTCCTGGCAATCGATGTCAAGCTGCTTGAGGACCAGGAACTTCAAGCCATCCAGCGACGGCTCTTTGCGTGTCGACACCAGGGTACCGACCACTCTTCCAAGTAGCATCGTCGACTCCGTCGAGGGGCGCGCCGTGGCCGGTGGCTCCGCATCGCCGAGCCAGGCCGTTGCAGCTGGCGCGCCGCCTCATATGCCCCACCGCCGAACCCATCGGAGGTGGACCGGTTGCCTACCGACCTTGCGCGCTCAGGCGGGTTGGCCGGCTTCGCTCGGTTGGCGACCCAGCGGCAGGGTGCGATCGACATTTGCATGCGGGCGCGGGATGACGTGGATTGCCACGACTTCGCCGACTTTCTCGGCCCCGCGCGCACCCGCTTCGACTGCAGCCTTCACCGCTGCCACGTCGCCGCGAACGATCGCCGTCACGTAGCCACCGCCGGTCTTTTCGTAGCTGACCAGCTCGACTCGGGCCGCCTTGACCATCGCATCCGAGGCTTCGACCATCGCCGCGTAGCTCCGGGTCTCGATCATACCCAGGGCTTCAACCATACCGTATTCTTCAGCCACATCATCCTCCTAAGGACAAGCGTATGGATTGTGTCTCTTGATCCGAGACGCTACCTCGTCCGCCGCTGGCGACGGATCGATGGGAACACGCCATCTCATGCACACCTCGCCGCGACTCCTGCCCTCACTCAGTCACGCCGTCCGGTTTCGGCTTCTACCCCGGTAACCCCCTCGATCGCCGCCACTGCGGCGCCGTAGCCGGCCATGATGTCGCGCTCTTCGCCGCCGAGATAGACGCGGCCAAAACTGCCGAACGCCCGCACTTCGAGGATATTGATGTTGGCCGCCTTCTCGGCTTCATTGGCGGCCAGCGCTGCGTAGCCGGCCGGCTCCACCTCGAGCACGTACAATGTCTGTCCGGCGAGCAGCATGTGGCCGTGGCGCATGCGGTTGATGAGTTGAACCTGGTGAGGATCGATGAAACGAATGATCTGGCTCGAAACCACCTTGGGCTTGATCCGGTCCGTCTCTTCCAGATCGAGGGCAGCCAGGATCGCTGCCCCGGCGGCCCGAACCTCAGCCTGATCTTCGTGGTGGACCTCGAGCAGGCCGAACAAGCGCTCGACGATCTGTAATCCCGGTCGAACTCTCGTCGACTTCAAGGCGATGTCGGTAATGCGGTTGATCTCGATCCCGGGAGAGATTTCGACCCACAGCGAGGTGTCGTTGGGCAGCGGCAGGAACCCCTGGGCGATCGTGCCCAGGAATCCGGAATGCTGGAGTTGAAGACTATCCAGGAACACATACGTCCGCAGCACAAAAGCCATTCGTTCCGCTCCTTTGGTCTCAGGCGCCAGCTTCTTGGAGTATCTTGACGCTGGCACTGGCTCCGATCCGGCTTGCGCCGGCGGCGATCATCTTCTGCGCGTCGGCGTACGTACGAATGCCGCCGGCCGCCTTGACGCCCAGTGAAGGGCCAACGACCCGCCTCATCAAGGCCACGTCTTCTGCGGTGGCGCCACCTGGTCCGAAACCGGTCGAGGTCTTCACGAAATCGGCGCCGGCAACCTTAGCCAACTGGCAGGCAACCACTTTCTCTTCGTCGGTCAATAGGGCCGCCTCGACGATGACCTTGAGGATGGCGTTCCCGGCGTGGCAGGTGCGGGCCACAGAGGCGATGTCGCGCTCGACGCATTCGTAATCGCGCGACTTCAGGGCGCCGATGTTGATGACCATGTCGACCTCGGAGGCGCCTTCGCGCACTGCTTGCTGGGTCTCGAAGACCTTGACGTCGGTGGGCGTTGCGCCCAGGGGGAACCCGACGACGGTGCAAACGGGGACGCCGCTGCCCTTGAGCAATTCTGCGCACAGCTTGACATTGGTCGGGTTGACGCAGACCGAGGCGAACTTGTGCTTGCGCGCCTCGTAGCACAGCTGGGCGATCTCGTCGTGGGAAGCGTCGGCCTTGAGCAAAGTGTGATCGATCATGTGGGCCATCCGACCATCTGTCGGGGCGATCCCCAGAGTACTTGCAACCCGATCGGCGCCGGCGCGGACCACAGGGCCGACGCGTTCGACGTAGTTATGAGCCGAGAGGGTTTCCAGCTCGCTCGCGGGCCCCCCGGCTTCGGATCGCTCCTGCTCCTGGCGCAACAGGCTCAGCACGTTGGACGTGATCTGTTCGACAATTCGCTCGAGCGTGCGCTCATCCAGATTCTTCATCACTCTTCCCGTGCCGGGGGCCGGGCTGGTTCTGCCCGCCGACCCCGACGGATGATCCCTGACAATTTGCAGCGCCATCGCGGCTCAGGCCACTCTGCGGTAGCGGCGATCGATGTCGAGGATCTTGTTCACCCGCCTCGAATGCCGACCGCCTCCGAACCCGGTCTCCAGCCACGCGCGCACGATCTGCCGGGCAAGCCCGGAGCCGATCAACCCTGCACCCAGGGTCAATACGTTGGCGTCGTTGTGTTCCCGGCTGTTCACTGCCGTCGCCTGGTCGTAGCACATGGCGGCGCGTACGCCGGGGATCTTGTTGGCGACCATGCATGAGCCGATTCCGGCCCCGTCGATCATGATCCCCCGCCAGGCCCTTCCCCCTGCCACGAGTTGGGCGACGGCAACGGCGAAGTCGGGGTAGTCGACCGACTCGGTACTGCCCGTCCCGCAATCCTGGATCCGGTATCCCATATCGCCGAGATACCCCGACAGCTCCTGCTTCAAGGCGTACCCGCCGTGATCGGCGCCGACAGCTATCAGCTGACCACTGCCTTGGGGTGTACCCGAGCCCCACACAGTCACCTTGGCCGGCGATTGTTGAGAAGCGGTGGAGGTTAGCGTGATCCTCCGGTCCATGGCCACCTGGCGGGCCAGCGGTGTGACAAGGGCGCCCTGAGGCACAGGCAGCTCGCCACCCGGAGGGATCGCCTGAACGTCTGCTTCGGTCACAATCGACCGGGACGCCGACGGCGAAGGCTCCTGAGAAAGCCCGAGGGTGCGGTATACCACTCGCCGAACCATTTGACGGACGCGCTTGTCGTTCAGCATCGACGCGACCTATCTCCCAGTGCGAGCTGCGGGCGCTTCGAGTTCATGACGCGGATCACGAAAAGGCCTCGAGTGAACATGATTGAGTCCTATCCCTTTGAGCCAGGCTCGCCGACCAGCCCACTTCCCTTGGGGAGATCGTGCTTCGACACGCCGGCCCGGCCGGCTGATCGCACCAGTTCAACTTCGAAGCGTGATCGGTCGCCTCGATGAAGGGCCTTGTAGTGCTCGATGGGCGTATCGTCGGCCAGGTAGCTGACGCTGTCGAGGAGGATCAGCGGAGCTCCGGTCGGCACCCTCAACAGCCCAGCCTGGTACTCGTCGGCGGCGACAGCCTCGATCGTCCGCCGGCCTCGGGCCAAGACCAGGCCACATTCCGTCTCGAGGAATTCGTACAGGGACCGGTGAGAGAAGTCAGCCTCGACCAACTGTGGGCATAACCGGTAGGGCAGGTAGGTCGAGGTCAGGACCAGCGGCACATCCTCGACGAAGCGCAGACGATCGATCTGAACGACCGGGGATCCGGCCGGAAGGGCGAGACGGTCTGCAACCACAGCGCTGGCAGGGATGATCTCCTGACGCAGGACCTGGCTATACGGGGTGTGCCCAAGATCGATCATGTCCTGGTAGAAGCCGGACAACTCCTGAATGTGGCTTTCGGTGAACTTTGGGCTTGCGATAAAGGTCCCCTTGCCTTTGCGACGCACGATCAGACCTTCGTAAGTCAGGTCCTTGAGTGCCTGCCGGACGACGGTCCGACTGACGTCGAGCTCACGACAGAGCTCGGGCTCACCCGAGAGGAGGTCCCCTGGGCGCAAGCGGCCAGACTCGATCTGAGCCCGCAATCCATCCTTCAACTGAACGTAGTAGGGGATCGGGCTGTCTCGGTCAACCTTCACATTGAGCTTTGCCGGCACTGTGAGCTCCGCTCGCGCAAGGCAAGGTATACCGTTACCTTGTCATACAGTAATCCTGTTATCTTGTCATTACAAGTAGTATCTTAGTCCAAACCCACACGGATGTCAATCGCGTCCTTCTGTGGACTTTTTGCCCACCCCGACCAGGGTGGACAGGTGCCGGCCCTAACCTGAAGCCCGGGTTTTGAGGAGTGAAGGCAGCGGCAGCTAGCGCCGCGGTTTATCACCCGCCATCCCTTCACGGGAACGTCAGGCCTTCGCGACCTTTGCCCAGGGGATCACGTATAGGAGTAGGGAATTACTTACCAAGAGGAGGATGCACGATGCCGACAGATATCAAGCGGGTTTATCGATCGCGCCTGGACCGGATGGTCGGGGGCGTGTGCAGCGGCCTGGGAGAGTACTTCGAGGTCGACCCTACGTTGATCCGGCTGCTCTTCGTTCTTGGCACGCTCGCTGGTGGACCGGGGGTCATCGCCTACCTTATCCTACTGGTCGTCGTTCCGCTCGAGCCTGTGGTAGTGGCCCCGACTGCCAGCTAACTGCCAAGTCCAAGACACCGGTGTGGGCGCAGTACGGGGTTCACTCCTGCGCCCGCTCGCGCCCTGACGTAGACGGGAGTCGGGCTCCCCGGTCGGCCCAAGGCGCCTTGTCCAACGAGAATCAGATGCCTGTGGAGGGGCCTGCAGCCTCCGGGGGGGTGCGGGATGTCTTGCGCATAGCCACACAAGGGGAGTAGAAGCAAGCTCAGCCGACGGGTCGGGTTTGCGCTGTCGAGTGGAATCTAGGCGGGTGGAGGTTCAGGCAGCGGGGGCAAGCAGGTCGCCGACGACCCCGAGCAGGGCCGCGGAAGTAAAGGGCTTGGATAAATATCCCCGGGCGCCGGCTTGACGGGCAGCTACCCTGTCGTGATCCTGGTTCAACGCGCTCACTACAACCATCGGGGAGTGCTGCCAGGCGGGTTCGCCGGAGAGCTCCCGGATCAGGGTCAAACCATCCGTCTTCGGCATCATGATGTCAACCAGCATGAGATCGGGCCTGATGGTCTCCAGCATTTCTTTGGCGTGGCTGGCGGAATGGGCCCCAAAGACCACGAACCCCCTATCTTCCAGGATGTATCGGACCGCGTTGACGAACTCTGTTTCGTCATCGATGACCAGGATCGATTTGGAGACCTCTTCTTTTTTCACCAGGCCTTCTCCCTTTGCCCCTAGTCTCTCCCACCGTCCGACCGGGCCCCAATGAAAGCCCTCTACGCCCCGATTATATCCGGTGGACACCCCGAGTTTTCCTTACAGGGGAGTTACAGTCCGCGCCCGAGAATTCGGCCTGTTCAAGTACCCACAGCCGGCGTAGAGGTCGGCGGCATCCCCTCGAGTGAGATTTCCGCCGTGAATACGGGAGAGACGTTCCCCAGCCCATCCCGATATTGCACGGCAATGTAGAAGCCGACCCAGTTTATCGGGAGAGTGACGGAGAAGGACTTCGCAGCGGTGAAAGGTTCCCAAGGCGCTTGCACCAGGTCCTGTTCATCCAGGAACCCCACCCCAGTCAACGCTCGGAGGTCTGTCACAGCTGCGAATGGGCTCTGTGCCCGAAAGACGACTTCGAGATCGATCGCTTGGCCGGCAACGCCGCCGGCGCAGCAGCGACCATCCTCGATGACGAGCCCGCCCTCAAACTCGGCAAACGGAGCAGGCGGGCCTAGATCGGTTGGCGGTATGTAAGCCGGGCTGCGCGTCGCCAGATAGGAGATGAACCCAGACTGAATGGCCACCTCGGTCGCCAAATCGGCGTTGGCCGTCTCGAGGGCTTCCAGGCGTGACGCTTGAAGCGCAAGCTCGGTAGCTACCATTGGGTTGCCTCCGGACGCCAAGCCCGGAGGGAGCACGAGGTTGCACCCGATGCAGACGAGCACCACGCCCGAAGCTGCAGCCCGAAGGATTGCTCGACTGAAAGTGATCATCGGTCTCCTCTGGATCACCTATAACCTTGAGGCTGAAGTAACGGCGATCTCAGCATGATGAATCCCACTCAGATCATGCCCATTTTACGGTGGGACTCACTCCCCCGGCTGACTCCCCAGGCCGTCCGAGGGGACGTTGACGATGATCGTATGCGCACCAGACTCTGAGCGTAACTTCAGAGACTCATCACCTCTCACCTTGAGGGCGTCGCCGGCCCGGAGGTCTTGTTTGTTCGCTTGGAGCCCCCCTTCAACAACGACCATGTACGATTGCCGCTCTGCCCGGTTCCGAAATGCCACCTCGCCCGCTGGTTCTACCTCGACGGCGTATATCTCCACATCCTGCTCAACTTCGATCGCCGATTCCCCGCTTCGACCACTCACCAGCCGGAGGAGTGTGTTGCGCCGAGCGTCTTCCGGAAACCTGGCGTGACGATACTCGGGGGCCAACTTGGCCCGCCTCGGCCGGATCCAGACCTGGATGAAACGGAGAGGGGTCGTAGGAGACAGGTTCATCTCGGAGTGAGTGACGCCCGATCCCGCGCGCAGATACTGGACCTCCCCGCGGTCGAGCGTGTGCTTGTTGCCGAGGCTGTCGGAGTGGGTCAACTGTCCTTCGATGCAGTACGAGATGATCTCCATCTCCTGGTGGGGATGCTCCTCGAATCCCCTCCCCGGCCGGAGGACGAAGTCACTGAGAGCACACAGGACGCCGAAGTGGGTGTTTGACGGGTCGACGTACTCGGCGTAAGCGAAATGGTATTGCGCCTGGCCCCAGCCGTCGTTCGAACGGTAGATGCCCTCGGATTCGATTCGGGTGAGCACGGTCCGATCTCCAGCAGTTGAGTGCCGACGGGCGACACACAGATACTTCCAGGGAGCGTTCCCGCATGGTAGGACGGCTAGCCAGTGCGCCTGTCCAGACAAGACGACCCCGAACCTCAGCGGACGAGATGGGTCGGGGTTGCGATTCGACTATAGCCGCCCTTCCGGCCTCGGTCAAGGGTTGCATTCCTCCGACATGGTCATGTGGAGAGGGGCATCAGCAGCCGACCTTCTGGCTTTCGAATGCTGCTATTCAGACGAAGGGTGCTCGGGTCGCCCAAGGAGTCGGTCGGCTAGATGGAGCCCGCCGGAGAGAAATGCCTGGCCAACTCGGACGCATAGCGGCGACCAAGGGTCTCTCGTCGCTGCACCACCCACTCGGAGAATCGCTTCGATCCATTCGGTGCCTGCTCTGATGTCAACATCTCATCCATCAATCCCCGCAGCTCGTCAGCCGTGAGTATGACGTCTCGGACTGCCATCCCGATGAGCTGTCCGGTGGCAATCCCCGCCCAGGGTGGAAAACGGATCAAAGGGATCCCAGGTCGCACTTGCGTTGAGATCACTTCCAGGAATCCCTTGAATGTGAATTCCTCAGGCCCGATGACGTCTGTGGTCGTGGACGTCGGATCACGCGAGGCCCGGATGGCCAGCGCGGCAAGGTCCTCGACAAATACGGGCTGCAGACGGTAGGCGCCTGAGCCGAAGATCGGGAAGACAGGGAAGCGCCGCATCAGCCAGGCGATGTTGTTCACTAAGATGTCCCCGTCCCCAAAGACAAGAGTCGGACGCAGGATGGCATACGCAATGCCCGAGTCTTTTAGGGCGCTTTCCTGGCGAGCCTTGCCCGCATAGTAGGCCAGCGAGGACCCCTCCGACGCCCGTGTCACGCTGATATGGACGATCTTCTCGACACCGGCCGATCGGGCACACTCGAAGAGGATCGATGTATTCCGGACGGCTTGCGCGAAAGTCATCCCGCGCTGCTCGAAGCGGATCCAATACGTGTTGTAGAGTGTGGTGACCCCGCGCAGGTGATCCGTCAAGAGAGCGGGGTGGTCGAAGTCGTACGGGAAGGCGCTCACCGCGCTATTGAAGGGGTCGGCCCTTCTCCAATGGGTGGTGACCGTCCTGACGTCTTCGCCGGTCTCAAGCAGTTTACGGGCGATGCTCTTCCCGATGTAGCCGAATGCACCTGTCACAACACTCGTCATCTTGAGTCTCTTTGTGAGTCTGCCGGACTCAAAGCAAGAGGATAAGCTCCTATCGTCGGGGCTTCTTCTCTTTAGGGGGAAGCGATTGGCTGTATACGATCGCCTTGTTGATCCATCTCTTAAATTCGCCCTTATTGTCGCGAATGCTCTCAGGGACGATGACATAGTCCCGCATCGGCTTGCCGGGCATCGGCTCAAGGAACCCGCTTCCCGGTTTCTTCAACAAGATGGCTTGGTCGTCCTCCGGGAGCCGGACGAAGAACACGTCCGCGTGGAGGCCGACCGTCATGTGCCCGTTGACGAACCCGCACGGATAGCCGAACACCTTGCGCAATTCGACGTCCGGGAAGGACTTCATCGTCGTATCGAAGAACGCGACAAGTGTCTCGGGAGATCGCTTCAGTTTCGGACGTTCGCCGGCCTTCTTCGTCGGGACTTTGGTGGCCTTATTTGGAGCGGACTTACTCTTGACCATCGGTCTCTACCTCACTCGGACAGACAGCCCACGGGGCTTATCGGATTGAGAACTCTCTTCCTTGAGGGGCAACCGTGGCCTCGGCCTTGAACCCCCTGACCATCTGGGACGGCCAGGCCGAGGACTGGTTCACTTCATTTGTACCCTGAGCAGGTATTTCCCCGGCTCACCCAGGCCCAGCGCAGGCGAGCGACTAGTCTGCCGGCACAAAGCCGAAGCCCGTCTTGCCGCCGAATTCTACTTCCACATTCGTGGAAGAAGCCTGCCGGTACTCTTCCTATACTCGAGATAAGCCTCCCCGAACTTGGCGATGAGAACTTCTTCTTCGCGCGGGATGACCACCGCAACGAATAGGATAGCCCCGAGGACGACCAGCCCGGCCATGAATGCGTTTGAGGCAACAAGGCTGAGTGAGAAGAAGGCCAGCAAGGCCCCGCTGTACAACGGATGTCGAATCCGGTGGTACGGTCCGTCCGTGACAAGCTGATGGTCCTTCTTGGTGAGAACAGTCTCCGAGATGTTGGATCCGATGGAGGCGAACACCCACCACAAGAAGAAGACGCACAGGGCCCCGATTGCGAGGCCGGTCCAGCGCAGCCAATTCGGTAAGGGGACGAATGACCACTGCATCCAATCGGGGTTGATGGCAAAGGCGGTGAAGGAGAGGAAGAGCGGCAAGGCCAGAACCGCCCGCAGCACAACCGCCCAGACGCCCTCCTCGCGGCGAGCGATGGTGCCTGAGGTCCTGCGTGCCCTGGCACGGAACGTCGCCGAGAGCGCGAATGCGATCGCCAGGATTGTCACGAAACCCCAGCGGAAGATTATCGCCATCTTTTCGTACTCGGGGTAGATCCGTCTTCAACTCCAGTGACGAGGCGCTTGGGCATATTCATGTTTCGGCGCAAGGGCCTGCGGAACGGGTGGGGAAGCGTCATCAACTTCGGGCGCTGGTCTTGGAGGCGATCCAATCGGCGACGACCCAGCAGCACACGAAATATGGGAATACCCCGTAGAAAGTATCGCTCACCGAGTGTAAATTGCGGTCGATGGCCACGAACTCCATGGGGGATGAGATTGATCGGCGTCGAGTATTGGCGTCCAGAGCGTCCACCGGCAACGGTGATCACTGCGAAACCCTCGCCGAGAATCGGATGAAGCGCCGAGGTAAGGGTGGACTTGACGATGAAGTTGCTGAGGCGGGATGGCATGCAATCCTCGCTCCGAGTTGTTTCATCGCATGGATGCCCTCACCGATTCCCCGAATCGAGACGAACAGTCCATGCCTGGCACTCACCCGGGCCTCGGCGTTCGCCGGCTCCGCGTTGCACAGCCTGGATATATACCACAGCCTGTTGCTCGGCCCCCGTTGCGGCCGAAGTCCGCTGCCGGAGGGACACCCGGCTAGACAGCGCGCGACGCCTCCACCTTCAGCGCGTATGGTCGGCATCGCTTGTCAGCCCGAAGCGATCGATCTTCTCGCTGATACCGCTGCTCCTTCTCACGCCGCGCAGACGGGCGGCGATCTCCAGGTTCTGGCGAACGCTGAGCTCGGGATAGGCCGCCGGAGCCTCCACCATGTGACCGACCCTGTCCCACGGCCCGCCCCCCATGGGACCCACCAGCACGCCGAACAACCTGACACTGCCGCGGGTTGGTCGAATCATGCCGAGTAGCGACCGGATCGTGATGGTCTTTCCGGCGCCGTTCAGCCCCAGGAAACCGTAGATCTCCCCTTGCGCG
>Ga0209751_10000597_pt1 | contig 38892 bp, 33 predicted proteins | sample RifCSP13_1_FD_184019 | JGI IMG/M metagenome (GOLD analysis project Ga0209751, IMG submission 184019) | Soil microbial communities from Rifle, Colorado - Rifle CSP2_sed 13_1 (SPAdes) (version 2) | ecosystem: Environmental > Terrestrial > Deep subsurface > Rock core/Sediment | place: Rifle...
CCCCTCCCAACCTCCCCTTGTCAGGGGAGGGGCAGACCGGGCACTCCCCCTGACAAGGGGGAGCTGGAGGGGGTTTCGAGGCTAATGGATTATTTGGGTTAATTTCAGCTAGGGAAGCGCCGATTAAGTCTATTTTTTCTGGATCGCACTATGTAACCATGCGGGTTTGCGCAGGGCTATTCTGACTTAATCGGCGCTTCCCTAGGAATGTGTCGATTTAATTCTTTAGCTGGATTGCACGTTGTTTGCTCCTCCCCTGACAAGGGGAGGCTGGGAGGGGTTAAAAGTGCGGCGAAGTTTCCTAGCAAAAGCAAACCCCCTCCCGCTCCCCCTTGTCAGGGGGAGAGCCATACGCATACAGCGGGTGGCATTAGTCAGCCTCCCATTAGACTAACCAAAGCGCTGTATTTATTTTTACAGTTTGGAGGAACCCCAAATGGCTCAAGTCAGCACTTATCTCAATTTCCCCCGTTCAACTGAAGCGGCGTTCAACTTCTATAAATCGGTTTTCAAAACCGAATTTTCCACGCCTATCGGCCGCTTCAAGGACATCCCTGCTCAACCGGGCCAGCCCCTGCTGAGCGAGGCCGACAAAAATCTGGTCATGCACGTTGCCTTGCCTATCCTGGGCGGACATGTGCTGATGGGCACGGATGCGCCGGAATCCATGGGCTTTACAGTCAAGCAGGGCAACAATATTTACATCAACCTTGAGCCCGACACACGTACCGAGACTGATCGCCTGTTCAATGCGCTGGCCGCCAACGGCAAAGTGGAAATGCCCTTGCAGGAGATGTTTTGGGGCGGGTACTTTGGCAGTCTGGTCGACCTGTTCGGCGTGAACTGGATGTTCAACTGCACCAGCAAGATCTGAACGCTCATCACCTGTTTCAATTTCACTGAAAGGACAGCGATCATGACCAGCAATTATCAACCCGATCCCAGACTTGATCTCACTTTCGAGCGCATTGTCGATGTGCCGAAGGAACTGGTCTGGAAAGCATGGACACAGCCGGAACATCTCAAACCATGGTTCTGCCCCCTGCCGTGGCGCACCATAGATTGTGAGATCGACCTGCGCCCCGGCGGCATCTTCCGCACCGTGATGCTGTCGCCGGAAGGGAAGGAATATCCCAATCTCGGCTGTTACCTTGAGGTGATCGAAAACAAAAAACTGACCTGGACCAATGCGCTCACCCCCGGCTTCCGTCCCGCACCCACTACTATCCATGAAAGTTCGGTCGATTTTTTCTTTACCGCAAGCATTCAATTGGCCGCGCACGCCGGCGGCACAAGATACACCGCAACAGTCATCCATGCCGACGAAGCTGGTTGCAAGAAACATGCGGACATGGGATTCCACGAAGGCTGGGGCAAGGCTCTCGATCAACTGGTTGCCCTCTCCAGGAAAATGTAGGCGGACGCCCATTGTCAGAGTGATCTCCGGGCATTTAGAGGAGCATTCATGGATAAACTAGAATCGAAGACCTGAGCCGGATTGAAAAGGAAGGGACATGAGTATGCACCCGGTCAGAAAAGAACAGCCTGCCAGGCTGGAAGATATTCCGAACATCGGCAAGTCGATAGCCTCCGACCTGCGCGCCATCGGGATCCTTCACCCGCAGCAGCTGGCAAAGCATGATCCGATCTCGACCTATTTTGCACTGGCGGCCGTCATGGGTCACCGCCATGATCCTTGCGTGCTCTACACCCTGATGGCTGCGCGGCATTTTATCGAAAGCGGTGAATCGCTCCCTTGGTGGAAATTCACCGAGCAAGGAAAAAAGCTGCTTGCAGCACATCTGAAATCCTGAATCATCCCGCCCCACACGGAACCACGCGGCTATGCCGGTTATACATCGCCTGGAAATGGCGTAAAACCTGAAGCCGAAACACCGGGAAAAACCTGACTTGCCTCAGAAAATTGCCTAAACGGCAAAATCCCGTATCATTCGCATCAGGTGTCCAAACTTGAGCCGGAAATCCAGCCATGAAGAATGCTCCATCATTCGCTGAAATCAATAACCTCTTCACCAACGGTGATCCGAAAGAGGTCTGGCTCAAGGCGTCCGGCATCATCAAACTCATCAACCCTGCGTACGATTTTACCGTCGCGCAAACTTCCTTCAATGACGTGGTTCGCTTGTTCTATGGCGAGTATCCCGGCTATTGCCCGATCAAAACGCTGTACCACAACCTTCATCACACAATGGATGTGTTCCTGTGTGCGGTGCGGCTGATGCATGGTGTGCATATTTCAGGCACCCGGCTGACCGACAAGGAACTGACCATGATCATGATGGGCGCGCTGATGCACGATATCGGTTATGCGCAACGCGTCGGCGAGGAGTCGGGTACCGGCGCACAGTTCACATTGACCCATGTCGGCCGGGGCATAAAATTCATGCAGAACTATATCGTCGATCGGGGCTTCCCGCCCGATCTGGCGGTATCCCTGAAATTCATCATCCGCTGTACCGACCCGGCGGAAACCATACCCGAAATCGATTTTCCAGATGAGCGCACTCACCTGCTCGGGCAGCTGGTCAGCAGCGCCGATCTGACCGGACAGATGGCTGACCGCACCTACCTGGAAAAACTGCTGTTTCTGTATCTGGAGTTCGAGGAGGCGCGTTTTGGAAACTACCAGAGCATCCACGATATGCTGGCCAAGACTCAGGCTTTCTACACGAATATCCGCAAGAAGATGGACACAGATCTTGGCGGCATCTACACCAAACTGGCCTTCCACTTCAAGGATCGCTACGGCGTCGAGAAAAACTACTATCTGGAGTCGATCGAGAAGAACATCGCTTACCTGGCCAAGGTGACGAAGCTGAGCGAGGAAAAGCACCTTGCGATGCTTAAGCGCGGCGGTATCGTGGAGAAATCAGAACCTTTGCTTGCGCAAAAAAAACATGGCTGAGGGTATCGTCAATGATGGCATGTGCCAGGAGCCTGTCGGGCCGCTCCTCTCGATTCACCGATCCGGTTTATCTCGACGGAGATATGCACCAGTTCTTCATGGATACCTAACTGTTCCTTGAAGTAGTCCGGCGCTACATCGTCAGCCGTTTCGAGGCTGAGGATACAGGCGTACTGTCCCTTCCCCACGCGCCACACATGCAGGTCGCTAATTTGCGCCGTGACCGGTGATGCGGCAATGACTTCGCGAATCTCGGCCACCACCGGTGCATTCATCTCGGCATCCAGCAGCACGCGGCTGGTATCGCGCAACAAACCATAGGCCCATACGGAAACCAGTATGGCGCCGACCAGACCCATCACCGGGTCCAACCACCCTGCTCCCCACAGCTTGCCGCCAAACAGGGCGATGATGGCCAGCACCGATGTCGCCGCATCGGCAAGCACATGCAGATAAGCAGAGCGCAGGTTCAGGTCGTGATGCCCGTGGTGAGCATGTCCGTTATGGCCGTGAGCATGATCATGGTGATGCCCATCCTTGAGCAGCCACGCGGAGACGAGGTTGACCAGCAGGCCGGCCATCGCGATCGCGATGGCCTGGTTATAGTGTATCGGGCTGGGTGCTATCAATCTTTCGATGGATTGATAGACCATCAATCCGGCCACCATCACCAGAAAGATCGCGCTCGTGTAACCGCCCAACACTTCGATCTTCCAGGTGCCGAACGAAAAGCGCGGGTCGTGGGCGTATTTCCTGGCACAGACATAAGCCAGCACGGACAGCCCCATCGCGACCGTATGCGAACTCATATGCCAGCCATCGGCCAGCAAGGCCATCGAGTTGTAATACCAGCCGCCGGCGATCTCGACCACCATCATCACTGCGGTAAGAATGGCTACGCGCAGCGTGTTCTTCTCCGCGAGCGGATTACCCTCGTCGAATCGGTGAGAGTGCTTCAGGCCATCAGCGCTGACAGGGTTGGTCATCGGAATATTCAACAGTATTTGTAACGGACACTTGCCCTGCCTGGGCAACCCAAAAGCTTTTAACCTTAAAACCGTAGTTGAACCACGAAGGGCACGAAGAACGCGAAGAAAAACAATGCACTGCACAGAATACGAGCATCACCATGCCGGTGAGCTTCCAATATCACGCAACTCCATGAAAAATCTTCGTGATCTCCGTGTTCTTCGTGGTGAACTGAGTTTTTCAGGTTTAATCAAGATGCCAGTATAAGCTCGTCCTTCCACATCGACATAGCCAAAAGTTTTACCTCACAAACAAAAAGGCCAACCTCGCGGTTGGCCTTCTGTTTGAATGAATATTAAATCCTCGATCAGGCGCGTTTTTTGAATTCATTGGTGCGGGTGTCGATCTCGATCTTGTCGCCGATCTCGACGAACGCTGCCACGGGCAATTCAAAGCCGGTGTTGATCTTGGCCGGCTTCATCACCTTGCCTGAAGTGTCGCCGCGCACCGCGGGCTCGGTGTAAACGACTTCGCGCACGATGGTATTGGGCAACTCGACCGAGATCGCCTTTTCGTTGTAGAACACCACCTCGCATGGCATGCCATCTTCGACGTAGTTGATCGCATCGCCCATGCTTTCGGATTCGATCTCATACTGGTTGTATTCGCCATCCATGAATACGTACATCGGATCGGCGAAGTACGAGTAAGTCACTTCCTTGCGGTCCAGGATGATCTGCTCGAACTTGTCGTCGGCGCTGTACACGGTTTCCTTCGCGGAATCGGTCAGAAGATTCTTCATCTTCATCTTGACGACCGAGCCGTTGCGGCCGGAGCGGCTGTATTCCGCCTTGAGCACGACCATAGGATCGCTGCCCACCATGATGACGTTACCTGCGCGAACTTCTTGTGCTGTTTTCATAATTTACTGCCCTTCGATTTTCAAGGCGCGCATTCTACCGATTTCTTTGGAAAAATCCAGTAGATTCAACGCCAGATTGTTTTCGGCCAATTGCCGCGACCAGTCTTGCGCGTGGCGCTCAAGTTCGCCACGCTCCGTTATAAAGGCGGGCCATGCCTGTCCTGAGCCTGTCGAAGCGGCCTGCCCTGTTGCGTTAAACCCCTCCCGGCCTCCCCAACCCCCCAGCCCCCTTGTCAGGGGGAGAACCAGGGGAGGAGAATGTGCCGCCCCCCCTGACAAGGGGGGATCAAGGGGGGTTTGGGTGTTCAGATCACCGCTATTCCATGCTCTCCACAAGTCCTGCACCGCCTGGCTGGCAGACCGGCTGAGTTGCTCGTTGTATAGATTCAGGAAGGCTTTAAGCTTTTTCAAGTGCACTGCATCGTGCTGCGGGTAGATTTGCCAGATGAACGGCTTTCCCGCCCACTGCGCCCGCACAAAGGAATCCTCACCACGGACGAAATTGACATCGCACGCCCATAATAGTTCATCGTAGCGTTCCTGCTCAACGAAGGGCAGCACACGCACTTGAAGTTTGCCGCGTACAAAATCATTGCCCACGCGCGGCTCATCATCGCCGAAGTACCGTCCGGCCTGTTGCAGGATGCGCCCTTCCGGCACGAGACACAGCACGGGTTGAGTGCCTGCTGCCCAGACATCGAACAAGCCGTGCAGCGCGGCATTTTCATAAGCGAACAGCGAGATTTTCAATGTCTCTGCTGACGGCATTTTCATGCCGATGGATTGCCAGAACGCCTGCCGCTGCGCGGTATTGTTCTGAAAAGCATCGCGGCGCGCCAACAGATCGCGTTCCAGCAGCAAACCGCCGGTTTTCGGTGTGAAGCCCGGAAAGAAAAAATACTTCGTCAGCGGCAATGAAGGGTGCGGCGAAGGCAGCTTGTGGCAACCCTCGACCCAGTCTTCGGCACTCAGATATTCGAGATTGATCCAAACAGGTTTGTGCTCTTGCGCCGCCATCGCTTCGATATAGCCTTGCGGCAACTTGCAGGAAAATGCTTCGATCACCACATCGGCAGGTTGCACGTCAGGAAATTCTTTGCGCCACAGATACACCTCCACTCCGCGACAACGCTGTCTCTCCAGCACAGCATCAGTTTCCGGACACAGCTTGGCCAAACTGTTCAAGTCATCTACCCACAACCGGACTGCGAGGCCATGCTCGTTCGCCAGTTGCCGCGCCAGCCGCCAGCACACGCCGATGTCGCCGTAGTTGTCGATGACATTGCAGAAGATGTCGCAGCAGGTAACCCCCCCCTCTCCCCTACCGGCTGCGCCCCCCTCGCTGCGCTCTCCCCCCAAGGGGAGAGGGAAATATCCCGGATCATTCCGCATGCAATGCCTCCACCGGATCCAACCGTGCTGCGCGCATGGCAGGCGTAACTCCCGCCGCAAGGCCGATGCTGACCGCGCTGAGTTCGGCGAGCACGGCGAACAGCCACGGCGTGTGCACCGGCAAGGCCGGGAACAGCAGATGCAAGGCCTGCGCGATTCCGGCACCCAATGCCAGTCCGGCCAGACCACCCAGCGCGGAGAGCAATATCGCCTCGCCCAGGAACAGCGTCAGCACCTGCCGTTCCCGCGCGCCCAAGGCGCGCAGCAAGCCGATCTCGGAAGTGCGCTCAGTGACCGCCATGGTCATAATGGTCAGGATGCCGACCCCGCCCACCAGCAGGGATATCCCGCCCAGCGCGCCCACCGCGAAGGTGATCACATCCAGCACCTCGCCCAGCACCTCGAGGGCTTTTTCCTGCGGAATGATCGTGAAGTCTTCGCGCCCGTGCCGCTCCTTGAGCAGTGCAGTGATGGCACTCACCATGCGTTTCGAGTCGGTGCTGGCTTTGTAGCTCAAGTGGATTTCGATCAGCCCAACGCGGTTGAACAGTTCCATCGCCCGCGCAGCAGGGATGTAAACCGCATCATCCAGATCGAATCCCAGCACTTGACCTTTCGCTTCCATCACGCCTATCACCCGGTAGCGTTGCCCGCCGATACGCAAATAGCTGCCCAGCGGATTCTGCCCGGCAAACAATTCCTGGCGCACCTTTGCGCCGAGCACGACATGGGCGCGCGCCTGGCTGGGATCATCATCGGGCAAAAAACTGCCGGTCTGCACCTTCATGCTGAAGATGTCGGTCATTTCATGACCCACTCCGGAGACCATGGTGCGGCGCGTCTTGCCATTGGCGCGCACCTCGGCATTGCCCTGCACGCCGGGGGTGACGTATTCGACATTCGGCAGGCGGCGCAAGGCTTGTGCGTCCTCGATGGAAAGCGGCCTGACCGAGCCGAACATGCCCACGTTCCCGCCATGCGTCTGGGTCTTGCCGGGCTGGATGTTGATCAGATTGGTGCCGAACTGGCTGAATTCAGACAGCACGAATTGATGCAGACCTTCGCCGATGGAAGTCAGCAGGATCACCGCCGTGATGCCGATGGCGATGCCCAGACCGGTCAGAAAGCTGCGCATCCGGTAGGCCAGGATGCTGGAGGTGGTCAGGCGGATCAGGTCGGGGAGCAGCATTTTGAGCACGAGCCTATGATCTCGCCAGCGCCATCACCGGATCGAGCCGCGCCGCACGTCTTGCCGGCCACACGCTGAACAGTATCCCGGTGCCCAGCGATGTGCCTAACGCCGCCAGCACCGCCCACCAGGGTGCGGATACCGGCAGGGACGGATAGATTTTTGCAATCACCATGACACCTGCCTGGCCCAGTATCAAACCGGCCAGACTGCCGATGCCGGACAACAGGATCGCCTCGGCGAAGAACAAGTTCCTGATTTGTATTGCGGGAGCGCCCAGCGCCTTGAGCAAACCGATCTCCTTGACGCGTTGCGACACGGAGATCAGCATCACGTTCATGATCAGGATGCCCGCCACCGACAGGCTGATCGCGGCGATGCCGCCGACTGCCAGCGTCAGCGCGCGCAGGATGCGGTCGAAGGTGGCCAGCACCGCGTCCTGGGTGATGACCGTCACATCGCGTTCGCCGTTATGCCGCTCAAACATGATCTCTTCTGCATCGCGTTTCGCCAGCTCGACGGTGTCGCGGCTTTTCGCTTCGACCAGAATACGCAACAAGCCGGAGGTATTGAACAGCATATGTGCCGAGACGACCGGCACAATGACCAGCTCATCGGTGTTGAGACCCATCGATTCGCCCTGCCTGGCCATCACGCCGATCACACGGAAACGCCGGTCACCCAGCCGCACCCATGTGCCGATCACCGGTTCCTGACCGAACAGCTCGCGCTTGATCTTGGCGCCCAGTATGCACACCGACTCGCTGGAATGGATATCACCGGCGGGCAGGAACTGCCCCTGGCTTAGCGACATATGGCGTATATCGATCAAGTCGGCCGTTGAACCCAGCACCACCACTTCGCGGTTAAGCGCTCCCCGGGAAATCTGCGTCGAACCCACCGTCAGCGGCGCGATGCGCGCGATGGCGCGACTGCGCAGCAAGGCTTGCGCATCGTCCAGACCGAGTTCGCGCGGTATCTGGCCGATCAACATGCCCGGCCCGATGCCCGCAGTCTCGGTGCGTCCGGGAAACACGATGACCAGGTTGGTGCCCAACGATGAAAACTGGTCAACCACATAGCGGCGCGCGCCCTCGCCCAAGCCGGTCAGCACCACCACCGCTGCCACGCCGATGGACATCGCCAGGATCATCAGCAAGGTGCGAGTGAGGCTGCCGCGCAGGCTGCCTGAGGCAAACTGCAGAGTGTCTACAAGATTCATCGTAGGTCGGGCTCCGCCCGACTTTTTGTTTCGGCGGGCGTAGCCCGCCCTACAAATTTACCCGTCTCGCTGATGATCTGCCCATCCACCATATGCAACTGACGTTGCGCGCGCCCGCCGATGGCCGGATCGTGGGTGACCACGATCAGCGCCACGTGTTGTGCGACCAATTGTTCGAGCAGATTCAGCACCTCTTTTCCGGTGGTCTGATCGAGATTGCCGGTCGGCTCATCGGCCAGCAGCACAGCAGGATGCATGCTGGTGGCACGCGCGATCGCCACGCGCTGGCGCTGGCCGCCGGAGAGCTGATCCGGCCTGTGGTCGGCGCGATCTGCCAGGCCGTAGTTTTCCAGCAACTGAGTCACGCGCGCCTTGCGTTCGGCGGGAGGAATGCCCGCCAGGATCAGCGGCAATTCGATGTTCATCGCCGCGGTCAGGCGCGGCACCAGATGAAACGCCTGGAACACGAAGCCGATCTTTTCGCTGCGCACCTTTGCCTGCTGCTCGTCATCCAGCGCGGTGACGTTTCCGCCATCCAGCTTGTATGTGCCGGAACTCGGCCTGTCCAACAGGCCGATCAAATTGAGTAAAGTGGATTTACCGGAACCGGATGGCCCCATGATGGAGACATAATCACCCGCCGCGATGCTCAGATCGATGTTGCGCAACGCGGCTACTTCCTGATCGCCAACCGTGAAGCTGCGGCTGACTTGGTATAGTTGGATCATCTCAAAAAGACATGGGGAAATTGCATGGTGCAAACCCCTTCCAGCCTCCCCTTATCAGGGGAGGAGCTGTCGGCCTCCCCCCTGATAAGGGGGGACTGAGGGGGGTTGGTTTTGGCGTTTCACTTTTCACTTTTTAACCTCCGGCTGTACACGCGCCCCGGCCTTAACCCCGTCTTGATCGAGCATCAGCACGATCTGGTCGCCCTCCTTCAATCCGGAGATGATCTCGGTATGCTCCCAGTTGGCCAATCCCGTCGTCACGGTGCGATCTTCAAGCACTCCGGCTTGATAAAGGAATACGCGATTGCCTTCCAGCAGGGTTTGCGTGGGAATGCGCAGCACATTATCGCGGGATGAATGGACGATCTCGACATCTGCACTGTAGCCGACGAGCAGGTTCTCATCGTTCGGCGCGTCGACGAATTCCACCTCGACTTCCACGGTGCGCGCCTGCTTTTCCAGTTCCAGCACATAAGGGGCGATGCGCTTGACCTTGCCGGCGAAGGTCTTGCCCTTGATCGCATCCAGGGTGATGCGGCCCTCCTGCCCCACTTTGATGCTGGCTGCATCCACTTCATCGATAGGCGCACTGACGAACATGCAGCTGTCGTCGATCAGGTCGATCGCCGGCAGCGTCAGAATGCCGGGTGGCGATGGCGTGGCGTATTCGCCCAGCTCGCCGCTGATGTCCGCCACGACGCCGTCGAATGGCGCGCGCAGTATCATGCGCTGCAAACCGGCACGCGCCACGTCAACGCGCGAACGGCTCTGCGCTATCTCGCTGCGTGCCGTCGCACAGGATGCCTGCTTGGCTTTCGCATCCGCCTCGGCGCGTTCCAGGCTATCTGCCGAAATAAAGCCGCGCTCGCGCAATTGCCGCGCACGCTCCGCTGCCTTGCTGCTCTGCTCGGCGATGGTGCAAACCTCATCGATACGCGACGTCACCGTCTTGAGCTGCTGCTCCGCCAGTTGTAGCTGAGCCTGCAAATCCTCGTCCCACAACTCCAGCAACACCTGATCCGCCTTGACGCGCTGGCCTTTCTTCACCAGCAGACGGGATATCTGCCCGCCAGCCGGAGCGGCAAGCTTGGCGCGACGACAGGCCTTGACCGTACCCGCGCGCGTGTTGCTCACCGTCGCTTCGACCAAACCGCGCTCGACCCTGGTCAATTGCACGGACAGCGGCGCCGGGCGCGTGAAGTACCAGGCTGCGATCGCGAGCAGTGACAGCACAATGAAATAGATAAGGTATTTCCAGCGAGGACTTCTTTCGCGGGGCAGAGAAAAAGTCATGCAAATTCCTCAAAATAATGAGCCAGAGCTGCTGACTGGATGGTGCTGGAGAGAGGAATCGAACCTCCGACCTACGCGTTACGAGTGCGTTGCTCTACCAACTGAGCTACTCCAGCACGAACGCCGGAGATTATAGAGGACTCGCCGCGCATATTCCATTTCCATTTAATAAAACAATTCCGTAGGTCGGGCTGCGCCCGACAACTTGATCCGGCGGGCATAGCCCGCCCTACAAAAATGCACGTTTGATCTGGAATTGGAATTAGTGCCAGCGGTATTCCTCCACGGGGAAAAGCTGCGGCCTGCCTTCAATTTCATTGAGCAGCAGTTCCGCGCTGGCCAGTGACATGGTCACCCCATAACGGAAATGTCCGCTGTTGACATAGAGGTTGGCCAGGTGCGGATGGCGTCCTATGGTCGGTATGTTGTCCGGCGAACCGGGACGGAAGCCGGCCCAGTGCCTTACCGGAACATGATCATGCCAATCCGGGAAGATCTCGCGCACGCGCAGCAGCAGGCTGTCGCGCGCCTCGACAGTGATGGATCTGTCGAAGCCGGCATCTTCCAGCGTGCTGCCCACCAGCACATGTCCATCGCGGCGCGGGATGATATACAGGTTTTCCTTGAGCAGGATCTGACGGAACGGCGGCGCGTCGAACTTGAACAATAAGACCTGTCCGCGTATCGGGCGGATGTCCATGGCCAGCGCGTGCTCACCCAGCAACGCCCTGCTCCACGCACCCGCCGCGATGATGCAGGCATCTGCATGGAGCTTGCCTTGCGTGGTTTGCAGTCCGGTGATCCGCTCGCCAACCAGCTCGAACTTCTGCACTTCATGATGCTCGAGGATCACACCGCCGAGCATTTCCACATGCGCTCGCAGCGCATGCAGCAAACGCGGATTGCGGACTTGCGCGACTTCCGGCAACAGCAGCCCTTTCCCCTGGTATTCCTGTCCTTGCTGAGCAGGCAAGTGATCGGCAAGGTTCACCGGCTGCGATGCAAGCCGGTGCTGTGCACACCATTGCGCGGCGCGTTCCTGCTGAAATGGCGGCAACAGCAACATGCCGCAACGCTGATATTCCGGATCGATGCCGGTGGCAGCTTGCAGCATGGCGGCGGCCTCGCTGAACATGCCCATGCCGCGCTGCGCGAGCTGCGTGACAGCCTCCCGGTAATCCCACGGACACAATGGCGAGAGGATACCGCCGCCCGCCCAGGATGCCTCCTGCCCGACTATGCCGCGTTCCACCAGCGTCACGCGATAACCGGCTGACAGCAAAGCTTGCGCGCTGGTCAGGCCGATCACGCCCGCTCCGACGATCAGGAAATCCGTTTGCACGTGTCAGGAACTTGTCCGTGAATAGTTCAGGATTGCACCGCGATGAGTGTTCTGGGCAAAGGGAACACCACGTTCTCGACGATACCCTGCAACTCGATCACCTTTGTCCCGCCCATTTTTTCCAGCCGGGCGATCACGCCCTGCACCAGCACTTCCGGCGCGGAAGCGCCCGCGCTGATGCCGACCCGCGTTTTGCCGGCAAACCAATCCGGCTGCAATTCTTTGGCATCGTTCACCAGATAGGCAGGCACGCCGACATTTGCCGCGACTTCACGCAAGCGGTTGGAATTCGAGCTGTTCGGCGAGCCCACGATGACCACCACATCACATTGCCTGACCAGCATCTTCACCGCATCCTGGCGGTTTTGCGTGGCGTAGCAGATGTCGTCTTTCTTCGGGCCGGTGATGAGCGGGAAGCGCGTCTTCAGTGCGGCGATGATCGTGCTGGCATCGTCCATCGACAACGTGGTTTGCGTGACAAAGGCGAGATTCTTCTCGTCGCCCACCTTGAGACTGGCGACCTGCTCCGGCGTTTCCACCAGATACATGCCGCCATTGCTCTGTCCCATCGTGCCTTCCACTTCCGGATGTCCGGCATGGCCGATCATGATGATCTCCTTGCCCTGCTCGCGCATCCGGGACACTTCGATATGCACCTTGGTCACCAGCGGGCAGGTCGCATCGAACACCGTCAGGCCGCGCGCTTCGGCCTCATGGCGCACTGCCTGCGACACACCATGGGCGCTGAAGATCAGGATGCTGCCGCTGGGCACATCGGCCAGATCCTCGATGAAGATCGCGCCCTTCTGGCGCAAACCATCCACGACGAACTTGTTGTGCACCACTTCGTGGCGCACGTAGATCGGCGCGCCGTGCAAAGCCAGCGCGCGCTCCACGATCTCGATGGCGCGATCGACTCCGGCGCAAAAACCGCGCGGGTTAGCCAGCAGCAGTTCCATGTTTTTTTCCTGTAAAGCCTTCCAATATCAACAAGGCTGCACCGCACGTGATCGCGGAATCGGCGAGGTTGAATGCCGGAAAATAATGCTCACCCCAGTGGAACTGCAAAAAGTCCACCACATAGCCATACGCGATCCGATCGATCAGATTGCCCAGCGCGCCGCCGAGGATCATGCTCAGCGCCAGCGCGAACAGGGTTTGCGCAGCATGCCTGCGCAGCAGCCAGACTATCCAGACCGAAGCGGCTAACGCGATGATGCTGAACAGCCAGCGCTGCATCCCTCCCGCATCGCTGAGAAAGCTGAACGCCGCGCCGGTATTATGTGCCAGCACCAGATTGAATACGCCGAGAACATACAGGCTTTCGCCATAGCCAAAATGGCCGGTGATCCACGCCTTGCTCAACTGGTCGAGAACAATAATCAATGCGCTCAGGGAGAGCCATTGGGGAAAGGACATCTTCATCACTTCAATCCAAACCAAAACCCAACCCCCCTCAGTCCCCCCTTGTCAGGGGGGAAACCAACCTCCTCCCCTGACAAGCCTGTCCTGAGCTTGTCGAAGCGGGGGAGGGTGGGAGGGGTTTTACGCATACTTCCGCACCTCGCCGCTACCGAACAGATTGCTCACGCAACGTCCGCACAGCGTCGCATGCTGCGCATCTGCGCCTACATCCTCGCGGTAATGCCAGCAACGCTCGCACTTGTCGTGCAGGCTGGCGGAGACATCGATATGCCCTTCGGCTTCCGTCGCGACGCGATGCACTGTGGCACGCGAGGTGATGAACACCAGGCGCAAATCATCGCCGAGACGCGCCAGCACATCGTAATCTGCACCTGCGACACACACATCCACTTCGGCGGCCAGTGCAGAACCGATCAGTCCCGCAGCACGCGCTTCCTCAAGCTGTTTGTTCACCCTGGAGCGCCAGGCCGTGATCTTTGACCATGCAGCAATCGCATCCCCATCCATTTGTGGATCGGGCAATTTATACCATTCGCCAAAAAACACGCTGTGGTCATCTTTACCGCTCAACACTTCCCACGCCTCCTCGGCAGTAAAGCTCAAGACCGGTGCGATCAGGCGCACCAGGCTGTGCGTGAGGTGATACAGCGCATTCTGCGCGGAACGGCGCGCGGCAGAGTTTTTCCCTGCTGTGTACAGACGGTCCTTCAGAATATCCAGATAGAAGCCGCCCAGATCTTCGGAGCAGAAAGTCTGCAATCTTTGCGCGATCAGATGAAACTCGTAGCGCTCATAATCGGCGCGCACTTCGTCTTGCAGCCGCTGCGCCAGCGCCAGCGCATAACGATCGATCTCCAGCCATTTCTCGATGGGCATGGCATCGCTTTGCGCATCAAAATCGGCGATGTTGGCCAGCAGAAAACGCAGGGTATTGCGGATGCGACGGTAGCTTTCCACCACGCGCTTCAGGATCTCGTCGGAGATCGTCAGCTCTCCGGAATAATCGGTAGCTGCCGCCCACAGGCGCAGGATGTCGGCGCCCAGCGTGTCGAATATCTTCTGCGGCGCGATCACGTTGCCTTTGGACTTCGACATCTTATGGCCGCTGCCGTCGACGACGAAGCCGTGCGTCAGCAGAGCCTTGAACGGCGCGCGGCCATTGATCGCGCAGCCGGTGAGCAAGCTGGACTGGAACCAGCCGCGATGCTGGTCGGAACCTTCCAGATACAGGTCTGCCAGATATATATCCGAGGCCGAGCGCAATTCCGCCCGGCACTGCAACACCGTAGCGTGCGTGACGCCCGAGTCGAACCACACGTCCAGGGTGTCGCCGAGTTTTCTGTAGTGCTCCGCCTCCTCGCCCAACAAGTCGACCGAGTTCAGGTCGAACCATGCCTCGATGCCATCGCGCTCGACGCGCTGTGCAACCTGCTCCAGCAAACCGGAAGTACGCGGGTGCAACTCGCCGGTCTCCTTGTGCACGAAAAACGGCATAGGCACACCCCAGCTGCGCTGGCGCGACACGCACCAGTCGGGACGATTCCTGATCATCGCCTCCAGACGCGCACGTCCCCAGCTCGGAAAGAATTGCGTCGCTTCGACGGCCTGGTTGGCCAGCCCGCGCAAGCTCTCCCCCCTCCCCCCCTTTTCCAAAGGGGGGATGTCCGCCGCATGCCTACGCTGGGTAATCATCGCTTCGATCTCACTTTCCCCACTTTGCAAAAGGGGGGCTGGGGGGGATTTCTGTTCCATCCCGATGAACCACTGCGGCGTGGAACGGAAGATGATCGGGGTCTTGTGCCGCCAGCAATGCGGATAGCTGTGCTGCACTTTTTCCAGATGCAGCAGATGCCCGCTGTCTTGCAGCGCGGCTATCACCACATCGTTGGCTTTCCAGACAAACAGCCCGCCGACCAGCGGCAGATCGGCGGCGAACTTGCCGTCGTCACCGACCGGATTGTCGGTCGGCAGGTTGTATTTCTGGCCGGCGAAATAATCGTCCAGACCATGCGCCGGTGCGGTATGCACCAGTCCGGTACCGGCTTCCAGCGTGACATGCTCACCGCAGATAATGGGCACAGTGCGCTCGTAGAACGGGTGTTGCAGCGGAAGCCCTTCCAGTGCTGCTCCCTTGCACGTTGCCGCCATGCCGTCGCCCCTGTCATTGCTTCCTCCCAACTGACAGCGGGCGAGGCATGGAGCCGCGAGATCAGATGCAAGTATCAAATAGCCCTTGGGGGTTTTGATCAGGTCATATTGCAGATCAGGATGCACGCACACCGCCTGATTGGCGGGCAATGTCCACGGTGTGGTGGTCCAGATCACTGCATACACTTTGGCATCGCCCGGCAGCGACACGCCAAAAATCTTGCCCAGCGCATGCTTGTCCTTCACCTCGAAGCCCACGTCTATCGCGGGCGAACTCTTGTCCTCATATTCCACTTCCGCTTCGGCCAGCGCCGACTGGCAGTCCAGACACCAGTTCACCGGCTTGTAGCCCTGATACAGATAACCGTGCTGGTAGATTCGGCCCAGCGCGCGAATGATATCGGCCTCGGTCTTGAAGTCCATCGTCAGGTAGGGATGTTCCCAGTCGCCCAGCACGCCGAGGCGGATAAAGTCTTTCTTCTGCCGCTCGATCTGCTCCTTGGCATAGGCGCGGCACAGCGCGCGGAACTGCGCCGGAGGGATCGCCTTGCCGTGCTTTTTCTCCACCTGCAACTCGATCGGCAGCCCGTGACAATCCCAGCCCGGCACATAAGGCGCGTCGAAACCGGCCAGCGTCTTGCTCTTGACGATGATGTCCTTGAGGATCTTGTTCACCGCATGGCCGATGTGGATGTCACCGTTCGCATACGGCGGTCCGTCGTGCAGGATGAATTTCGGTTTGCCCTGTTTGGCCGCGCGGATCTGTTGATAGCGCTGCTGCGCCTGCCAGCGCGCCACCATCTGCGGCTCGCGCCTGGCAAGATCGCCGCGCATCGGGAATGGGGTATCGGGTAAATTCAGCGTGTTCTTGTAGTCAGTCATGTCGGGTAATCAGTCACTTCAGGTATTGAGGATTACATATTTGAAAACAGTGTCTCCGCATCTCGTAGGTCGGGCTACGCCCGACGCGGCGGGCAAAGCCCGCCCTACGGTAAATCACTTAACAGTCATGAATTATGTAAAGCTCAATAATCAGGAGTGTTTCTCGAACCATTTCTTTGCATTCTCCACGTCCAGCGCGATGTGCCGCGTCAGCGTTTCCACATCGGGATATTTTTCTTCATCGCGCAGCTTCTGCAAAAACTCCACGCGCAAATGCTTTCCATAGATCTGTTGCGCGAACTCGAACAGATGAACCTCCAGTACCGGTTTGGCATCACGCCTCAGTGTCGGGCGCACGCCCAGGCTGGACACGCCTTGCAGCACACCCATACCCTCGGCATGCGCCTGCACCACGAAGATGCCGGTCAGCGGCGGGAAGTTGTGCTTCAACTGGATGTTTGCGGTGGGGAAGCCCAGCCTGCGCCCCATCCCGTCGCCGTGCTCCACACGTCCACTGATGCTGTAGTGCCGTCCCAGATAACGCTGCGCGGTGCGCATCTGCCCTGCCACCAGGGCCGCGCGTATCGCCGTGCTGGAAATTCGCACCCCGTCATGTGTCACACTGCGAACCGACTGTACCGCAAAACCAAGTTGCGCACCGATCTTCTCCATCAGCGCAAAATCGCCGCCGCGCCCGCTGCCGAAACGGAAGTCATCACCGATCAACACGAATTTGGCCGACAACTTCTCATGCAGCGCATTGATGAAATTCGCCGCACTCATCTGCGTGAAACGTTCATTGAAGCGGCATATATGCACACGGTTTATGCCCAGCACGGCAAAGAATTCGAGCTTCTCGCGCAGGCTGGTAAGCCGCGCCGGGGCCTGCTGCGGCGTGAAAAACTCGCGCGGATGCGGCTCGAAGATCACCACCGCCGTTTGCAGACCGCGCGTTTGCGCCGCAGCACGCAATTCGCCCAGCAAGGCCTGATGGCCCAGATGCACCCCGTCGAAATTACCGATGGTGAGCGCAACAGGCTGGGAATCAGGAGAATAGAGGCCGCGTAGGATTTTCATGGACGCGAATTATACCGTAGGATGGGTCGAACGCAGCGATACCCATCGCCATCATGCCCGCATGGCCAACTAAAGATAGGATGCAGTGGTGCGGATGATGGGTATCGCTGCGCTCGACCCATCCTATACGGGCTTGAAGGGGAGGGAATTATTGATGTTCTCAATGCGAATCAAAATTAAACCCAGATTGTCCATTAGGCAGAAATTCCACCCCAACCCCTCCCAACCTCCCCTTGTCAGGGGAGGGGCAGACCGGGCACTCCCCCTGACAAGGGGGAGCTGGAGGGGGTTTCGAGGCTAATGGATTATCTGGGTTAAACCTTCTTCAAAAATTCCGGTTTCAGCCGGAGTCCTTTGACCTTGTCAGAATTGCCCTCGACGGCTTCATCGCCCTCGCCAAGGCGAATATTCTTGATCACAGTTCCTCTTTTTAACGTGATGGACGAGCCTTTCACCTTCAAATCCTTGATGACCTGCACAGAGTCGCCTTCTTTGAGCAGATTGCCGTTGCTGTCTTTCACATCCATTGTTTTTTCCTCTGAACATTCATAATTACCTGTGGTTTCTACTTGAGCCTTTGTAGGGCGGAAAAGCGTAGCGCCTTCCGCCGTATGGTAAGCACCTAAAACTAGGTATCGCTCACATCCGGCGGATAACGCCTACGGCTCATCCGCCCTACCAACTTCTTCTAAATTCTTTCCACTAATTTTCGCCATCCGTAAAAACGTCGCCAGTTCTTCTACCCATCGCTATTTTTGCTCCGGGGTGAGTTGCCGGAATGCGCGCAGGCATTCGTCGCTGACATAGTAGGTACGGTCGCAGGGATAGAAGGAATGAGTTAGATGTGGCAGCTTATTCATCATGCTGTGTGAGCTATTCGAATCAAGTTCGCTCAAAAGATTATTCGAGGCTGGCCATTTTTCAGGGAGCTATCCCAGAATCTGCGAGAGCATCTGGCGCAGGGAGTGCTGATCGCGGGGCGTAAGACTGCCCATGCGGCGGATGACGAGCGCTTGTTCGAGTGTGGTCAAGACAGGTTTGGCGAAGGACGGCTTGAGCAGCCCGGCGGCTTGCCAGTCAACAACCGGGAAGGTGGCAAAATCCAGCGTAGCACGCGTCTGCTGGTAATTGCCATGATGAGCAAGTCTGGGCGGTTGGTGTGGTAAGCGGGGCTGGAGATGACTACGGCAGGCCGTTTCTTGCTCTCCGCCTGATTGGTGAACGGAAACGGTACGAGGACAACCTCGCCAAACTGGTAAATGGATTCGGATGCCATTTGAGAAAGAGCGGGGAGTTACAGCGCGTCGTACGCCGCGTCTGCGTCGTTGTCCCAGACGGCGGCGAAGCTGGCTGCGGAAGTTTGCGTTGCGGCCTGCACCAGTGCGCGGTCATACTCACGGCTGCGCAAAAAATCAACGAAGTCGGCCACTTCTGCAAGACGTGTCGGCGGCAGTTGCAGGATTTTCTCGATCAACAAATGTTCAGCGGTGTTCATGGCTACCTCTCGTGGAGAATGGGCGCAATGGATTATACGGAAAGCGGACGGTTGTACAAAATCAGTGGTTCAAAAAAATTATACGGAGCTGACTACTCTAGTTGCTTCTCGAAAAGTTATTCGAAGCTGAACCCTTTGGTTCTGTTGATTCAACTTAGTCAAGTGCCGATGCAGCGAAGTACACAGGTGCGGTAATAATTGAAAACCAGATAACCTGAATTGAAAGTAGCTTTGGTATTACGACGATGCCGTCACTCGAAACTAATCCGTGAATTTGCGGTGCTCTAATTATGAAATAACCCAAAGCCATTACTAGCGAAGAGATAAATATGAAATACCACTGAAAGCCGCTATAACCAGCATATCCAGCTAAAGCAACACCCATTAGATAAAAAATGCCGCCCATTATGTCCCCCTAATTCAATATCAAGCATAACGTCCGTCGATGGAGAGGTTAGGCGCGTGCTGCAAAGGACGGAAATTTTCGAATGGTTGTGCATGGGACATCCGCAGCCTGACATGCTAGCCTCGCGACGGATGCGGCTTGGGTGCTCTTAACATTTGTTCCAACCCAATAGCCGAGGAATTGCACAGAGTAACGCTCTAGGTGCTCACTTTTGATGTAGAGAACTTCCCGTTCCTTCGCCACGTAGCGCCGATGTTGAGAACTCTTCATGAATTCGGCATCGTCAAGCTCGGCAAGACGTTTCATGAACTCGGGGCGACCTTCCGCGAGTAGTCCGAACAGATGTAGCATGAAATCTCGAAGTGTTCTCGGCTCGTATCGATCGTAGCGGTCGTGTCCCGCTGCCACGCGCGCGTGCACCAGAAAGAAGTACGGCTCGCGCACTAGCTCAAGGTATACGGCAACTATTGGGCTATTTGTTGCGGCCACTGAAGTTCTCCTTGGAGTGCTTAACGATATAGAAAGCAACTTCTTTACTTAACAACAATTTTTCGGGGTCAGAATTTTTAAATTAAAGGAGCCGGGTTCGGATTAAATTCGCGTGTTTTGTGTCCGTGACAATTCAATTACGCTGCCTGCTCTTCGAGCCTCGCAGGCTTACCCTCGATGTAAAGTGTGTCGGGGTCGAAGTCAATTTCCTTTGGCCATGTGACGGTGCCGTGACTGGCTTTTGCCAGTTTGAAAAACGCAACTTGGCGTAGCGGCTCGAATGCCGGATAACCCAGATAAGGCGTGATGTCGAAATAGCGTATCTCACCGTTGGCAAAAGTGAGTAGCAGAGTGTAATCGTCGCGGGCGGTGACTGCGGTAATCCGTGGGTTCATGGGTTTCTCCTAGCGCAAGGGGTCTATCTTGACGAGGGTTTCGCCGCGTATCGCAAGTGTCCAATCAGCCATCAGTTCTTCGCGGTGAATCTCGATCCACGCCTGGATAAGGCGTATTTGCCGTGGCGGCATTGAGCCTTCCAGCAATTCGCTTTCCGCTATCGAAAACACAGCTTCGCTACCGGCATATTCGGCATGTATATGGGGCGAGTGATGTCGCTTGGTGTCGAGCCAATACATGTAAATCAGTATGCCGTAAAACGAACTGATGAGTGGCATGGTTAATCCTTCCTTTGCCGATGCAGAAGTAAGCATAACGTTGCGCTCGACCCCCTGTCTATTTTATTGGTAAAGCCAAATGGCCCAGCATCACAATCCCTACGCCGTGCCACCCACCGTCAACCCATCAATCCGCACCGTAGGTTGCCCCACGCCGACCGGCACGCTCTGGCCTTCCTTGCCGCAGGTGCCGACACCGGGGTCAAGCGCCATGTCGTTGCCTATCATCGAGATGCGCGTGAGCACATCGGGACCGTTGCCGATCAGCGTCGCGCCCTTCACCGGATGGGTGATCTTGCCGTCCTCGATCATGTAAGCCTCGGCGGTGGAGAACACGAACTTGCCGCTGGTGATGTCCACCTGCCCGCCGCCGAAATTCACCGCATACAGGCCGTGCTTCACCGAGGCGATGATCTCCTGCGGATCCTTGTCGCCGTTGAGCATGTAGGTGTTGGTCATGCGCGGCATCGGCAGGTGCGCGTAGGATTCGCGGCGAGCATTGCCGGTCGATGCCACACCCATCAAGCGCGCGTTGAGCGTATCCTGCAGATAACCTTTGAGGATGCCGTTCTCGATCAGCGTGGTGCATTGTGTGGGATTGCCCTCGTCGTCCATCTGCATCGAGCCGCGCCGTCTTGCCAGTGTGCCGTCGTCCACGACGGTCACGCCTTGTGCCGCGACGCGTTCGCCGATGCGGCCGGAGAATGCCGAGCTGCCCTTGCGGTTGAAGTCGCCTTCCAGCCCGTGGCCGATCGCCTCGTGAAGCAGGATGCCCGGCCAGCCGTTGCCCAGCACCACGGTCATGTTGCCTGCCGGAGCGGGTGCGGCGTCCAGATTGACCACCGCCTGATGCACCGCCTGGGATGCATATTTGCGCAACATCGCATCGTCGAAATAAGCGTAATCGAAGCGTCCGCCGCCGCCCGCCGAGCCTTGCTCGCGGCGGCCGTCGCTCTCGATGATGACCTGCACCGACAGCCGCACCAGCGGACGGATGTCGGCATTCATCAAGCCGTCGCTGCGCGCCACCATCACCACTTCGTATTCGCCGGCAAGGCCCGCCATCACCTGCACCACGCGCGGATCGAGCGCGCGCGCATAACCCTCGAGCCGCTCCAGCATCGCGACCTTGTCCGCATCCCTGAGGCTGGCGATCGGGTCTTCCGGCAGATATATCTGGCGCCGCGAACCGTGATGCAACAGCGGGACTTTCTGCGTGCCGCCCTGTCTGGCGATCGCGCGCGTAGCTTGTGCAGCGCTTTCCAGCGCGTTCAGGCTGATGTCGTCGGAATAGGCGAAGGCGGTCTTTTCGCCGCTCACCGCACGCACCCCGACGCCCTGATCGATGTTGAAGCTGCCGGACTTGACGATGCCTTCTTCCAGAGACCAACTCTCGGCACGGCTGTACTGAAAATACAAATCGGCATAGTCGAGACGGTGAGCCATCATGCTGGCGAATACCTGCTCGAGATTGCCCGCGTTTATCGAATAAGGCGCAAGCAGCGATCGCTGCGCGGTGGCGAACAGCGTGTCGAAGGACTTTTTCTGCGGCACGCGGTTCATCGCTCGCAACTGTACAGAACGCGATGCGTCAGCGCCGGCAGGCTTTTGCGCAAGCTGGCCTGGTAGGAAGGATTGACCTCTCCTATCACCACACCGGAACCGCGCGGCAGCTTGTCCAGCACCCTTCCCCACGGATCGACGACCATGGTGTTGCCATGCGTCTCGCGCCCGTTCACGTGATAACCGCCCTGTGCGGCGGCAATCACATAGGCCAGATTCTCAATGGCGCGCGCGCGCACCAGCACTTCCCAGTGCATCTTGCCGGTGGTCTCGGTGAACGCGGACGGCAGCACGATGATGTCCACATTCTTCATCGAGCGGAACAGTTCGGGAAAGCGCAAGTCGTAGCAGATCGCCAACCCGATGCGCCCGAACGGGCTATCCACTACCACGACCTGATTGCCCGGCTCTATGGTCCTGGCCTCGTCATAACTTTCGTTGCCCAACTCCAGATTGAACAAATGTATCTTGTCGTAGCGCGCCACTTGTTCGCCATGCTCATCGAACACCAGACAGCTATTCAGCACCTTGTCAGGCGCATTGGCAACCAGCGGGATCGACCCGCCCACCAGCCATATCCGGTGCTTCCGCGCGGTCTCACTGAGGAACGACTGGATCGGCCCCTCCCCCGGCTGCTCGCGCACCGCGACCTTGTCCTTGTCGCTCATGCCCATGATGGCGAAAAATTCCGGTAACACCACCAGCCGCGCGCCCTGCTCAACGGCTTTGGCGATTAGCCGGCGCGCCTCGCTGATATTGCCCGCCACATTGGGGCCGGAAGCCATCTGCACGGCAGCGACCTTGAATGCGTTGACCTGTGCGGCTATGCGTTGCTGCGTGGAATCACCTGCTGACATGATCTTTTTCCTATTCGCTCGTATTATTTTGTATCGGTTGTGCTCCGCCAACCTTGGCCACGTTGGGGTCGCTCCAGGTGCCGCTCACATTGTATTCAAATGACACCAACTTATCGAGCGGATCGCCCAATACTTTATTCAGGATGAGTGTGCCTATCCCGACCGCTGGTCCAGCGGCAAAAGCCCCAATCAGCGACACGCTGTCTCCCAGGGTAGGCAATACCCGTACTCGCAGATTCTGTGTCTCATCGTTCAAGTCCACGCTGCCCTTCAGGGTCACCTTGGCAGACGAACCATCGATGTGAAAATCCTGGGAGTCGATCACACCACTATTGATCGACGCATTGCCATTGATGTTGTCGAACTGGAAGCCTTCGCTGAACACGTCGTTGAAATCCAGTGTGATGTGCCTGGGCAGGGCCTGCAAACTGAGGACGCTGAGCAATTTCCCGACACCCGGTTCCATTTTTACAAAACGCCCCTTGCCGGTGTCCAGCTTGAGTGTGCCGTTCAGACTGGCATAGTTGAATTCGTCCGGCGTGCCGGACCATGACAGATTCGCCACCAGCTTTCCGCTACCGCCCTTGACGGTGTTCGGGTAACCGGAGCGCGCCAGGATCTTTCCGGCATCGCTGATCTCCAGCAGTAGATTGACCTGGCTTTGCGAGTCGCCCCTGTCGATCCCGCCCGGCAGGGATCCGGTTTCGGCTTTGGCTATACCAGGCGGTTCACCATACCATAACCCGTCACCCATCAGGGAGCCATCCGGGTTGGTGATGCGCAACCGGCGCATGCGCCAATCCTTGCCATCGGGGTGACCAACCAATTCGAAGCGGCCAATGTGCTTGCCCTTTACTTGCAGATTCTCGATTGCGATCTCCAGTGCGGGCAGATTGCCTGGGTGCAGTTGCGACACGTTACTGGCAAAGCCAGCCGATTGCGGGAGCAACTGCCCAGCCGCCCCTCCCGCACCAGAGTGCTCCGCACCACCGTCTCGGGGCGGCGTCTTGCTTGCCTGTTCAGTCTGGTCTGGCGGCGTGGATTTTTCGGGTTCGGCCGATATGGATGGCTGCTCGCCATCCACCCATAAGTTGCGCAAACGCGCGCTGAGTTTGCCGCCCTTTTCGTATCCGTGCGGCTGCCATACCAGCTCTCCGCTCAACATGCTGCTGGCCAACTGCACAGCCAATGCTTCGCCCCGTTTTGCTGCATCGATACGCAGGCTGTTTATGGCCAGGCCATAACCGTAAAGTTTATCAATGCGCAGACTCGCACCTTCGATCGGCAGCGTCGTTCCAGGTCTTCCTGTGCTTCCCGCCAACCCCTCCCAGCCTTGTACCGACAGCACCGGCAAACTGCCCCGGATCCACACGCCGTTTTTGCTTTTCGAAGCTGATTGCCTGCCCCGGGTGTCCTGCGACTTGTCCTGATCACCCAAATCGATAGTGCCACGCTTGATGACCATCGCGCCGTTTTTTTCGTATCGTACCAGTTGTGCGCTGAGCAGCTTGCCAAGCTGGACGGAAATGCTATCCCATCCATCGGTGTTACCGCTCTTTTCCATGCGTAACGGCATCACTTCATTGGCGTGTTTTGCGAAGGGTTGCGGCAAACCGGAACGGATGCCCTGAAGATCGGATTTAACGATCACCCGTGCGGTTTTTTTCACTACGTTGATGTCGGCATCCCACTCTGCACCCCCATGCAGATAATCCAGCAGCGGATGTGGTTTGCTATTGCGCAGAGCTTCGATGTCACTGCGTCCATGAACGGTGGCATGTACCGTACTGCCCCCGGTAGTCTGTATATTGATGCTGGCAGGCCCGCCCAATATTTGAGCCTCCACTCCGCTGGCCTGCATACCCGATTCGGTGAATGACAGTACGCCATGTGTGTTGCGCAACATCGGCACACTTTTGCCCAGATCAATATCGTTATCCTGCACCCGGATGTTGCCGGATACCTGCACCGGCTTGCTGCCCAGCAGCGGGACGCGCACAAACAATGCCAGATGACCGTTGCCGCTGGCAGCAATATCGTCGGTAAACCCGTCTATGTAACCACGCACCGGACTCTGCTGGATGAATTGCAGGAACACGTTGCTCGCAGCCTCCGCCTCCCCTCTGATTTCCAGTGGCAGCTCATCGCTCATCATGTCAGGCATGGTGACGCTGACATTCTGCAAGCGCGCATCGAGCATGGTCGCAGAGGGCGATTTCACCTCCAGCTGGTTGCCACGTATCAGAAATTCACCGGTGATGTTTTCGATGCGAGGCCAATCCTTGCCGAATTCCAGCACCGCATCACGCGCGTGTCCGCCGATCTTGAATATCACGTCCCTGGTACCGTCCGGCGGAAAGTCGCTCAGGTTGCCCTTGATGCGGAGACGGAAGTCTTCCGTGTGCCCCGCCAACAGCGCGCCGTTCAACCAGTCATTTCCCTCCTTGTGCAACGCGACCAGCGGGGTATACCGGGCGGCACGCCTGATATCGCCACGCGTCAATTTGGCGGTCAGATCCAGCATACCCCGGGTGCCTTTCCGGGTCTGGTAACTGCCATACAGATTGCCTGCCAGATCATTGTTGGCGACGGCGATGTTATCAACATTGATTGTCATCTCACCATATTTGCGTTGCCAACCTGCCTGGCCGGTCAAGGTGGCAAAGGACAACGGTTCGCGCATCATGCCAGGCGCGTCCACCATCAATTGGCGCGAATTGATGCTCAGCCTGCCCCCTGCATCGCTGCCATCCACATCCACGGTCAAACCGGAAAAGCCGGGCATCCCGCCGGCCTGGCGCAGTCCGAGGTTGTCAAAGTGTCCCTTGATCCTATAGCCATCCGGTTTTTCGAGTACACCTTGCCATCGCGCATCCAGATTGGATACTTTTCCGCTTGGCGCATAGGCATCTATCCTGGCGCGCAGGCCGGCTTCCAGCGGCAGATACTTGGACAGACCGGCGAGGGTCTCCAATTGCAGTTGGTTGGCGCGTATCTCGCCGCCGGTGAGCTGCCCATATTGAGTTCCCCCTTGATAAAGAGGGGTTGGGGGGGATTTGCCTTTGGTGGTACGGAAATAAAAATCCGTGGGGCGCAACTCGGTCCCATTTTGCATATGCATCGCAAAATGCCTGGTGGAAATCTCGAAGCCGCCCGCCACCTTCTGCCATGCAGCGCGGCCGCGCAAATCGAGCAATACCAACTCCGGCACATCTTCGGACAGCCTGGTCACCACATCGCGCAAATCCAGATCAGCGGTGATCTGCGCCACCTTGCCGTCTTCGATACCCAGCCAGCCGCGCAGCGCGCCGCGCCCGCGGCTGAATTCGCCGGGCATATCCAGCCATGGTCTCCAGGCCATCACATCGGTGTAATCAAGCTGGGTGAAAAGCTGACCGCGCCAGTCGCTGATGTCATCAACACTTGATCCTTGCAGATCTCCGCGCACATCCAGCGGGGTCGCCAGTTCGGGGGGCGGCAGGGCGCGCAACGCAAAACGGTGATGACTGAATAAACTCTCGATGATCAAATTGACCTGTTGCAGCACCAGCGGCGGCGCACCGCGCCGTTCGTCCATCCAGATGACCAAGGCATCGCGCACAACCATGCGCGACTGATGCAGCAACCAGTCAGCCAGATCATTATCGCCGCCTTGATTGGAGAGCGCCACGCCGCCGATATGAAATTTTCCCTGTGCATCGCGGCGCACCAGAAATTCGGGCCGGTCAATTTCCAGGCTGGCCAGGCGCAGCTCGCCACTGAACAACGACATCCACGAAACGCTGCTGTTGATGACTGGCAACACCAATGCGGGTTGTCGCTGTTCATCCAGGATGCGCACATCGGTAAAGGTGAGGCGCGGCTGCATGCCCTGCCAATCGCCCTCGATTTTGCCGATCGTGACGGTGCTGCCAATCGCGCTTGCCAGTGAAGCGGTGATCCTGTCGTGATACTGCTCGATGCCGGGCAGCAGATAATAACGCAGCGCAACGATGGCCAATGCGATCAGCACGGCCATAGTTGCCGATGCGACGATGGCAAGTCGCGTCAGCCAGTTAAAACTGTGCCAGAGCAACCGGACGGGAAGTGAGTTCAACATGAGTTAGTATTTAGTCGTTAGACGTTAGTCGTTAGTTACAAGTCGGCAATCCTAGCTTGAGTTAACTAGCCTCTAGCATCCAACGACTGCTTATGGTTTAACTAATGACTAACGACTAACGACTAGCGACTATTTTCTAATCAGAAGACAATGCGCATTCTAACTTGAAGCTTCGCCTATGAATACCGCAAACTCACCGCCCACGACCTTCACCGGCTTGCTGCAAAGGACGCTGCGCTACAGTCGTTACGCCAAACGGGAGCTGGAAGCAGACCGGCCTTTGCTTGACTGGTTGCAGGAAAACCACACCACGCCTTGCAACCGCGCGGAAATCCGGGTTTTGTTGCAACAGACCGGGCACGATCTGGCGGATGAATCCGGGTTGACCCGTGCCGTGCGCAAGTTGCGCAAGCAGGTGATGGTCAAGCTGATCCTGCGCGATCTCAATGGCCTGGCTGACCTGAACGAGGTGATGCAAGCCATGACCGCGCTTGCCGAAGAGTGCGTGCAACTGGCTCAGGACTGTCTGATGGAAGCGTTGCTGGCACAGTTCGGCACCCCGCTGGGCGAAGCGAGCGCAAAGCCGCAGGAATTGCTGGTCATCGGCATGGGCAAACTGGGTGGCGGCGAACTGAACGTCTCTTCCGACATCGATCTGATTTTCGTTTACCCCGAGGACGGAGAAACGAACGGATCACGCAAGCTGAGCAACCACGAATTCTTTACCCGTATGGGGCGCCGGCTGATCAACATGATCAACGAACTCACTGCCGATGGCTATGTGTTCCGCGTTGATATGCGGTTGCGCCCCTACGGCGACAGCGGCCCGCTGGTGATGAGCTTTGCCGCACTGGAGGAATACCTGATCAGTCAGGGGCGCGAATGGGAGCGCTACGCATGGATCAAGGCGCGTGTCATCGCCCCGGCAGACAGTCCGCAGATCGCCGAACTGACGCAGCTGGTACAACCGTTCGTGTTCCGCAAATATCTTGATTTTGGCGCAATCGACTCGATGCGCAGCCTGCACGCGCAGATCCGCCAGGAAGTGCGACGCCGCGACCGGCTCAACAACATCAAACTCGGTCGCGGCGGGATACGCGAGATCGAATTCACCGCGCAGGTATTCCAGTTGATACGAGGCGGGCGCGAAGCCAGACTGCGTATCCGCCCCACCCGGCAAGTGTTGCGACAACTCATGGAAAACGGCCAGTTATCCGCTCAGGTGGCTGGCGATCTCGATGCAGCCTACGTTTTCCTGCGCAACCTGGAACACCGGCTGCAATATCTGGATGATCAGCAAACCCAGGAATTACCGGAAAAAAATGAAGATCAGGAAGTCATCGCTGCTGCCATGGGGTTCCCGGATTACCCGGCTTTGCTGAAGGAGCTCGATCGCCACCGCGCGCTGGTCAATCTGCAGTTCGAACAGATTTTCGGCGCTCAACAGGATGCGCAAGGCGGCGCGCAACTGTGGCGCGAAGACATCAGCGCCGAAGAGATGATCCTCAATCTCGAAGAGCTGGGCTATCTTGCCGCGCCGGACAGTGCGCAGCGTCTGTTGCAACTGCGCGCCGGCAACCGTTACCGGCAATTGCCGGAGCTGAGCAGGCAAAGGCTGGACAAACTGGTCCCGCAATTCATCACCTTGAGCGCTCAGCACGGCGACCCGGACGGAACGCTGTCCAGATTGCTGATCATGCTGGACGGGATCAGCCGCCGGGCCGCCTACCTCGCCTTTCTCGCCGAATATCCGGCTGCATTGCAGCGCCTGGCCGCGCTGGTCGCAGCCAGCAGTTGGGCGAGCGGATATCTGACGCTGCATCCGGCATTGCTCGACGAATTGCTGGATGCCCGCGAGATGTATCAACAACCGGATTGGCAGCAGATAGGCGATGATCTGCAAAACCGTCTTGATGACTGCGCCGGGGATGCCGAACGGCAACTGGACATGCTGCGCCAGGTGCAACAGGAGCAGACCTTTCGCCTGCTGGCGATGGACCTGCAGGGGCTGCTGCCACTGGAAACGCTCAGCGACCATCTCAGCGATCTGGCCGACCTGCTGCTGCACCATGTGCTGAAGCTGAGTTGGACGACTGCGCGCAAACGGCATCGTGATGAACCAAGATTCGCAATCATCGCGTATGGCAAACTGGGGGGCAAAGAACTCGGCTACGCCTCCGATCTGGATCTGATCTTCCTTTACGACGACGACCATCCCGATGCGCAGGAAAACTATGCGCGGCTGGGGCAACGCATCAATAGCATGCTGAGCAGCCACACTTCATCCGGGCGATTGTATGAAACCGATTTGCGCCTGCGCCCGAATGGCGCGAGCGGCTTGCTGGTGAGCTCGATCTCCGCGTTTGCCGAGTACCAGCTGAAACATGCGTGGGTATGGGAGCATCAGGCATTGACGCGCGCCCGCTTCAGCTGCGGGGACAGCCGGGCCGGCGCGGCATTTGAACAAATCCGCCGTCAGGTGCTTTGCCAGCCGCGCGACCTGACGATGCTGCGCAAGGAGATCCTGGCGATGCGCCAGAAGATGTACGATGGACACCCCAATGACAGCGGCCTTTTCGACATCAAGCATGACAGCGGCGGAATGGTGGATATCGAATTCATGGTGCAATACATCGTGCTGGCCTACGCCCATCAATACCCGCAATTGACTGCCAATATCGGCAATCTTGCATTGCTCAAACTGGCAGGTGAGCTGGGGCTTATTCCTGTTGATATCGCCGGGCAGACCGGCACGCTATACCGGGCATTGCGCCAGACCCAGCACCGCATGCGACTCAACAATCTGTCACCATGCCGGATCGGGCACGGCGAGATAGAAACCACCGCTTGCAGGAAATTATGGGGAATACTGTTTGGAGATATTCTGGTTCAGGATGACGCAGCAGCACCCTGATCTGATTCTTGTCGCTGCACTACGCCAGCATGTGAGGCCTCACCCAATCGCGAAGTGAGGCGATACATCGTCACTTCGCCCTTCCCCTTCATGGAGATCGAAGCGGGTGGTTCGAACGCATAGTCGTGCCGGATGCGATTGTATGTAGTCTTGTCCACCTGGATCACCCCTTCGATGGCCTCATCGGTGAGCCGGCTGGCAACGTTCACCGTGTCTCCCCACAAATCGTAGATGAAGCGTTTGGTTCCTATCACTCCTGCGACCACGGGTCCGGTCGCTATGCCGGTGTGTATGCCCAGCTTGAATCTGGACAACTCCGGATTGCTGGTCACAAAGTCGCGCATCTCAAGCGCCAGGTTCGCTATGCTGCTGGTGTAATCAGATCTGCTGTTGTTCAGTCCGCCCACCACCATGTAGGCATCACCTATCGTCTTGATCTTTTCCACGTCGTATTTTTCACTCAGTTCATCAAAACCGGAGAAAACGGTATTCAGCAATGCAACCATCTGGTCGGGGGAAAGCGCCTCGGTGAGCTGGGTGAAATTCACCAGGTCGGCGAACATCACCGTCACATCGGCATGGCCATCCGCGATCAGGCCCTGATGGTTTTTCAGCCTGTCCGCGATACTGCTGGGCAGCACGTTGAGCAGCACGCGCTCGGATTTCTTCTGCTCCTCGGCCAGCAGCTGGTGCTGCTGATCCAGCTGGCTCTTGATCTTGTCCATCTCCACGACGAAATGCCGCACCAGGAAATAGATGATGGACGACATCGCGGCAAAATTGATGGCAAAGAACACACCGATGGTCTTCATCGGCACGCCGGCCTCCCCACCCGCGCTGAGAAAATAATCGAAGACACCGGACACGACTGTCAGCACGATATAAGCAAAAAACCAGGGGATGGACTCGCGCCAGCTGGATACGACCAGTGCGCCGATTGGCGCCAGCAATGCCCACAGCGTCACGCCGCTGGATGTGACGGAACTGCCGATACTCCACTGCATGATGAAGGGCGCGAACAGGAACAGGCTCAACTGCACGAAGCGGAACGGCTCGAAGCGTTTGGTCTTGAAATAATAGACCAGCGAGGCCACCGAAACCAGTTGATATGCCAAAGGCACGTTCGCCGGAAAGTGCAGCCCCATCACCCAGTAGATCGCCAGCCACAGCACCACGGCCAGATTCATGAAGGCGGCGGCAAAGATCAGCAGATTCCTGTGCAGCTTGTCTTCTTGCGTATCTGCGGTTTCTTCAGTGATTGCAGGGAGCTTTGCCATTTGTCCAAGCCTCATTCAGGATGTTGAGTTATCAAGACTATGCCGGTGATGAGGATAATCATACCCGAATTCGCGGCTGAACAAGCAAGGTAAATGCGCAGGACACCGGACAATTTTGTCGGGCGCCCCCTTCATAAGTCTGGCGAATAACGCTAGAATCCGCGCTTTGCAACTGGCCCATCAAAGGAACCCCCATTATGTCGATGTCCGATCGCGACGGTTTTATCTGGTATGACGGCAAGCTCGTGCCATGGCGCGATGCCACCACCCACGTGCTGACGCACACCCTGCATTACGGCATGGGCGTATTTGAGGGTTTGCGCGCTTACCGGGCGGTCAAAGGCACTGCGATCTTCCGTTTGCAGGAGCACACCGACCGGCTGTTCAATTCTGCGCACATCTTCCAGATGAGGATGCCGTATGACAAGGCGACCATCATGGAAGCGCAACTCGAGGTGGTGCGCGCCAACAAACTGGAATCCTGCTACATCCGCCCGATCTGCTTTTATGGCTCCGAAGCGATGGGCATCGCCGCCAAGACGTTATCCACCCATGTCGCGATCGCGGCCTGGCCATGGGGCGCGTATCTGGGCGACGACGGCATGGAGAAAGGCATCCGCGTCAAGACTTCCAGCTTCACCCGCCATCACGTCAACGTGAACATGTGCCGCGCCAAGTCGGTGACGACTTATACCAATTCGATACTGGCGCATCAGGAGGCCGACAATGACAACTACGACGAAGCGCTGTTGCTGGATGTGGACGGCTACGTTGCGGAAGGTGCCGGCGAAAACATCTTCATCGTCAAGAAAGGCAAGCTGTACACACCCGACCTGACCTCCTGTCTGGAGGGCATCACGCGCGATTCCGTCTTCACGCTGGCCGCAGAAATGGGTATCGAAATATTCGAAAAGCGCATCACCCGCGACGAGGTCTATTGCGCCGATGAGGCGTTTTTCACCGGCACGGCCGCGGAGGTGACGCCGATCCGCGAACTCGATCACCGCACCATCGGCAGCGGCTCGCGCGGCCCGATCACCGCCAGGCTGCAACAGGCTTTCTTTGATTGTGTGGCGGGTAAACACCCGCAGCATGCCGGCTGGCTGAGCTATATTTAGGGGAGAGGCTCGTGAGCAAAGACGAAAAACTTTTGTCCTGGCACCAGCATGACATCACTCAGCACCATATCGAAGTCACTGCCAGTGATTTGCCGCTGTCCTGCCCGATGCCGGATATGAATCTGTGGAATGCCCACCCTAAAGTGATGATTCCGCTCGATCACGGCGGCGAAGCGCGCTGCCCCTATTGCGGCACGCTGTACCGTTTCAAGGGCGAGCTGCCGCGCGCCCATCACTAATCACGCCGGCCATAGGCGCAATGTACAAGATACTGATCATCGGCCCCAGTTGGGTAGGCGATACCATGCTGATGCAGCCGATGCTGATGCGCCTCAAACAGCGTCACCCGGATAGCCTGATTGACGTGCTCGCTCCGCCGTGGACAGATGAGCTATTGCTGGCCATGCCCGAGGTGAATGAAGTCATCTTCAACCCGTTTCCCCACGGCGAGTTGCAACTCCATGCACGCTACCGGCTCGGCAAGTTTTTGCGTGATAACCGATACGATCAGGCTATCGTGCTGCCCAACTCGCTGAAATCCGCACTCGTGCCATTCTTCGCGCGCATCCCGCTGCGCACCGGCTTTGTTGGCGAGATGCGCTACGGCCTGCTCAACGATGCGCGCAGCCTGGATAAAGCCAGGCTTCCGCTGATGGTGGAACGCTTTGCCCAGCTCGCCGAAGGTGCCGGTGATGATATCCCGCACCCTTTGCCCAACCCCAAACTGAAAGTTTCACAAACCGGTCTCGATGCAACCCTGTACAAGCTCGGCTTGACGCTGGACAAGCCCGTTGCGGTGTTTTGTCCGGGTGCAGAGTACGGTCCCGCCAAGCGCTGGCCGGTCTCCTATTTCGCCGAGATCGCCCAGCGCCTTCAACAGCATGGTTTTGCGGTATGGCTGGTCGGCTCCGCCAGGGACAAGGAGGTGGCGGACAAGATCATCGCGCTGGGCAATTCGGAGTGTCACAACCTGTGCGGCAGCACCGATCTGGGCGATGCCATCGCGTTGCTTTCCTGCGCAAGACTGGTCATCAGCAACGACTCCGGCCTGATGCATCTCGCCGCTGCGCTGGATCGCCCCATGCTGGCGCTATTCGGTTCCAGCAGCCCGCGATTCACCCCGCCGCTGTCCGGACAAGCACATGTCATTAAACTCGACATCAAATGCAGCCCGTGCTTCAAACGCGAATGCCCGCTGGGACATTTCAACTGCATGATGCAACTTACCCCCAATCTGGTGTGGGAAAAATTAAGACCTCTGCTCAACTATTAAGCTTTACATAATTCATGACTGTTAAGTGATTTACCGTAGGGCGGGCTTTGCCCGCCGCGTCGGGCGTAGCCCGACCTACGAGATGCGGAGACTCTGTCTTCAAATATGTAATCCTCAATAGTGCACTCGCTACGTTGTGCAGAGGTCTTAAAACCAGCAGCAGAATTACCTTCATTGAAACTGAGGCTCGCAATGTTGCAGAACCTGCCCAAAGAAATCTTCAAGGCTTATGACATTCGCGGCATCGTCGGCAAGACGCTGACGCCCGAGGTGGTCGAAGCCATCGGTCATGCGATCGGCTCGGAAGCCACTGCGCGCGGACAAAGCGCGATCGCGATCGGTCGCGATGGCAGATTGTCCGGCCCCGAACTCATCGCTGCCCTGGCGCGCGGTATCCAGAAAAGCGGCATCGACGTGATCGACGTCGGCTGCGTTCCCACGCCGATGGTATATTTCGCCGCCCACCATCTGCGCACCCGTTGCGCGGTGATGCTCACCGGCAGCCACAATCCGCCGGATTACAACGGCCTGAAAATGGTGCTGGCCGATGAAACGTTGTCTGGCGAGACCATCCAGCGATTGCGCCAGCGCATCGAGCGAAGCGACCTCACCCACGGTGCCGGCAGCTATGCACAGCAGGATATCAGTGCCGCTTATATCGCGCGCATCGTCTCCGGCATCAGGCTGGCGCGGCCAATGAAAGTCACGGTGGATTGCGGCAATGGCGTGGCGGGGGCTTACGTCGCCGGGCTTTATCGTCAACTCGGCTGCCAGGTGGAAGAAATGTATTGCGAAGTGGACGGCCATTTCCCCAACCATCATCCAGATCCTTCACAGCCGGAAAACCTGCACGACCTGATCGCCGCACTGCGCGACAACGACAGCGAGCTTGGCCTGGCCTTCGACGGTGATGGCGACCGCCTCGGCGTGGTCACCAAAGACGGCAGGATCATTTATCCGGACCGGCAGTTGATGCTGTTCGCCGCCGACGTGTTGAGCCGCAACCCCGGCGCAGAAATCATTTTCGATGTGAAATCCACACGCAACCTGTTCGGCTGGATACGAGAGCACGGCGGCAAACCGATGCTGTGGAAGACCGGACACTCCCTGGTCAAAGCCAGGATGCGCGAAACCGGCGCATTGCTGGCCGGCGAGATGAGCGGCCATATGTTCTTCAAGGAACGCTGGTATGGTTTCGACGATGGGCTGTATGCCGGAGCGCGGCTGCTGGAGATACTGAGCAGGGTGAAGGATCCAAGTGCCACGCTGAATTCACTGCCGGACGCGTTCTGCACGCCCGAACTGCACATCCACACCGCTGAAGGCGAGAACCACACATTGCTGGAACATCTGCGACAAACCGCCAAATTTACCGGCGCCAGAGAGATCATCACGCTGGACGGCTTGCGTGTCGAATACAACGATGGATTCGGGCTGGCACGCCCCAGCAACACCACGCCGGTGATCGTGCTGCGTTTTGAGGCAGACAATGCAGACGCGCTGAAACGCATCCAGGAGGATTTCCGCAGGATATTTCAGCGGGCCGCGCCGCACCTGCATCTGCCGTTTTAGATAAGTACGTAAATCATTGCGTAGGGGCGTATGGCAATACGCCCTTTTTCGATATGCCACCAAACCACCAAGGGCGTATGCCATACGCCCCTACGTCCGCGCTACGATCAAATTCACTCCGCTGCATCATCCCCCGTGGCGGAAACCGTCTCACTCTGGTGCACCTGAATCCAATATGCCAACCGCTCGCTGAAGATTTCCCTGAACTGCTCAAGGTCGACCGGCTTGGGCACAAAACAGTTCGCACCTGCCTGATAACCCATCAGCACGTCAGCCTGCGTGTGTTCTGCTGAAAACGCCACGATGGGAATATCACGCGTACCGGCATGCATGCGCAACGTGCGCATTACCGCCAAACCATCCAGCTTTGGCAATTTCAGATCCATCAGGATGATGTGCGGCATTTGTTCATGTTTCGCAGCGCTGCCGTTCAGCCATTCCAGCACCGCATCGCCACCGCCCACCACAGTCAAATCGATCTTCGGACAACATTCAACCACAGCGTGGCGCGCTAAATCTATTGCCGACAAATCGTCCTCAACCAGCAACACGTTATAACGGCCTGTGTCCACCTGTACCGCTCCTTATGCGCGGGCACGATCGCGCATTTTTACAGTCCGATGCGTCGCGCCAGTCAAAGCGCGGTCGTGCCCGCGCACTCCATAACCTAAAGCTTGCCCTTTACCCAGGTTGAAACTGAAGCCAATGCTACAGCCAGATGATCGGGTTGCGTGCCGCCAGCCATCGCCATGTCCGGCCTCCCCCCGCCCTTGCCGCCGACTTGCAGCGCGACCATGTTCACCAAATCACCCGCTTTGATTTTCGCAGTGAGGTCGGGTGTCACACCGGCGATCAGGCTGACTTTGCCGCCATCCACCGCAGCCAGCACAATGGCGGCAGATTTGAGTCTGTCCTTGAGCTTGTCCAGGGTTTCGCGTAGCGCCGTGGCATCCGCGCCTTCCAGCAATGCCGCCAGCACCTTGATGCCTTTGCAGTCCACCGCCTGACTTATCAGATCACTGCCCTGCGCACCGGCAAGCTTCGATTTCAGCCGCGCCAGTTCTTTTTCCAACCCTTTAGAAATATCGAGGATTTGCATGATGCGTCCCGCAGATTCCTGCGGTGGTACCTTCACCACATCCGCCACTTGCTGCAATTGCGCTTCCTGCTGCTGCACATATGCCAGTGCACCCTCTCCGGTCACTGCTTCCACGCGCCGCACCCCCGCTGCCACGCCGCTCTCGGCAATGATCTTGAACAAGCCGATGTCGCCGGTGCGCTTGACATGCGTGCCGCCGCACAGCTCGCGCGACGAGCCGATATCCAGCACGCGCACTTCGTCGCCGTACTTTTCGCCGAACAACATCATCGCGCCGGTCTTCTGCGCGTCTTCGATGGACATCACGCGCGACTGACATTCGCCATTCGCGAGGATCTCGGCATTCACGATGCTTTCCACCCTGCGGATCTCAGCATCGGTCATCGGCTGAGTGTGCACGAAGTCGAAGCGCGTCTTGTCCGGGTCCACCTGCGAACCCTTTTGCTGCACATGGCTGCCCAGCACCTCGCGCAGCGCCTTGTGCATCAGGTGGGTCGCCGAATGATTGCGCATCGTGCGATTGCGCGCCGCCACATCGACACGGGCATTGACGCTGTTGCCGACGCTCAGCTTGCCGGTCGTCACCACACCATGATGCCCGAACACGCTTGCCTGTATCTTTTGCGTATCTTCCACCGCGAAAATGCCATGCACGCTGTGCAGCACCCCGCGATCACCGACCTGACCGCCGGACTCGGCGTAGAATGGCGTATCGTCCAGCACCGCCACGCCCTGCTCGCCCTCTTTCAATTCATTGACCGACACGCCGTCCTTGTACAAGGCCAGCACATTGCCTTTGCTTTCCAGCATCTCGTAACCATGAAACGCGGTAGCGGGGCCGTCGTACTCGAGATTCACCGCCATCCTGAACTTGCCGGCAGCACGTGCCTGCTCTTTCTGGCGGGACATCGCGACGTCGAACATCGCGACATCCACGGCGATCTTGTGTTCCCTGCAGATGTCCGCAGTGAGGTCGAGCGGAAAGCCGAAAGTGTCGTGCAACTTGAAAGCGGTTTCGCCGTTGAATATCTTGATTCCCTGTTTCGCCATCTCGGCCAGATCGGCTTCCAGTATCGCCATGCCATGTTCTATCGTGGTGAAGAAACGCTCCTCCTCCTGCTTGAGGATTTCCATCACGCGCACATGCGCAGCCGCCAATTCCGGATAGGCCGCACCCATCTCTGTGACCAGATCTGGAACCATCTTGTGGAAGAACGCAGTGCGCGCACCGAGCTTGTAGCCGTGGCGGATCGCGCGGCGGATGATGCGGCGCAACACATAGCCGCGCCCTTCGTTGCCGGGAATCACGCCATCGGCGATCAGGAATGAGCAGGCGCGGATGTGATCGGCCAGCACCTTGAGAGAGTTGTTGGTGAGATCTTCGGTTTTGGTCACCCGCGCCGCCGCGCAAACCAGATTCTGGAACAGGTCGATCTCGTAATTGCTGTGTACATGCTGCAACACTGCCGAGATGCGTTCAAGCCCCATGCCGGTATCTACCGAAGGCTTGGGCAGCGGATGCATCACGCCGTGCTCGTCGCGGTTGAACTGCATGAACACGTTGTTCCAGATCTCGATATAGCGGTCGCCGTCCTGCTCGGGAGAACCCGGCGGCCCGCCCCAGATGTCAGCTCCGTGATCGTAAAATATCTCGGTGCACGGGCCGCACGGGCCGGTGTCGCCCATCATCCAGAAATTGTCGGAAGCGTAGCGCGCGCCCTTGTTGTCGCCGATGCGTATCACCCGTTCGGCAGGCACGCCGATCTCCTTGGTCCAGATGTCATATGCCTCATCGTCCTCGGCATACACCGTCACCCACAATTTCTCGCTGGGCAGCTTGTAAACATCCGTCAGCAATTCCCATGCGTACTTGATCGCATCGCGTTTGAAGTAATCGCCGAAGCTGAAATTTCCCAGCATCTCGAAGAATGTATGATGACGCGCGGTATAGCCGACGTTCTCAAGGTCGTTGTGCTTGCCGCCGGCGCGCACGCATTTCTGCGACGATGCGGCGCGGGTGTAGGGACGCTTGTCGAAACCGAGGAACACATCCTTGAACTGGTTCATCCCCGCGTTGGTGAACAACAGCGTCGGATCTTCATGCGGAACCAGCGAACTGGAGGCGACCACCGTGTGGCCTTTGGACGCGAAATAATCCAGAAATTTCTGGCGGATCTCACTGCTTTTCATTGCACACCTTAAGTAACTAATTCACTTGAAGAACGGCGTGCATCATACCATGCGCGGCTCCGGCATCCATACCACGACGGGGGAGGAGAACAGTCTGTGCCGGACGCAATAACCCTGTCCTGAGCTTGTCGAAGAGCAACGGGCATTGCTCCGTTTACCGTATCACATCCGGTGAAATGAACTGCTTTATCCCCGCGGCAAGACTGCGGGGAATTACAGGTTAACAGTTTGTTGAAATTCACCCCAATTTCGAGGGGCAACAGTGAGATACGATAATATTTTCAAGCCAAACACCTCGACACATCTGGAAACAGGTGCCTATATGCCTTCGCTTTTGCGGTTTTTGCCGAT
>Ga0209751_10000598_pt1 | contig 38865 bp, 48 predicted proteins | sample RifCSP13_1_FD_184019 | JGI IMG/M metagenome (GOLD analysis project Ga0209751, IMG submission 184019) | Soil microbial communities from Rifle, Colorado - Rifle CSP2_sed 13_1 (SPAdes) (version 2) | ecosystem: Environmental > Terrestrial > Deep subsurface > Rock core/Sediment | place: Rifle...
GAGAGGGTCCCCAGACCCCCTCGGGAGGGTCTGGGGGTGGGTCCCGAGAGGGTCCCCAGACCCCCTCGGGAGGGTCTGGGGGTGGGTCCCGAGTGACAGAGACAGAGACAGAGACAGAGAAGAAAGAACAGCCCCTCGCGGGGCAGACCCTGGAAAGCGGGTCTGTCTGTGTCAATAAAAGTGAACACTTCACAAAGCATGTCGGGCAGTGGTGCGAAAAGATCAAGGCGGCCTGCGGGCAGATCGCGGGGCAGCCGGCTCAAAACGGCGCCAAAAAGTTCGACCCGTACAAGTGGGTGCAGGCGCAGGTCAAGCAGCGCGGGCACCCGGGGGCCATCTGCGAAGCCATCTGCGGCATGGCCAAGTTGTGGACCGAGATCAAGGAGCCCTGGGCCTACGGCCGGGCCGTGATGAAGACCATCAACGGCAACTGGCACGAAAAGGACGCCATTGCCATCCACGAGCAGCTCAAGTGCATGACGCCGGCAGAATTGACGGCGATCAGCCATGGGCTTTTCAAGAGCATTTGAGGGGCGGATGATCCGGGGTCCATGACATGCATAAGCCAGCCAAGGCTGTTAGCTGCTGAAATTGCGATAGATTCCATGCATCAACGTGAATCAGACAGGAAGGCGGAGGGACCGGAAAGCTAATTTTTATGTTTTGCACACAATTTTTGTGTTGACACCCCCACAACCCCTTGTGCTAAAGCTGGCGAAAAAGCACCAGCCAGACCAGGACCGGATCGACAAGTTGCAAAGCGGATACCCCAGGTGGCGGGGGTGGACCGAGCGGAGCGCCCCCGCATTACAACCTGAACCCTGAACCAGAAAGCGGACCGCACAACCGACATGGCCGGAATCATCGAGCGCAGAAAGCTTACCAAGTGGGTGCTGAGCCTGTTCGAGGCCGGCAAGACCACGCGCGAGATCGAGTCCATACTCAACAATCCGGCGAACCTGAAAGAGGGCCAGGAACCCATCAGCCAGCCCACCATCGCCAGGTTTCTGCAACCCTACCGCGAGGCGCTGAACACGGAACGGCGCCAGGTCGTCAACAAGAGCTTCAGCGCGGACCTGGAAGCGCTGAACACCCTGATCGCGAGAAACCAGGCCATTGCTAACGGCTGGGACTGGGACGTTGCGACCAACGCGCCGCGCCGGCATCCTGACGGCACCTACGTCAAGCGCTCGTACAAAGTGGCCGAGCAGATCGCGGCCAGCAAGATCGCCATGCAGGCGATCATGAAAAAATTCGACTTCTTGCAGCCGACCGACGTGCGCATTTACGCCGAATTATCAGGCCCGGGCGGAACGCCGGTGCCGATTGCCGCAGGGCAAGAGGCCGTGGCGGCCCTGAGCGAAGAGTGTATCAACGCCAGGATCGAGGCGCTGGTCAAACGCCTGGGGCTGAACCTGGAAGTTGCGCTGCAAAAAGTAAAACCGGCGGAGGCCCAGGATGCAGCCTGATGGCCAGGTCCGCGCCGGTAATGACCCAGCAGCAGGTTGCATAGTGCGTGGCATTGCGGCCAAGCTGGAGCTGCTGGAGCTGCTGGAAGAGCGCTTCCGCCGGCAGCGGTACCACCAGATCAGCCGCTATTACCCTGACCGCGGTCCGGTGCGCCGTGAGCTCTACAGCAAGCATCTGGAGTTTTTCCAGGCCGGAGCCGTCAACCGCGAGCGCTGCTTCATGGCGGCCAACCGGGTTGGAAAGACCGAAGGGGCCGGCGGGTACGAAGGAGCGCACCACGCAATGGGTGATTATCCGGCCTGGTGGCAAGGACGCAGGTTCGACAGCCCAACCATCGGCTGGGCCTGCGGAGATACCCTGCAAACGGTGCGCGACATCCTGCAACGCAAAACGCTGGGCCCCATCAACGACATCGGCAGCGGGCTGATCCCGCGCGATCTGATCTGCGGCACGCCCAAGCGCAGATCCGGCAATGTGCCGGATGTGATCGAACAGGTGCAGGTGCGCCACGTGAGCGGCGGGATCAGCACGATCATCTTCAAGTCCTACGACCAGAAGCGCAAGGCCTTCCAGGGCACTGAGGTGGACTGGATTCTGCTGGACGAAGAACCGCCCCTGGACATCTACACCGAGTGCCTGCTGCGCACCACGGGCATCGAGGGCAGCCGGGATGCCGGCATTCTGATGCTCACCTTCACCCCGCTGATGGGTCTGTCCGAGGTCGTGTTGACGTTTTTGCCCGGCGGCAAGATGGGCGATGCCCAGCAGGCCGGAAAATACGTGGTGCAGGCCGGCTGGGACGACGTGCCGCACCTGTCCGCAGCTGAAAAAGAAGAGCTATTGCGCCTGATGCCGGTGCATCAGCAAGACGCCCGCGCGCGCGGCATCCCGCAGCTGGGCGCCGGCGCGATCTACCCGATTGCCGAGCAGGACATCACGGTGGCGGACTTTGCGATTCCAAACTACTGGCCCAGGGTCTACGCCCTGGATGTGGGCTGGAACTGTACCGCGTCGCTGTGGGGTGCCTGGGACCGCGAAAACGACGTTGTGTATCTGTACACCTGCTACAAGCGCGGCCAGGCCGAGCCCAGCGTGCACGTCGATGCCATCAAGGGCCGCGGCGCGTGGATACCCGGCGTGATTGACCCGGCGGCCAGGGGCCGGGGCCAGAAGGACGGAGAAAAGCTGCTCCAGATCTACCGCGACGAGCACGGCCTGAAGCTGACCGTGGCCAACAACAGCGTGGAAGCCGGCATTTACCAGGTCTGGATGCGCATGAGCACGGGCCGGCTGAAGATCTTCAAGAGCCTTGCGCCCTGGTTCGAGGAATGGCGCATCTACCGGCGCGATGAAAAGGGCCAGGTGGTCAAGGCCAAGGATCACCTGATGGACGGCACGCGCTATCTGGTCATGTCCGGACTGGACGTGGCCAGAACGCCGATGCCGGAGGTGCTGCCCGATATGAACCTGGACTTGGCCAGCCTGCCGGGCTACGGCGGATTTGTGCGCGATATGCTGCGAGGATAAGCGATGCAGATTGCCTACAGTGATGCCAGGCACGCGAAGATACTGGAATTCGTCAAGCGGTGCTTCAAACTTTCAGATGACACGGTTTCCCAGCGGCACAAGAGTTGGGAAAAGGCCGACAAAATGGATCGGTCTTTCATCGACGTGAGCGAAACCGATGAGCGGGGCAAGAAGCAGAACCCATTCGAGCGCCAGGTGTACATCCCCCATAGCCGGGCCTGCAAGGACACGATCAAAACCTACTGGAGCCAGGTGCTGCTGGGCAAACGGCCGATGATCAAGCTCCACGGCCGGGGCCCGGAAGATGTCCGGCCGGCCAAGCTCAACGAGATCGTGATGGACTACCAGGCGGAGCGCCAGCGCCTGCTGCTGGTGGTCGACACGTTTTTGAACGATATCCTCAAGTACGGCCTGGGCAGTATCAAGAACACTTACGGCCGCGAGTGGGGCACGGCATTTGAAACCCGCAGCGAGATGACGCTCTTTCCTGTGCCGCACATGCAGCGCGTGCAGACCGAACGCCAATACATCAAGTACGAAGGCCCTCTTTTCACCAATAACGACCCGTACTACTTCTTCCCCGACCCTCGCTATCCCCAGGCGCAGGCAGGCCAGAGCCAGTTTGCAGGCTTCGAGTACAAGCGCTCCGAACACCACCTGCTAAAGCTCTCCCAGCAGGGCGTGTATTTCAACATCCAAGAGTTACAGCGCTCATCTGCGGGCAGCGCCGCAGGGCATGACAGCGGCGCCACTTCGGCAGACGCCAGGGACTCCATCCGCGGCATAACGGCCCAATTCCAGGAATCATCCGACCGGTCGTCGGGTATCGACCCGCAGTACCGCATCCGCGAGCTGTGGGCGGAGGTCATCCCCAGCACCCTGGGCCTGAGCGATTACTCCTGGCCCCAGGAATGGGTCTTTGCCGTGGCCGATGACAAGGTGCTGATCCGCTGCGAACGCAACGAGTTCGCCCACGGCGGCAAGCCCGAAGTGCGGGCCGAGTTCGACCGCGACGGCTATTCGATGTTCAATCTGGGGTTTTACGAGGGTGTGGAGGGACTGCAGGACCTGCTCAATTTCCTGTACAACAGCCACATCGACAATACCAGGGCCTATCTCAACAACATGATGGTGGTTGATCCCACGGCAATCGAGCTCAACGATTTGCTGCGCCCGGGACCGCGCAAGCTCATCCGCCTAAAGAAATCACTTTACGGGAATCCCGGGGCCTCCATCAGCCAGGTACTCCAGCAGCTCCAGATGGGAGATGTGACGAGCAGTCACATCAAAGACGCGACCATGATCATGGATCTGATGCAGCGCCAGAGCCACACCCCTGACACGTTGCAAGGCATCGAAACCCAGATCAAGCGCACGGCCACGGAGATATCCCGGCTGGCCAACAGTGGTTCGGCGCACCTGGGCGTATCGGCCATGCTGATTTATGCCCAGGCCATCGTTCCGCTGGCAGAGCAGTGGCTCATGAACAACCAGAAGTTTTTGAGCGAGGAGCGCTACTACCGCATTGCCGGCGACTATGCCAAAGAGATCCTTAAGGCCGATCCGCGCTATGTCGGCGAAAAGGGCGTCAATATACGGCCGGACGATATCCAGGGCGTGTTCGATTTCCCCATCGACGACGGCCGCATGCCCGCCAGTCCTGAGGACAATGCCGAGATCTGGATGAAGATGCTGGAGATCGTTTCCAGGACGCCGCCCTTGCAGAGCCAGCTCGATGCCTTTGCCATCTTCCGGGAGTTCGCCCGCGGCATGGGGGTTAAAAACCTGGATGACTTCAAGCTGAATGCCAACGTTCTGCCCGACGAACGCATTGAACGCATGGAGCAAAAGGGCGACATCATCGACATCAACCAGTTCATTAACGCGCGCAACCCGGGCGGCGGTATGCCGGCGCGCATTACAGGTGGCGGACCTGCGCCGGCCATGCCGGGGAGGCCCATGTGAAAGAACTATCGCCGCAAGAAAAAATCGCCGCCGCAGAGGACTTTGAACAGCATCTGTTCTGGACGGCGGTCATGGTGCCCACGCTGCAGGCCCAGATCGCGATGCTGTACGCCAAGCTGCGCACCTGTGACATCGGCGACGTGCACAAGGTACGCTCCGAGCTCGATAGCGCCGAACAATTGATCGCCATGCCCGCGGCCATTATTGCAACTGCCAGGGACGATATCAAGTTGGAGCAATTCAGCCGGCGCTGGCAGGACGAAGAAAGGGCAAGCGGCAGCGATGCCGTTGCTGACGGACCCGGCAAGACTTAGCTGAACGTAAAACGCAGAGAAGCGTTAAACGGTAGCCCGGCGGGTCGGCCAACCCGCCGGGCGGTTCCAAAAAGAAGGGGCGAACTCAGGCGCCTGAGCGGTCTGTAATCTACGGACCGGCCTGATGTTCGCCCCTTCTGTTTTTTGCATAGGTAAGAAAGGGCCAAGCGTTGCGCCGGCACCGCGACCGCAGCCCGCAAGCAAAAGGCCAAGCGTCCCGGACGGATCGCAGCCAGAAAGAGGAAAAGCATGGAAGGCGCAGAAAATCAAGAAAAGCAGGGTCAGGATGCTGGCGCAGCGGGTGATCAGGGCACAAGCGCGGATCAGTCGCAAATCATGAGCGAGGTTCTGGACCTGGCCGCCACGGGCAAGTCAGCCGAAAAGGAGCCTGAGGGCCAACCGAATATGGCCGAGACTGGACCTGGGGCGAAAGACGGCAAAGAAGAGTCGAAGGCGCCGGATACCGGCGCGCAACCCCCGAAAGAACCCAAGGACAAAGACGGCAAAGCCGAAGGCAAGGCCGGCGCTGAAAAGGGCGCAGACGGCAAACCCAAGGCCGATGCGAAAGCAACAGAGCCTGACCCCAAGGAACAACTGATCGACGTGCCCACCGATGAGGGGGTGCGCAAGGTGCCGCTGAAAAACCTGGTAACCACCTACACCCAGCACCGGCACCTCCAGCAGCAGCACGAACGCGTCAAGCCGATGTTCGACCTGGCCCGCCAGACCAACCTGCCCGTTGAAAAGTTGTACCCGTACCTGGTGCTGGGCATTCAGACCGCCTATGCCAAAAAGACCGGCGGGGCCGCGCCAGGGGCGACCTCAACGGGCGGCGGTGCTTCAGGCAACGGCCAGTATGCAGGCCCCTTCAAAGATGCGCAGGAAGACGAGCGGGTCAAGGACCTCGATCCGGTGCTGCACGATTCGACCTGGAACATGTTCCGGCGCAACCAGCAGCTGGAGACTATGAGCAAGCAGATCCTGACCCGCCTGGACGGAATGCAATCCGGAAGTCAGCGGGCCGGCGAAGAGCAGATCTACAAGGAGCTGAGAAGCTCCCTGGAAAAAAAGATCGGCGACTTTGCGGGCCAGCATACGGAGTACTTCAAGCCGGATGCAGCGGGCCGTTCCGAGCGCATGGAGATGTTTAAAGCCTTTCTGGGCCGCAACCTTGGGCACGTGGATATCAGCGAACTTACGCCAGAGATGCTGGCCTTGGCCTTTCAGAGCTTCGATCCGGGCTACACCAAGGCCTGGATGGAGCAGGATGCCAAGCGCCGGCAGGCAGAACTATTGGGCCAGACGAACAGGACTTTCGGGGAAACCAACAATGCGCGCGCAGGCAGTCCGGCTGGGAAACTTTCCGAAGACCAGCAAATCATGCGGGAGGTCATTGGATGATCTTCCGCGGCAAGGAGACTGCATAAATGGGAACCATTCTTGGCTTACGCGATGTAGCCGATTTTCCTACCAACGAACGTGAGATGGACTGGGACACCGTGATCATGCGTCGGTACCCCAGGAGCAATCAGAAGGCCCCGTTGACCGCCCTGATGAGCGGCATGAAAAAGGAGGCCACCCGCAGCGCACAGTTTCACTGGTTCGACAAAGACAGCCCGGTCAGATACACCAAGATCAACTACGCCACGGGCTACGCCACGACGGTCACCACCATGGTGGTGGATAGCAGCGCCCCGTTCAGGGCGGGTGATTTGGTCCGCAACGCCCGCACCGACGAGGTCATGCGCGTGACGGCGGACCCGGTGGCGGCCACCGAGATCATCGTGGCCAGGGCCTGGGGATCTTCGGCCGTGGCCATTGTGGATGACGACGATCTGTTTGTGGTGGGCACGGCGATCATGGAAGGTGCATCGGCCAGATCCAGCCTGTTCACCGATCCGTCCATGACCTACAACTACACCGAGATCAACCGCTATCCGCTCAAGCTGACCAACACGGCCAAGGCGGAGAAGCTGCGCACCGGGGATACCTGGAAGGAGATGCGCCAGGACGCCATGGATCAATTCAACACCGATCGTGAGCGAAAGTTCATCTTCGGCGTGCGCAACCAGGACCTGACCAGCAGCGAACCGCGGCGGAGCCAGGGCGGCATCCTGTACTTTATCACGACCAACAAGACCAACATCGCCGACGGTCACCTTACCGCCGATATCTGGGACACGTTCCTCATGAACTTGTTCAAGTTCGGGGCGAGCGAAAAACTCTGCCTGTGCGGGAACAACTTTCTCAACGTCATCAACAGGATGATCGAAGCCCGCGCCCAGGTGAACCTCAAGAGCGGCGAAGAGGTCTACGGCATGAAGGTGACCCGTTACGAGGGGCCCTTCGGCGATGTGTACTTCAAGAACCACCCGTTGCTTAACGAGATTACGCCGCACGGCAAGATGGGCGTGTTTGTTGACATGCGCAATCTGAAACGGCGGTACCTGGAAGGCAACGGCGAAAACCGCGATGTCAAGTACCTGAAAAACCGGCAGGCCAACGATGCCGACTGCTCCATGGATGAGTACCTGGTGGAAGAGGGCCTGCAGCTGCAAATGGAGGCCGCGCACGGCGTGCTCACCAACGTCAACGATTACACCGCCGCTTAAGCTTCGCCAGCGGCGCAGGCAGCTCCCGGCCGGAATGAACCGGCCGGGAGCAGAAACACGAGAAAGCTATGGATCATCTCCATGATAAACCCGATGCGTGGTGGGAAGATTTTTTCAAGGGCTTCAAGTACTTTGGTTTGGACCGCATGACCTTTTTCATGGCCGATGCCGAGGCCCTGGATCTGCTCAAGCACGCTCCGGAAAGGATCAAACGCGCGGCATACGCCAAGTGCCAGAAGTTGGCCATCGCCTGGCCGTACGAGGACATTGCGGTGGATACGACAGGCATGGGCCAGGATGACGAGCTGTTCGGCGATGAAGCACCGACCGAGACCCGGCAGGTGCGAGCCGATGAGCGGCCCGCCGGCCGCATTCGAAAACGGTTCGTCTGCAACCGCTATCCGCACTATTGCATTGCCATCGGCAAAAAGATGGCCCAGTTCGAGGGCGGCGTTTTCGTGACCGATGACCCCCAGCTGATCAAGGCCATCGAGCACGACCAGTACTTCAACGTCTATGTATTTCCGGGGTGAGAAAATGAACATTGCGCTGGGCATACCGTCGTACGCCAATGGCCACGAGCGTTTCTGGGACAGCCTGGACGCCATGCGCCGCTATAGCGAGGCGCGCGGCATTGGCCTTGAGAAGTTTCGCGCCCGGGGCTGCTACGTGGAGCATGCGCGCAACGTGATCGTGGCCGATGTACGGCAGGCCAACCGCATGCTGTGCAAGGAGGCCGACAGGTTCAGCCACCTGCTCTTCCTGGATGACGACATGGTCTTTGGGCGGGATCTGCTGTTCAGGCTGGCAGAGCATCAAAAGGACATCGCGGTGGCCAACTACTACCGCAAGCAGCCGCCGCATGTTCCGGTGGTATCGGTGCTGAGCAAAGAGGGCCGGCTTACGCCGGTGCATGTCAATCCGAAAGACGGGGGGTGCCACAGGGTGCACTGCGCCGGTACGGGGATCTGCCTGATCCGGATGGATGTGTTCGACACGCTCCCCTTTCCGTGGTTTTTCAACGAGTACTCACCTCCCCTTGCGGGCGAATCGCCAGAAGGCATGATCGAGGGCCAGGTGCTGATCGGCGAGGATACGCGCTTTTTCATGCTGGCCAACGGCGCCGGCCTGCAAGTGTGGTGCGATTTTTCGATTGCTGCGGGCCATATCGGCGAACACGAATGGACCTTCCGTGATTTTGAGCGCTGCCACGAGGCCATCGAGCGCGGCGCAGTGGAGGCCTCCCATGGCTGAAACCAGGGCGACGATCCGCGCAAGAGTGCAATCTCACGTGGGAACGGCCATCGACAGCACCATCAACCAGGCCATCAAGGATGCGCACCGGGAGCTGCAGCGCAAGTACAACTATCGGTTTATGGAGGCTGCTGCGGACGTGCCCATTGCCGCGGGGGCAACCACGTTCAGCCTGCCGGCGGACTTCAAGGCCATGCTCAATCCGGAGCTGGCAGCCGGCCAGTATATCCAGATCTATGCGGGTGTGGGTTACATTTTCCCGGCGGCCGAAGCGGATACGACGTTTGCCCTGCAATACTACCGCTGGCTGCCAGAACCGCCGGTCAACGACCTGGCCTATGTGGACGATGCCCGGGCCCAGCAATTCCTTGACGAGGTGCGGGAATACGTCGAACGCATGGCCATCGCGGCCGGGTTCCGCCGCCTGAAAAGCTACGATGATGCCCAGGCATGGGGATCTTTTGCCGATGAAAAGCGCCGTGAACTGGAGCACGACGACACGGAAACAGGCCTGGCTGGCGTCGAGCTGGTCATGGAGATGCCAGGATGACCAGGCTGAAGAGAAAGGGGTTTGGCATGAAGAACGTTAAACGAGTGCTGTTTGTTCTTGCGGCTTTGATGATCATCGCCGGTCCGCCCGTGCTCATGGTGTGGGCTGCCGATGTGTGGAACGAGACCACGCCGGCCGGCACTGAAGACCCGCGCCTGGGAGATGACCGCATCCGCGAGCTCAAGCGCGCGCTGCGCGAGCGCCTGGCCGAGGATCACCACTTCGAGGCCAGCGAGGGCACCCCTTACGGCAATGCAGGATCGCAGATCGGCCGGCACAAGCATGTGACATTGATCCAGCAGGCAGCGGACCGGTCCACGGCCGTCGATGAAATGGCCGTTTACAGCAAGGATGTTGCCGGGGCGCCGGAAGTATTTGTGCGCGGTCAGAGCAACGCAACGCCGGTGCAGATCACCACGGGCGGCGGAACCGCACAACTTATCACAGGCGGCACTCTGGTCGGGACCACCACCAACAGCGGCACGATTTCCGGCGGCACGATTTCCGGCGGCACTCTGGTCGGGACCACCACCAACAGCGGCACGATTTCCGGCGGCACTCTCAACCCTACGACGCTTCAGATCGGCGGAGTGACGCAAGCAAAGTCGGGAATTTTCGTATCTAACGGAAGTGGCAATCCTAATTTGTCCGACACGGCCTTGAATGTCGATAGCTTTGCCGAAACGACATGGACTACAGTTTCTACGGCTAACTGGTCTGCGCTAAACAGCGTGCAAAGCGGTGCGAATTGGATAAGGGTAAGGGTGCACTTGACGGGCACTAATGCTACATCGGCAGCTACGCTGTATCTGAATGCAAGAAAATATGGAAGCGGCCAGGCAGCATCTGAGTCGAATTTAATCGCGGCGCTTGCGGCTTACCCAGATGCGAGCAACACCGCCCGTGCTCAATCTATATCCGAGCAAACAATCCCAGTTGATTCATCTAAAGCGTTTCAACTGTATTGGGAAGGCAATTTTGCGCTTACGAACGATATTCAAATGATCCTGATCGGATCCGGATACAACTAAGCAATGAAGCACGTCTACCCAATATCTCCCTACCTAGGCCTGAACAAGAGCCGCCCGGCCCACGAAATCCCGCTTGGCTACACGCCGGACTGCTCAGGGGTGTGGCCGCAAGACGGGCGCATCGAGCGCATACCCGGCAAGGCCAAGTTCGCCAGCAATCAACTGGCCGGCGCCGGTGTGCTGAAGCAGTTCGCCTTCCGGGACGGCCCGGGCACAAAGCACGTGCTGGCCATCAGCACCAGCAAGGCCTACAAGTTCAACGCCGCAACAAGCCAATATGATTCGATCCAGAATGCAAGCGACTTCACCACCGGCCGGGATGATCCGGTGGCCTGCTGCAACTTTTTCGACTCTGCCGGGGCAGAGATCGCCGTCATCGCCAATCTCAAAGACGCCATGCGCAAGTACACCGGCAGCGGCACGCTGGCGAACCTGGGCGGCAGCCCGCCCAAGGCGCAACTGCTGCTTTCGTTTCGCGGCTACCTGCTGGCCGGCTATGTGGATGAATCCGGCGCGGTGGACCCGCGGAAGATCCGCTTTTCAGCGCTGTTCAACGGCGAGAGTTGGCCGACCGGCAATTACTTTTTGCTCAAGAGCTACACCGATTGGCTGGTGAGCCTGAAGCTGCTGCGGGATCGCGCGGTGCTGTACAAGCAAAACAGCATCAGTTTGCTGGATTACGTCGGCGGATCGCTGATCTTCGATCTGACCGAAAACTATAAAAACGGCATCGGCCCGGTGTCCGACGCCGCCGTTGTGCAGTGGGGCCGTTACGGCGAGAAGCACTTTTTCATCGGTCAGGACACCAATATTTACGAGTTTGACGGCATCGACGACAGCGCCATTTCGACGGCCGTCGACGGCGTGCTGAAAAACATCAATGCGGCCGTGAAAAGCCGTATCAGCGGGACGGCGCTGCCAGAGCAGGGCAAGATCATCTGGGCCGTGCCCACCGGCGGCGATACGGACTGCAAGGACCTGGTCATATTCGATGTGCGCGAGCGGTCCTGGTGGATCAAGACGGCCGAGCCCATCGCCATCAGCAGCTTCGGCAACGCCAGCACGGAGACCAGCTACCAGTGGGACTCCCTGCCGCATCCGAGTTGGGATCAGTGGGATCAGGACTCTTGGGATAGCGCGGATGTGTCGGCCAATAACCCCAGCGTGCTGGTGGGCGGAGCTGACTGCTATGTGCGCAAATTGCAAAGCGGTGTGGACGATGACGGCAGCGCCCTGCCCTCGCATTATCTGTGGCCCTTCGACAACCTGGACGGCCGGGACGATACGCTAAAGACCGTCAGCAAGGTATACGTGCAGATCAAGAGCTCCGGGTCTAGCCAGATCAGCCTGACGGTGTTTGCCGACAACAACAGCCTGGATGCCGTGGTGCTGGGCGACGATGGCGCCGCGAGCAGGCCTGTCGACCTTTATGGGCAAGATCTCAGTGCAGGTTACGTCACCGTGGGCGTGTCGGTGTTTTTGACATGCAAAAACGTGTCGGCAAAGCTTGCCAGCACGGGGCAGGCCTGGTCCGGCAAGGTGGTGGGATACGAATACCAGATCATCGGGGAGATAATGTAATGCGCGTGCCCAAAGAAATTCACTGGCCGGAAGTGCCGGCGGGCTTTGAGCCAAAGGGTATCGTCAGGGCTGTGGGCATTATCCTGGACGTGCTGCGCAGCATGCGCAAGACGCTGGCCCTTCGGGATCAGAAGGTGGCACAAGCCATCAACGCGGCGGATATACAAGTGGTGAGCGAGGTGCCCACTGAACCGCCTGAGGCGGGAGAGCCCTGCATCAGGGTATGGTCTTTTCCGTCCATGGATAATTATGCATTGTATGTTTATGTGAACGGCGGTTGGCGCTATGTGGCGCTGACGTAAGGAAGGGGGAGATCATGGGCTTTGGCGAACTGCCTTTCGGCATCAATATGGGTAAAAGCGATTCGGACTCGCACAGCCGTACCGACAACTGGACCGACGAGCAAAAGAAGGTCCAGAGCAAACTCGGAAACTGGCTGAACACCAACATGACGTCCGGATCGCCGTCCTACGGCGGCGCGCGTGTGGCTGGCATGTCCAGCCCGGAAAGCGGCGCCATGGGATGGCTCAATACCTACATGAGTCAGAAAGCGCCCCAGCAGTACAACTGGGCCAGCGGAGGCCTCAAGCAGGCCATGACGGGCGATTATGCACCCATCGTGGATGACGCGGCCACGGATCAGCTCTACAGCCGCATCAAGGACCAAGTGCTCACGCGCGAACTGCCGGAGCTGCAGAACACCTTGGCGAAAAATGTGAACCTGAGCGGGATGTACTTTTCAGGCGGGCACGCGGGCATGCAGGGTGATCTGCTCAAGGACACCCAGGCCACGCTGTTGGATAAGCTGGCGGAACTCAAGTACGCGGATGAAGGTACCCGGCGCGACGTGGCCAGGGAGCGCGAGGCGCGCGGCTTCTCTGCAATCCCGCTGGCCATGCAGCTTGGCGAGCTGGAAGAGCAGGCGCCGCTGCGCCGGGCCGAGGCCGGGCTCAGCCTGGGGAGCCTGCCGCGCGAATTGCAGCAGCAGAAAATGGATACGCAGTTTGCGGAATTCTTGCGCACGCTGCCCGAGAACAGCCCGCTGCTCGAGCAGGCCCTGGCATACCTGGGCGTGCAGGGCAAGTCCAGCACGAGGGGCGATCAATCGACAAGCAACTTGGGAATCGGCTAAGGAGGGGGTCTCATGGCTTTTTGGGCGGCTTTACTTCCTATGCTGTTTGGGGGCGGAAGCGCTGCCGCAGGTGGTGCGGCCGCCGGAGCTGGGGCTGCGACAGGGGCAGGGGCGGCCAGCGCTGCCGGCGCGGCGGGAGCCACTGGAGCTTCAACCGCCGTGCCGGCCGCAATGGGCGCCGCGGAGGCCGCAGGCCCTGCAATAGCGGCCGGAGGTACTGCTCCGGCCGCGGCAGGCGCGCTGCCGGCGGGCACTAATGTGGCCGCAGCAGCGCCTCAACTGACATCACCATCCGGGTATGCCCTGGATCCGACCCTGGCCAGCGGCGGCAGCGCGGCACCGCCTATGGCGGAACCGCCCGGCATGATGTCCAAGATTGGCAACCTGCTGCGCAGCAACAATAAAAATGACGGCGGCCAGAATAACAGTAGTCCACAACGGCGCCCCCAGTGGCCGCAGATGCCCGTGCCTTTTGCGGGACGCAGCGGCAGCCCTGCTTCGGCCGGCGGCGGCCGTGTGCCCGTCTGGCAGATCCTGGAGCAACAGCGCATGCTGCAGGCGGCGGAAAATGACCTGCGCCGGCGCTATGGGCGCGTCGGCAGGCTGCTGGGTTAAGAGGGGGGGGGGATATGGCCTTGTCGGATGTGTTTTCGGAGATCCTGGGCGGCGGCAAGCAACAGCAAAGCATGCCAGAGCAAAAGCCGAAAACGCCGGCCTCGAATTTGTTTCAAACAGATGGGCTGCCGGACGATGGCGAGCAGGCCGAGCGCGTTACGTTGTGGCAGCTTCTGGAGGCCCCGGCTATGGCGCGCACGCGCACGCTGCTGGATGAGGGCCTGCGCAAGCGCTACGGACGCATCGGAAACTTTCTGTAAAGGAGCAAGGCTATGGCCTGGGAATGGTTGGGACTCATCGACGACAAGCTGCGCCGCATGCAATTGGACATGGAGGCCAACAGCGACCTTGCGCGCAAAAGAGGACTGGATGAAGCCTCAGGCCGCCTGAACGCCAGACTTGGCGAGGAAGAGACTTTCGGCACGCCTTTTACACCCCAGGCCCAGGACCTGCTGGATTACGAGACCGTCTCAGGATCGCCCTACCCTCAACGGCGCCTGACCGTGGGCGAGATCATGGCGCATCCGCTGCAGCAGGCTACGGGTTTTGACAAGGCCGTCAATCTGCCCGGGGATGAGAGCGGAAACGCCGATGTCATTGCGCAACCGCTTTCCGCAGACCAGCGCGCCAGGCGCGCGGCTTTGCAACAGGCGGGGCAAAAAGAGACCGCCCAGGACCTGGAGGATGCGGCTGAAGAGCGGCGGCGGCCGACTCAGTTCGGCCGGCTGAAAAACTTTCTGGGCGAAGATTTCAGCCGCGATGACGTGCTGGCCAACATGGGATTTAAGCGCGCGGACACCGGGGAGGCGCAGGAAACATGGGGGCCGATGTTCAAGGGCCCTGGCGACAGCTACTTGCAGCAAAGCAACCGGGGCAAGATCGGCAAGATCCTCGGCCGGGAAGATACGGGCCAAACCGGCGAAGAAGACCGGATCAAGCTGCAAAGAAATTTCCGGGGCGACACGCTGCGCCTTTACGGGGCCAGCGAATTTTCCAGCTTGGACGAATCGCTGCGACCAAAGGTCAACGAAATCAGCGTGCGTGCCACGCGCAACTACCTGGCCGATCCTGCGCGCGACTACAACCGGGCGCTATCGGATGCGTATTCCTCGGTGGAGGCCAAGCACGGAAAATTGGGCAAGCTGCCCAGACCGAAAGAAGAGCTGGTCGGCAGCAAAAAGACCAACATCGAAGAGGCGGCACGGCAGGTCCTGGATCTGAACCTGGATGGCGTGCCCGGCGAGGAGATCGCCAAGGCGCTGGTGGCTAAGGGCTGGACAAAAGACGAGCTGAAGCTGATCGGCGAGGCGGCCGACCAAATCGAAGAACAACATGCGGGCTCCGCGGCTGGCGGACCCCGGGTGCAGGGCGCGCCCGTCTCTGACGGGGCGCAAAATGCAGCAGAACTTGAGCTGCGGCGGCAATACAGAGAGCTGCGCCGGTCCGGGCTGACGCCCGAGCAAGCGGCTCAAAAGTTGGGGATACCCATGCAATGAGCGCAAGACTGCTGCAAACCCTGGAGGAAGATTACCAGGCGACTGTGGCCCGGCCAGAGCGAGCGCCTGCGCCGGTCCGGCCGCTCCTTGTTGAATTGGAGCAAGACTTTCAGAGTTCTTTGGGCGGCAGTGGCAACACCGATGATGAGCAGCGCTTTCAGCAATGGTACGCAGGGCAGGCCAAGGCACGCGGACTGAACCCAGATCCAGATGATCCCCGGCATTTCTACGACTATCGTTCGGCTTTTCTGTCAGGCGCAGGCCCAGATGCAAGCGGACACTGGCCGTCGCAATTCAAGCGCGAGGGTCACCCCAACCTGATCATCGATGGCATCGACACCAGGACCGGCCGCACGGCGGCGCTTGACCCGCTGGCCGCAGAAGATCCCACCATGGCCGCATCACTGCCAAGGATCGGCCTGAAGGAGCTGACCGGGTACAGCCCGGATGCGGCAGGAGCGGCGCAGGCTGGCAAGGATCTGGGCCGCAGCACGCTCCAGGCCCTGGCCGCACCGTCCAGGGCATTGGTGGACGCCACGCGCCTGGCCTGGGGAGCGGGCACCTATCCAATGCGCAAGATCGCCCACCTGCTGCCGAACCCGGACAAGCCGGGAACCAGCGCGGGCGACGAGCTGGACGAAATCTATCAGGGGCAGATGCAGGGCCTCGAGGACCTTAAGGAAAAGCTCACCTTCGTCGAAGAGCCGCTGACGGACGTGGCCTTGAGCTTTGCCCTGGGCGGCGGGGCCGGGGCCGGCTACAGAGCCTTGAAGGAGGCTGCCAAGCCGGCGGCGCGGATAGCTAGGATGTCAGGGATCACCGAGCCGCTTTCCACAACCTTTGTCAAATCCGGCACCTCGGCCCTGATAGGAGACACCCTGCTGGTGGATCCGGCCACGGCATATGTGCAGGAACGACTTGAAGGCTCGGATCTGAGCCCGAACACCAAGGCGATCATCGCCATTGCCGCGCCGCTGGTGCTGGGGCTTGTGTCCGGGGCCACCCTGGAGGCCAGGGCGGACAGGCTCCTGAAAAACCCGCTGGCGATGGGCCTGTTCGGCGAGCTGGGCGCGAAAAACGCCACGGCCGGCCAGGTGTTCGACAAGTTCAAGCAGGCGATAGATCAGGACACCGGAAAAACCGGCATCGGCAAACTGGCCGCGGCCGAGCGTGAGCTCCGGCCGGGGGCCGGGGGGGGCAAGCCGCCGGCTGCTGCCGCGGAACCCATCAAGGAGCAGCTCGCGACGATACCGCAGCAGCAGCTGGGCGATGAGATCAACCAGCGGCTGCGGGTGCAGGCACCGCCGTCCAGATCGGCACGCGAGGCGGCAGAGGCGTTCGAGCCGAGTTTATCCGAGACGCCGGCCGAGCTCATGCGCCGGCTGCGGCCGGCAACGTATGCCGAGGCTATAGACCAGGCCGTGGATGCCAGAACGGGCAAAAGTGCGCAGAAGTCCGCACAGGACATGCTCAACGAGCAGGAGCTGCTGCACAATGAGATCGCCCGCAAAAGGATCCCCGCGGCGCGCAGGCAAGCTGACGAACAGCCCGGTCTGGTGCGCATGATCGGCGATGCCGCGGCGGGCCGGGCCCCCTCCACAGAGCAGGCGGCCTGGGCCGTGCGGCAGGCCAAACTTAACGAGATCGCCCAGGTCGGCAAGCAGCCCCTGGCCGAGATGGATGAAGACACGCTGCGCCGCAACCGCATGGTCTTTGCCCACAACAAGCGCCAGGATCTGGTGGATATCGTCAACGAGCGCCTGCGCGAGCTCGCCCCGCAGCCCGCAGTTGCGCCCGCCCGACAGACGCCCACCCGGGCGGCGGCGGCAAAGGGCGAGACGCTGCGCTGGCGCATCCAGCAGATGGACGGCATCGACTTTTTGCACTTCAAGGGCGAGGCGCGCGACATTCCGCCCATGGTACGGCGCAGCATCGGCAGGAAGGACGGCACGCCCATCGATCTGGCCCAGCAGCAGCTGCGCGAAGAGGGCTGGCTGAGGCAGGATGAAGATCTGCTGGAGCTGCTCAGGACCGACCCGGAGGCCCTGCGGCGGCGTCATCCGGATACCGACCTTGCCGGGCGCAAGGGCCACCTGACCGAGCGGGAGCGGCGGGAGTACGAAGAGCAGCCGCCCGAAGGATTCGAGGAGCTGCCCGGCGACCTGCAACCGCTGGTGGCCGGCGGTCAATTGTCCATGACCGAGGCGCGGCGCATGGCGGAGGTCATCGGAACGCCGAATGAAATCCTTGAAAAAGGCGCCACTCTGAACTATATTAATAAGACAGGAGAATGGCATGAAGTCAAAGAACGGCCAAGACAAGCGCAATTCGACTTCAAGTTCGAGCGACCGGCAGGCCAAGGTGCTGCGCTTCCCGGCGCGCTACCGGCTGCTGATGACGCGCAACGAGTTCGAATGGTTGCCACAGGACGGCTGCGATCCGGATCTGCCAAATTACGCAACGCCGGAGAAGCCGCCAGTCTCTTAGCCCACCTTAGAAAGTCCGCTCAGGAGCACTTTTACAGCGTCGCTGTCGATGCCGATGACAACATCATCGAGGTGCACCGTTTCTCAAAAGGCCTGGGCGCATCTGCGCCTGCTTCCCCGGTAGTTGTTGCCGGGCGTGTTTTCAACGCCGGGCCGCAAGTTAAAAAGGTCTATTTTGTCCATAATCATCCATCGGGCCAGGAACTGCCAAGCGGGATTGGTGGCGACCTTGGTATACATGCGGCGCTGGAACGCATGATGGACCTGAAGGGGATCGACAGCGAATCGCTTCTGATTGCCGGCACAAAATACAAAGTGTTTACCAGGGCCGTTGTTCAAGAGTCCGGTAGCATACCGCCTGTTTCGCGCAGAATCGATGTGCCTGAAAAAGAGCGCGTGCTGAGGCGCGTATCTGATCCTGGGCCCCAAATCGATCGTGCGGCCGTGGCCCAGGCTGTCATCGAAGAGCGCTACGGCGGGCGCGACGGCTTCCTGTACCTGGACAATCAGCTGCGTCCGATTGGATTCGATGCCTACCCGCAAGGCAAAACTATGGCCGAAGGCGCAGCCGGCGTGATTGCCAGGGCCGAGCAACTCAATGCCCGCGGCGTGATCGTGCATAGCCGTAAGCCTTTGTCAGAGCACACCAACCGGACAGAATTCATCAATCATCTCAACAAGGCGCTGGAAGAAAAAGAGTTCACCGTTCTGGATATCGTGGACGGCGGACAATCCAGGCAGGTCACGGGCACGATGCCGCCCAAAGCCGGCAGTGTGCAGGACGCGACAGAGGCGCTGGAAAAATTGAACAGCAGCAGCACGCTCTACATGCACCCGTCCACGATCACCGGACCCATCGGCGGCCTGTGGGCCGGGGTGGATACTGAAGAGTACGACCGCACCGGCAACATCTACGATATAAAGATAGACCCGCACAAGGCCATGCTGGGCGCCCTGGCTGGCACGGCCATAGGCAGCCGCGCGCTGCGCAACATGCTCAAGAGTGCCGGCACGGCCTGGGAAAAGACCGTGCAGAGCAAGCTGCTTATGCCGGCCCGGGCCAAGGTCAACGGCCTGATCGTGCAAGAGGACCTGCGCCATGCGCTGGGACTGAACCGATCGGCCAAATTCCAGGACGCCATGCGGAATTACCGCCGCGATGTAGAACGCGGCTGGCTCAAGGCGGCCGAGTTCGGCAAGCAACTGGTCGAGCTTGCACCAACGCGCCTGGAACAGCGCCGGCTGATGCAGATCGTGCGCGGCGGGGTGACGGCCAATCCGGAATGGCGCGCCAAGGCCGAGCAGGCCAACAAGATCTTCGAGGGCCTGCGCAAGGAGCTGGAGCAGCACAAGCTGCTCGAATACAGTCGCTTTGACGATATCACGCGCAAGCAGCGCGCCAAGCTGCGAGAGATCATCGCCAGGGACAAGACGCTGACCAAGATCGAAAAGGCCCAGTTCGAAAAGCAGTACGACATTACGCCGGACGGGATCGATCCAGAGTACCGCGGGAAAGGAGCAGCCGGCCAGGACGCCGGCAGCGAGCCCGAATGGGCGCGCGAACAGATCCCCGTGGATGCCTACAACGATCTTAAGCCCAAGACCCCGGCCGAGTGGGCACGGCAAAAGCTTTACAACCATTACCATTACGCCACGGCCGAAGAGTACGCCCCGTTGTACTACGACAAGCACGAAGGCTTGACCCCCAGCCAGCGCGACAGGCTGCGTGAGGAGGTCAAGCGCCTGAAGGTCAAGAGCCGGCGGGGCAACCCGGAAGGCGATCCGCAGATCGAAGAGATGATCGTTGGCCTGGAAAAGATGCTGGGCGAAGGCGGCCGGGCGCGACGCGAGTTGAGAAAGAGCCGCGTGCAGCTCAACAAGCGCTATAGCCACCAGCGCCTGGAGATCCCCTACGAGATCCAGAAGATGCTGGGAGTCATCGAGGAAGCCCCCTACCCCGTGGCCAAAATGATGGGCGTGCAGCAAAGCGATGTGCTCAAGGGCAAGCTTTTCGAGCAGGTGGCCAATAACATCGAGTGGGCGCGGGCAGGTGTGGACCCGGCCACCGGCCGCAAGATCGGCGTCGAGGATGTGCCAGCCAACTTCGTCAAGGCCGAGGGCGAAGCTTTCGGAAAGCTGGACGGCATGTACGTGCGCAAGGACGTGTGGGACGATCTGCGCGAGGTGGAAGAGTGGCGCGGCGCGGCCGTGCAGTTGTGGGACAAGGCCATGGGGGCCTGGAAGTTCGGCAAGGTGGTGCTCAACCCGGCCACCCACGCGCGCAACTTTATGAGCAACGTGGTGCTGGCCTACTTCGGCGACGTGAACCCGGTCACCGATGCCGGAGTATACGCCAAGGCGGCCAAGGCCCTTTCGGCGGGCGAGTCCAACGCGCTTTATAAGGAGGCCGCGGACTGGGGGCTGTTCAACGACACCTATGTTTCCAGCGAGATAGGCAAGTTGCGTGATGAGCTGGCCGGGCTGCGCGATGGCAAATCACTGCGCCGTTGGATCGGCAAGGCGGCCAGCCTGCCGGCCGAGGTCTACCAGGGCAACGAGAAGTTTTTCAAGCTGGCGGTGTTCGCCAAGGCCCGCGCCGGCGGCGCCACGGTGGACGCGGCGGCGCGCAAGGCCGAGCATTACCTGTTCAATTATGCAGACATCCCGCCGGCCGTCAAACACATGAAGCGCTGGGTGTCGCCGTTTTTCACCTTCACTTACAAGGCGCTGCCTTTGCTGGCCGAGACCGCCATCACCAAGCCCTGGAAGGTGGCGGCCGTGGGCGCGGCCATGTACGGCATGGAAGCCTATGCCAAGGGAAAATTGGGCATGAGCGACGAAGAGGCCGAAAACCAGCGCGCGCTGTTGCCCGAGTGGCAGCGGCGCAAGGTGCTGGGCGTGGGTCCGTACAGCCAGGTGCTCATGCCCTTTACGGACAAGTGGGGCAATAATTTGTACCTGGATACGTCCTATATCCTGCCCTTCGGCAATGTGGCCGAAAAGTGGGGCCAGAGCGCCCTGCCCTTGTCGGATCTGCTGCTTTCCAACCCGGTGCTTGCGACGGCGGCCGAGATCTACACCAACCGCGACGCCTTCACCGGCCGGGAGATCTACAACGACGTGCTGGACGGCGCCGGCCAGATCGCCGGCAAGTACCTGCAGCACGCCTGGCGCGAGGCCGTGCCCAGCCTGGCCCCGGGCGGCTACGGGTTCAACAAGCTCAAGACGGGCATCCAAAACAGTTTCATGGGCGGCAAGGATGTGCGCGACTGGGCGGACCGGCCCATGGAGTTCTCATCGGCGGTGCTGAGCTCACTGCTGGGCGTCAAGCTGAGCCCGGCGGCCGAAAGGCAACTGGCGCAGCTCGAACTGCGCACGCGCCGGGGGATCGCCGAGGCGGTATCCACGGAGATGGGTCGGTTGAAGGGACGGCGGCGGCGCAACGAGCTATCCGCAGAAGAGTACGAGACCGAGGCCCGCCGGCTTTTGGAGCTGAAAACGAAGCTGCTCATGGAGCGGCCAAAACCATAGCGCTATGGCCAACAACTTTGCCGCCGATTCAAATTGTGTTGCCGTCTGGAACCTGGAAAGCGGCGCCCTGGGCGTTGACTCCAAGGGCGGCAACACGCTTACAAACACCGGGGTTGTGGCAAATTCTTCACTGTACAAGCAGGGCGCGGCCTCGGGGGATTTTGAGCTATCCGAATCCGATTACATGAGCATCACCGATGCTGCGCTTGATGCCGGGTTCCCGCTCAAATTGGGGGACAGCAACAAGCAGATATCGGCCTGCGGCTGGTTTCTGCCGGAAAGTCTACCGCCTGCAACCACATATATTGCGGCAAAATATTCAACGAGCGACAACAAGCGCAGCGTCGCCTTTACCGTATCATCCACTGGCCAGTTCCGGTTGGCCATCGGCCACACAAACGGTACTGCCTTTGAGTCCGCCACCATGGACACCCTGACCATGGTGGCGGGAAACTGGTACCACTGGGCATTCACCTACGACGACGCGACGCGCGCCTACCGCATTCGCTGCCGTCGGGACGGCCAGCCGGCCGTGGAGCTGGCCGGAAATTTCACGAATCAGGTCAGTGTGACTGATTCGCCATTCACCCTCGGCGCGTATGGTTCCGGCTTGGGTTTTTCCGACGGCCTGATCGACGAGGTGGTGGTTTTCAAGGACATTCTGAGCGCCACCGAGATCGACCAGATCTACGCCGGCACCTATACTCTGGCTTTTGCCTTGACTGTGGCGGACGCCGCCCATGCCCATAGCGTCGATGCCCTGGCCCTGACTTTTCATGAGGGCGGTTTTGTGCTTGTCGTCGCCGATGCCCTGCACGCCCATAGCGTGGATGCGTTGCAGTTGATGTTTCACAGCCAAGCCGTGCAGATTACGGGGCCATGGTCACCGCTGCGCATGGCAGGCCGCGCGCCATCCATGCAAATCACGGCGGGCATGGCCACAAACAAGATCTTCGCCGGAAAGGCGCTGATCAAGATGACCCGTTACAGGAGTTGATAGCATGTCAAAATTCGCGCCAGATGCCACACTGGATCAGCCGCTGGATGAGGTCGCCACCTGCACCCGGATGGACGTTACCAGCGATTCCGCCACACCTACTAACTTGACCAACAGCCTGGCCAACGTGACGCTGACCGCGGGGGCAGGCAACGGCGATTTTACCAAGGCCGACGGTGACGCATCCGGCCGCAAGCTGACCGTGGCGGCCCAAAACGGCATATCGGTCACGGCCAGCGGCACCGCGCGCCACGTGGTGCTGTCCTTGAGCGGCACCATCAAGCACGTGACCACCTGCACCGAACTGGCGTTGACATCCGGAGGCACTGTGGACGTGCCGGCTTACGACATCGAAATTGCCGACCCGACATGACCCAGAATCCATGCAACGCCTTTGACGCGCCTGTCTTCAATCACAATCCGGATAATCGCAAAATGCGAGGCCGCAAGCCAAAGAATTGCGGAGCCGAGAAGACCAATAGCCTGGTGAGTATTGATTTCAGCGGGCACGCAGACCTGCTCCAGAAAATCAGGGACTGCGCCCGTGATGAGTTGCGTACGGTCGAAAACCAAATCATCTACTATCTGAAAAGCTTGGGGGTGAAATGAAAACTGTTCGAACGATTTTTGCAATGGCAGTATTGGTGGCGGTTGCGGCTGCGGCGCAGGCCGCCAGCGTGACCCTGGGGTGGGATGCCGGGCTGAGCGCCGATTGCGCGGCCCAGTGGAACCTGGAAAGCGGCGCCCTGAGCGTTGACTCCAAGGGCGGCAACACGCTGACCAACGCCGGGGTTGCGGCCGACACGAGCAATTTCAAGCAAGGCGCGGCCTCCGGCGCATTCGTGCGCGCCGAAGGCGACTATCTCAGCATTGCCGATGCTGCCCTGGATGCCGGATTCCCGCTGAAAGCAGGGGACACCGGCAAAACGATATCGGTTTGCGGCTGGTTTCGGCCGGCCGGGCTGGGGGTGCTTCAGTACCTGTTTTCAAAGTACGATTCGGCCCAGAACAAGCGCAGCATCGCGTTTGCGGTTCTATCTGGCAATGTGTTTAGGCTTTATCAGGGCCACAGTAACGGGGATGAGTTTGCGAGCGCTGACTTGTCGGGCCTGCCGCTTGAGATCGGCCAGTGGTACCACTGGGCATTCACCTACGACGACGCGACGCGCGCCTACCGCATTCGCTGCCGGCGAGACGGACAGGCGGCCGTGGAATTGCCTGGAACTTTCACAAACCCAATCAATATTGAGGACACCCCGCTGGCCATCGGTGCGGATGGTGCCGGCAAGTCCAATGCAAACGGGCTCATCGATAGAGTCAGCGTTTACAAGGTAGCTCTGACACCTGAGCAGATCGACCGTGATTACGCCGGCATGGTCCAGCCACCCCAGGGATTCAGGCTCTTCATGCGCGAATCCTCGGACGCTTACGACTACAAAGCTCCGGTCTTGAGCGGCAGCACCACAACTGCGACTGTCCAGATCCCGGACGACGTTACGCGCTTTTTTGTGTCCCGCGCTTATGCGGGAGATACTGAGAGCGCCGATTCCAACGAGGTCAGCTACACATCGCCGGCGGTACCACCAGTGCGCCTGATCGGGTCAACCGGCCTGCCGGCGGATCTGCTCAGCCCGGGGCCGGGCACGTACTGGCTGGAATGGTACCTGTCCGGCCAATGGGAGCGGGCCACATGGAGAGTGGTCATACCGCAGCCGGTGCCGCCGGCCGCGCAGATCCTGTACCACGGCAACACCACCAGCCATCTATTTCACAAGCCTGACTGCCGCTATTACGGGTGCCAGACGTGCACGGCGGTTTTCAGCTCCATGGCCGCAGCCCAGAGCACCGGATATCAGCCCTGCCGGATCTGCCTGGTGGATGGGATGTGATGATCCGCAGCCTGTCCTATGCGCGCTGGCTAAAACTGCGGCCGTTGGCCGCGGCTAATATCCTGAAGCGCTATCATGTGGTGACCTTCCCCGAAGAGCCAGGAACCCTGCAACTTGTTCCGCGGTGGTTGGTGAAAGGACTCATGCAGCATGCAGATCGGCACGTTGGAATTGCTACTCAAACTATGGCCTGTGCTATTATTTATCGTCGCTCTGGTGGGCGGGCTGTCGGTTGCGCTTTACCGGCTTGCTCAAAACGAGCAGGCCTTTGAAAGGCAGGCGGAAAAATTGGCGGATTTGGAAAAGCGGATGGACAAACGCTTGTTTCAAGAGGGCGGAGAGCTGCGCTATGTGACCACGACGCATTGCTGCCAGGCGCAGGATAGTTGCCAGGACCGACTGACAGTCGTGCTAAACGGGATCAATTCCAACCTGGACGATCTAAAAAAGCAAACCGCGCAGATCACCGCAGCAATCATGGAAAAGGCGCTGCGCAGTAAGGGCGGGTGATGCACCGATGATCGCCCAAACACTCAAATCCATAACACCCTACGACGTTGCCGCAAGTTTTATCGGCCGGCGGGAGTTGCCCGGGGACAAGGACGACCCGCTGATTATGGAGTTTTTGCGTTCCGTGGTCCCCTGGGCACAGCACGACGAAGTGCCCTGGTGTGCGGCCTTCGTCAACTGGATCTGCGAGCGCTGCGGGCTGCCCAGGTCGAAGTCCGCGGCTGCGCGCTCCTGGCTGGCCGTCGGAACGGCGGTGGCACTGGTGGACGCGGCGAGGGGCTGGGATGTCGTGATCCTGTCCCGCGGCGCCGGCCCGCAACCAGGTCCTGAAGTGCTGCAGGCCCAGGGCCATGTGGGATTCTTTTGCATGGCGCAATACGACACGGTGCAGGTACTGGGCGGCAACCAGGGTAATCAGGTATCCGTGGCGCAGTATCCGGTCAGCCGGGTGTTGGGGGTGCGGCGCCTGACGGCCTGAAAACCGCTACGCGCTAAGAGGCCCAAGAATCGACGATCTCAAGGTGGCCCGTAGGGTGGCATGGGCCGGAAAGGCAGCGGTTATGGAATGGAAAGAGGTAGGGCTGGCTGTCAAGAAATTCGCCCCGCTGCTGGGCACGGTCCTGGGCGGGCCGGCCGGTGGCGCCGTGGGCGGTGCGGTATCGCTGCTGTGCAGCGCGTTCGGCCTTGAGGCCGACGCGCCTGACCCGGCCCAGGTGCTGGCGCAGATCCAGATGGACCCGCAGTGGCAGGTCAAGCTGGCCGAGATCGAGGCTTCCAACCGGATCGAGCTTTCGCGCCTGGCTTTGGAGCAGGACCGCGCCTATCTGGCGGACCGGCAAGGCGCCCGGGCGGCGGATGTCGAAAAGACCAGGGCCACCGGCCAGCGTGATTGGGCCATGTATTTGCTGGCTGGGATTGTGGTGGCCGGGTTTTTCGGCCTGACTTGGCGGATGATGAGTCACGCTTTGCCCGAAGGATCGAACGAAGCGGTGTTCATGTTGTTCGGGGGATTGAATACGAGTTTTGCATCCGTGATCGGTTATTTTTTCGGAAGCTCCAAGGGCAGCAGCGACAAGACTATGATCCTGGCCGGCAAGCATGAGTGAGCGACGCACGGCCAAGGCCAAGATTATCGCGTTCTCCGGGGCGCATGGGACCGGCAAAAGCACGGCCGCCTATGCTATGGCGGCCAGGCTCAAGCGCATCGAGGGCGGCGAGGTCGGTCTATTGATGGAGGTGGCGCACCGCTGCCCGTACCCGATCCTGGGGGCGGACGATGAAGAGCCGCAGCGCGAATCGCAGATGTGGATCTTTGCTGAGCAGATCCGGGCCGAGCTGGAGGCCGTGCTGCTCTATGATGTTGTGGTATGCGACCGAACGATCGTGGACAGCATTGCGTATTCGTCGGTGTGCGGGTTTCATGACCTGGCGGCCGGCCAGATCGCGCTGGCCAGGCATCATGTGGGCATCTATCGGGAGATCATCTTTCATGGGGCGGCGGAGTTTCCGGTGCTGCGCGAGGATGGGCGGCGCAATGTGGGTCCCAAAATGCAGGCCGAGGTACAGGCGCGCATGCTGGAGCTTTACTGCGAGCTGGGCATCAAGATCCGGAGGGCGGAGATGGCCGGAAATGGGCCTGGTAAAGTGCCTAACGATTAGGCACTTTTCCAAAAATCAAGGGTTGCCGAAACCGAGGCAACCCTTTGATTTTATTTGGTCGGGACAGCAGGATTTGAACCTGCGACCCCAGCGTCCCGAAGGGCAGCGATGTTTACAAGTGTTCGTTATCACTTCGCTTTCATAGGTATCCTGTCTAACGATAGCCTATTTGTTAGGCTGTCCATTTCAGATTCCCCTGCGGCGGTTGATCTGCTGGCGCAAAAGATCAAGATTCGTGTGCACGTAGATCCGGCTGGTGGTATCCGGGCGGCTGTGGCCCAGCAGCTGGGACACGCTCCGGGTGTCGGCGCCGGCGGCGATCAGATCGCTGGCAAAGGCATGCCGGAAATCATAGAGGCGCAGGCGCCGGGTGATGCCGGCCAACCTCTTGGCCGTAATGAAGGAGCGCTTGATCGAGCGGACCGGGCACCCCTTGTACAGGATCACCTGGGGTGGCCTGTCCTTTATGGTCTGGTCGACCAGGCACCAGCCGGACAGAGCGGCCTGCAGGTCATCGTGCAGGGGCAGCAGGCGGTATGCCGGGCCTCCCTTGCGGGCCGATCGGATCAGTATGGTACGGCCGTCAAGGTCCACATCGTGCCAGCAGATCCCGAACAGTTCGGCGCCCGGGCGCACGCCGCTATAATAGCTGATGGTCAGGGCGCGCCGGGCATGCTCGGGCAGATGCTCGAGGATGGCGCGGACCTCCGCGGGGCTGGGGGGCGTCATGCGCTCGTCATCCCGGCGCGGCTTTTTGTAGCCGGCCACGGGGTTGGCTGCGATGTAGCCGCGCTGCGGATCTGCGGCCCAGTTCAATATGGCCTGGATGTCGGTGAGCTCGCGGTGGATCGTCGTGAGCTTGACGGTGCGCACCCGGCCCTCGCGGTCGATCGCGGGTATGCTGCGCTGTTTGCGGCGCGGGCCGATGCGGGTGACGACGCCCTTTTGCCTGCGCGCGGTGATGTACTGATCCAGGACCCGGGCGGTGATCTGGCTGGCCGGAATGTGGCCGAGCTCGGGCAGGATCACCGAGCGCAACTTGCCGTGCAAATTGTCGATGGAGGGCTTGGGCAGGTCGGCCATGCGGGCCTTCAGATAGTGGTTGGCCAACTCGGCGAAGCTTGGGGACCCCTGATTCTGGGGTCCGTAAGCGCGCAGGGCGCCCGTTTCTTTGAGAGTGTCGTTGAGATCGTAGGCTTTTTTCTGCCCGTCCAGGCCCCGGCCGCAATGGGTCCAGATCTGCTTGCCGGTCGGGTCGCGGTGGACCACGTAATAGGCGCCGTGATTTTTTAGGACGGCCATGCAAACCCCTTAAAAAGGCGGTGAGTTGTGTGTGAATCCGACATCGATCTTGACTTCGAAATCGCCCATGAGGTTTTCGGCGTGCCAAAAGAGGCCATCGAGGCATGGCCCTGGCCGGTGCCGGAGTTTTCCGGTGACCGGCGCTGGAGCGCGGCGGTGGTCACAAAGATCTGCTTCATGGATGAGCGTGTGCGCAAGGCCTTCGAAAAGTGCATGATCGATAAGGCCGAGGCCGGTAAGATCAATGGGGGCCTGACCGAGATCATGGTGATCAACACGCCGGACCTCATATGCAAAGCGGCCCTGGCGGCCGTGCGCGAATGTGGCGGCGTAAAACGCACTTGAGATGCTGGCAGGGGTCGCCCGGCCCGAGGTATCTTAAAAGGTCCGGGAGGCTTTGCTCGAGCCATCCGCAAAAACCGAGAGCAGCGTTTTCGGTGCGCTGGTCTTCAGGCTGACGCGCGAGCCAAAGGCTGATGATCTGGCGTTCGTGTTCGGTCTTGAGGTTTTTCTTGTTCATTTGATCACGGTCGAACTATGGCTCTCAGGCCTGGCCGACGCCTGGCCGCGCAGTTCCTCGGTGGTCTTGTCGGTTTGCCAACTCAAAAGGTAATAGCCGTCGAAAAAGAGCGTGACGCCGCGCTTTTGGTAGTCCCAGACATCATAGACCCGCTCGCTGGAGTATTCGGCACCGCCGGCGCCAAACCAGTGAAATCCCTTGGCCCTGATGGCTTCACCCCTCATGGAAATCGTCTTGTCGGGCGGCCCCCACACGTCCAGGAAAACGGTGCGTTCCATGTATGTTGACAGCAGGCCCTGCCTGATCATGTCAGCATCTCTTTGATAACGGTATGTGCCGCAGGCGGATAGAAGAAAAAGTGAAATAAGGCCAAGACAAATCGAGTTTCTCATGAGTCCCCCTTCATTGTTTCACAGAACTGCACGTGCGCTTCACTGCGCCGGTTTTCGGGCTGATGGTTCAGCCATTTTCATGACCCTCTCCCAAAACAGATCCAATTTATTGCCGCGTAAATTGGGTTGTTCGGTGTACAAAGAATCAATCCGCTTAAAACATTAATGATGCGCGCCATGTTGTGCTTAACTCGACCAGCATTTGAGTTTTGAATGACATAGATATTTGCAGGTATCCAAAATAGCCACAAATCAGCAATAAAGACCATCGTCGCAAAATAAAGGCCGTCAAAAAAACCATGGCGGGAGGAGGCAATACTAAAGGCCTCCCAGGGAAAGGGACTTGATTCTGAACGGCTAAAGTCTCCGACCGCCCAAGGCAAAAAAATAATTATAAAAACAGAATAATGCGGCAAAGAAAAGAAATGAATACATGAATCTTCAATGAAAGAAAGCTTTTTTGTAATGGCCAGCCTTAGAGACGAAAACAGCGTGACAAAGAGCATTAATATGGAAGCAATTTGCCAACTAAGTTGCATTGGTTTACAACCCCCGCCCGCTATTGTTTCTCAATTCATCTGTGACCCGCGCGCTCATGGATTTTTCGAACTTCTAAAACAAGCAATTTTTTCAGCAGCACCCAGTATCGCTCAATCGCAGCTGCAAGAAATTTGTTTTCTTGCCTTAACACCATGATCGCCATCGCGCAGACACGCAATTCTGCCGCGTCATGTAGTGGACTGCCCGGCCATCCGCCCGCGGTGTGAGAAACCGGGCAGTTAAGATCCTGTTTTGCGTCGGTCCACCCCTTCAGGAATTGTTTCTGGTTGATCCACCTGCCTGCGTTCCGGCAGCACCATTCTATCGGCGGCCCGGCGCAGGCCCTCGGCTTTGCCGTGCAACCGGTAGACCTCGGCCAGGAATTCTTGGCCGTCCAGGGCTTCGATGTCGCTTAAGGCGATATTTGCTTTAATGGCCAACTCTGTCTTGCGAAATCTTTTCACCACATCAATGTGCTTCATTAAGAGCACATTCCTGCCGGATGATAATTGCGTCTGTGAAAGTTCCGGTTCCTGATCTTGCATTAAAGGCGGGCCTTCTCCGGTGAGCAGCCAACCAGGGGAAAAGCCGAATCGCGCAACGAGCCCCTCGAGAACCACACCCTTTAGGTCTCCATCACATTTTTTGTATGCAGCGATAGTATTTTTATGGACGCCAAGGCTTTCGGCAAGGATATCATTGTTTTTGCCAATGCTCTTCAGAGCCCAAGCCACTCTTTCGGCTAAATTCATTTGGGTTAACCTTGCTGTTTGGCGAACAAAAATTATTCGATTACATAAATTTTAGTTGACATACACATTTTTTGTGTCTACTAATGACCAAACAATGGTTCAAACAAAAGACGCAAGAACAAGAATTAGCTAAATAAATTCTATTATTTATCCAATTCAAGGCATCATGTCAATTAAACAATTGCCACAAACCAACACCACCAACCACACTACCATGCTCTTCCTGCGGGCCAACGGCTATCCGATCTGGAGCATCCGCAACGCCCTGGTGGTGCTGGCCGGAATGAAACACGACCAGATCGCCCAAAGCATCGGCAAGAGCCGCAGCGCCGTCACCAACGCCATCAATATGGCCCTGGGAGGAGACGACACGCTGCGAGCCATCGCCCGCATGCTGCAAGTCCCGGTGGAAGAACTATTTGCCGACAACCGACGCTTTGCCGCAGGTCAGGCCTGCGCACCAGAGGAGCAGGGTAGCAAAAGCGGCGCAGCGGGAGAAGTATAAAATCGATGAAAAAGTCTAATCAAATGGACACTATAGAGGTAGTCGCCGGCTACGCCAAGGGCAATGAAGACAAGATGCGCGTGGTGGCCGACCGCATGGGCCTGCCCTACTCCACCCTGATGCGCAAGCTCAACCCCTTCGATGCCTACCAGATCAACGCCACCGAAATCATTCCGCTGGTGCTGGCCACGGAGAACTTATCCCTGATCGAGCACTACTGCCAGCGCATGAACATCCTGGCCGTGCCCATGGGCCGTATAGAATCCACTTGCTTTGACCTTTCGGCCGTGGCGCGCTTTGCCCGTGAGGCCGGCGAGGCCATGAGCGAGATGAGCGCCGCGCTGCTGGATCGGCACGTGTCGGGCAAGGAGGCGCATGCCTGCAAGAAGGAATTGATGGACCTGGTGCAGTGCGCATGGGCGCTGCTCAAGCGCCTAGAAACAGAGAACCACCATGAATAGCAAGCCGACCCTGGAAGAGCTGCGCAGGCAGATCGCGCTGGCGGTGCAGAACAACCGCAGGATCATGAAGCAGCTCAGCCTGCAGAACCAGGCCCTGGTATCGATGCTGCCCGCAAGGCGGCGGCCAAAAAAAATGATGCTTTTCAACCCTAAAACCGGCCGGATGGAGCCGGTGGCTGAAAGGAGAAGGACATGATGCAAGCATTTCTGGAACCGCAGGCGCGGCGCCTTTTTGAGCGGGTCAAGGCGCGCATGGCGGGCGGCTTTTGCAAAAAGACTTGGATGGATGCCCTGGAATCCCTGCTGCGCGACTACGACGCCTGGCTGGAGGGCAAGCCGTCGTTTGTGGGCGGTCCGGAGTGCTGCCCCTTCGTCAGCGGGGAGCGCAAAAATGCGGTGGCGTGCATGACCCAGGACACCCTGCTGCGCTGCCCGGCCAATCCGGATGACGGCGCGCTGGCGCCGGGCTTCGTGTTTTTCGTGGACCCGGACGACGGGCGCTGGTGCGTGGAGTGCCCGGTGTGCGACGAGGAGCATTACTTCGACGAACTGATCTTCCCACAGGAGGAGAGCACATGCGCATCGAAGACAGAGAGATCATAAGGTACGGCAAGGCCTTTGACCGCCTGGCGAGCTATCTGCTGGTGTTCATCGCCGGGCTTTTCCTCGGATACCTGTGGATGAGCAAGGCCTACGGGCTTTGGTAGGAAGGAGGTCGCCGTGATCCTTTATGGCGCTGAAATCAAACTGGCCATCGCCGGCCGCAAGGAACCCCGCCGCCAGGACGTGCAGTACTGCGCGGGCTTGCGCGACTTTGAGCACATGGGCATCAGCACCATCTGCGCCTATGACTACGAGCTGGATCAGTACCGAGTTTTTTTTGAAGACAACCTGCAGGGCTTCCGGGATTTGCTTGAGCTGCGCGGTACGGTGATCGGCTTCAACAACAACCACTTCGACGATCGGCTATGCATGCACAATGGCATCCAGATCGAGCCCGGGCGCTCATACGATTTGTTGCAGGAGATCTGGCGGGCCGCGGGCCTGGGGCCGGATTTTTGCTCGGCCACCCATGGCGGCTACGGCCTCGAGGCCATGGCGCGGTGCAACCTGGGGGATGCGGCCGGCAAAAGCGGCAACGGCGCCCTGGCGCCGATCTGGTTCCAGAAGCGGCGCATCGGGCAGCTAGTGGACTACTGCATGCAGGACGTGTGGCTGCTCAAGCGCCTGATGGACCGGGTGCTGCAGTTCCCCGGCTACCTGTTATCTCCTAAAAACGGCCAGAAATTGGTGATCCGCAGGCCAGATGAATACCTCGCCTAAAAGGGTCGTGATGCGCGAAACCGACGACATCCAGCCCACCGGCAATGATCGGGTGGTCATGGTGTGGTTTGCCGGGGGCAAGCGTGCGCGGATCCGGCGCGACCTGCTGGAGGTGTTGCCCGGGCGGGTGTTTTTGCCCGAGTGGCTGGACCGTAAAATCTTCTGTGACGGAGGAGCGAGCAGATGAAAACGATATGCGCCCTGGCGCTGTGGGTGCTTTGCGGCTGCGCGCATGGGATTACCCTGCAGGAGGGGCTGCAGTTCGCGGCAGGTTTTGCCGGCGCACACGCACTGCATGAGGCCGGCCATATCGTGGCGGCTGAGGCCACCGGCACGACGTTGACGTGGCGCAGCGGCACGTACAACCAGATCGTGGGTTTTGAGGAGGATGCGCAAAGTGATTCTGCCGGCCAGGCGCTTTACGCGGCCGGGATGACCGCGCAGCTGGTGGGCTCAGAGATCGTGCTGCAATCCAAGATCGACAAGAACACGGCCTTAACGCGCGGCTTTATGGCCTGGAACGTGCTCAACCCGGTGCTGTACGCACTGGACTACTGGTGGCTGCGCAGTTCGAATGCCAGAGGAGAGGACGGCAGTTATTGCGGGGATCTGTCCGGGCTGGAGCACTACTCTGACGGCCGCACGGCCAACGCCTTTGCCGCGGCCACGGCCGCTATTGCGCTCTTCCAGGGCTGGCGTTTCATGCAGACGCAAAGCTGGGCGCCGCAATGGTGCCGTAGAATAGAGGCCGATCTGGCCGCAAGTGAGCCGGGAGCACTCGGCATAAGCATGATAGTGAGATTTTAGGCCATGGGGAGTGAAGAGCTGTTCGAGTTTTGCGGCGAGCTCAAATGGGAGACAAAGGCGGCCTACCTGGTCTTTGACGGTGCGCAGGATACCTGGATCGCCAAGAGCCAGGTTCGGGGAAAGCCCCAAGCCGTGGGCCGGGAGGGCAACTTCAAACTGAGCATACCGCTGTGGTATGCGCGCAAAAAGGGAATCCTTTAAGAAAGGACGGGTTATGAACAAGATCGCAAGCAGAGGAGCATTGGGGAGGTTTGAAAAATCCGGTGGAGCCAAGAGCGCATTTGTGGTGGGACTCGCCAAGATGGAAGGTGCAGAGGCGCCCGGTCCGGGGGATGGCAGCGTGCGCGAAATGAGGCACGTCAGTATCAACCAGGCTATTACCTACGACTTGGATAAGGTGGTGGATTCTGCAAGGCGATTGCTGCTCGATATCAGGGCGGACGGTTATGGCACGGACGAAGACAAACCCAATGACCCTATACCCAGCTTGGGAATATTCCTGGAAGAAGGCGCGGATATGATCCGCCGGCGCTGCAGTCAGCTGGACGCTCTGTTGAACGAAATCCGAGCAATCATCTTCTGATGGCAGCCATGCAGATCATCTACCAACCCAAGGGGCCGGCGGCTGAATATGCGCCGCTGGCCTGCAATCTGTACCGGGGCTGCACCTTTGGGTGCAGATACTGCTACGGTCCGGCCAGCATGAGAAAAAGCCCGCAGGCCTATTTTGCGGACCCGGACCCGAAGCACAACGCCGCCGAGCGGCTCATGCGCGATCTTTGCCGCATGAGCGGCGATGATCTTCTGGATGACCGGCACGAAATACTGCTGTCTTTTATCGGCGATCCCTACCAGCCGGCCGAAGCTCAGGCGGGCCTGACGCGCCGGGCGCTGCGCATGCTGGCGTGGCACGGGGCCAACTTCACGGTGCTGACCAAGGCTGGCCAAATTGTGCGGCGCGACTTCGACTATTTGAGTTCGCCCAAAGCGCGCCTGGGGGTTTCCCTGGTGTGGTGCTGCGACGATGACAACCGCCGGCACTGGGAGCCCGGCGCGGCACCAGTCAAAGAGCGCATCGCCCTGCTGGAGTCAGCGAAAAAGCGCGGCATCCGGACCTGGGTATCCATGGAACCGGTGATCAACCCGGAGCAGTGCCTGCGACTGATCCGCGATATCGCGCCGCTGGTGGATGAGTGGCGCGTCGGGAAGTTGAACCATTTTGCGCAGGTCACGAAAATGGTGGACTGGAGAGGGTTCAAGGAGCAAGCCCAGGAACTGCTGGAAATGGCCGGGGCGAAGTACACATTTAAAAACAGTCTGAAGATGGAGGGAGGAATCGATGCCGGAAAATGAATTGTCCCTGGCCGCGCTGGGAGGCGGGGCCGCGGTGGAAATGTTCGACCAGGAACTGCAAAAGGCCCTGGCCGATATCAAAGATCCCAACACGGACCTGAAAAAGCCCCGCGAAGTGGTGCTGCGGGTGAAGGTATACCCGTCCGACGCGGAGCTCAAGAAGGTGGAGATTTTCGTGGAGACCAAGCTTGGAAAACTCAAACCCTTTGAAACCCACCTGGTCATCGGCATGGACGGCGCCGGCAAGGTGCTGGCCAGTGAATACCAGCCGCAGCAGCTCGCGCTGCCGATGTCCACCAATGGCAAGGTGACGCCCATCGATGAAAGGAGACAGAGCAAATGATCGTCGACGCGCTCAAATGGCTGGATGAAAAGCTCACGCCGTGGATCCACGAAAGCGAAACTGGCGCGCGCTACTGCAACAAAAAGCTCCAATTATTGGAGCAACCCAAGCCGGAGCCCTTTACCGGCGAAACACTGACCGGCCTGGTGGACTACATCAAGTCCGATATCGACGGACTGAGCACGTCAGGCGGGATCACGGCCTGGATCAAGGATCACTGCACGGTCATCCTGTGCGGCTTTCTGGAGCGGCCCTATTGCATCCGCAAGGAGTATGTACGGGCGCATTTTGGCCGCGGCTGTACGGGAGAATTTGGACCCGCCGGGCCGGAAGAGGCCATCATCCGGTTGCAGGCCCAATATGTGCAGGATGCCACAACGGCGGCGCTGCTGCGTCTGGTGGGCAATATCCGGGATGAGAACGTGGCGAACTTCAACGACGATGGCGTGACGCAGCAGGTGACCGTGCGGGTGGGCCTGGCCAGGGTGGAGAACGTGCCGCTGCAGAACGCCATAGAACTGCGACCCTTCAGGACCTTTGCCGAGATCGAGCAGCCGTCCAGCACATTTATTCTGAGGATGCAAAGCGGCAGCGCCAAGGGTGAAGTGCCGAAGGTGATGCTCAAGCAGGCCGGTGATGCCCGCTGGGTGGGCAAGGCGATTTCCGACATCAAGGAGTACCTCAAGCAGCAGTTGCCGCACCTGGTGGTGATTGCGTGATGTTCAAACTTGCCGGGGCCGGCGGATAGGCCGTCTGCCTCAAGCAGCAGTTGCCGGATCTGGTCGTGATCGCCTGAAGGGCTAGCCGGCAAATGTATCGAATACAGGGGGAACAAAAAAGATGGAAAAGACACTCGGTAACACGGATATGAACGGAGTACGGAAAAACGTGAAAGACATTGGGTGTTTCGGCAATGGTGACATGTTTCGGCTACTCTGCAAGGCGTACAGCCAGGCTGAAGGATGGATGAAGAGCACCAAAGCGATGGAGGTGCCAGGCGGATGCGTTGTGCAGGTAAAAACCCACCAGCGAAACCACGACGGCACCAATGCCGTTGCTGAGGCGGTGACTTTTGTCCCTGGCGTGAAGATAACCGCTGACCCTGAGTTTGGAGGCCGGAAGCTGGTAGCAATATAGTTAAAGTTAGCGAACGGTCTATGATGCCCGTGAGAAATAACAGCGGACAGCAATTCAGACTGCCGGGCCGCTGGATAGGCCAGCAGCCGCAGGATGTGGTTTATACGCTCCGTGAGGCCGGCCATGAAGTATATGATTTCAAAAACCCGAGGCCAGGTGATCACGGTTTTCAATGGTCCGAAATAGACACCGATTGGCAGAAATGGAAAGCAGGGCAATTCATCTCAGCCCTGAACCATCCCATAGCGATTGCCGGTTATGCGCTCGATTTTAACGCAATGCTTCAGGCCGATGCGTGTGTCCTGGTAATGCCTTGCGGTCGCAGTGCGCATATAGAGGCCGGTTACTTCGTCGGGGCGAACAAACCGCTTTTCATACTGTTGAGCGATGGAGAGCCGGAGCTGATGTACAATATGGCAACGGGGGTTTGTGAAAGCATTGAACAGGTCTGCAGAATGATCGATGCGCGCCGGCCTGTGTTTTGCAAGATAGGCGGGGAATGGCAGCAGGCCAGCCAATAATGCGCTATCATGGCGGCAAATTTAAAATTGCCCCCTGGATAATCCAGCATTTCCAAGCGCACGATGTATATGTAGAGCCGTTCGGTGGAGCTGCATCAGTGTTGATGTGCAAGCGGCCAAGCCGTGCCGAGGTTTATAACGATTTAGATGGTGAAATTGTCAATGTGTTTAGGGTGCTCAGGGAACCCGCACAAGCTGCAAGGTTGGCCGATTTATGCTTCTTAACGCCATATTCGCGCGATGAAATGGAGTTGGCCAATGAGAAATCTACAGACCCGGTCGAGCAGGCCAGGCGTACACTATTCCGCGCCTGGGGGAGCTTTGGCAGCGCAGGCGCCACTCGTGGCCGCACGGGCTTCCGGACATATACGAAGCCGGACGCTAGGTATACTCCGGTGTCGGCTTCATGGAATCGGATGCCGGCAGTCATTTCAAAGTTCAGCGCCCGGCTAAAAAGTGTGATCATCGAGAACCGCCCGGCCATCGAGGTTATGAGGCAGCACGATACCCGGGACACCCTGCACTACGTTGACCCGCCGTATCTTCCAGAGACACGGACATTTGATGGTGGTCGTTATTATCGCTTCGAAATGTCCGCAGATGGGCACCAAGAATTACTGGATTGCATTAAGTCTCTGTCCGGAGCCGTGATTGTCAGCGGGTATTACAGCGACATGTATGGCCGGCAATTATCGGATTGGAAAATGGTACGCTGCAGCACCAGTGGATCATCGCGGTTTGGAAGTGTCAAAAGAACAGAATGCTTATGGATCAAACCGGGGCAACATGCAGGGCAAATGATGCTATTTGGAGGCTGATGTGATGGACTACATTGAAACCCCTAGCGGGCTTGTTTTGCCAAAGGACACGGCGAGGCGGCACTACCAGAAAAGCAGACGGCCAAAGGCCGTCGATCTATTTTGTGGCGCAGGGGGCATGAGCCTGGGCTTGATCATGGCCGGCTATGAGGTCGTGGCCGGGGTGGATGCCGAAGCGAAGGCGGCAATGTGCTACATGACCAATCTGGGGGCCTATCCATGCAAATTTCACTTCGTCGCAGATGCTGACTTTGAGGCCATGACAAAGGCGATTCAGGGAGGAGCTAAAACCTGGTCGGAAATTCGCAATTTGGAGTCAGGCGGTAACGGAAAAATCGTTAAAAGCGTTCCGGTGTCAGGATCCGGCTGGATCTCCCATGCGCCGGCAGGGACTCCGGGCGTCGGGCATTTCTGGCTGGGCGATATCCGCAGGATCACGGGCGTGGAGATCCTGGCAGCGCTCGGCATGGAGATCGGCGAACTAGACCTGGTGGCCGGCGGGCCGCCATGCCAGGGATTCAGCGCGGGCGGGAAGCGCGACGTGATGGACCCGCGCAACAGCCTGGTGTTCGAGTTCGCGCGCCTGGTGTGCGAGATGAAGCCCAAGTCGATCGTCATGGAGAACGTGCCGGGGATTGTGAACATGGTGACACCGGACGGCGTGCCGGTGCTGGATGCCTTCTGCCGCATCCTGGAAGACGGCGGGTTTGGCGGCTACAACGCGTTCAGGCAGTCAATGAAGCAGCAAGGCTATGCGGGCCTGTTGCGCGGCGGAAAGGCGAAACAAAAGGAAAAGCAACCTGCTGAGACGGTCAAAGACAAAGAACAACTGAGCCTGTTCTAAGGGGGGCGCTGTGCGAGAATTCGGTAAGATCTACACGCGGTACTGGACCTGGGCCCAGGAACACGGGCTTGATCATGATACAACCCTGATGGGGGCCTACCTGCTGAGCTGCGAGCATGGAAATTCGCTGGGCTGCTACCGCCTGCCGCTGTCCTATATGGCCGAAGATCTGGGCTATGACCTGGCAACGATCCAAAAAGGCTGCGATGAGCTGGCGGCCAGGGATTTTCTGCTGTACTGCCAGCGCAGCAAGCATGTATTGATCATCAACTACCTGAAGTGGAATCCCTTCGAGGGACCCTGTCAGGCGCTGGGAACGATCAAAATCGCCCTGGCCCTGCCCTCTTCTTTCAGCCACATGGCCCTAGTGCGCGTGGCGGTGTATCTCTGCGCGCAGAACGCCGTCCAAAGCAACGGCAAGTTGATCAGCGCCCACGAGAGCGTACGCGCGGCTTACCAAAGACTTTGCGGAGAGGGTCCCCAGACCCCCTCGGGAGGGTCTGGGGGTGGGTCCCGAGAGGGTCCCCAGACCCCCTCGGGAGGGTCTGGGGGTGGGTCCCGAGAGGATCCCCAGACCCCCTCGGGAGGGTCTGGGGGTGGGTCCCGAGAGGGTCCCCAGACCCCCTCG
>Ga0209751_10000599_pt1 | contig 38698 bp, 42 predicted proteins | sample RifCSP13_1_FD_184019 | JGI IMG/M metagenome (GOLD analysis project Ga0209751, IMG submission 184019) | Soil microbial communities from Rifle, Colorado - Rifle CSP2_sed 13_1 (SPAdes) (version 2) | ecosystem: Environmental > Terrestrial > Deep subsurface > Rock core/Sediment | place: Rifle...
CGTTCATCCTGAGCCAGGATCAAACTCTCCGCATTTTTTTTCGCATCTCTCGATGCGTTTGTCTTCCTTCTTTCAGCCGAATTGCTCGGGTCCCTCTTTCCTCTCACTCTTCAGTTGTTAAGGTACTGCCGTTCACAAAGCGGGCTGGATTGTATCAGCCCGACCATGCCTTGTCAAGGGTCTTGACAGGCCAAAACGCCGACACCGTCAAGATTGGTTCGCCCCCAGCTCCTGCCTTCCCGCCAGCGCCCTTAGCAGGGTGAGCTGGTCGGCGTATTCCAGGTCGCCTCCCACCGGTAGGCCGCGCGCCAGGCGTGTCACCCGCACCGGAAATGGTGCCAGTTGCTGTCGCAGGTACATCGCCGTGGCGTCCCCCTCCATGCTGGGGTTTGTGGCCAAGATAATCTCCTGGATGCCGCCCGCACGCACGCGTTCCAACAACTGGCGGACTTTCAAATCCTCCGGCCCTATCCCCTCGATCGGCGATAGCGCCCCATGTAGGACATGATAACGCCCGCGGAAACCATCCGTGCGCTCCAGGGCGATCACATCCAGCGGTTCTTCTACCACGCAGATCAGCCCCTGATCCCGGTCAGGGCTGGCGCAAATTTCACACTCGCTCCGCCCCGCCACGGTGATATTGAAGCACACCTGGCAGGAGGCGGTGTCGCTTTTGAGTGCCAGCAAGGCTTCGGCCAGGTTGCGCGCCAGGTCATCCGGGGCATTGAGCAAGAAAAAAGTCAACCTGGAAGCCGTCTTAGGGCCGATCCCCGGCAAGCGTGCCAGGGCATTGATCAGGTTCTGGATCGGGGCCGGTAATAGCATAATATGTTTGAACGTTTGAACGTTTGAATGTTCATACGTTTAGAAAGGCAATCCTCCGGCGAGCGGCCCCAATCTTGTAGCAGCCAGCTCCCGCGATTGATCCAGGGCAGTATTGACCGCTGACAGGATCAGGTCTTGCAGCATCTCGACATCCGCCTCCTCGAGCAGGGACGGGGCGATCTCCACCGCCTGGAGGCGTTGGTCGCCCGTTACCGTCACCTTAACCGCACCGCCCCCCACAGTGGCCATGACAGTTTCTTCAGCCAGCTGAGCCTGGGTTAGCTCGATTTGTTCCTGGAGTTTCTGCAGCTGCTGGAGCTGTCCTTTCATGCCCATAGGGCCGCCCACCGGGCCTTGTGTTTTTGGGCCTTTAAACCCTTTTGCCATTCTTGGTATCCTCCTTTATTGGATATCGACGATCTCACCGCCCAGGTCACGCAGCGCGGCTGCCACCATGCCGTTGTCATCCACCTCCGTGGGGATGGTGGTCCGTTTAGCGGTGTTAATCACGCAGCGGATCACGATCTCTATCCCCAGGACTTCCACCAGCGCTTGCTGCACCAGCGCCAGATTCTCTTTTTTCGCCATCTGGTTCTTCAAGAGATCGCTGGCAAAACCCAGGGTTAACACCTTACCATCTAAATAGCGCGATTGGCAGGAGTTCAGCAGGCCGTAGGTATTTGGATTTTGCTGGCGGACCAGGCTGAGCACCTGCGGCCAGTTCTCCTTCAGTGCCTGGATAGCGTGTCCCTCTTCGGAGGTGAGCGTACCCTTCGTCTCTTTCGGGGGTGGGGGCGCCTGGGGGGTGCTCACCGGTTTGACCGATTGCGGTTGGGACTTGACTGGGGTAGGTGGACTATAAGAGAGGGGGGTTTCCGGGGCAGCTTCGGGCGGCGCTTCGCAGGATTCGACAAAGGCGATTTCCAGGGGCAGGGCCGGTTGCCAGGTCGCCCGGGCGTCGTTGGCAGCGTAGTTAAACGCCCGTATCACCCGCAACAGCTCGGGGGTGGTGAACGTCTGGGCATGCTGAGCCATCTGAGCGCGCACTTCTTTGGTGGCGTCCACCTGGTCGGCGTTACCCATGCGGATCAGCAGCAGATCGCGCAGGTAATCCACCATCTGGCGGGCGAATTGCCGGGGATCGCTTCCAGAATCCAGCGCCGCGTGGATCTGGTCAAGGCCAGCGGCGGGATCGTGGGCGATCAGGGCGGCGACAACCGCCATCACGGCCTGGCTGGCTGCTGTCCCGAGCACGGATTGCGCCAGCTCGAGGCTGATCTCCTGCCCGGTAGAGGCCAGCTGGTCGAGCAAAGAGATAGCGTCCCGCAGGCTGCCGGTCGCCTGGCGGGCGATCAATCCCAGGGCTTCCGGGGTGACCTGCAGGTTCTCCCCCGCTGCCAGGTCATTAAGGTAGGTCATGATCTCTGTCACCGGGATGCGCCGAAATTCATGCCTCTGACAGCGCGAGAGCACGGTCGCCGGGATTTTATGGGCTTCGGTCGTCGCCAGGATAAAGATGGCGTGCGCCGGCGGTTCCTCCAGCGTCTTGAGCAAAGCATTGAACGCCGCCGTGGAGAGCATGTGCACCTCGTCGACCACGTATACCTTATACCGCCCCTGGTTAGGAGAAAAATTGATCTTGTCGCGCAGCTCGCGCACATCGTCCACGCTGGTGTTGGAGGCCGCGTCGATTTCGATCAGATCCAGGAAGCGGCCAGCGTTCACTGCCTGGCAGTGTTCACATTTGTCGCAGGGTCGGACAGCCAGGTCTGGGTCCAGGCAGTTGGCCGCTTTCGCCAGGATCCGGGCAGTGGTCGTCTTGCCGGTGCCGCGCGGGCCGGCAAACAGGTAGGCGTGGGCAATGCGTTCGCCAGCCACCGCGTTGCGTAAGGTCTGGATGACGTGCTCTTGGCCGACGACCGCCTCCCACTTGCGGGGCCGCCATTTACGATAGAAGGCTTGCGACATTGGGTTTCCTCTCGTTCGCAAGTGTATCAGATGCTTTTCAGGAACGCAATCTTTACCGAGTTTATTTGGTTTGCAGGATTATTTTCTCTAATTCGCCCTCTGCGTTCAAGAGCGACCTCTGAAATCGTTCGTTGGGTACTTCCAGATTGTACGACTGGATGCGCTTGTTGAGCGAGGTGATCTGCTTCTGGAAGACGCCTACAGCCCGCTGCCATTCCGCTTCCACCCATTGGAGGTCTTTCCCCTCGGACAGGGAAGTCTCCCGCCAGACCCAGACGCGGCGCAGCGCCAGGCGCGCCTCTTGCAGGCCGGTTTCGATCTCGCGCAGGGTTTCGATCCAGGGTAGGGTAAAACCCCCGCTGCGCAAAACGTGGTGCGCCATCCGCCAGGCTGGATCTTCATACGGATTGTCTTCCAGGTTTAAAGGCTTACCTTTGCCAGGTAGATTGTCAAACTGCCCTGCCTCCATCGCCCGGCGGATGATCTCCTCGATCGATTTATTTCCCATAACCCTCTGTCTCTTCTCCCTTTCTCCCCTGCTCCCGCGCTCCCTGTCCCCCCATCTCAAGGAACCAGGTAAGTTGCATGCGCTTTCCCCTGGCTGTCCAGTAATGTTACCTTCTCCCCAGACTCCCAGACCGGCTTGTCGAGCCCCCAGTACAGGATCACCGGCGTGAGCTGGCCGGGCTTGGTGTACAGGTCTACCGCTCCGCCCTCAAACAACGTCAGCTGGGGGAATGTGAATACCTTCCCACCTTCCTCAACCAGCTTCCAACCAGCCAGGGAAATTTCACCCGGGCCGAGGCGACTCAATCGCACCCGTTCCGAATCCAGATCTCCAGCGCCCACCACCATTTCGATCACGACTTTGGCTTCCCCGTTTGGAGGGAGGGGGGTTGTGCTGGCAGGCGGTGTACCGGTCTCTGCGGATAGAAATGGAGTCTGGCTTGGGTTTTCTTCCGGCGACTCTGCCGGTACAGGGATCTTCAGCACCTGACCAGGTTCCAATCGGTCTGGATCGGTGATATCGTTAGCTTCGATAATCGCCTGTACGCTCACTCCGAAGCGCGCCGCGATCGCCCCCAGGGTGTCGCCCGATTCCACCTTGTACTCCTGCATGGTCTGGGCAGGTTCAGGTGTAGAAGGATTAGTGGTTGTGGAGCCTCCCGTTGTATCTGCGGGCACCTCGTTTATCCCACTGCCAGGGGTGAATGAAGGGATTAAGGTGGGCTTAGCCAGTGAGAAGGGCAAGACTCCGTCAGGTGTCAGCGGGTGGGTGCGCTCCCAGATCGAGAGCACCACCACCATGGTGCAGGCCGATACCAGGACATTAATAATCAAGTAATAGAACAAGCGATTCCAACGTCTCACTTTTTAAATCATAGCACAATCCGTGCATTGACGCAGCCCTACTTTGAAACTAAAATGAAAACGCTATGCCTTTGATCATCGACGGTCATAACTTGATCCCCAAAATTCCCGGCCTCACCTTGCAGGCCATCGACGACGAGACACAGCTGGTGGAGCTGTTGGGAGAATATTGCCGCCGGAGCCGTCGCCAGGTAGAAGTATTCTTCGATAATGCTCCACCGGGTGTGCCGCGCGCCCGCACCTTTGGCAGCGTGACGGCCCGTTTCGTGCGCGCAGGGGTGCCTGCCGACCAGGCTATCCGGGAGAAATTAATTCGTCTGGGCAAAGCAGCGCGCAATTGGACAGTGGTCAGCTCGGATCACCAGGTCCAGGCCGCTGCCCGTGCCGTGCGCGCCACAGTCCTTTCGGCGGATGCCTTTGCCCAAGAATTGCATAAGACCCTGGAAGCCTCCCCGCCCAAGCCAGACGCGCCCGAAGATAAACTCAGCCCTGAAGAACTCGAATCCTGGCTGAAGCTCTTCGGAGTCGAGGAAAAGGACGATTAAGCACCCTTCGGGGGTGATCGCTGAAATTTGGATATATATATTCCGGATTTCTAATATAAAATTAATGCAAATTAGACCAAATTGGTGTATATTTAATATCAGACATCTGCCCTCCCCTTTTACTGGTATTCAGGTGTCACGTCGCCGGATTGAGTGCGTACAGCACGACTCTCGTGTTGACGACTTGCCGGTGGCCCTCCTTAGATAGCCGGACGTGTTCCCCCCACGTCCGGCGTCTTTTATTTGGATTTCGAAATGGATGCTAATATTTGGGACACCTCGCATGCTCATTTTGGAAGGCGTAATCCTATGACCGTGAAAGAACTTAATGGATCACGCTGATCACACCTTTCTACTAAGCAGAGGAATCCCGGACCTCGGAGGAGTCTGGGCCGACTTTGGATCGGGGAGCGGTGCATTTACACTCGCCCTGGCAGAGCTCATCGGTCCCGCTGGAAGTATCTACTCCATTGATAAAAATCCCGGCGCGCTGCGCGAACAGGAACACGACCTGCGGACCCGGTTCGCCGATCGCATACCAAACATGCACTACCAGGTCGCCGATTTCACTCGACCTCTTGATTTACCTCCCCTGGACGGTGTTGTCATGGCGAATTCCCTGCACTTCTTGCGGCAAAAGGATATCTTTCTTCGCTTGGCTTGGAGTTACCTTCGCCCCGGCGGTCGCTTGATCCTGGTAGAATACAACGTCGATCGCGGCAATCCCTGGGTTCCCTACCCGCTCTCCTATAGCACCTGGGATTCCGCTGCGCAACAGATTGGTTTTGTAAACACCGCTCTGCTGGCCAGTCGACCCAGCCGTTTCTTGCATGAAATTTATTCAGCCATCAGCTTCAAGCCTGAATAGCACCCTCGCCAGTAATAAACATTAGCTCCCTTGGATGTAGGCTTTAGCCAGGCGTTACATCCGCCGAAAACCCAACCATTTAGGCTCGATTTTCTCAAACCAAAATATGAATTCCCTTCATCAAAACCAACCCATCCTCACCGCCGGCGCATCGCTCGATCAAGCACAGGCCGCCATGGTTCTGATCCACGGCCGGGGCGCCAGCGCCGAGGGCATCCTGTCGCTGGCCGCGGAACTGGATCACAAAGGCTTTGTTTACCTTGCTCCACAGGCGGCCGAGCAAACCTGGTATCCGTACCCCTTCATGACACCCATTGAGCAGAATGAACCCTGGCTTTCCTCTGCCCTGGATGCCATCGCTTCAGTTCTGGATCGTCAATTTGCCAATGGCATCCCTGTCGAACGCACGATCCTACTTGGATTCTCTCAAGGCGCCTGTCTGGCCCTCGAATATGCTGCCCGCAACGCCCGGCGCTATGGTGGCGTGGCTGGATTAAGTGGTGGGCTGATCGGTCCCCCAGGCACACCCCGCGATCACCCAGGCTCTCTCGCCGGGACGCCAGTCTTCCTGGGCTGCGGCGACCCAGACCCGCATATTCCCCGCCAGAGCGTTCTAGAGAGCGAGCGAGTGTTTAAGCGCCTGGATGGTGACGTGACCACACGCTTCTACCCTGGCCTGGGGCATGCGGTTAATAAGGATGAGGTCGATTTTGTGCGGAGAATGATGAAAGGACTTATCGGAGAAAAAGACAGTCTAAATGGATAAAGTTTTCATTCGCACAGCCACGCTGAGCGACGCACCTTCCGTCGCTCACCTGGTGAGCCAGCTGGGTTACCAGACCACCGCCCCGCAGATGGAAAGCCGCTTGCAGGCGATGCTGGCGCGCCCCGAGTATGTTTTATTCCTGGCAGAGACCAACCATACAGTGATTGGGCTGGTCGGCGCTTATCTCACCCTGGGGCTGGAGCTCGATGGCCCTTATGGCCGGCTGGGCGGTCTGGTCGTTGATCAAGATTGGCGCGGGCACGGCATCGGTAAAAGGTTGCTGGGAGCGGTCGAAGGTTGGTTGAAAGGGCGCGGCGCATCTCTGCTCCTGATCACCAGCGGGCTAGGCCGGGCAGAGGCGCACAGGTTCTACCGCCACCTGGGTTACGAAGAAACTGGCTTGCGATTTGCTAAAAAGATTTGAAATTGCACCATTCTTTACTCTAAACGCCAGGCTTTCTCCGCCCGGATGAACGGCTCGCCGGCTGCCTCATCTAACATGACCTCCCCCTCAATAACGAAAGGAACGCCTCCGGAAAAAGCCGGCCGGTAGCGTTTGAAAACGTCACTTGGAATTACCACCTCGATCATTCCATCCAAATCCTCCAGCGCCATTATATAGACGCTTTCCAAGCGCCCGCTTTCCATGCGCCCGCTTTCCAGGCGCCCTGTCCGGCTGCGCTGCCAGGTTTGGCGTATCCCGGCCACGCGCACCCGCTGGCCGAGGCGCGCCGCCGCCTCCAAGGTGGAGATCGTTCCCGCCGCCGCCAGCTGCCTTGCGACCAGTTCCAGCGGGTGGGCGACCACGCCCACACCCAGGATCGTCTCCTGGGCAGCCATCTTCTCCGCCAGCGACCAGTCCTCATCAGCCTCGATTCCTCTCGTTGCATCGAGCTCGAACAGGGGCAGCTGCCCGCCGCGCCAGCCGCGCTTTAACTGGCCCAACAGCGTTGGGATCGTCCCGAAGCCCTCCAAAGCACCAGCTTGGATCAGGTTCTCCGCTTCGGCCGGCCGGGGATCGACCCGCGCCAGGAAATCGGCCAGCGAGTGGAAAGGGCGCTGGTTGAGAATGCGCACCTGTGCCCGCCGCGTCAGGTCGCGCACCTGGTCCAGCCCCATGAACAATACCGGCCTCCCCTCCAGATATCTCACGCTGAACTCGCGCCCGGCGTGGTTGATGTGCGGCGCGCGCACGGCCAGTCCCATCCGCCGCGCCTCCATCAGGTAGACACGCTGCCCGTAATACCCTCCCCAATTCGCCAGCACTGCCGCGATAAAGACTGCCGGTTCATGGGTTTTGCACCAGGCTGCCCGCCAGGCGACCTGGGCGTACGAAGCAGCGTGCGCCTTAGGGAAACCATACCCGGCAAAAGCCGCCATCAGCTGCCAGATCCGCTCGCCAACCGCCTGCGGGACGCCGCTGTGGGCTAGAGCGCCGGTGACGAATTTCTCTTTCAATGTCCGCATCTGCTCCCCGGGATCGAAATGGCTCATCGCCCGCCGCAGCAGATCGGCATCGGCCAGGCTCAATCCGGCCAGCTCATGAGTGATGCGCAGCACCTGCTCCTGGTAGAGGATCACGCCATACGTATCTGCCAACAGGGGTTCAAGCGCCGGGTGCAGGTAATCCGCCTGTTCTTCCCGGCGGTGACGGCGCACGAAGGCCTCCTTTAAGCCCCCCGTAAGTGGACCCGGCCGGTACAATGCCAGCGCCACCATGATATCGTCTACGCTCCGCGCCTGGATCTCCTTCAGCGTGGCGCGCATCCCGGGGCTTTCGATTTGAAAACACCCGATCGTCTTGCCGGCCTGCACCAGGTTTGCTGTCGCAACATCCTCTTCCGGAATGCTTTCCAGCGCCTCCAGAGAGGCAGTATAGCGGTTGGGATCCCTGGCCTGGATCGCCTCAGCTACATCCCCTAACACGGTCAGGCCGCGGATGCCCAGCAGGTCGATCTTCACCAACCCAAGGCGGGCGATCGACTCTAAATCAAATTGGGTGATCACCACACCCTTAGCAGCCATTTGGATGGGTACCAGGTCGGTCAACGCTCCAGGGGCGATCACCACGCCGCCCGGGTGGATCGATAAGTGCCGCGGAATGCCGATCAACGCCGCCGCCTGATCGAAGATGGTTTGATAGGCTCCAGCCGGATAGCGCTCGGCCAGCTCTGCATAAGGACTTTCCTCATCGGCAGCGAGTGCCCTCGGCCCCCACCAGCGGTAGGGCAGCTGGTCGATCAGGGTTTTGATCTCCGCCGGGCTCAACCCGCAGGCTTTGGCAGCCTCGCGCAGGGCCAACCGCCGCCGGAAGCGGTTGACCGTGCTCACCATCGCTACCCGCTCCGCGCCATATCGTTGGTATACGAAGCGGATCACCTCGTCCCGGCGCCGCGAACACAGGTCGGTGTCGATGTCGGGCGGAGTCGTACGCGCTGGGTTGAGAAAGCGTTCGAAGTAAAGGTTTAAACGCAGCGGATCGGGGGAGCTGATCCCCAGGCAATGCGCTACCAGCGAAGAAGCCGCCGAGCCGCGTGACGAGACCGGCACGCCCTTCTGTCGAGCGTGTCTCAGCACCTCCTCCATCACCAGGAACAGGGGTGTATAACCGCTCTCACCGATCATAGCCAGTTCGTAGTCCAGGCGATCCTGGATCTCTGGAGTGATCTTTCCATATAATTGGACAGCGCCCACCTCCGCTTTCTGGCGCAGAGCTTCCAGGGCAGTTACCCCAGACGGCAAGGGGACCTCCGGGAAGCGTGGCTCGTCCAGGCGCAGTTCCAGCTGGCAGCGCCCGGCGGCTTCTCGCGTGGCGGCGATCGCCGCGGGATAAATTGAGAACCGCTCGGCCATCTCAACTGGCGTCGTGAAATATGACCCGGACGGCGCGCCAGCTTCAGCGGGTATCTCTGACAACGTACGGTTGAGGCGGATGGCCGTCGCCAGCCGCTGCAGGTTGGCTTGCTCCGCTGCCAGGTAGTAGACGGGGTTTGTGGCAAGGATCGGCAGACTCAATCCCTGCGCCAGCCGGGCGTGTTCTGCAGCCAGCGCTGCCTCTTGTGCGGATTGCATCTGCAGCTCGACGTACAGACGGTCTGGGAACACTTCAGCCAGTCGCCCCAGGTAACCCGCCGCGGCTTTTGGTTGCCCCGCCAGGAGCAGTTGGGTTGCCAGCCCGGCTCGCCCCCCGCTCACGCAGAGCAGCCCCTGCGTTTCACTGGCCAACATCTCAAAGGAGATTGCTTGGGCTTGTTCGGCGACCTGGTGGGTGTGGGCTGCGCTGCTCAGGCGGCACAGGCTCGCCCAACCCTCTGAGTCCATCGCCAGCAGGACCAGGCTCCCAGCATCGGGTGGCATACCGGCTGGGGCAGCTACTTCGAGTTCCAGCCCCAGGATGGGCCTAACACCCGCCTCCAGGCAGGCGGTATAAAACTCCACCGCCCCCGACATGCCAACGTGATCGGTCAACGCCAGGGCCTCCATGCCGTTTTGCGCCGCCGCCCGGGCCAGCTCGGCCGGGGAGGCCAGCCCCCGCAGGAAGGAGAAGTAGGAGTAGGTATGCAGATGGAGAAACATGATCAAAGAAATAGGTGTATAGATATCAGGGATATGCGTATCAGCTACACAGGCATCTGTATTGTAAACCGATTAAACCTGATCCCTGCTTACTATTCTCTAATCTCTTGATTTTCGCTTATACTTGGTGGCATCATGCGTCTGAAATGCATCGGTTGCGAAGTATTAGCGCGGGCGATTTACCTGTGCGCTGCCCAGTCCCCTCATCTCGTGGATGTTGTGCTGCTCGAACGCGGTCTGCACAACACCCCCGCCAAATTGCGCACCCAACTCCAAGACCAGATCGATGCCTCCGCCGCTCAGGGCTATGATGCTGTAGTCCTGGCCTATGGGTTGTGCGGGCAGGCCACCGCCGGACTGATCTCTCGCGGGGTTCCGCTCGCCATCCCGCGCGCCCATGATTGCATCACCCTCTTCTTGGGCAGCCGCCAGCGCTACCAGGAACAATTTCAGGCCTCCCCCGGTACCTATTGGTACACCCAGGATTACATCGAACGTCGCTCCGATCAAGGTTCCACACTTGCCCTGGGTTTGGGCAGCGATACTGATCTCCAGACGGTCTATGCTGAATACGTGGAAAAGTACGGCCGAGAGAACGCTGATTACCTGATGGAAGTCATGGGCGCCTGGCAGCGCCACTACCAGCGCGCCGTGTACATCGATCTCGGTGTGGGCGACGGTACAGCGGTTGAGGCCTACGCCCAGGGCGAGGCAGACCGCCGCGGCTGGACCTTCGAGCGCATGGCCGGCGACCTGGTGCTGATCCGTCGTTTGCTGTATGGCGATTGGGGGGACGACTCAGGGAGCACCTCTGGGAGCGATTTCTTGATCCTCAAGCCAGGGCAAAGCGTTAAAACAGCCTATGATGATAGAATCATAGACTGCGTAGACTTATCATAGCATAAATCAAGGAGATACCATCATGGACCAACTATTAAAGGATATCTATGCAGGGGTGATCGATGGACAAAGCGCCCTGGTTCAGGAAAAAGTGAAAGACGCGCTGGCCTCCGGCCTGAACCCAGGGGTCATCTTGAAGGAAGGCATGATCGCCGCAATGCGCGAAGTTGGCCGGCGTTTCGAAGAGGGGGAGTTCTATGTGCCGGAAATGTTGATCGCCGCCCGCGCCATGCAGTCCGGGTTAGCGCTGCTCAAGCCCCACTTGCAGGAGAGCGACGTCAAATCGGCCGGCAAGGTAGTCATCGGTACCGTAAAGGGCGACCTGCACGATATCGGCAAAAACCTGGTGGCGATGATGTTGGAGGGCGCCGGTTTCGAGATTTATGACCTGGGCACTGACGTTACCCCACAGAAATTCATTGAGACAGCCCGCTCCGTCGACGCGGATATCATTGCCATGTCTGCCTTACTCACCACCACGATGACCAACATGAAGGTCACTATCGACGCCCTCGCCGACGCCGGGTTGCGCAGTTCGCTCAAGGTCATGGTAGGCGGCGCGCCGATTACCGATCAATATGCAGCACAGATCGGCGCCGATGGCTACGCTGTGGATGCCAGCCGGGCGGTCAGCGTGGCTAAATCCCTCCTTTCCCATTGACCTCCTCCTCCTTTACCATCGACCTTGAACCGGTCGGTCGCCGCGTCCAGGTAGGAACCAAGTCAACCTTGCTCGCCGCAGCCCAGGCGGCTGGGGTGGAGCTGGTCGCCGTGTGTGGCGGGATCGGCTCCTGCGGCACCTGCCGCGTGCGCTTGATGACTGGTGAGCTTTCACCCCTCACCCTCATCGAAGAAGTTGAGCTTGGCTTGGACGAGATTGCCGCCGGTTTCCGCCTGGCCTGCCAGGCCAGGCCTGTGAGCGATGTGCGTCTCGATATCCCCCCCGAATCGCTCACCACGCCGCAGCGCCTGCAGGTCGAAGGCCAGGGCGTCGAGGTGGGCTTAGACCCGGTCGTCGTCCCGATCGATCTCCACATTTCTCCCCCCAGCCTCTTTGACCTGCGCTCGGACACGACCCGTCTCAAAGCTGCCCTGGCGGAGCAGGGCTTCGTCATTCAAACCATCGCCTTGCCTGTGCTGGCTGGCCTATCTGAAGGTTTGCGCGCTCAGGATTGGTCTGCTCGCCTGGCGTTACGCCGCGTCGATGGCAAGGCGGCTAAGAACCTGGTTGCAGTTCTGCCCCCGGCTAGCCCCTTGCTGGGGCTGGCTGTTGACATCGGCACAACCAAGCTCGCCGCCTACCTGGTTGACCTGGTCAGCGGGGAAACCCTCGCCAAGGATGGCGCCATGAACCCGCAGATCGCTTTCGGGGAGGATGTTATCAGCCGGATCGCCTACGTCAACGAGCACGCAGGTCAGCATCCAGACGGGCGTCAGCTCTTACAAGACCGCCTGGTCGCAACGCTCAACCATCTGGCCGCGCAGCTCTGCGCCGGGGTGGGGAACTCGCCGCAGCAAATTGTCGAAGCCGTATTCGTCGGCAACACCGCCATGCACCACCTCTTCGCTGGACTACCTGTCCACCAGCTTGGCGCTTCCCCCTACGTGCCAGTCATTGGTGAATCCTTCGAACTGCCAGCCACCGCGCTCGGCTTGAGCCTGGCTCGCGGGGCAACGGTCTACCTTCCTCCCAACATCGCCGGCTACGTCGGAGCCGACCATGTAGCCATGCTTTTGGCGCTGGACGTCGCCCGGACTCAGCAGATCACCATCGCCCTGGACATCGGTACCAATACCGAGATTACCTTAAGCATACCTGCCAGGCGAACTGGCCGTAAGGGGAATCGTATGCTGAGCTGCTCCTGCGCCTCGGGGCCAGCCTTCGAGGGCGCTCATATCAATGCTGGTATGCGTGCCGCTCCGGGTGCTATCGAGCGCCTCCAGATCATCGCTGGGGATGTGCGCGTCCATACCATCGGCGGCGTCGCTCCGGTCGGCATCTGCGGCTCGGGCATCCTGGACGCTGTCGCTGAGCTGCTCGTGGCTGGCGTCCTTGACCGGCGCGGCGTTTTACAGAAGGGCCACTCTCGCCTCCGCCAGGCGACCAACGGCCGGCTCGAGTTCCTGCTCGTCCCAGCCGCCGCCTCCGGGCACGGCCATGATTTGGTGGTCAGCCGCGAGGATGTGAAAGAGATCCAGCTCGCCAAGGGAGCTATCCGCGCCGGGATCGAGATCCTGCTGGGCGAGGCTGGCCTGATGCCAGACGATGTAGAACAATTTATTGTCGCTGGCGCGTTCGGTACTTATCTGGATCTGAACAGCGCCCTGCGCATCGGCATGTTTCCAGCTCTGCCCATCGAACGTTTCCGTCAAGTCGGGAACGCGGCTGGCATCGGCGCCAAGCAGATGTTGGTTTCGGCGGCCCAGCGCCGGGCAGCCTCTCAAATCGCTCGCCAGATCGAGTACATTGAGCTGACCACCCACCCCACGTTCGCGGAAGAGTTTGTCCAAGCACTAACCTTTGGGAAGTGAACCATGGAATTTGACCAAAAACAAACCGTCATTCAATCCTTGCTGGAATCTCGCCAGCTTGACGCCCTCCTGCTACGGCGCGTGAGCAGTTTCGCCTGGGCTACCTGTGGCGCGGCCTCTTATGTCAACACCGCTTCCACCGACGGCGTCGCCGCTCTGCTTATCACACCAGCTGCCCTCCACCTGGTTACCGATAACATCGAGGCTACCCGTCTGGAACAAGAAGAGAAGCTTAAAGAGCAGGGCTGGGAATTCCACGTCGCTCGCTGGCATCAAGGCCAGGACACACTCGGCAGGTTGGCCGCTGGGCTGCGCCTGGGCGCCGATGGTCCCTACCCCAATGCGGTCGACCTTTCCGCCGAGCTCGCCCGGCTGCGCGCTCGCCTCACGCCCGAGGAGGGAGAGCGCTTCCGCCAGCTCAGCCAGCTTTGCGCCACCGCCATGGACGCTGCCATCTACGCCGTTCACCCTGGGCAGAGCGAGTATGAGATCGCCGCCCTGCTTGCCTCTGAAAGCGAGCGCCGCGGGGTACAGGTCATCGTCAACCTGATCGCCACCGACGGACGCATCTCTGCCTTTCGCCATCCGCTTCCCACCGGCAAGCAGCTCGATCGCTACGCCATGCTCGTCTTGTGCGGGCGGCTTAAGGGCATGGTATGCTCTCTGACCCGCCTGGTGCACTTCGGCCCACTTCCCGATGACTTGCGCCGCAAGGCACAAGCCGTGGCGCAGGTCGACGCCGCCTTTATCAGCGCCACTCGCCCCGGTCGTACCCTCGGTGATATCCTCCAGGATGCCGTGGCGACCTATGCTGCTACTGGCTTCCCAGACGAATGGCACCTCCACCATCAGGGTGGCCCGACGGGATACGAACCACGCGAGTATGTTGCCACTCCCGGCTCGACCGACGTGGTCTCTGCTGGGCAAGTCTTCGCCTGGAACCCCTCCATTACCGGCACCAAGTCGGAGGACACCATCCTCGTCGGCCAAAATGGCAACGAAGTGCTGACCTCCATCGCTGGCTGGCCGATGACGTCCGTCACCATCGCGGGTCAGACGATCTCCCGCCCGGCGATTTTAGAGATACTATAGCTAGCGTTTTCGGAATATTCTCGAGTTCCAAGCCTAGATTTGTATCTGGCTGGATTCGATGCTTTAGCGGGACTACTACCAGATTTAGAATCCGGCTGAAGCCTCGCATTCAGGATGATATCCTGGCCTTATGAACGTATTACGACTTCACAGTTCCTACGATCTTCGCCTGCACGCCGAGCCTGAGCCGCTGCCCGGCCCTGGCGAATCGCTGTTGCGCGTGACCGCCATCGGCGTGTGCGGCTCAGATCTGCACTGGTACCAGCACGCCGGCATCGGCGACGCGCAGCTTGTCCAGCCACTCGTCCTGGGACATGAGTTTGCCGCCCTGGTGGAAGATAAAGCCTCACCATGGTACGGTCAGCGCGTGGCGGTTGACCCGGCCGTCCCCTGCCTGGCCTGCGAGTTCTGCCTGGAAGGCTACCCAAACCTTTGCCGCGCCCTGCGTTTTGCCGGGCACGGCCAGGACGATGGCGCCCTGAGGCAGTTCATAGCTTGGCCATCGCGCTGCCTCCATCCCCTGCCGGAGGCCTTGAGTGACTTAGATGGCGCCTTGCTCGAGCCGCTCGGCGTAGCCCTGCATGCTCTCGACTTGGGCTGCCTCCAACCGGGCATGTCGGTCGGCGTCTTTGGCTGTGGCCCGATCGGTCTATTGATCGTCCAGCTGGCCCGCCTGTCTGGGGCGACTCAGATCATCGCCACCGATCTGTTTCCACACCGCCTGGAGGCTGCCCGCTCATTTGGCGCCACTGCCGTATTCCAGGTGACCGAGGGGTGGGACAATGCCGAGGTTTGGGCAGCGACAAACGGACGGGGTGTAGCTGTTGCCTTTGAGGTAGCTGGCGAAAACCAGGCTGTCGAGACCGCCATCGCCGCCGCGCGTCCTGGGGGAGACGTGGTCCTGGTCGGCATCCCCTCCACGGACTGGACGGCGTTTACTGCCTCCATCGCCCGGCGTAAGGGGCTGACCCTCAAGTTTTCTCGCCGCATGAAGTTCACCTACCCACGCGCCATCCAGCTCGCCGTGCGCGGCCTGGTGGATGTGCGCTCGCTGGTCACGCACCGTTTCCCCCTCTCCCAGGCTGACCAGGCCTTCCAGGTCGCCTTGGCCCGCCAGGGCTTAAAGGTCATTATTGAACCTTAAAGAGTGCTCGCCCCTCACCCGATTCCAGAAGAGGGGCCAGAGGGCAGGGCTTTCACCCCCACCAAAAACCAGGTCCGCATTTCCCCCTTTCCTTTGATCGGGATCGTGCCGCGCGGTTCGCAGATAAACCCATCGCGGATCTGCTCGTACGTCGCATCCGTGATCTGGATCTTCCCCGGCACCCCTTGCGACTCCATCCGGCTGGCGATGTTGACCGCGTCGCCCCACAAGTCGTAGACAAATTTCTTCCGCCCGATCACCCCACCCACCGCCGGCCCGGAATTGATCCCGATTCTGAACTCGATCCGCTTTCCATTGCAGTTGGGTCGTGTACGCAGGTAGTCGCTCATCTCCAGTGCCATCCAGGCCATCACCTGAGCGTGGTCCGGGCGCGGTCGCGGTGCCCCGGCCGCCACCATGTAGTTGTCGCCGATCGTGCGGATCTTTTCCACATCGTACTTCTCCACCAGCGAGTCGAAAAATGAAAAGATTTCATTGAGCAGATTGACCATTTCCACCGGCGCCAACTCAGCGGTCAGAGGTGTGAACCCGACTAGGTCAGCGAACAGGACGCTGGTTTCCTCGAAATGGTCGGCAATCGTCCGTTTCTCGTCCTTCAAGATCCCCGCAATCTCCCTGGGCAGGATGTTCAACAGCAGGTCTTGAGCCTTGGTCTCTTCGATCCGCAGCAGCCGGTAAGCAAGGTCCTTTTGATCCAAGAAATACTTCAGAAAGACGATAGCGATGCTCGAAACGCCGCTGATGTTCAAGACGAAGAAGGTAGTGATCAGCCCCGGCGGCAGGTTGTTGCCCGCCCGCACAAGCGGATCCAGGAATCCGCTCACGATCAGGATGGCGACATAAGCGTACCACCAGCGCATCGCCTGTCTTGACTTGTACAACAGCATGGCACCTATCGGGGAGATAAACGACCATAGCACCACTGCACTGGAGTTCATGAATCCCCCGAGTACCAATGTTTGAATAAAAGGTAAGAGCAAACCGAGCACCAGTTGGTTGAAACGGTGGAAGCGGTATTGGCCTGTCCTGGCCAGCCTGTACAGGCTGAGCGCCGTCACGATCGTGTAAAGCCAGGAGATCGAGGCCGCCACTGGTTCATTGAAATAGTAATAGATTATCCCGTAGATAGCAGTCGCCAGGATCACCAGGAAGCTGCCACCCACCAGCAGAGTCTTCCGCAGCCGGTCTTCTTGGCTGTCGTGGGGGTAACTGCCGATCCGCAGTGCGTTAACTGCCAGAGACAGGAAATGGTATTTTATAGTGCGCAGAATCATCGAGACGGCGTGTATTTCGGAGTATTTCGACCTGAATTAAATCTATCCCAATCTTACTATAAAATCAAATCCGAAAGCGAATGCCTCCACGGATTTCTAGGGATTCGATGCTTTAGCCGGATTCCCCCGAGCCTCATTGGAATTCCCAAACCAGGATTGACCCGATGTCATTTCTGCGTTAAAATAACCTCCAGTCATCCCAAAACTTTCGCCCGCGTAGCTCAGTGGATAGAGCATTTGCTTGCGGAGCAAAGGGCCGCGCGTTCGAGTCGCGCCGCGGGCGCCTTTAGGGGGAAAACTCGAATCAGTCACCCGGATAGGGCTCTGCCAATAATTCCTCGATTTTGTCATCCAATTGCGGGGCTTTCAGGGGGCCGATGTGGACCCCGCGCAGCTCGCCATTCTTGGCGATATAAAAGGTTTCCGGCACACCCTGAATATTATAGGCCTGCGAAATGCGCGTCCCGATATCAGGCCCGTTAATATAAGTGATGTCGAACTCCTGGATGTAGGCCAGGGCTTCTTTCTCGGTGTCAACGTAGTCCACGCCGATAAAAACCACGCCCTTATCTTTATATTTGCGCCAGGTCTGTTCCAGATAGGCTGCCTCTTCCCGGCAGGGTGGGCACCAGGATGCCCAGAAGTTGATGATCACCACCTGGCCGTGCAGCTCGCTCAGCGTAACTTCCCGCCCATCGAAACCGGTCAGGCTGAAATCAGGCGCCATCCCCTCTTGGATGGGACCGGCCTGAGCCTTTTTCAAGCCCCAAGCCATGAGTCCAAGGAGGGCCAGCACCACGAGAAAGGCCATTCCCGTCCAGCCTGTGGCTGATCGAGGTCGGGTCGGCTCCGCCTTATTAATGAGAGCGTCTTCTTGAGCCTGGATCGTATCTACCATCATTCTTATCCTTACGTTAATCTATCCCTAATCTTGCTCCTCTCAGGCGCAGCCGATTGAGCATGGTGCTGGCTATGAACCTGTCCTTCGTCGTGGCCCATAAATTTCATCATCAAAATATGAGAGAGAGGGCATAAGAGGATCAGCCCGAAAAAAAGCACCTGGTTGACCGGCACGTTGAAGAGAAAGATGGCCCCCAGAGCGATGACTGGCACCAGGCAGCAGGCCAGCATGATCAATATGTGTTTCTTCGTCATCGTATCCTCCATTATGGGTAGAATGCTAAAACTTCTTCCAAAGCTTTTTCGGCAAGCTCAGGGTTGGCTGCCATCCAAACCAGCAGCTTGCTGGATCGAAAGTAAGAATGGAGTTGGCCCATAGACAGCTTCATCTAAGCGCCAATAGCCCGCTACAGCTAATAGGAGAAATAAACCTGCGCCAATTAGAGCGAGTGAAATGATTTTTCTCATCTAACTTCCACTTTTGTGCCTCCTGGCCAGGGCGCCATCGCGTCGCCGGGATCATAGGACACGGTCGGCAGCGTCCAACGGAAAACCCATTTTGCATCATCCGGGCGGGCATTCACGCATCCATTCGACATCGGTTCGCCGAAATTGTTGTGCCAGAATGTGGAGTGAATCGCCACGCCGCTTCCCACGAAGAGCGACACCCATCCGATGCCAGGCAGGTCCCATCCACCCCCCGTCGTCCCGCCGCTCATGTGCAGCGAAACCAGCTTGCGCCAGATTGGGAAATTACCAATTGGGGTAGCCCATACATCTACCTTTTCCCCAAGATAATTGTATAAAGCCCCGGAGGAAATTCGAGCGAAATAGACTTCGGTTTTACCCTCGTAGCATGACAGCGTCTGGTAGGTGATATCCACGACCACGCGTTTCTCTTCGACATCAGGGGCTATGGGAGCCATCTCCTCCGCGGTGAGAGGGCGAAAGGCTTGCGCCAGACCCCACAGGATATCACCATAGGAGCCATACTGCTCATTCAAGCGGTACCAAACCTGGCCTTCGGCGTCGGCGCGCGCCTGGTCTATCCACATGATTTGGCTGTAATACAAGCGCACAGGTTGTCCCAGCTTTATGCGGTCCTGGTATCGAGGGGAGCGCGCGGGTGGGTTGTCAAGTACTAGATCTATATAGGGGACACTGACTTCCACCCACATGCCTGCCCCCAGGCTGGTATCGGGCAGGTCTGTAAGCGGCGCATTCGGAAGATTGCGCACGGGCTGAAGGTAAGGCGCCCAGATGTATCCGTCGGGCGTTTCCACCCAGCGCTGGTTGGTGTGGTAAAGGTTTTTTCCGACTACCTCCCGCAGCCAGGGGACAATGGCGTCTTCGTAGAGTTCACCCACTGTCTGGCTGTCGCTATCCGGGCGGGTTTTTACATCCACTTTGCCGACGTTGACTCTGCCCAATAGCTCGTCCTGAGGAAATTCAAGCAAAGCGACCGTTTGAACCAATGGGCGGAATGCAAGGCTGCCCATCCCCAGGACAGCCGTTTTAAGAAATTCACGCCGGGTGAAAGATACTTTTTTGTTAATAAATTTCATTAGACGATAGTAACGAAATCGCAGCGGCTTTCACCCTGAATAACCGAACCCTTGTTTATTTCTGCTCCCTCTTGAGGTTTATTCCCGGTAGGGCTTACTTCATGTCCCAGGCGAAGACACGCTCTGGAGCATCTACATCTTTTATGATCAACGTCAGCTTTGATGCGCCGTCCAATATCGGTTTGCCTGCTACGCTGGCCGGAAACGAGAGCGTCCCAGAGACGTGATGCCCGCCTCGCGGCGCATCCCACAGCACTGCTTGAACGCTCTGGCCGGTATCGGTCGTAAGAGTAGCCAATGCAGACAAATCCATACTCAGGTCTATAGAATGTGTATCCAAGGCAACTTCAAAGATTAGCGTGTCTTGTGAGCCGTTCAGATCGAGCGGTTTTACGACCACTGTAACTGCGCCTTGGCTATCGGTGATCTCGGCCAGCTGCAGCCCAGGCAGGTTGACCGGCTGTTCAAGTTGAGCCGCTGAATCTTGCATAGGAGCGGCGAGGGGTTGGGTCGGAAGGTCCGCAGTAGGATCAACTGCCGGTTGGGTTGAGGGCGAGGGTGTCGCCGTGCTACAGGCTGCCAGAACCAGCCCAAGCGCGAGAATGAGCAGGAAAGTGAAGCGTTTCATTGAGTCTCCAGAACAGGGGATGCGGCAGCAGCCATCATTTGAATGGCCTTGTGCCGTTCTTTTAATAGAATGAAGAGCATAATCAGTATCCCAATTAGCGTTGTCGTCAATCCAACCAGCATAAAGGTGATCCGGTACTGCGCCAGGAAAGTCGCTGCGGCGGTCAGCCCCAGGATGGGCAAGACATCGGTGACGTGGTGGACACAACAGGCTACCATTGCCATCGTGGAGGTTGTCCCCCCCGCACCCATCAGGGGACCGCTGGGTCCGGTGGTGGCCACGGGTACGAATAAACGCTTCTTCAGGATGGTGTAAAGCCCGACCTGAACTCCAAAGCCGAGGATGATCGGCAGGACGATCCAGCGGTCATCCCAAAACAAGTCGATCGCATGTTGAGGACTTTCGGCCCACGAGACGATACCAAAGTACAGCCCGGTCAGAAACAGCGCTCCGACCAGGCCAGTTGATAGAGGGATTAAGATCCGTTTTGAGATAAACATCCCATTACACCTCCTGTTCGAATAATTTGCTGTTTGGTTTTCATCATAATCCCGGATCGCCGCGATTGGTATGCGCTACGTGGCCTTATTTATCCTAAGCAATATTGCCTATTTACGAACCAGCCAGATTACGCTACAAGTCCTAAGTTATTGCCCATATAATGCCAAAAGAGTTGAATAATTTAAGTTGTAGGGGCGCAGCGAGAGGTATCCGCAACTTTGCATGAACGGAAATTTAGCTGCGCCCGCCACGCAAATTGGTTTCCAACCAAATATGGAGTATCGACCATGAGCCAAAATAAAACCAGGAAATATTCCAAAAAGCGAAAAAAGGGGAACGCTAAATGGATGCCGATCCTGATTGCCCTGGGTGGTATCCTGCTTGTCGCCGCGGCTTTCCTAGCGCTGCGTGAAAAACCGGCGCCCAAGGTGCCTGTCGAAGTCAAAGGCTCCCCCAGCTTGAAGGTGGATCAAGAGGAGAGGGACCTGGGAGACGTGAAGCTGGACCAGACCGTCGAAGTGTCGTTCCAACTCACTAATGTCGGTGACAAGCTGCTGCGCTTCAGCGAACAACCTTACATCGAAGTCGCTGCGGGATGTTGACCGCCTATCCCTGCCATCGGTTCGATGGCGTTAAAGCCCGGAGAAAGCACCTCTCTTTCGATGCAATTCATGATGCACGCCGGCATGGAAGGTTTTCACGACTTTCGCGTGCACTTGCCCAGCAATGACCCCCAGCAACCGGATCGTACTTTGACGGTTTTGTCTAATTGGGTGCCCTGAAGATTACCCAACGAGAAGCTGAAATATGGGTGACACTTTCTTGATTCTCGACCAACCGTGTGATGAAGCCATCGCCTGGCTGACCCGGCAGGCGAACAGCATTGGATTGCAGGTAATGCGTACCTTCGACCTGCAAGTCGCCCGACAAGCCCATACAGAATGCCCCTGCCCCCACCATGGAACCGACCAGTGTGATTGCCAGATGGTCATCTTACTGGTTTATGCGGAGGGCCTCCAACCGAGCAGCTTAGAAGTCCATAGCCACGATGGGAAGTCCTGGTTTTCCCTGGTCGACACCCCCCAACAACGGGCTGACCCGCGCCTGGAAGCGTCAATCCAACGGGTGCTTATCTCGAAAGGTGTTTCTCCTTGAGGAAGATAACCACATGAATGAATCTACATTGAACCTGACTCTGCCAATCACTGGTATGACCTGCGCCTCGTGCGTTTCCCACGTGGAAGGTGCACTCAAAGAACTCTCCGGGGTTAAACAGGTTATCGTCAACCTGGCAACCAACAAAGCTAACCTGGTTTATGACCCAAAACAGGTGGGGCTGGCAGATATGCAGCGAGCTGTCGAAAGCGTGGGTTATTCTGTCCCAACGACAGAATTAACTCTGGATGTAGGCGGGATGACCTGCGCTTCCTGCGTGGCACACGTGGAGGCTGCGCTTAACGAATTGCCCGGTGTGAATGAGGCCGTCGTAAACCTGGGATTGGGCAACGCCCGTGTAACCTATATCCCAGGGGTAGTGACCACATCAGCAATGAAACGCGCTGTGAGTGAAGTTGGATACGAAGCCAGCGAACGCAGTGAAGGCGCAGATGCGCTCGACCGTGAGCGACAGGTACGTGAAGATGAAATTAAACGACAGGGACGGAATTTAATCATTGCTGGAACCATCGGCTTGATCGTCATGATCGGCACATTCTACGACATGCTCGGCCCATTGAAAGCCTTTGTCCCAGAATTTCTCTCTTACAAATGGGTAATTGGCTTGCTGACCACGCCGATCGTCTTTGGCCCCGGGCGTCAATTTTTCACCAACTCCTGGCGTGGCCTGAAACACGGCGTCACCGACATGAACCTGCTATACGCCACCGGCATCGGCGCGGCGTACGGCATCGCCGTGATCAATACCCTCTTCCCCAAGGCTGGCTTTGGCGGCGAAGGCGCCACGTTCTTCGAGAGCGCCGCCCTGCTCACTGCCTTCATCATCTTGGGGCGCTGGCTTGAGGCGCTCACCAGGGGGCGTACCTCCGAAGCCATCCGCAAGCTGATGAAGCTCCAGCCCAAGATCGCCCGCCTCATCCGCGACGGCAAAGAAGAGGAAATTCCCGCCGATGAGGTAGAGATCGGTGATCTGATCCTGGTTCGCCCGGGAGAGGGCATCCCGGTGGATGGAGCAGTGATTGAAGGCTATTCTGCAGTCGATGAATCCATGCTCACGGGGGAAAGCCTGCCGGTGGAGAAGAAGGCTGGTGACACCGTCATTGGCGGTACCCTGAATAAGACCGGCGCCTTCAAGTTCACCGCCACCCGCGTTGGCAAAGATACTGCCCTGGCGCAGATCATCAAGTTAGTGGAAGACGCTCAAGCAAGTAAGGCGCCTATTCAGAAACTCGCTGATTGGGTTGCTGGACACTTCATCCTCGGAGTTCACATGCTGGCTGTTGTGGTGTTCATCTTCTGGTTTTTCTTTGGCTACCGGTGGTTCTTCGACCCGAATTCCAGGTTCATATTGTCTCCGTATGCATTGGGTGAGATCGGCGTTTTTGGTTTCTCCCTATTACTGTCGGTGACCGTGTTGGTCATCTCTTGCCCGTGTGCGGTGGGTCTGGCTACACCGAGCGCCATGATGGCCGGGACAGGCAAAGCCGCAGAACACGGCGTGTTATTCAAAGGCGCTGAAGCAATTGAAAACACCAGTAAGCTGCAGACGATCGTCTTCGACAAGACCGGGACGCTGACGAAGGGGGAGCCATCCGTAACTGACGTAGTAATCAGTAATCAGAGGTCAGTAACCAGTGATACTGACCACTTACTCCGTCTGGCTGCTATTGCCGAGAAGAACAGCGAGCACCCGCTTGGCGAGGCTATTGTGCAAGGCGCAGAAGCCCGGGGGCTTGTCATTGGTGAGGCAGAAAGATTCAACTCAATCCCGGGTCACGGCGTAGAGGCGCAGGTGGAAGGCAGGGCTGTATTGCTCGGCAATCGCAAGCTGATGCTCGAGCGTGCCGTTGATTTCTCTCCATTGATGGCCCAGGCTGAGGCGTTGGAAGCCGATGGCAAAACAGTGATGTTCGTGGCAATTGATGGGCAACCTTCCGGCTTGATCGCAGTTGCTGATACCTTGAAGGAATACACCACCGAAGCTATCCAACGCCTGCACAGACTTGGCATCGAGACGGCCATGATCACCGGTGATAACCGCCGCACTGCAGAAGCCATTGCACGGCATGTGGGTATTGACCGCGCGCTGGCCGAAGTGCTGCCCCAGGATAAGGCCGAGGAGGTGAAGAAACTCCAGGCTTTGGGCAAGAAAGTCTCCATGGTGGGTGATGGGGTCAACGACGCGCCTGCCCTGGCCCAGGCTGACGTCGGTATGGCCATCGGCTCCGGTACAGACGTCGCCAAAGAGACGGGCGATGTGATCCTGATCAAGGACGACATCCAGGATGTGGTGGTGGCGATCGAAGTCGCCAAGGCGACCATGCGTAAAGTGAAGCAAAACCTGTTTTGGGCTTTTGTCTATAACATTTTGGGCATTCCTCTAGGTGCCGGGTTGTTCTATCCATTCATTTCACTGATCATCAGCCCTGAGCTGGCGGGATTGCTGATGGCGATCAGCTCGGTTACCGTCACACTGAACACCCTGCTGTTGAAAGGGTTTAAACCCACCATCCGGCATGGCGATAGACCGCAGCGTGGCGCTGGTGAGCCAAAATCACGCTTATCACCAGTCGCTACAAGCAGTGATTGAACAGAATAGTCGATATAATTCGCCAAACAAATCTCAACACTTTTAGACAAGAGGTTTCTTATGGAATATGAACGATTAGAGAAAGAAGTCGCGCGCCGCAGCGCGTTGATGTATATACCGGTTTCTCTTGGCGCAGCAAGCTTATTCTACCTGGCTGCAAGCCTGGTGGGTGGCTATCCTCCTGTGGCCAGGATTGGCGGGATGGTCTGGGTCGGGTTGCTTAGCCTGATCGTCAGTATGCCGATCATCACCTCACGGGTCAAACGCCAGGCCAGGGGGCAGTAAGAAGTGTTCAGTGTCTAGCACTGCACCGGTGATCCCTTCTGCCACATCCATCCGTGTCACTCGCTTCGACCGGTTGAGCTACCAGATCAGCCGGCATTGGTTTTTCGCGTTTAATATCATTCTGGGACTCTATGTGGGTTTGCCATTTCTTGCGCCTCTCTTCATGTATCTTGGCTGGGAGGTCCCAGCCAGGTTGATCTATCAAGTCTACTCATTTCTCTGCCACCAGCTCCCCCAGCGTTCTTACTTTCTGTTTGGGCCGAAGGTGACCTATTCCTTAACAGAGATCCAGTCCGCATGGCAAAATACCCTTGAACCACTCGTCTTGCGCCAGTTCATCGGGAACCCGGAGATGGGCTGGAAAGTGGCCTGGTCTGACCGGATGGTCTCCATGTTCACCAGTCTGTGGCTCTTTGGTTTGTCCTGGTGGCCGCTGCGCCGGAGGCTAAAGCCATTATCCTGGTGGGGGCTCGTACTGCTCATGCTGCCTATGGCTTTAGATGGAACAAGCCATTTAATCAGCGATCTCGCCGGGATCGGCCAGGGTTTTCGTGACAGCAATACCTGGTTAGCCGCACTTACCTATAATGCCTTTCCAACCGGTTTTTACGCGGGCGACGAATGGGGCTCATTCAACTCCTTGATGCGTCTGCTGACAGGGTTTCTGTTTGGCCTGGGGATTGTCTGGTTTAGCTTCCCCTATCTAGACGTTGCCTTTTCTCAGCAGGCGCGATCTAAGGAAGCCAGGGCGAATTCGTATCATAAGTAATAGCGAATGAACCAAACAATTCCCTCTCTAATCACGCCCTCCCTTAGTCGCCGGATCAACACCTTTCTCCATGCCATGGTGTTCATCCTTGGCTTTTCGCTGGTCTTCATCGTGGGCTGGGGTGGGGCTGCATCGACGGCGGGGCGCTTGTTTGGCCAATACAAGACGATTCTCGGGCAGATTGGTGGCGTGATCGTCATCGTTTTTGGATTAGCAACGTTCGGGGTGTTGAAAATCCCATGGCTTTACTACGACACGCGCCCCGACTGGAACCCAAACCGGCGGAGCGGATTAATTTCCTCAGGACTCATGGGCGTGTTCTTCGCCGCCGGCTGGACGCCTTGCATCGGTACTACCCTGGGCGCCATCCTGACCCTCGGATTCAGCCAGCAAACAGTAGGACAGGCGATGGTGCTATCCAGCGGATACGCAATTGGTCTGGGGCTTCCATTTCTGGCCATCGGGCTGGCGATGGATCGGGCTTTTAACCTGGTTCGCCGGCTGCGGCGTTACCAGCGTGGCATTCAAATTTTTAGCGGTATTTTCTTGGTGGTCATCGGGGCGATGTTGCTCACCGGGCGCCTGACCCTGATTGCGATTTGGGCACAGCGCAACGGTTATTTCCTCGACCTCCCGCTTGGCGGAGCATCTGTCCCCAGCTACCTGATCGCCATCCTGGCCGGGTTGATCTCGTTTCTCTCCCCCTGTGTGCTGCCGCTGGTCCCGGCCTATGTCGGCTACCTCAGCGGGCAGTCCGCCAGTAGTGTCCTAAAACATGACGAAAGTTAAATTATGAACTGGATCGTTCTTCTAAAAGATCAGCGTCGATGGACATTCATGGTGGTCATCGCCCTGTCCCTGGGCGCTGGCTGGACGCTCCTATCTCGGGTTCCATCGACAGCCGCGAATTCTGGAGCACAGCCGGCCAGTCCGCGCCAGGGCTTCGCGGCCCCCGATTTCACCCTGGATTTGCTCGGAGGCGGAAAGGTTACGCTATCGGACCTGCGCGGTAAACCCATAGTGGTCAACCTGTGGGCATCCTGGTGCCCGCCTTGCCGCGCTGAAATGCCGGCTATCGAAAAAGTGTATCAGGATTATAAGGACCTGGGATTGGTCGTCCTGGGAGTCAATACGACCAACCAGGATAGCGAGGCTGACGCAGCTACCTTTGTGCGCCAATATGGGCTGACCTTTCCAATCCCACTCGATCGCGATGGCTCGGTAAGCGTGCGTTATGCGCTGCGTGGGCTGCCGACCACGTTTTTTATTGACCGCAAAGGCGTCATTCGCTCGGTGGTCGTCGGTGGTCCGATGAGTGAAGCCGTGATTCGTTCCAATGTTGAAGACTTGCTGAAAGAGACGCCCTGATGTATCCATATTTACGCCTCGGACCGTTTTTATTGCAGCTTCCACTCCTGGCGCTGCTTGTTGGAGTCTGGATCGGCTCTGCACTGGCGGAAAAAGAGGCTGTCCGTTTGAAATTGCCTTCTGCTACCATTAATAATTTAGTTTTTATCGTAATCATTGCCGGGATCGTTGGCGCCCGCTTGGCGTACGCGGCCCGTTATCTGAGCGTTTACCTGGCAAATCCATTGAGCCTGTTTGCGCTCAATTTTAATACGATGGCAGGTTTCGATGGCGTGCTGATTGGTCTGGTCTTCGCTGCGCTCTACGGCTGGCGCAAGAAATTGCCGCTGAGGCCCACGCTGGATGCGTTGGCGCCGGGGTTGGCAGCCTTCATGGTCGCCCTGAGCCTGGCGCACACTCTAAGCGGCGACGCTTTTGGCGCTCCAGCGAACCTCCCCTGGTCGATCTACCTGTGGAATGAGTATCGCCATCCAAGCCAGGTGTACGAGACTCTGGCTGCCCTCGCCGTGCTCTTCGTCGCCTACAAGAAGCCTTTTGGTCAGGTGGGCAATGGGACAAATTTTTTACTGGTGGTTGCCCTTTTATCTGCCGCGCGGATTTTTCTAGAAGCGTTCCGCGGAGATAGCCTGATCCTTCTGGGAGGCTTCCGCGCCGCGCAGGTCATCGGCTTGATCGTCCTGGCAATTACTCTGTACACCCTGAGAATCTGGACGCAAACCGGTATACCAACAACAACAAAATCCGAGTCGGATTTTTTCAAGCAAACTTAGTTTTGCGGAGCGATAATGATGGATGGCGCGCAGAAAACAAGGCGTTTTCGCCTAGACTGGTTAATCTATATCCTTGCAGCTGCAGGATTGATCAGCTTGCTGATCTGGGCAACCACGAGCGAGCTTTCTCGGATTCCGTCGCGGGATGCGGCTGCCGATCTCGGCCAATACGGTTTGATCACCATCCGATTTTCAACCGACCCTTATCCTCCTATCCCAACTGGGATAGTTACCCTGAACTTTATGCCAATCGATTCTCGACAGCGCACGGTCGCTCTTGACACCCTCTCTTATGAATATGGCCCTGCCGGCAACGACCAACCTTTCCGATCAGGTGTAGCGCAGCTGATGTCGGACAGCAGTGGCATGTTCATGGCCGGCGCCCAATTTCCAACCGTGGGTGATTGGTGGTTGCGCGTGAAAGTTGCTAAAGGCAACGTTCAAGATGAAGTGCGGTTCACCTTCTATGTGGAACCGGCCCAGTAGCCGGCGCCGATAGGCAAAAGTGCTTGTGCTTCGATACGATTAATAGCCCTATGTTTTCGTTTGCCTGTGGCGTATACTGAAATCGCCAAAGAGGACGACGGAGCAGGACTCTATGCAGACTAACCCAGTAGCCCAACCCGATCAAGAAACAGAATTTGTAGCCTGCCTGTTGGAGGCAGCGCATAAAAACAGAATTTGTTTTAACGAAGCCGCCCCGGTCAATTTTTACGTGGCGCTCAAGTCCAAACCCATGGTGATCTTGACTGGACCAGAGGGTAGCGGCAAGATCGCAGCCGTCCAATGCATGTCGCGCATCTTGATGGGCGATTGTGCGCAATGCCAGTTGATGGTGGGGCACCCCTGGGCGTTCGCGAAGAGCGAAAACCTGACCATGTTCACCGAAGTGTATACGCGCTACAACACGGAAAAGTTGCTCTCGCTCATGGCAGAAGCCTGGCTTCCAGAACATTTGCAGCGTATCTTCATTGCCTGCCTCACCCGCATCAGTCCGGGGGAGCTATTGAGCTTCTTTACCGAGGTCGCTTCGCAACTCAGGCATGGCCAACTCACTAGTCTTGGAGACGCCCATTTCTCCAAACCTATACCCTTTCCTCCCAATCTATTTTTGGTCGGGACAATGGACACACAACATTTCGACTGGTGGGATCACGACTTGCTCTCAATGACAACAGTCATCCAATGGCCAACCGCTGGAAACCCAGTCTCTGCTTCTCAAAATGGAAGCGCCCTACCCTGGGAGGTTGAGTTTCTGCGATCGTGTGTCCGTCAAAAACAGGCGGCCTATCACAAGGTCCACGCTATATTGAGACGGCAGAAACAGCCTCTATTGCCCCTTCTGCAGATGGATGCTCTCTTGAGAGCACACGCCATCCCAGACTCGCATTGGTTGATAGACGAAGCCATGCTCTATCTGGCTAATTCGTGGTCCAGGCTGGGCAATGGCCTTTTTGATCCATCAAATGCTCGCAATCTTGAGATCGCACTCGACCATGCAATAGCTCAAATTCTCCTGCCCCAGGCAGGAGATAGGATGAGAGACAATGCGACGTTACGCGAACAGTTGCTGGGCATTGCATCCGTCCAATTTCCACACTCGATAGCCTATATAGCTGCCATGGCAGCCCAGGGTTGATCGAAGTAAAGCTGCCGTGCCTGAACGATGCGACAGAGAAACCATAACAAACAGCTCGATAATATTTCCACGAAAGGAGGTGAGACCTATGGTAAAAGATCCTGTGTGTGGCATGGACGTTGATCCCAAGACTGCCGCCGGCAAGTACGAGTACCAAGGACAAACGTATTATTTCTGCTCGAATGGCTGCAAGAGAGCCTTTGAGAAAGAGCCAGAAAAGTACGTAAAAGCCCAGAGGTATGTTGCAGGACCCGGGCAACATCATTAAGCCCCCTTCGATCCGGGACGGCTGATTGAATATTTGCTGTCCTGGCTATATCCTCCCGCAGACTTTGGAATCTGCGGGAGGGTAAAGTAAATCTTCCTAAATGAGGAAGCCATTTGAAATGATTACCATCGGCATCGTCGGATAATTGTGGGGCAGCCTGGTAGATGATAAAAGAGATCATCAGGGAAAATAGACTTTGTCTGACATTTACGACGTCGTCATTGTAGGCGCAGGGCCCGGCGGGGGCACAGCCGCCTATTTTCTCGGCGAAGCAAGGCGGCGTGTGTTGGTGCTTGAGAAAGAATCGCTGCCGCGCTACAAACCTTGTGGTGGAGGTTTATCCTCTCGCTTGCTGGAACAGTTTCCTTTTTCGTTTGAACCGGTGATTGAGTCGCGCGTGAAAGAAATCTCCTACGCGCTGGGGAAACATACGGTTACGATCCGGCTTCCTGCTAACACGATGCGCATGGTGATGCGCGACGGGTTTGATACCTTCATCCTGGCGCATGCCAATGTTGAGGTGCGCCAGGGCGTAGCAGTCAAGAAAGTTCATGAATTAGAAGATCGAGTCATCGTTGAAACCGGGCATGGCGATCGATTCGAGGGCCGTTACCTGATTGCATCCGATGGAGCCAATTCCATCGTGGCGCGCTCCTTGGGGCTGAGGCAGGATAGGCTCCTGGCCGCAGCGATTGAGGTCGAAGTTCCCGTGCCGCCGGATACCTTCGCTAGACTTGCCGACACACCGACGTTCATCTTTGGAGAGATCCGCCTGGGCTACCTGTGGATTTTTCCAAAGTCCAAACATCTCTCTGTGGGTATCGGTGCGCTGCATCCAAAGCCCGGCGAACTGCAGGCCACCCTGAGGCGGGTGATGGCGCGTTACGGCATTCCCCTGGATGACGCGCCTCTGCATGGGCACCCGTTGCCCATCTACACTCGCCGCGAGCCAATTGCCTCTCGGCGCACGCTGCTGGTGGGCGACGCAGCTGGGCTGGTCGATCCATTCAGTGGGGAGGGCATCCGTTTTGCAGTGAAAAGTGGCCGTCTGGCTGCTGAAACCATCCTTGCCGGTCATCCAGAGCGATACCCGGGCCTGATCCACCGCCAGATTGGTCTGAACCACACCCTGGCCGTCGGGTTGGGGCTGCTTTTCTACCATCTCCCAGGACTTTGCTACGTATTGGGTGTGCGCAACCCCTTCGCCACATACGCATTTGTGGATTTGCTCTCCGATCAGGCCGGTTATGCGGAGGTCATTCTACGCCTATTCGGCAGCCTGCCAGTGTTCTTGCTTACGGAAAGCGTTGCTGCCTTGGCTGGGTTGTTAGGTGGGCCAGAACACCAGGATAGGATCAGAAAGGCTGTTTATCCTGCATAACAATTGTCCAAATATTACGGAGGTAGGAATGTCTACTAAGAAAGTTCGTGTGGCTGTAAATGGGTACGGCGTGATCGGCAAACGCATTGCCGACGCGATCGCTGCTCAAGATGACATGGAGCTGGTTGGCGTGGCCGACGTGGTCAGCGATTGGCGCATTAAAGTGGCCGTTGAGAAGAGTTACCCGGTATTTTCCTCAACCTTGGAGGCAGCCGAAGGGATGCGTTTGGCGGGGATACCACTGGTCGGTAACCTGGACAATCTGCTTTCCCGGATCGATGTGATCGCCGACGCCACTCCCAAGAAGGTGGCTTCGGCCAATCTGGAGAAATACCGCACTGCCAGGGTTAAATCGGTCTTCCAAGGCGGTGAGAAGCACAGCCTAACCGGCCATTCCTTCGTGGCACAAGCGAATTACGCATCTGCGCTTGGCCGTGATACGACTCGTGTGGTGTCGTGCAACACCACCAGCATCGTCCGCACCCTGGGGGCGCTTAAGAACGCCGGGTTGCTCAAGAAAGCGCGCGGGGTACTCATCCGCCGTGCCACTGACCCCTGGGAATCCGACCACAGCGGCGTCATGAACACCGTCGTCCCTGAGACAATCATTCCCTCTCATCAGGGTCCAGACGCTCAAACAGTGGATCCGGACCTGGACGTGGTGACGATTGCCCTGGTGGCAGCCCACACGACCAGTCACCTGCACGCTTGGAGTGTGGAACTTACCCGACCAGCCACGAAGGAGGAAGTGCTGGACGCGTTTCGCTCCGCGCCGCGCATTGCCTTCTTGCGCGCTAATGAGGGCATCGTCGCTCTCAACAGCACGCTGGAGATGATGGCCGACCTGGGACGGCCGCGCGGCGATATGTGGGAGGTCGGCCTGTGGGAAGACAGCCTGACTGTTATGGATAGTGAGGTGTTCTACAACTACCAGGTTTACAATCAAGCCATCGTAGTGCCGGAAACGATCGATGCCATCCGGGCGATAACCGGTATTGAAAAAGACGGCGCGGCGTCCATTGCCAAAACCGACCGGGCGATGGGGCTGGTGCGCGAGTTCGTTCGATGATCGCTTGCGCCTGTTCTTCATGTTTATGCGCAAAATGGCTTATCGATTAATGCGACAAAATGCGCTTGTCGATACATGCCATCCAGTGTATCGTATAAACTGATTGGCAATTGTTATATTGAGGCGAACAGTGAACGAACCTGAGCAGATCAACCGCCGAGGATTCTTAAGCATCGCAACCTGGTCAATTGGTGGGCTGATCAGCCTGACGATCGGGATACCAGCCATCGCTTTCTTCCTGGGCCCAGCATTATCGAGAAAGAAAAGTCAAAGTTGGTTGCGTCTGGGCTCGATCAATAAAGTTGAGTTGGGCACGCCCACATTATTCAAAGTAAGCCTCACACGCAAGGCTGGCTGGCTTGAAGAAGAGGAGAAGCTCGGGGTTTACGGGCTGACCGACAACGGGCGGGATTTCATTGCCATGTCAAATATTTGTACCCACCTTGGCTGTCGGGTGCGTTGGATAGCCGACAAGGGAATTTTCCTTAGCCCTTGCCACTTTGGCGTGTTTGACAGAGAAGGGAGGGTGATTTCCGGCCCACCTCCACGACCTCTTGACAGATACGAAGTGAAGATCGAAAAGGACCAACTTTTTATTGGGCAATTATATATGGTGGAGAGCTGAGACGATTCAAAAAAGCATTCACGCCGGACACGGCGAATGTCATTAACCGATAAGGATACCCTCATGGACGAAAATTGTCATATTGAACCAGCGCAAAAGAATGCCACAGTTGAAGAGCGCCAGACGATGGACACTGTTGTGCTTACTGTCTGGGGGATGGGTTGCCCCAACTGCGCAGCGCGTGTCCGCAACAGCCTGCTCTCCCTGTATGGTGTAATCGAGGCTTATGTGGACCACGTTTTTGGTATGGCGCAGGTGGTTTTCAATCCAGAATTGGCGACCGTGGAGGCTTTGCTCCTTGCAGTAGCCCGTGCTGGAAATGATGGACGGCACGAATACGGGGCTCAATTATTGAGATGAGCAAGCTCGCAAGATCGAAGAAGGTAAGTAGGAATAAAAGCCGCCAGGAAACGCCGCTAGTGGTTTATATATGGATCATCGGACTCGGCCTTCTAAGTTACATCATCGCGAGAATCGCCTTAGACGCTTATCCGCATCCTATCCATTGGATTTCTGGAGTGGTGGGTGGAGTGGTTGGGTACTTTGTGGGCTGGCTTTGGTACCGCTGGCGGGGCGACGTGGTCTAATCGAAAATCCACCCAATCCTGGCAAGGAAATCTCACCATTACAGACTCACCTGTGGCAAGCGCATTGTTCAGCAGCACTCGCTGAGCTTGGCTATGGTCTCTCGTCCATCTATTCGACTGGTATTGCGCCTTTACAATGTCTCTATCACGCCGCAATCTATTTCAAGACAAGACCCGTCTGGCTTTGAGCGTTGGAGGGGTAGCCCTGGCGGTGATGCTAATCCTGGTGCTCAATGGATTTCTGGATGGGCTGAACCGTCAGATCACCTTGTACCTTGACCGGTCTCCTGGCTCCATCATCGTCGCACAGGATGGGGTGAATAATCTGCTTGGAGCGACTTCCCTGCTCCCCTCGGGCATTGAATATAAGGTCGACTCGCTCAGAGGCGTTGAGGATGTAGCGCCTATCCTCTCGCAGTTTGTCATCCTCGACCTGCACGACAAGAAACAACCCGCGTACCTGGTGGGTTACGAACCTGGGAAGGGGGGTGGGCCGTGGGAAATTTCTTCAGGTCGCCAGCCAAAAAGGGATCGAGAAGTTGTCTTCGATCGGATTCTAGCTGGACGGCATAGAATGAGGATCGGCGATACGTTTGAGCTCATGGGGAAGGACTTCACCATTGTAGGCCTTTCGAACGGCACGACCTCCTGGATGACGAGTTTTTTCTTCATGCGCAAGAAAGCTGCCGAAGACCTGTTCAGTGCCCCACAGGCCACCAGTTTTTTGCTGGTCACACTTTACAAGGTTGTCGAAACAGGGGAAGTGCTTAACCGGCTGAATGACCTGTCAGGGGTCAATGCCCTGACGAAAAAGGAGATGGCCATTAACGATCTGAAATTATTTGCTGATATCTTCTCCGCCCCACTCAAGCTGATGGTTGGGATCGCTTTTTTGGTCGGGACAATGATCGTTGGGATGGTGATCTACACCGCTACGGTAGAACGACAGCGCGAATATGGTGTGCTTAAAGCGATCGGTGCCGCGAATCGGGTGCTTTATCAAGTCGTAACCGTGCAGGCTTTATTGGCGGCGTTGGCAGGAGCCGTGATCGGCGTGGTAATGGCCTATGGGGTGAGCCAGGGAATCATGGCCGCCAGGCCGCAATTCCTCATCGTCTTCGATCCATCGGATGTCGAAAAAGCCCTTCTTGCGGGATTAGGGATGGCGTTGGTGGCTGCGCTCTTTCCAGCGCGCGTGGTGGCGGGGTTAGCTCCGGCGGAGGTGTTCCGGAGATGATGCGTTTGGCCTTTCGAAACCTTTTCCAGAACAAGATCCGTCTGGCGATCTCGGTCGGTGGGGTAGCTCTGGCTTTGCTCCTGATTCTCTCACTCGATGCCATCTTCACCGGGGTTGAGCAGCGGCTCACTGTCTATATCAACCAGAGTGGCGCAGACGTATTTGTTTCACAATCGGGTGTTCGAAACATGCACATGGCCTCCTCGTCTTTGCCTGCCTCTGTCGAAAAGAAAGTCAAAGCGGTTCCTGGGATAGAGGCGGTCACGCCCATCCTGTATATCAGCAATATGGTCGTCACGGGCGACGAACGGAACCTGGCTTACATCATCGGCTTGCCAGAGAAAGCTGTATTGGGCAGGCCGGGCAAGGTGACGATCGGGAGGGATCAGCCCAAAGATGGCGAGGCAATCATCGATCGCGATATCGCCGATAAGTCGGGTATTGCCCTGGGCGACATCGTGGAGATATTGGGCGAGGATTTCGAAGTGGTCGGCCTTTCCGAAGAGACTACCAGCCTGGTCAATTCGGTAGCCTTTATCTCGTTGGCTGATTTCGAAGTATTGCGTGGTAGCCCGCAGGTGATCAGTTTTTTACTGGTGAAGGTCAGCGCTGGAGAAGATCCAAACGCTGTGGCAAAGCGGATTGAGGCCCGCGTGAGAGATGTCACCGCCCAGACTCGGGATGCTTTCGCCGGGCAGGAGCGCCAGGTGATCAAAGACATGAGCACTGACCTGATCACGATCATGAATCTAATCGGTTTTCTCATTGGCCTGGCAGTGATGGCGCTCACCGTGTACACAGCGACCCTCTCGCGCCGGGCGGAATATGGCGTGCTTAAAGCGATTGGAGCGCACAACAGCCATCTCTATCGGGCAGTGCTTGCTCAGGCTCTGCTGAGCGTCGCTATCGGTTATGGCCTGGGACTGGGCTTCACGCTGCTGCTCTCAGAAATGATCCCCCTTACCGGGATTAGTTTGACCCTGATAGTCAGCGGCGCGTCTATGATTAAGGTAAGCGGTGTATCATTAGTCATCGCAGCTGTTTCGGCAGTCCTCCCAATCAAGCAAATCGCCGGGTTGGACCCGGCCATGGTGTTCCGAGGGAAATAGAATGACTACAGCAACTTTACAAGTCGAGCGGGTTACCAAACGTTATGGCTCTGGCGCGACGGAGGTGACCGCCGTACGAGACGTGTCACTAACAATTGCTCCCGGAGAAATCGTTCTCATTATGGGTCCCTCTGGGTCAGGCAAGACTACCCTGCTTTCGATGTTGGGCGCCCTGTTAAAACCCAGCGAGGGTGAAATCCGGCTTAACGGAGATATAATCAGCGCGTTAGCGGAGAATCGCCTGCCTGGCATCCGCTTGCGCCAGTTCGGCTTCATCTTTCAGGATTTCAATCTGCTCTCAGCACTGACTACGCTAGAGAACGTGGCGATCGTAGCACAGCTGGCCGGAGTTAAGAACGCCGCGGCACGCAAGAAAGCTACAGTCTTGTTGGCTGATCTAGGTCTTGGCGAGCGCCTGAACTTCCTGCCCGAAAAGCTTTCCGGCGGGGAGAAGCAGCGTGTGGCGATTGCCCGCGCCCTGATAAACGATCCAGCGTTAATCCTGGCCGACGAACCAACTGCTAACCTCGACTCGAAGATCGGGCATGATATTATGCGTCTTCTGCGGCGCATTGCTAGAGACCAGGGGCGCAGCGTGGTCATCGTTTCCCATGACCAGCGCATCAAGGACATCGCCGATCGCGTGCTTTGGCTGGAAGACGGGCAGTTTAAGGAGATCATTTCGATGGCAACCGACCCGGTATGCGGCATGACGGTAGAACGAGAGAAGGCAGTCCGCCTCGAATGGGACGGGCAGGTGTTCTACTTCTGCGCGCAGGGCTGCCAGGACGAGTTTACCAACTTTCCAGAACGATTTAATGGGCTGATTTGACGGCTTATGTTTACTCATCAGCAGGGATGATCGTGAATCTAAATCTCTTTCTTCCTCACTATTATCTGGATCGCATTCTCGATCGGTCGATCAGCGACCAGGATCAGATAGCCTCCACCGCCGGCACCCGATAGCTTCCAGCCCAGAGCCCGCGGCCGGTTCTGCTCGATCAGCTCCGCCACCATCGCCTTCATCATGTTAGGGAACATCGCAATCTGTGCCTCGAACGACTCCCGCACGTGCTGACCAAAACCCACGATGTCCTGGCGCAGGATCGCCTCCCAGCAAGCCTCCGTCGCATCCGATAAGGCTTTGGCCCCTGCGCGGTTGATGTTCGTGTTATAGATCACATTAAAGTCGGAATCCCTCGGTCCCAACGGGAGCAAATACAGCGATTTCTCGACGAACTGCAGGACTGGCTCGTCATTGACCGAGTCGATGCGCGCCGGCCAGTATTCCCCTTCGTACCATGATTTGTTTAAGCCCGGGCAGGCGATCCCGATCGCGTCTTGAGATCCTGATATTTCCTTAGTTCCTGGCGGATTGTCGTAACTGAAAAGGATTTTGGCCAGCTTTTCGTCGTCTCCCGGAGGCAGCCTGGGCCCCCACAGCTCGATGGCGTGGCGGCGGGTGCTGGTCGCCATCCCACTCCGGTCGTTGAATTCGATCGTCGGCTCGATCGAGATCGTGATCACCGCCCCCGGGTAATACTTGGAAACAAACGGCTGGTCGAGCCACCCACCTGCCAGGTCTATCCGGTAAGGGATCAGATTGATCTCCCGCAAAGCGGTCGTTGAGCGCGCTTCAAGCCCTGGATGAGGCACCCTGTGCAATATCTTGTACTCGATACCGCGTTCTTCACACAGCTGCTGCTTGTCAGGCGTGTTTCCGTCTTCGTTTACGATGAAGAGATCTGGCTTGAGCTCGTCTAGCTCCGGGAGAAAGTCCAACATCCCCGACCCACGTGAGACAAAGGCCTCCTTGACGTAAGAGACGGCTTTCATCATGTACAGGCGTTCCTGCTCGCTGTTCACCGGCAGCCTGCCTTTCAAACTGTAAACCGTCTTATCCGAGCCAAGCGCCACGTACAGGTCACCGTAGGCAGCCGCTTCACGAAGAAAGGCAATATGGCCGCTATGTAGAAGGTCGAAACACCCGCTCACAAAGACTTTTTTCGGCATGCGTGTCGCTCTCCTTTTTGATTAAAGCTCTTCTCTGTGTTCTCATTGGCTCTGTGGTTAAACACTTTTGTGTGGCTCACGAGGTGTGATCAGCTTATTGCAGGAATTATATCGATCAATTTTACCGGGAGGTGGATATCCTCATCGATCTTCACAGGGGAGCTTTTCAATTTCCCGCGCCAGTTGCCTCAAGGGAGCTTGTAAATGAAGATACCCTCGCTCGTATAAGTCTATATAGCCCTGGTGCCGGCCGGCGTCCGGCAGATATATTTCCACCACCACCTGCCTGGCAGCGTCGATCGCTTGGGCTGCGTCAGCGAAAACACCACACCCCACCCCAGCGACCAGAGCCGCGCCCAGCAGGGTGGCTTCCGGCATAGGCAACACCTCCAGGCGACATCCCGAGACGTCTGCCTTGATCTGCATCCAATGGCGGTTGCGCGTCCCCCCGCCTGAAGCTATGATCTGGTGGATGGCCGATCCGGTGGCCATCTCGGCCGCCCGCCGGATGAACTCCACTTCATAGGCCGTGCCTTCCAGCACTGCCTTGGCGAGATCGGATTGCCCATGGGCGGCGTTCAAGCCAGTGAAGGCCCCGCGAACCAAAAAGTCCGTGTGGGGTGAACCACTACCGGACAGGTAGGGGAAGTACAGGATGCCGGTCGGCTCTGGGCTGGCCCCCTCCAGAAGAGCGTCCAGCTCGGCGTAGGATAGGGGCGGCTCATCCAGGATGGCGCCCAGCCATTCGACCGACCCCCCGGAAGCCGACAAGCCGCCCATCCAATAATTCCTCCCTTTGACTACATGGCAGCCATACACCAGGCCGGATCGCAGTTCATTTTCCTCTAGGGAGCGTTCCTCGAATCCACCGATCAACGCCTCTGCCGTCCCCATCGAATCGAATACCAGGCCAGGGTCGATTGCTCCGGCCGCGAACGCCGCGCACACGTGGTCGTGCCCGGCGATAGACACTGGCGTCCCTGTGGGCAGACCAATGGCCGCCGCTATTTCTGGCTCGATCCACCCTACTATTGTCCCGCTCGGCAGTGGAGTGGGGAAAACGCGGACATCCAACCCCAAGTGTCCCAGCCAGGCCTCGTCCCATGTTTTTTGGTCGATGCGGAAAGCGTAGGTACGTCCAGCCAGGGAATAATCGGTTGCCATCACCCCGGTCAGACAGTAAGCGATGTAGTCGGCGGTCGAGAGCCAGGTTGCCTCTCGTATGACGCCCTTGTCCTGCTCTCGCAGCCAGAGCACCTTCGCCAGGCTGCACTTGAAGTTGGGACGGATGCCTGATCTTAAGAAACGCTCACCGTGATCCCCTTCCCGCTTGAGC
>Ga0209751_10000601_pt1 | contig 38632 bp, 29 predicted proteins | sample RifCSP13_1_FD_184019 | JGI IMG/M metagenome (GOLD analysis project Ga0209751, IMG submission 184019) | Soil microbial communities from Rifle, Colorado - Rifle CSP2_sed 13_1 (SPAdes) (version 2) | ecosystem: Environmental > Terrestrial > Deep subsurface > Rock core/Sediment | place: Rifle...
GCCCTTCTCGTCGGCCTTGCGCTTCCGCCCCGCCTTCCCCTTCGCGGGCTTGGCGGCGGGTTTCGGCCCGGCCGGCTTCTCTTCGGCCGGCTTCTCCTCCCCGGGCGTCTCCTCCTTCGCCGCCTCCGGCGCGGGCTCCGCCTTTTTCTCCTCCGCCTTCTTCTCGTACTCCTCGACGAACCGGACCTTCGCGAGTCCCGCGAACTCCCGGAGGTCCGCGACGACGCGGAACTTCGCCACGAACCACCGCTCGTCCGTCTTGCACACGTCCGGGACGAAGACGTCGACCTCCGTCTCCTTCGCGAAGATCCGGAACTGGTCCTCGAGCCCGTAGTCCATGTCCAAGATGCCGCGCACCTTCTCCTCCGTCGTCTCCGCGCGCCGCCCGACCGTCACGCTGTAGTGCAGCGTGCGCCCCGCGAGGGGGTTGTTGAAGTCCACGCGCACGCGCCCCGCGGTCACGGCGGTCACCGTGCCCCGGCGGTTCTCGACCGTGACCTCCATCCCCGGCGCCGGATCGATCTCCCGGCGGTGGAACTCGCGGATCGGGTACAGCTTCACGAGACGCGGGTCTCGTTCGCCGGCGCCCTTCTCCGGCGGGACGACGAACTCCTTGGACTCGCCGACCTCCGCGCCAAGGAGCGCCTCGTCGAGCCCCTTCGGCACGCGGTCGTGGCCGACGACCACCGGCACGGGCACGTACGCGTGTTTGTCGTCGTACTTGTCTTGGGCCTTCGCGACGTCCGCGCGCGTCGTCTCGTGCAGCGTCTTCTGCTCGCCGGCGCCTACGATGAACACGTCGTAGTCCAGGTAGGCGAGGTCTCCCTTCGCGAGCTTTACGTCCATGAGGCCACCGTGGGAGGGCGTCCGAACCACAGGGGGAGCATAAAGGTTGGCCTACGTCGGTCGTCCATCCGCATGACGTAATCTGGCGAATTCACCGCCGTCCCGCCGGAGGCGTCATCGGGAGCCCTTCGGGCGAACACCGGAAGGTCATGGGCCAGACGTGACGGGCTCCCGCCGTCGGGGGGTCCTCGCGTGCAGGCCGCGGCTCACAAGGTAACGTTTATTCCCTGATTGACGAGTCGTGGGCATCATGGAGAAGGGCACGGTACGGATCGGGTCCATCGTGATCGACGTCAACGACTTCGCTCGAATGGTGGCCTTCTGGCAGGAGGCGCTTCGATACGTCCCGAAGTATCCGCCCACCCCTGAAGACCCGTTTGTCATCTTGAAGGACCCGGCAGGAGAAGGGCCCAATGTATCCATCGACCAGATGCCGCCCGAACGGGGCCGATTGCACCTCGACCTTTACACCGACGACCAAGAAGGAGAGGTCGAACGGTTGCTTCGTCTCGGCGCCACTCGCTACCGGCCCCGCGAGCCCGGTGAGGATTTCGTCGTCCTCGCGGACCCCGAGGGTAACCTGTTCTGCGTGGTCGACGCGAGGGGCGGTTGATCGGCCAGGGGCGAGGAGGCCTTTGGTTCTACATGCACGAAGTCCGTCGACGGTCCTGTCGACCGGTCCCGATCATGCCGCGCGAATCGCTCGAGTTGTCACAGGCCTCGGGCTCCGAACGACTCCACCGACGGTTACCGAACCGCCTGCGGCTTCGTGATGCCCATCGCCTCGGCGATCTGCTTGTAGCGATTCCGGATCGTGACCTCCGTCACGCCCGCGACCTCCGCGACCTCCTTCTGCGTCACGGGCTTGTTGCACTTCGTGGCGGCGATGTAGATCGTGGCGGCGGCGACGCCGCTCGGCGCGACCCCGGACGCGAGCTCCTCGCGCTCCACGAGCGCAAGGATGTCCTTCGCGACGCGCTGGACCTCCATGTCCAGGCCGAGGCGGTTGCAGAAGCGCGGGATGTAGTCCCTCGGGTTCTGCGGCAGGAGCTTGAGGCCGACCTCGCGGACGAGCGTGCGGTACGTGCGGCCGATGGACTTGCGGTCGATCGCGCTCGCCTGGGCAATCTCGTCGAGCGTGCGCGGGACCTCGCACTCGCGGCACGCGGCGTACAGGGTGGCGGCGACGACCTCGTCGATGCTGCGCCCGCGCACGAGGCTCTTCAGGGACGCCTTGCGGTACAGGACCGCGGCGCTCTCTCTCACGTGGCGCGGAAGGGACATCTTCGACGCCATCGTGTTGATCTCCGTGAGCCCCTGTGCGAGCGATCGCTCTCCGGACTTCGACGTCCGGATGCGGTGCTGCCACTTCCTCAGGCGGTAGATCTGCGCGCGGGACTTGTGCGGGATCTGGCGCCCGTACGCGTCCTTGTTCCTCCAGCCGATCGACGTGCTCAGCCCCTTGTCGTGGCTCAGCATCGTGCTCGGCGGCCCGGCGCGCTCGCGCGACTCGCGTTGCTCCGAGTCGAAGGCGCGCCAGTCGGGCCCTTCGTCAATCAGGAATTCGTCCAGGACGAGCCCGCAGTCCGCACAGACGATCTCCGCGCGCTCGTAGTCCCGGACAAGGTGTTCTCCCTTGCATTCGGGACATCGCGTAAGGGCCTCCACTTCCTGCATACAACCAGACCTCGCTCCCGACCCGGGGGAACCACGAAACTTGCTCTATTTAAGTCCTTGTATCGCTTCCGGTGGAAACGGCTATCGGACGCCGCGGCCCGCGTCGTACTCGCGGCGCAGGGCGTCGGGCTCGCCGGGCTCCGCCGCCAACGGACGCGGAGGACCGCGCGGAAGGAGTGCCCGCACGAACCCCGCAGCCCATGCGATGGCGACCGCGAAGACCCCGGTCAGGAAGACGAGGTCGAGGATGCCGCCAGCACCGAACGTCACGTCCGGGGCACCGATGGGCGAACGGAGGGCGACCGCGAACGGGATGAGGTCAAGGCCGACGAGGCATCCAACGACGCCGCCCACGTAGGAGATGTCGAAGGACCGGGCCGGATGGTTCCTCGTAAGGACGACACCGAGGGCGCCCGCGACCGCCGCCGGAGTGAGATTCCATGGGAACGGCAGCGCGAAGGCCTCGGGGGAGACCGCCGAGACAACTAGCGTGGCAGCGACCGTCCCCACGATAGCCACGATCAGAGAGATCAGCTCGGGCTTACGCCGCCAGAGGATAAGGACGCACACCGCCAACGGGGCGACGACCCCGCCCACGTTAACGCGGACCACCGGCTGCCCGGCAAGGGGGACGTCGATGAGGGACAGCACCCCCGCCACGAGGACGATCACCGAGCCCCAGAAGAGGGGCGCGATCGGGGACTCTTCCTCCCAGAGGACGACCCCCTCGTAGCGTGTGAAGTTCTCGGTCCACAGGAGGACGACGACCGCGATGGCGTCCGCGAAGAGGACGACGCCGAAAAGGATCGATACGTCCACCACGGACGCAGGAACGGGCGCGGGGTATTCCTACGTTTCGCGGTCCGGTACCACCGCCACCTCCAGGGACGCGTCCTCGCCCTTCCCCGTGACGGACTCCCGGGCCTCCCGCGCGAGCACGTCCTCGTCCGCCGGCCACAGAAGCCTGTAGGTCTGCCACTCCAGGTACATGGCGGGGATGACGAACGCGATGGCGGCGACATAGACGAGGGACCCCGCGGGGCGGCCGAACAGGGTCAAGATCGCCGCGAAGATCCCGACGTCGAGGAAGAAGACGATCGTCCAGAACCAGTACGCCGCGAGCCGGAGGCGTATCCACGACCGCCAGTCCAGGTCCGCGTCCATCGAGCGCGTACGCTCCCGCCGCTCGCCCGCCGCGTGCATCCAGCTCGACATGAGGGACCGCTCGTCACGCGGCATGGCCCGGCACCCTCAGATGGCACGCGACAAGATGCCCCGGTGAGACTTCGAGGAGGGGGGGCTCCAGGGGAGAACCGATTTCCACGGTCACTCCCCGGCCGTCGGGGATCCATGTAAGGATCGCCTTGAGGGCGCGTACGCCCTCGGATCGTTCCGTCGAGAGTCTCTCGATCCACGCGTGGAACGGGGGGACGGGGACCTCGGGGCGCGCGTTCACGCGGACGCGCCCGCCATCGATCTCGATCGACGCCACCCCGACCGCCTCCAACGACCCCGCCCCTCGCGCCTCGCCGACGATCTGCCCGAGGGCCTCCGACACCTCCTCCGCGGTGAACCCGCACGTCGCGATCGCGACGGGGCACCGGGTGTGGAACCGGCAGCCCGGCGGCGGGTCGATGGGGCTCGGCACGTCGCCCGTCAGGATGATGCGGTCCCGACGGAGGTCGGGGTCCGGAATCGGAATGACGCTAAGGAGGGCGGCGGTGTACGGGTGGAGGGGCTCCGCAAACAGCCGGTCCTTCGGCGCCGCCTCGACGATCTTCCCCAGGTACATGACCGCGATCCTGTTGGCCATGTGCTTGATCACGCTGAGGTCGTGGGAGATGAACACATACGTGAACCCGAACTGCTGCTGAAGGTCCCGGAGCATGTTCAGGATCTGCGCCTGCACGGAGACGTCGAGGGCGCTCGTGGGCTCGTCGAGCACGATGAACCGTGGGTTCAGGGCGAGCGCGCGCGCGATCCCGATCCGCTGGCGCTGCCCCCCCGAGAACTCGTGCGGGTACCGGTACTGGTGCTCCGGGTTGAGTCCGACCTTCTGCAGGAGCTCGATCACGCGACCGCGGACCTCGGCGTCCCGCATCCGCTCGCTCGTGAGCCGTGTCGCGCCGCCACAGGAGGGACATGCGGGCGGCTCTCCGGGATTCGTTGCCACGGCGCGGGCATCCACGGAGACATGACACGCGTCGCACAGCCACCGCGAGAGGCGATGCACCATGAGCGGCTCCGCGAGGATGTCCTTCACGATGAGCCGCGGGTTCAGAGAGGAAAAGGGATCTTGGAACACGATCTGCATCTCCTTTCGCAGCTGGCGGACGTCCTCCCGTGCTCGGCGCGCGTAGACCATCGGGGGGAAGAGGATGGCCCCGAACCCCGCCGCCAAAACGAGGAGGGCGAACCAGAGGCTCACGAACGCCTCCGCGAACGCCGTTGCGAGGACAACCGCGGAGAGGACGATTCGCGCGAGCGCAGGGAGGCCCGGAACCACGCGGTTCAGCTGAAGGTCGCGCTTCGTCCCTTGGAAGAGGACGCGGCCGGCGGTCGGGGTCGTCAGGAGGAGCATGCACCGACCCACGGTCGTCTTCCCGCAGCCACTCTCCCCCACGATGCCGAGCGTCTCCCCTCGGTAGACGGACAGGTCGACGCCGTCGACGGCCTTCACGGAGTTCACGGTGCGCCGGAGGACGCCGCCCCGGATGGGGAAGTGTTTCTTCAGGCCCTCGACGCGCAGCAACACCTCAGGCAGGCGGCCACCCCCCGTACTGATAGCAAGCGACCTGATGGTCCGGGTGGACTTCGATCATCCGAGGCTTGACCTGGATCTTGAGGGCGAGGCGGACCGCGTCGCCGACCACCACCACGGATTCCACCGCCTGAAGGGTGACGTCGCCTCCGTGATTCGCCACGACTCCGCCGATCCAGGTCGAGACGTCCTCTGCGCGCTCCCGGCACCGCGCGACGAGCACTCGTGGGTCCGTGTCGTCCCACGATTCGATCAAGCCGGCGGGCCCATCCCCCGCGGAGGTTCCCGCCACCACGCGCTGAAGGCGCTCCCGTACCTCGCCGGAGGCCCACCCGCAGTGGGGCAACGCGACGGGGCACCGGGGATGGAACCGGCACCCGGGAGGCGGCCGGATGAGGTTGGGGACCGTCCCAGGAATGATCTGGAGCCGGTCCTTGTCTTGCGTCACGCGGGGAATCGACTCCATCAGGCCACGGGTGTACGGATGGAGGGGCTCCTTGAAGACCGAGCGCGTTGGACCCACTTCCGCCATGACGCCCGCGTACATGACGCCGACCCGGTCGCACGTCTCCGCGACGACGCCCAGGTTGTGCGTGATCAGGAGGATGCTCGAGCCGACGCGGGTCTTGAGGTCCTTCATGAGCTTGAGGACCTGCGCCTGGATCGTCACGTCGACGGCCGTCGTCGGCTCGTCCGCGATGAGGAGCTTGGGACTGCACGAGAGGGCGATCGCAATCATCACGCGCTGCGCCATGCCGCCGCTGAGCTCGAAGGGGTAGGACTTCGCAACCTTTTCAGGGTCGGAGATGCGGACCTCGCGGAGCATCCCCACCGCCCGATCCATCGCGGCCTTGTACATGACGCGCTCATAACGCCGAAGGAACGGGACGCGCGACGCGATCTTCAGGACCATGTCGTTCGGGTTGCGCTTCATCCTACGGTATAGCGCACGGAAAAGGACCTTCGTGACCCTGGACAGGGTGAACGCCCGTGGCGGGCCGAAGAACCGGGAACCGCAGCTCGCGCACGACATGGCTCCGAACACCACCTCCGTCCCGCACTTCCCGCACCTGTACAGGCCCGTCGTCGGGTCTACATCCCCCCGGGCGAAGGGGCGCCCGAGGAGCGGGATCTGCGCCTCGAGTTCTCGAAGGACCTCCTCCGCCAGCGTCTCCTTCTGATGGAGGAGAATGTTCTCCGCGATCTGGTCGCCCGCGACGATCACGGGGTTGAGGGCGCTCATCGGTTCCTGGAAAATCATCGCGACGAGGTTCCCGCGGATCTTTCGCATGTAGTCAGCGGAACGCGTGAGGAGGTCGTGGACGGCCTTGATCTCCTGAAGCCCTTTCACAGCCTCGGCTGCGGGTCCGAGATCGCGCTTGGCGGCGCGGAGGGAGTCCTGCAGGGGGCCCAGCGTTCGCATCTCGAGCCGCGGTCGCTGGGTGGCGAGGATCTCGTCGAGTCGTTTCAGAAGACTGCGCTCTTGGGCGGTGGCGGCGGTCCCTTTCGCCTTGAGCTCCGAGCGAAGGTCGGACAGCGCGGACGCGAGGACCGTCTCGCGTTCCCTCAGGGCGGCCCACCGCGCCGGAGGGATCATAAACAACACCTCGCCCTCCTCGATCTTCCCTGGGGGCGAGGGGACGAGGCGTAGGACGCTGAGCGCGGTCACGCTCTTCCCGCACCCGGTTTCGCCTACGAGACCGAACGTCTCCGCGCGGCGTACTTCGAAGTCGATACCGTCGAGCGCCTGGACGGTCCCCTCGTAGGTATAGAACCTCGTCTTCAGATTGCGAAGCGCGAGCAGCGGCGCTTCGTCCCCGCCTTGCACGGGCTCACCGCCTCATTCGAGGATCGAGGATATCCCGAAGGCCGTCCCCCGCGAGGTTAAACCCGAGGGACGCGAACAGGATCGCGAGCCCCGGGAACGTCGAAAGCCACCAGAGGCCTTGGGCAATGATGTACAGCCGTCCCTCCGAGACCATCGACCCCCACTCGGGGGCGGGGGGCTGGACGCCCAGCCCGAGGAAGCTCAGCGCCGCCGCCACGAGGATGACCGTCCCCATGTCCAGCGTTGCATTCACGAGGACCGGGGCGAAAGAGTTCGGAAGGATGTGGCGGAACACAATCCGACGCGACGGCACGCCGACCGCCCGGGCGGCCTCGATGTACAGGCTCTCGCGGATCGTCAACGTCTGACTGCGGATGAGGCGCGTGTACCCCGGCCACCAAGTGATCACGAGGGCAGTCATGACGTTCAGGAGGCCGGGGCCCAGCGCGGCAGTGAACGCGAGCGCGAGGATGAGGCCGGGGATGGAGAGGAAGATGTCCGTGACCCGCATGATGACCTCGTCGACCCATCCCCCGTAGTAGCCGGAGACGACCCCGAGCACGACACCGATAAGGAGCGCGCTCACCACGACCACGATCGCGATAAGGAGGTCGAGCGGGGCGGCGAGGATGATCCGGCTCAGGTAGTCCCTGCCCAGCTCGTCCGTGCCCAGCAGCACGTAACGCCCCTCGAAGAACAGTCGGACCGCAAAGTAGTCGATCTTCACGGGCCCCTCGGCGAACCCGGGAGCGGTGACATGGACCACATGAACGAGGAGGACGCCTGGGCGGACCCTCGCCGGTGACCACGGAACCGCGGACGTGAACTCGAGGGTTTCTCCCCACACGCTTCCCCCGTAGCTCCCATCCGTCGTCGTCAGAGGGAGAGACCAGGAACGACCGACATCCCAACTGACCGAGACGGCTAGGTAGTTCCCGGGGACGGTCTGTTGCCGGATCTGCACGCCCACGAAACCGATCGTGTCCCGGTACACGTCGTCGAGGCGGAAGTCGGTCGCAACGAACGCCTCCCCGTGGCGGTCGCTCCTCGCGAAGTCCGTCGAAAGACGGGGGGGTTCGGCCTGCCGCGTCCATTCGAACGCGTCGCCGCCAAGCCGCCTCGGATTCGGGGGTCCGATGGGGGCGTCCTCGTCGTCGGTCCAGCCGTACCAGCCGTCATTCCGGAGCGTTTCCACGATCGTTTCGTTGCGCCACACCTGCGTGCGCTCAAACGGGGGCCAGAAGAACTCGCCGCGGTAGAGGACGGCCCCGCCATCTGCCGGGGAGGGAACGACGAGTGCCGGCGCGACGGACGCCAGCGCCGCGATGAGGATGAAGAGGGCGATGACCACGATGCCCCCGAGGGTGAGGGGCGACTTCCGGACTAGGTGGAGCGTGTGCCGCGTTTCGCGCACACGCGGGGCCCGCAGCCGGAGGTACTCACGACGCCAGGTCCGGTCGATCATCCTCAGAAAGCGGTAGCCGTACAGGAGGCCGAGCCCCGCCAGCAGGACGAAGAACGTGGCGACGATGAACGCCTCGATCCGGTCGTCGATGACCTTGATCGTCTTGAACGCCGCCCAAAAGGCGCCCCCGGCGTCGAGCACCAGCTTCCCCGCGATGACGAACAGGGCGCCCCCGACGATTCCGTAGACCGGGGACCTCACGTCGTACCGCCCGGGATCGAGCGCACCGGACGGGATCGGGCGGGGCATCGCCTCACTCCAGGCGAATCCTGGGATCGAGATACGCGTACACGATGTCCACGAAGAGGTTCGCGAACACGTAGATGAGGGCCGTGATGAATGTGAGCGCCATCACGCCGGTGAAGTCGAGGAGGATGAGCATGTTCACGGCCCACTGACCCATCCCCGGGTACGTGAACACGGTCTCAGTGAGGACGGCACCCCCAAGGAGTCCCCCGAAGCTCAGGCCGATGACCGTCGTCGTCGGGATGAGCGCGTTCCGTTTCGCGTGCTTCTTGATCACCACGCGCTCGCTTAGTCCTTTGGCCCGGGCGGCCTTGATGTAGTCCTGCCCGAGCACCTCGAGCATGGACGACCGCATCATGCGCGTGATGAGCGCCATCGTGGTGTACGCGAGGACGAACGCGGGGAGGATGAGGTGGCCGAGGCCGTCCCAGAAAACGTCGAACCTGCCTAGGAGAAGGGAGTCGAGGGTCACGATGCCGGTCTTTCGGTTCTCGCATGCGAAGGGACAACCGAAGTCGTACCAGGATTGGTTCTCCAACGAGAGACGACCGATCGGCGCGAACGCCCCGATCTGCATAATCCCATAGAAGAGGTAGAGAAGGAGAATGCCAAGCCAGAAAACCGGAATGCTGACGCCCGAGAGGGCAATCGCGCGCGTGATGTGATCGGGGAGCCGGTCCTTGCGCGTCGCGCTCAGGATCCCCGCGGGCACGCCCAAAAGGACCGCAAGGGTCATCGCGTATGCGGTCAGCTCGAGGGTGGCGGGGAATCGCAAGGCAAGCTCCTCGGACACGGGCCGGAATCCGTCGGATGGCATGAGGCCGAAGTCGAACTGGGCGAGCCGCGACACGTATCGGAAGTACTGTTCGTGAAAGGGGAGGTTGAAGCCGAGCATCTCGCGGATCCGCTCAAGCTGTTCGCCACTGGCGTGCTGCCCCGCCCATGCATGCACGGGGTCCACGGGGATGACGAACCCAATCGTGAACGTGATGAGGGTGACACCAAAGAAGACGGGGATGAGGAGGAGCAGTCGCCGCACGACGTACGTCAGTAGCTTCAGGGGCCTCGCCTTCCGCGTTGGCACGTCGTCAAGGCCGTGCGGCCCCTATAACGATTATGGAGGAGACTATTGTATTCGCCCGGTCCCGCAGCGGGCTGCCGAGAGCCCGAGAAAAGGGATCGCGGCACGCGTCTGCGTCGGACGCGTGCCGTGTTTGCGGCCTGGGCTCACTTGAAGAGGTAGAGGAAGTCCCGGAGCTCCATTGGGTCGAAGAAGTACCCCTTGACCCAGTCCCGGATCGGGTCCAAGGCCGTCGGCTGATAGTTGAACACCCAAGCCGAGTCCTCAACGATGAGCTGCTGGGCAATCGTGTAGTTCTCCAGACGGGCGCTCCAGACCGAAGTCGCGCGCGCATTGTCGATCGCCGCGTCGACGAGCGGGTTGTTGTAGCATGCGGCGTTCGTGCCCGCGGTGGACACAAGGGGGTTGCCGCCTGCCGGCATCGAGCACGCGCTGCTGTGGAAGAGCGGGTAGAGATAGTCGTCCGGGTCGAGGTAGTCCGGCGCCCATCCGATGAGGAACAGCTCGGAACGCCGGAAGTCCATGTTGTCCAAGTGCTGCGGGAAGGTCACGCCCTGGAGAACCACGTTGATGCCGAGGAGCGCGAGCTGGGCCTGGACCATCGGCGCGATCGCGGATCGCACGGGGTTCCCGGAGTTGTAAGACAGGTTGATTGTGAACCCGCCGGCGTTCCACGGGGGAGCGGCCATGGCGAGTTCCGCCTGGGCGGCCGTGATGTTCGTGCTGTACGTCCAGAACGACCCATCGTACCCGGGCATGCCGTTGGGGATCGGGCTCCGCAGCTGCGTCGCCCACCCGTCGAGGATCTGTTGCTGGACGGTCTGATAGTCGAATGCGAGCGCGACGGCTTTCCGGACGTGGATGTCCTGCATTGGCGACGTGTTCATCGTCCGAGCGGGGTCTCCGGGCCACGAGTTGTCCTGGACCATGCCCATGTACTGGATGACTAGGCTGGGGTTCTCCTCCACGAGGACGCCCGCCCATGTCTTCACGGTGTTGATGTCCGCGGTCGGGATTCCGTCCGCCCAGTCCACGTCGCCGTTCCGCAGCAGGAGCTCTTGCGTCGCGGACTCGGGAACGAGCCTCTGGAGGACCGCAGCGATGCGCGGCTGGACCGTTCCCCAGTAGTTCGCGTTCCTGACGAGCTTCAGTTCCACGCCGGGCGTCCAGTGGTCGAGTATGAACGGGCCCGTTCCCATCATGTTGCGGTTCGCGTAGGCGCTGAGGGTGTCCTGTTGCACGCCGCCGTGCGCGTTCACCCAAGCCCTCGAGACGATCGAGGCGACCTGGTAGTCGAGGGTCTGCAGGACCGCGCCGTAGGGAGCGGCGAGGCGAAGCTCGACGTGAGTCGCATCTGTCGCGACGACGGAGGCGTTGATCGCGTCCCATCGCTCGTCCGTCCCGAGCGTCAGAGGGTCGTCGGAGGCGAAGTCAGTCAGATACTGGTCGATGATCCAGGTCGGGCCGATGTTGATGAGGAGCGCCCGCCGAAGGGAGAACTCGACGTCAGAGGCGCTAAGGGTGCCAAACGCGCTGTCGTGCCACCGCATGCCCCCCCGGATTGTGAAGTTCCACGTGAGCTGGTCGGTCGAAACCGTCCACGATGAAGCCGCCTGCCCGACGAACACGGCGTTGTTGATGACCGGCGCCAGCGGGTTCGTTGCGTCGACCTGGCGCGTTACGAGGCGGTCGTACACGCTCTTAATGATCTCGTTCCCCGCGGTCTCGTAGTCGACTGCCGGGTCAAGATACTGCGGGTCGCCGATCGAAGCGATGACGAGAACGCCCGGGTTCTTGACCAGGGACTGCACCACGGGCGCGACCCGGACCGTGACCCAGTAGGAATCCTGATCGCCGCCGATCACGGTGACCGTGAGCCGGACGGCGAAGTGGCCCTGCGCGGCGTATGTGTGCGTCGTGTCCGACGCGTTCGCCGTCGTCTGCCCGTCGCCCCAGTCCCAAGCATGGGTGTGCGCGAGGGAAGTATCGGCCTCGCAGACGGGCGGGTTGGGCGTGCAGTTGATGAACCCGTGGGACGCGCTGCCGTTTGCAGTCACCGTCGCCGCGGCGAGAGTCGTCACGGTCGGGTTTACAGCGGCGATCGCCCGGGCATCCCCATCCGACGGCGCGAACGCCGCGTCGAGGATCGTCAGCTGCACGAGGCTCCCGTCGTTCGTGTCTGTGCGCCCGAGGGGCGAGGTCACGGTGACGAGCACCAGGAAGATCCCGTCGCCCGCGTACGTGTGCGACGTCGTGTTCCCGGTCGTCACGGCGGTCGAATTGTCGCCGAAGTTCCAGGTGTAGTTCCCGATGGTCCCGGTCGCGGTGGCCCGGAAGGCAATCGCGACGCCTACGGAGCCGATGCTGCCGGTCGTCCCGGAGGTGATGTCGACCCGGGTGAGGTCGGGCGCGATTTCTTGGGCGCCTGGTGGGGCTGGCAAATACACAATGGCAATGGCCGCGATGATCAAGACCAACACGACCACCACCGCCAGAATCTTGCCGATGGGCCTCTTCTTCGGTGCCTCCGACGGCATCGAGGAGGAGTCCTCCGGCATCGACTCCGACACATCAGACGGTTCAGTCATTATTCATCCTCCCTGTGAGTAGGGTTAACCCTCGCGAAGCGGCGTGGTTCATTTATAATTTGTGGTGCACGGTATGGCCGCCTATTCGGCGAGTATACAGGCGAGTTTACAGCTATTCGGCGCAGCTATTCGGCGAGTATACACGCGAAAGTATACACGCGAATATACAGGTTACATACCAGGCTACATACGCGCGGGCGGGCGTTTCTTTGGTGAGGCAAACTGCGGTCGAGTCACGTGAGTTTGTAGCCGATGCGACGTACGAACGCGCGCCGTTGACGCGTCCTGATTCGTCTCAATCCCCCTCGCGCGCTCTCCGTCGATCACGCCGACGATGCCCCGACCGTGCGCGGTGTTCGCGACAAGGATCGCCAGGGGGTTCGCGGTGGCAGCAAAGAGGGTCACGACCTCCGGGACCTCGCGGATCGCCCTCAGCAGGTTGATCGGGTAGGCGTTCCGGACGAAGACAACGAACGTGTGCCCCGCGCCGATTGCAAGCGCGTTCTTGGCGGCGAGCACCTTCAACCCTTCGTCCGTTCCCTCCGCCCGAACGAGGCACGGTCCCGACGCCTCGCAAAACGCGAGCCCGAACAGGATTCCCGGCACGCTGTTCACGAGCGCCTCGTGTAGGTCCTCTGCGGTCTTGATGAAGTGCGTCTGACCGACGATCACGTTCACGTGCTCGGGGTTCTCGACGAAGACCTCCTCGACGTCCATGCGCTCCCCGCCCCTGCATGCCCGCACGACCTAAAGGACTTCTCGAGCCTGGGGGTCTCGAACTCGCGCTGAAGTCCGGACCGCTGGGGAACCGCAAGGGGAAAGATAGTTATAGAGTGCCCCAGATTCCCGCCCGTCGAGGTGTAACGGTCATGGTGGATGAGGAGCAGCAGAAATCGGACGCACCCGAGACCCCGGCGGCCGCGCCCGCCAAGGGCAAAGGCATGTGGATCGGGATCGTGGTGGTCGTGATCGTGATCGTCATCCTTCTCGTAGCCGTCTTTGGAGGACTCTTCGGGTCCCCCCCGGTTCGAAAGTACGCGCTCGACCTCTGGTACAACAACGACGGGCACTATGGGGACACGGAGGACGAACTCGCGACGGTGCTGAAGAACCAGATCGAGGAGTGTGGCAAGATCCAGGTGACCCTGAGGAATGACCCGTGGGCGGTCTACCGCACGAACTGGGCGAACGGGTTGATGGACGTGTTCCTCCTGGGCTGGTACCCGGACTACTTCGACTCCGACGACTACATCTCTCCGTTCCTGTCCACCTCGGGCGCGGCGTCGTTGGGCTCGTTCTACACCAACGCCACGGTGGACGGCTGGATCACGGAGGAGCAGACGACAACGAACCCGTCCATCCGCGATCAGCGCTTCGCGGACATCCAGGGAGCCCTCGCCGATGACGTGCCGTACGTGCCCCTGTTCTCCGGCAATGCCCACGTCGCGTACGTGAACGGCATCACCGATGTAGAGCTCCACCCGGTCTCGTTCAAGTGGTTCATCATGGACAAGCCAGGCTCGACCGAGATCAACGGGTCCACGTCGGACCGAATCATTTCTCTGGACCCCGCTTCCGCCTACGACTATTTCTCGATCGAGGTCATCAACCAGGTGTTCGACACGCTCCTCGTGTACGAACCTGTGAGCGCGACGATCATGCCCGGACTCGCGCGGGAGGTCCCCACGGTGGCGAATGGCTTCGTTTCATCCAACGGGTTGAACTACACCTTCCGGCTCAAGGACAACCTGTTCTTCCACGACGGGTCGGAGTTGAACGCGACCGTGGTCGCGCGGTCCATCGACCGGGCGATCCGGCTGGACATCGGCGGGAGCGCGGCTTTCCTCCTCTACGATGTCGGGGCCTTGGGCCGCGCTGCCGCCAATGGAAACAACACGCAGGTGGGCCGGATGACTGTCGACGCGTCCGACCGCAACATCACCTTCCACCTGCCTCGTGCAGTCTCGTTCTTCAACGACCTGATGGCCTTCTCGGTCTCCGCCCCGGTGCCGTGGACCTACAGCCAGACGGGGGAGCAGCCCTCGACGGTACCCGCCGTAGTGGGCTCCGGGCCCTACCGCCTCACGGCGCACACGGCGAACATCGTTCTCGAGCTGGATCGCTATGCGGGCTATCACTCGCCGACGCTGTATGCGACCATGGGAATTCCGATCATCCCCGTCGAGGACAAGGTCACGATCAACATCCGTTCCACGGCTACGGCCCTGAAGCAGGATATCGAGACCCATGCGTCGAGCGGAATCGACGTCGTCTACCGCACCCTGACGCCCACGGACCTCACGGACCTGTCAACGCGCGCGGCGACTCTCGGGATCACCGTGGACGTGGGGGCGAGCCCGCAAATCCGGTATCTGGTGATCAACGTGAACCGTGTGCCGGAAGAGCAGGTGCGCCAGGCGATCGCCTACAGCGTGGACCGCGCGGAAGTGGATTCCCTCGTGTTCGCGAGCACGGTCGAGCCTCTGTACAGCATGATCCCCTCGAACATGCCGTACACTGACCCCGTCTTCAACACGGTGTACGGGGGGCTCCAGAACTGCACCTCCGCGAACAATCTGCTGACGCAGCTCGGCTTTTCCATCCGGTTGTCGGGCATCTGGATTGCCAGGGATCGCTGATCCCTGGCGCCTTTCCCTTTCGAAGCACCTAAGTCTATTTAGGGTCTCCTCCGCTTCTAGAGGACATGGGCGGCGGACGCTCAATCCTGGCCTATGCGGTCACGCGCATCGCTCTTGCGATCCCGATGCTCCTGATTCTCCTCACCGCGATTTTCGTGATCCTGCGCATCCTTCCCGGGGACCCCGTCCTCGCGCTCTGGGGCGGGAACCAACCCGGTCCCGATGTGATCGCCGATGCGAGGGCCCGGCTCGGCCTCGACAAGCCCATCCACGTCCAGTACTGGGACTACATGACGAGCGTCCTCCGTGGCGACCTCGGCGTCTCGATCGGCTTCCAGTATCGCGGAAGTCCCGTCTGGACGGAGATAGGCGAGAGGCTCCCGGCCACGCTCGAGCTCACGATTGCATCGATGGTCGTGGCGGTCTTCGCGGGCGTCACGCCTGGAGTGATCGCGGGTTCGCGCCGGGACTCGAAACTCGACGTCGCCATCCGCATCTACAGCACCATCATCTACGCAATCCCGATCTTCTGGCTCGGCCTCGTCTTCCAGATCGTGTTCGCCGTGTGGCTGGGCTGGCTCCCCGCGAACGGTCGGTGGACGGGCGGAGACGTCCCCGCCGCCAGGACGGGGATGTTCACCGTCGACGCGCTCCTGGAGGGGAGCTTCGACCACTTCGGAAAGGCCGTCCGGCACCTCGTCCTTCCCGCGCTCACCCTTGGCCTCGTCCTCGGCGGTTTCTTCACCAAGACCGTGCGGGCGAGTATGCTTCAGACCGTCGGGGCCGACTTCAGCGACGCGGCCCGCGCCCGCGGGATTCCGGAATGGAGGGTCGTCTACTATCACGCCTTTCGGAATGCCCTTCCGCCGGTCGTCACCGTCCTTGGACTTCAGTTCGCGATTCTGTTCGCCGGCGCGGTCCTCACGGAGCGCACCTTCTCGATCGACGGAATCGGAAACCTCTTGCTGACCGCGATCACGTCGAAGGACATGACCGTGATCCAGGGCGTCATCGTGGTGTACGCAACGATCATCGTGACGATCAGCCTGGTCATCGACATCGTCGGGGCCATGATCGACCCTAGGGTCCGGTTGTAGCGATGGCCTTGCACCCGTTCCGGAGGATCCTCTCGTACCTGCCACGGCATTCGATTGTCGGTCGCATCGTTCACCCTCTCTTCGAGGAGTGGCGGAGCCTCGCGGGATTCCTCAGCTGGATCGGGATCTTCATTCTCATCCTCTTCTTGTTCATCGCGCTCTTCGCGGGATTCCTCGCACCGTACGATCCCTTGCAGAGCGTGGACGCCCCCAACGTCCCTCCCTGGAGCAACGCATCGGTCTTCCGAAACGAGACGTTCTTTTCCTGGAGTAACGTCTGGCAGAATCCGGCCTTCGCGCAATCCGTGAACGGCACGGGGACCCGATCGGCGGTCATTGGCCAAGTCGAGGAGGTGTGGGACTTTCCCTTCGACCTGAAACGAGATGACGTCCGCGCAGTAGGCTTCGCGGCCTTCCTCATGCCGGCCGGCACGGATGCCGGCCACTACCTGGCGGTGAGCATCTCCCACGATCGCGGCGCATCCTGGAGCGTCGAATTCGAGGTCCGCACGACGGGTTCCTTCGTCCGCGTGGATGTGTCGAACCTCACCGACTGGTCCGCCGAAACGCTGGACCTCGAGACGTTCCGGATGCGTCTTCGCCACGCCTCCGACGGTGGTGGCCCAGGCAACCTCACGGTGGATTACGTGGGCGGGACCGTGGAGTGGGGGAGCCACTGGCATCTCATGGGCACGGACAAACTGGGACGGGACGTGTTCAGCCGGGCGCTCTACGGGGCCCGGACGTCCCTCGCGATCATGGCGATCGGAGTTTCCGTCGCGCTTGTGGTCGGTTTTCCATTGGGCCTGTACTCGGGTTATCGCGGCGGCGCGCTCGACAAGACCTTGGTCCTCGTCATGGACTCGCTGTACTCCTTCCCCGGCCTGCTCTTCGCCGGCCTGATCGCGGTCCTCCTCGGCAAGGGCGTGGTGAACATCGGTCTGGCGGTGACGGTCATCTACATCCCCCTGTACTTCCGCGTCACGCGCACTCAGGTGCTCTCCGCGCGCGAGGAACTGTACGTGGAGGCAGCGCGGGCGGTCGGCGCGCGCCCGACGCGCATCATGTTTCGATACATCGCGAGGAACGTGCTCGTCGCGATTCCCGTGATCTTCACGATTTCCTCTGCGGATGCAATCCTGACGGCCGCGGGGCTGTCCTTTCTCGGCCTGGGGCTCGAAGGGGACATCCCCGACTGGGGCCTCGACCTGTCCAGCGCGGCCGAAGTCATCGACAACGGGTTCTGGTGGGCCTCCTTTTTCCCGGGGTTCGCGATTGTGGTCTTGACCGTGGGCCTCAGCTTTCTCGGGGAGGGTCTGAACGACATCCTCAACCCCGTGCTCAAGAAGGAGAGGACGTGAGCGACGCCCTCCTGGAGGCGCGCGACCTCCGTGTGCACTACCGCACGAAACGCGGAGCAGTCAAGGCCGTCGACGGGGTTTCGTTCGCTCTGTACGAAGGTGAGACGATTGGCGTCGTGGGCGAGACGGGATGCGGGAAGTCGACTCTCGGCAAGGCGGTCTTGGGCTTGCTTCCCCCCCGGACGGACGTCTCCGGCAGCCTGCGCCTCCGCGGCCGCGAGCTTCTCGGGTTGCCTCCTTCGGAATACCGCCGCCTTCGCGGGGAGGAGCTGGCCCTCATCTTCCAGGACCCGATGACGCGCCTCGATCCCCTGATGACGATCCGTGACCATTTCGTGGAAACGATCCGCACCCACGACCGACACACGACGAAAGAGGAAGCGACCGAACGGGCCGCGAACACGCTCCGATCCATGGGAATTCCACCAAGTCGGCTCAACCACTACCCCCACGAGTTCTCCGGAGGGATGCGCCAGCGCATCATGATCGCGATGGCCTTGGTGCTGCGACCGAAACTGCTCATCGCGGACGAGCCGACGACGGCTCTCGATGTGATCGTGGAGGCGCAGATCCTCGAGATCTTGCGGGACCTTCGGCGCGTGGAGGGGATGTCGATCATCCTGATTACCCACAATCTCGGCATCGTGGCGGAGGTGAGCCACCGGGTGGCCGTCATGTACGCCGGACGGATCGTTGAACTGGGGAGCACTGAACAAGTGTTTCTACACCCCATACACCCGTACACCCAGGGACTCCTCGCGAGCACGATCTCTCTGAAGACGGAGGAGCTGAAGTCCATCGACGGCGTCCCGCCGAGCCTTCTCGACCCCCCGCCCGGTTGCCGGTTCCATCCCCGCTGCCCGCACGCCAAGGAGGTGTGTTCTGCGGAGGACCCCGCGATGGAGGAGTTCCGACCCGGTCACTCCGCGGCCTGTCATTTCGGGGGCGATTTCCTGTGAGCGACCCCCTTCTCCAGGTGGAAGGGCTGCACGTCAACTTCCCCGTCAAGATGAACGTCCTCCAAGCCGGTGTCCGATCCGTCCTCCGCTCCGCCAACCGGATCCGCGGGAGGGACGATCCAGCCCTCGCGCGTCCGGTCGTCCATGCGGTGGACGGCGTGTCCTTTTCCTTGGAGAGGGGGGAGGTGTTCGGACTCGTCGGCGAAAGCGGGTGCGGGAAGACGACGACGGGGCGCGCCGTCCTCCGCCTCGTCGAGCCCACGGAGGGCCGCATCGTGTTCGATGGGACGGATCTCACGAAACTCAAGGAGAAGGAACTGCGTCCGCTCAGGCCCCGCATGCAGATCATCTTCCAGGACCCCCATGCCGCGCTGAACCCATCGATGACGATCGGCCAGTCCATCCAGGATCCGTTGATCATCCACAGGGAGGCCTCCGAGCAGGATGCCCGCACGGCCACGCTGGCGGTGATGCGGGAGGTTGGCCTCACCCCCGCGGAGGACCTGTACACGAAGTATCCCCCGGACCTGAGCGGGGGCCAGAAGCAACGCGCGGTCATCGCCCGGGCGATCATCCTGAAACCGTCGCTCATCGTGGCGGACGAGCCCGTCGCCATGCTCGACATGTCGATCCGCGCGCGCATCCTCGAACTGCTGCTCAGCCTGAAGCGGAAGTACGGCCTCACGTACCTCTTCATCACCCACGACCTGGCGACGGCAAAATTCGTCTGCGAGCGGATCGCCATCATGTATCTGGGACGGATCATCGAGATGGGTGCGGCGGAGTTGATCTATCGGGATCCCAAGCATCCGTACACGAAGGCGTTGATTGCCGCAATCCCGGTCCCCGAGCCGGGACGAACGCGAGCGGTCACGCTCCCCCGGGGCGAGATCCCGGATGCGATTTCGCCGCCATTGGGCTGCAGGTTCCATCCCCGGTGCCCGGTCGCCCTGTCTACGTGCGGCTGGGAGGGACGTGATTTCGTGGATCTCCTAGAGCACTTGGAGTCCGGAGCGGCTCGATCGAACCACGCGGTCGCAGTCGGACCGGCCGAGGATTGGGAGGCAGACGCGCTCGTCGCTTCGAGGCGCGTCCGCGAAGGCGAGGGTGCTGCCGTCACGGCCGCAGTGCGCGGTCTCATGCAGCAGGTGGGACCACCGCTTTCGGAGGCCGTCGTGTCCGTCGAGGAGGTCCGCCGCCGGATCCGGGTGACGTTGAGGCCACCCGACGCTCTCGCCGCGAAGGACGTCGAAGGGCGTTCCGTGGAGTGCCTGCTTTATTGAAGGGGCCCCTCCAATGAGACGGCCGCAGTCGCGCAAAGCTTGCCCATCAAGGGAGAAAACGCATTCCTGCCAAAGGGGAAAGGTTATTATAAGCCACCCCGATTTCCGCTGCCAATCGAGGAGTTGCTGGCATGGTGGACGAGGAGGAGCAGAAAGCGGATGCCCCCGGGACCCCGGCGGCCGCGGCCGCCAAGGGCAAGGGCATGTGGATCGGTATCGTGGTCGTCGTCATCGTGATCGTAATCCTGCTCGCAGCCGTGTTCGGCGGGCTCTTCGGAACTCCCGGACCCAATCCGAATCAGGTCCTGAAAATTGGGACCGTCCTCACCCTGACCGGGACGTCCGGCCTCGAGGCATTCGGGCCGAAGAACCAGAGGGGCGCGCTCCTCGCCGTCGAGGAGATCAACGCCGCAGGCGGCGTCCTCGGGAACAACATCGTCGTCGTCAACGAAGACGACCAGGGCGTCGATGCGACCTCGCGTGACCGCGCGCAGAAGCTTGCGACCACCGACCAGGTTGACGCGATTCTCGGTGCCGTCGGCTCCGGCAAGTGCGCTGCGGTCCTGGAGGTCACCAAGGTGGAGCAGATCGTCCAGATTTCGGCGTCGTGCACGTCCCCAATCTTCTCGAACCTGACGTTCTCGGAAGGATGGTTCTTCCGGACGGCCCCCTCCGACGCCCTGCAGGGCGTCGTTGCGGCGAATTACGCGTATACGAACCAGAGTCGGCGATTCATGGGCGTCATCGGCAACGACAATCCGTATGGCCGGGGCCTCGCGAACGTGTTCGCCGCCGAATTCGCATCGTTGGGCGGCACTGCGAACGTCTCGATTTTCGCCGAAGGACGCACCTCGTATTCCTCGGAGCTCGGGACCCTCATCGGCACGCCGCCAGTTGTCGAGGCGATATACATGGCCAACTATCCGACCGACGGACTGCGTGTGATGCAAGGCTGGGCTGCGAACCCTGCGTGGGCGGGAGTCGAGTGGCTGTTCTCCGAGGGCGTGTTGGATCAAGGTGCCTTCATCGATCCACTCTATACGGCGGGCATCAACGCAAGCGCCTTCCAAGGCAGCGCCCCCGGTGCTTACCTGGGGATTGTCGGAACGCTCTTCGACGACTTCGAGACCCGATACAAGGCCCGGTACAGCAACCAAGACCCGGGCCTGTTCACGGCGAACGCCTACGACGCCGTCTACCTGCTCGCTGCGGCCGCCCAGAAGGCGGGGGTCGCGGACGGACCGGAAATCAAGGCCCAGATGCGGGCGGTCGCCACACCCGCTGGAACCGTGTTCAGCGGAGGGCAGTGGGCGCTGATGAGGGCGGCGATCGTGGCCGGGACAGAGATCAACTACGAGGGAGCTTCGGGCGCGTTGGACATCGACACGCTCGGAGATCCCCTGAGCGGATACGGGATCTGGGGCGTCGACCCGGGCAGCCGTCAGATTGAAACCCTGGAGTTCTTCGACGAGGCTACGGTCGTTGCATTGCTCGGCGCACCGCCGCACCCCGCACCGGGAACCCGCTCCGCAGCATCCGTGGAATGGATCGTCCTAGGGAGGCCCGGCTAGGCTAGCCACCCAGGTATAACCGGCCAACGTCGGGGTCGTGCAGGAGGGCCTCTCCGGGGCCCTCATACCTATTTCGGCCTGCCTCCAGGACATACCCTCGGTCCGCCAGGGCGAGCGCCTTTTTCGCGTTCTGTTCCACCAGAATGATGGCAACTCCCCGATCGTTGATCTGCTGAATCTTCTCGAACACGAGGGCGACGAGTTTCGGCGCCAGGCCCGCGGAGGGCTCGTCGATGAGGAGGACTCTCGGGATTAAGACCATGGTCTTTGCGAGGGCGACCATCTGCTGTTCGCCCCCGCTCAGGTTTGAAACCTTCGCGTCGAGTTTCGGTCGCAAATTCGGGAAGATCGCGCAGATGTCCTCAACCCGATCGTTGAACTCCGCGCGCGTCCAAACTTCTCGCTCGCCTTTACGCGCCGCATCGCTTCCCTTGTTGAGTCGCGCGAACAGGGTCGGGAGGAGGAACGGGTTGAGGTTGACCATCCGCCCGGGTCGGCGGATGATGGCCCCCATCTCCAGGTTGTCCCGTACGGTCAGGCTCGGAAACGTGTTGTTCGTCTGGGGGATGTACGCAAGTCCGTCGAGGACGAGGGCCTCCGGGTTCCTTCCGGTGATGTCCCGACCCTCGAAGACAATGCGGCCCTTCGTCGGCTTCAGCAGGCCGATAATCGTCTTTACAAGCGTCGACTTGCCTGCCCCGTTGGGTCCGATGATTGCAACGATCTCGCCCGATTCGAGGCGGACGGATACCCCGTGGAGAATCTCCGTCTCACCGTACCCGGAGTAGAGGTCCAGACCTTCGAGGAGTCCCATCTATCCCCCGAGGTAGGCGTCCACAACGCGCTCGTGCTTGCGAATATCTGCGGCGGCGCCCTCTGCGAGCTTGCGGCCTTGGTGCAGGACGATGATCCAGTCGCACCTCCGCATGACGACTTCCATATCGTGCTCGATGAGAAAGATCGTCTTTCCTTCGTTCCGGAGCCGCTCGATGAGGTCCAAGATCTTCGTCGCGAGCGTCGGGTTCACACCCGCGACTGGTTCGTCCAGCAGGATCATGCTCGGGTCGCTCATCAGGGCGCGCGTTAGCTCCAGAAGTTTCTTCTGGCCTCCGGAGAGGTTCTTGGCATATTCGTCGCGCAACTGACTCAAGCCGACGAAGTCCAGGAGCCTCTCGGCCCTTTCCTGAACCTCGCGATCGCGGGCGCGGCCCTTCCAAGGTACAAAAACCACTCTGAGGAGGCTCTCCCCAGGGACTCGTTTCGCAGAGATGAGGAGGTTCTCCATCACGGTCAGATTGCGAAGCTCGCGGGGAATCTGGAACGTCTTCACGATCCCACGCTCGACGAGCTGATAGGTCGGAACTCCCTCGATGGGGTCGCCGTGGAAGAGAATCTGCCCTTCGTCCGGTCCGTAGAGCCCGATGATGACGTTGAACAGCGTGGACTTGCCAGCCCCGTTCGGCCCGATGAGGCCCGTGATCGACTGCGCGCGCACCTCGACGCTGCATCGGTCTAGAGCGCGCACGCCACCGAACTCCTTGACGACGTCTCGTGTGCGCAGAATGGGCTCTCCGTCGAGCTTCATCGCGATCCCACCGGGGGAAAAACGCGCTTTTTCTCCTTGAAGATTCCTTCAGGGCGAAAGATGATGAACGCGACGAGGATCACCCCGATGATCATGAGGCGAATGTTGGGAAACCGCAGGGCCCAGTCAGCGGGAAGTCCGTCATCGAGACGGACGGAGACCCAGTCGAAGGCATAGAAGAGGAAGGCGCCGACGACGACACCCTTGTTGTTCCCGCTCCCACCGAGGATGACCATCACGTAGATGGTAAACGTCGCGAGCGGATCGAACTGGCTGGGAGCCACGAACCGTAACAGAGATGCATAGATCGCGCCCGCGAGCCCCATGATCATGCAGCCGATTACGAACGCTTGGAGGCGAAAGCGGTTTACGTTCTTCCCGAGGGCGAGCGTGGCCTCCTCGTCCTCCCGAATTCCGCGAAGCACCCGGCCCCAAGGCGTGCGGGTGATGTAGTCGACGGCGAGGATGAGAAGGAGCAGGATCGACACGCAAAGGATGGCCATGTACACGAGAGACAGGCCCGGCTCGCCCCGTGTGAATGCGTCGAAAGGTCTAGGGACGCCGTATATCCCCGTGGATCCGCCCGTCCAACGCTCCGCATTGTTGATCACGAGCCGCACGGTTTCCGCGAGGGCAAGGGTCGCGATTGCGAAGTAGTCAGCTCGCAATCGCAGGAGGGGGAGGGCGATGAGAAAGCCAGCCAGACCGGAGACGGCCGCGGCCGCGACGGCCGCCCCCACAAAGGGCCAGGAGTAGCCTAAGTGACCCGCGTAAAAGATCTGCGGCGGGACTGGGGCCGTCATAAGGATGGCGGCCGTGTAGGCGCCAAGCGCGAAGAACGCAGCCACGCCAGCGTTGAAGAGGCCAGTATGCCCCCATTGGATGTTCAATCCGAGTGCCATGATGGCGAAGACACCCGCGGGGACGAGGAAGTTGGCTAGTTCAATCACGAGGCTCGGTAGCTCACTCATTCGGCTTTCGCCCCCTTAGGCCACCGCAGTCGGAACAGCTTGGCTCGCGCGCGGATGACATGGGTTTTCCCTGCCGCCAACCCCTCCGGCCTGAGTAGGAGAACAAGAATCATGATGAGAAACGCCGCGACCGGCTTGTACGCCGTTGCGTAGGTGAGCCCGATCACGCTTGGGCGCCCGAGCCATGCAAGGAGCGCGACGGAAAGCTCCTCGCCAATGCCTACGACGAGCCCGCCTAACATCGCGCCATACGGAGAGCCGAGCCCGCCGACGATGACGGCCGCGAAGACAAACAGGAGAACGCTAAACCCAAGCGTGGTCCGGACGTCGAGCACGACGCCAAGCAGCACCCCAGCGACAGCCGCAAGGGCTCCGCCGATCGCCCACGTCCAGAGGATCACGTTCCGGACGTTGATCCCCGAGGCTCGCGCAAGGTCCGCGTTGTCGGCGGTTGCGCGCATCGCCTTGCCCAACGTCGTCGCGCTCAGGAGGAGATGTAGGCCCAGGGTCAATAGCGAGCTGACGATGAGGACGGCAATTCCCTTAATCGGCGGAATTGTCAGCACGGGCTGACCGTCGATGGTCACCACAACGATGTTCACGCTCACTTGCAGATTGTACGTCGTAATCGTCGTGCCGAAGATCGCTGCGACGAGATTCTGCAGGAAGATCGCAACCCCAATGGAAGCGACGAGCGCGGGTACCGGACCCCTCCCCGCTAGCTTTCGAAAAACGACGAGTTCGAGGATCATGGCCACAATTGCCGTCGTGACAATCGCAAAGATGAAACCCCAGAGGATGTCGAGCGCCATGTATCGGGTGGCGTTGATGAACAATGCCATGTAGGCGCCAAACGTCATCAGCTCGCCGTGGGCAAAGTTCGCAAACTTACGGATCCCGAAGATGAGGGAGAGACCCGTCGCACCGAGAACGTAGATGCTTCCGACGACGATTCCGTTGATGAGGAATTGGAAGATTCCAAAACCGTAGATGGTCCCGAGCCACGCCGTCACGCCCCCAATAACGAAGACGACGACCGCGAGGTCGCGGTTCACCCTCGGCAGTCGGAGCGGTCCGTCCTTTTCGGTCGCCATCCAGATGAGGAGACCGTCGAGAAAGGCCCGCGCGAACATGAACGAACGGAAGGCGTCCACGACGGGAAGGAGCGCAAGGAATAGGGATACAAAGAAATCCACAAGGGCCAGCACTGCTCCGATACGCTTTGTCCATGGTCGTCCCAGGACGAACGCGAGGGCCACGAGACCAGAGACGCCCGCGAAGGCAAGCGCGGCCACGGCCGCCTGGAAACCGATCCCACGGCCCAGGACGAGGGAGTTCGAAAACACGAGGGCGTGAAGCTGGACCAGGGAGAGGATCAGCGTGGTGCACGATACAACGAACCACGCGAGTCCAAGGGCCTCGGGCACTCGAGGGCGCACGCGCTTCCGGAGCACCACAAGAGCGTTTGCGAGAATTCGCAGGCGCCCGGCTGCCGCCGCACTCAGGGCTGTACCTCCGGAATCATACAACGAACGTACGATGTCGTATGTACTTAGCGGTGCCCCCCCAACGGGTGTGCTACACAGAGAGACTGTGCTACCCAAGGGGGCCGACCGACAGCGGAATATCCTCCCCCGTCCTCCGGCAGGCGTGCTCGCGCGCCTTCGTACCCCACGCTGGCGGCGCATCGGCCTTGGGTCTTGCGGGCTCGGGATCGCCCTCCTCGGTATTGCTGCCTTCGCCCCACTCCCCGCGTTCGCGGTGGTGGCCTTGGGAATCCCGGGGCTCGCCCTCCTTACAGTCGGGGCCTTCGCCTGGCTAGCTCGTGACCCGGAATCGTGGCGGCGATGAGTTCGCTCGAGACGCAGAGAGACCTCCTCCTACCGCCTCGCCACCGGCCCCCCTTCACCTCTGGAAAGTCAACGGGCACGACGAGTTCATGGCCCGCAACCCGATCCCACGAACGTGACGACGGTCCCCATGAGGTGCGGCGTGTGCGCGGCGGAACTCCTATCAATCTTCGACCCCCTGATCCCTGCCGTCCTGCTGGGGCGCATCCGCATCTGCGCCCAATGTGGGCGCGCGGTCTGCCGCCACCACAGCACGCGGTTCAGCAGGGACCGGTTTGTCTGCACGGAGTGCGCCCCGCGGACGCCTGCCCCACCCTGATCACAGCGCTGGGCCTGCACCCGGGCCGAGCAGATGCTCCCGCGCGAGGCCGAGGGGCGGCGCGCCGAGCCCGAGGAGATGGTCGTGGAACTCCCTCAGCGTCGCTCCCTTGTTCCGGGCCAGGAAGTCCGTGCGCAGCTTCTTGATCATGAGCTTCCCGAGCGTGTAGTTCAGGTACCCCGGGTCCCACGTCCCCCGCTTCGCCTCCCGCTCCGCAGGCAGGCGGTCGAGGAACGCGTTCTCCATGAAGAAGCGCGTCGCGTCCTCCCATGACCACCCGGCCGTGTGCATCCGGATCGACGACAGGTAGCGACAGTTCCGCAGGAGGGCGTCCTGGAGGACCGCAAGCCGCAGCCGGGGGTCGCCGTCGCCCAGGCCCTGGTCGACCATCATCTCCTCGCAATAATGGGCCCAGCCCTCCGTGAACGCGTACGAGAAGTAGGACCGGAGGACCGCGGACTTCACGCGCTTCCGGTGGAGGAAGTGGACGTAATGGCCCGGGTAGCACTCGTGGACGCTGATGTTCCGGAGGCTCGTGTAGTTCAGGTGACGAAGCCACTCCTCCCGCTTCTCCGACGTCCAAGACTCCTCGACCGGCGTGACGTAGTAGTACGCCTCCTTCGCGACCTTCTCGAACGCGCCCGGGGAGTTCATCGCCGCCGTCGCGAAGCGGTAGAATCGCGGGGTCTCGACGACCTGCGCGCGCTCCTCGGACGGGACGCTCACGACATCGTGGTCGATGACGAACGTGCGGATGTCCTCGAGCATCGCGCGCGTGTCCTCGATCAAGGAGTCCGCGCTCGGATGGTCCTTCTCGAGGTCTTCCACGACCTCCCGAGGCTTCCTGGTCGCATCGATCTTTCGCGCGGTGTCGAGGAACGCCTGCCGGTTCTGCTTCAGGTCGGCCGTGCCGACGCCGAGCAGCCGGTCCAACGGGATGTCCGCGAGGTGCTCCGCGTGGATCATGCGCTCGTACTTCCGCGCCCCGAGCGCGAACGCGGTCTTCACGCGAGGCTTGTACCGCGTCTCGAGCTCGCTCACGAGGAGGTTCATCTCGTTCACGGCCGCGTCGTTCGTCCGCTGCACGAGCTTCTGCACGGCCGCCGAAGCCTTCGCGAGGTGCTGCGTCACCTCCCGGTCGTACTGGTCCGCGATCCCGCGCGCCGCCATCTCCGCCATCTCGTACTTCGTTTCCGCGAGGCGACGGTCCATGCTCGTGCGGAGCCGACGCAGGTACTGCGGCACCTGGGATTGCAGCTTTGCGACCGCGCGCAGGCGGCGGTTGAGGGGCGCGTAGTTCCGCATGAGGTAGTTCAAGACGGACAGGCGGAAGAGGAGGGAGGACGGAAGCTCCTTCGCATCCCTCGAATCGACGAGACCCCAGCGCTCGGAGAGGAGCATGCCCCTGAGGACCCCGAGCTCGAGCCTCTGCGCGGGCGACAGCCTTGCGGCCTTGTCGAAGGAATCCAGCGCGCTCAGCTGCTTCTCGACGCGCGCGACGCGGCCGCCGACGCTCGCGTTCGAGTAGTCCGGCAGGCGTCCGTCGTACGCATGGAGTCCGGAGCCCGCGGCCCCCGTCGGATGGAACGCCCTCCGGTCCCCGATGATCCGCTTCGCCATCGCGCCGAACGCCGCGCCCGCCGAGCCCCTCGCCATCCTCGACCCCGCGGGGAATCGGCGGCGGACGGTTAAGGCTGCGCCCCGACGCCTCGGGCGGAGCGTAACTAGATATCCCTGCGGGCGCTGCGCGGAAGAGGCATTCCGTTTTCCGGGGGAAGGAGCTTGGCGAATCCGAAGAGCCACCGGCTGCCGACGACGGTCCGACCGCAGAAGTACGCGCTGACGCTGCGCCCCGACCTCGCTGCGTTCACGTTCGAGGGCGAGGAGGACGTCGTCCTCCGCGTCTCCCGCCCAGAGAAGACGATCGTGCTCCACGCGAACGAGCTGAAGGTCAAGGAGGCGGGCGTGACGCTCGCGAACGGCTCCCTTGTACCCGCCGCCAACATCGAGCACGACGAGGCCTCGCAACAGCTCCGTCTTACGTTCCCCCGCGCGATCCCCGCCGGCACCGCCACGCTGTCCCTGAAGTTCACGGGGATCCTCAACGACCGACTCCGCGGATTCTACCGCAGCAAGTACACGACCGCGGACGGCAAGGAGGGGTGGATGGCCACGACGCAGTTCGAGGCGACGGACGCGCGGTGCGCCCTCCCGTGCTGGGACGAGCCCGATGCGAAGGCATCGTTCGAGGTCTCCCTCGTCGTCCCGCACGGAATGGCGGCGGTGTCGAACACGCCGATCGTCGCGGAGAAGGACCTGGGCGATGGCACGAGGCTCGTGCGGTTCGCGGAGACGCCGCGGATGTCCACGTACCTCCTCTCGTTCATCGTCGGTCCGCTCGAGGCGCTCACCGGCCAGGCCAAGCGAGGCACGAGGGTCGGCGTCTGGGCAACGCCGGACAAGGTCCGGTACGGGGAGTGGGCGCTCGAGAACGCGACGCGCATCCTCGACTACCTCAACGCCTACTACGGCGTCCCCTACCCGCTCCCGAAGCTCGACCACATCGCACTCTCGGACTTCGCCGCGGGTGCGATGGAGAACTGGGGGGCGATCACGTACCGCGAGCGTATCCTCCTGCTGGACCCCGCGTCGTCCGACGCGCAGACGCGACAGAACATCGTCGACGTGATCGCGCACGAGACCGCGCACATGTGGTTCGGGGACCTCGTCACGATGGCGTGGTGGGACGACCTCTGGCTGAACGAGAGCTTCGCGTCCTGGATGGGCACGAAGGCGGTCGACGCCCTGCACCCGGACTGGCAGATGTGGACGCAGTTCCTATACCTCGACACGGTCCGCGGGCTCGCCCTCGACGGCCTCCGGAACTCGCACCCGATCGAGGTCGAGGTCAAGGACCCCGCGGAGGTCCGCGAGATCTTCGACGAGATCAGCTACAGCAAGGGCGCCTCGATCCTCCGGATGCTCGAGCAGTTCCTCGGCGAGGGCAAGTTCCGGAAGGGACTGCGGGCGTACCTGAAGGAGCACAGCTACGGGAACGCGCGGACCGCGGATCTGTGGAAGGCGCTCGAGGCCGCCTCCGGCAGGCCCGTGCGGGCCCTGATGAACACGTGGGTTCGGCAGACGGGATTCCCCCTCCTCGATGTTCGGATCGAGCGGAGTGGCGGCGCGGCCACCGCCACGATCGCGCAGTCGCGCTTCCTCTTCGACAACATCGTCGGCGTCGCGGATCGGAAGACGCGCTGGCGTGTCCCCGTCAGCATCGCGCGGGCCGGGAGCCCGAAGCCCACGAAGTTCCTCATGGAGCGCAAGAAGGAAAAGCATTCGCTCGGCCGTGCACGCCGCCTCGAGGACCGCGACTGGATCAAGGTGAACGCAGGGCAGTCCGGCTTCTGCCGCGTGAACTACGCTCCGGAGGAGTGGGACCGGCTGCGAAGCGCGGTGGAGGCGGGAGAGCTTGAGCCGCGCGACCGCCTGGGGCTGCAGAACGATGCTTATGCGCTCACGCGCGGGGGCTACCTGCCGGCGACGTCGTTTCTCGAGCTGACGGCCGCATACGCAGGGGAGGACGACGCGACGGTCTGGCGGACGATCGCGGAGTCCCTCATGGGGTTCGAGGCGCTCATCGCGGACGAGCCGTACCTCAAACGGTTCGACGAATATGTGCGGACGCTCTTCCGACCCATCGCCGCCAAGGGTGGATGGGAGCCGAGGCCGGGCGAGGGACACCTGGACGCGATCCGCCGGTCGACGGTCCTTTCGCGGTTGGGCCATCACGGGGATCCCAAGGTGCTCCTGGAGGCGCAGATACGCTTCCGTCGCTATCAGAAGGACCCGGCGTCCTTGCACCCGAACCTACGGGGAGTCGTCTACGGACTCGTCGCGCAGGAGGCGGACCGCTCCACGTACGAGACGCTGTGGGAGCTCCAGAGGAAGGCGGTCCTCAACGAGGAGAAGGTACGGCTCCTCGTCGCCCTGACGAAGACGAAGCGCAAGGAACTCCTCCAAGAGACGCTGGACCGATCTTTGACGGACGAGGTCCGCTCGCAGGACGCCGTGCCCGTGATCACGGGCGTGGCGATCGCCTGGCCGGGCGTCGGGAGGGACCTCGCGTGGTCGTTCGTCCAGAAGAATTGGGACGAGCTGTACCGGCGGTACTCGCCTTCGGGCTTCCTGATCCGCCGCCTCGTCCAGGTCCACGAGGCCTTCACCGACCTCGGCCGCGCTCGCGAGATCGAGAGGTTCTTCAGGGCCCACCCCGCCCGCGAGGTCCAGAGGACCGTGAAGCAGGTGAGCGAGAAGATCCGCGTCAACGCGAAGTGGCTTGCGCGCAATGGAAGAGACTTGGCGCGTCGGTTTCGGGCCTGATTCACGAGGCATGGGACGCGCACGAGCGCGTCCACGTCCGGCGGACCCACATTAGGAACGGGTCGGAGCGAGATTCCGACCAGGCGAAGAGGTCCGAAACTTGTTCACGGGCAGGAGCAGAGATTGCCTCGACGAACGAACGATACATGCGGAACGGCCATATCCCCCCGACCCGTCCCACAACGTATGTCCGAGCCCGCACTCATCCAGCTCACGGAAAGAGCCGCCGACCACGTCAAGTCCGTCCTCGCGGATCGGCCGGAAATGCCAGCCCTACGCCTGCGAGTCGTACAGACCCACTGCATGGGGGGGCGGGGTCACGCGTACGACCTTCGGGTCGCGGAAGACCGGACGGACGCGGATGTCCTGGCCGAATCCCGCGGCGTGACGTTCTTCGTCGATCCAGAAAGCGCGCGACTCGTCCCGGGCATCATGCTCGACTTCGTCGAAGCCCCGTTCTCCTCCGGCTTCGCGCTCAACAACCCGAACGCAATCGGGAAGTGTCCTTGCGGTCATCACGACCTGTTCGCGTAGTCGCGCCCGTGCCACACGTCGCCTTGACGCGATCGACCCCTGGTTGGCAGGCGCGTAAGGACGGCATGGCGCCAATCGGGGCAGCCTGCGTGCTGCTGGCTCGGGTCGGTGAGGTTTCCGGACGGGGCCCCACGCCCTAACGGTGGCGGGCTCCTCAAATATCGCTGTCGCGATGTCGGGAGGACGTACGCCGTAGTCGAGTGGGCACGCCTCCTCGGCCGCAGGGGATCGCAGCCAATCCGACGGACGGGGCCCGAATGGCGCTGACGTGGGACGAGTTCCGGAAGGTCGACCTCCGCGTCGGCCGCATCCTTGCCGTCGAGGACTTCCCCGAGGCGAGGAATCCCTCCTACAAGCTCACGATCGACTTCGGCCCGCTCGGCGTCAAGCGTTCGTCCGCCGCCATTCGTCCCTGGTACGCGAAGGAGGACCTCGTCGGACGTGCGGTCGTGGCGGTGGTGAACTTCCCGCCCAAACAGATCGCGAACTTCCGGTCCGAGGTCTTGGTGCTCGGTGCGGTCCAACGGGACGGTCGCGTCGTCCTCTTGAAACCGGACGAGGTGGGAGAGCTTGGCTCGCACGTCGCGTAACATCCGTATACGACCCTTGCGTCTCCGGGACCACGAGGCGGTCGTCGGCCTTCTCGCGGTATGCGAGATGAATCCGCACACGCGAGGTCGCGACAGTCTGGCCGCATACCGCCGCCAACTGGCAGCGCACCCGACGACGTACCTCGGCGCGTTCCACGGCGATCGCCTCGTGGGCTGCGTGTTCGGGACGCACGACGCGCGGAAGGCATGGATCAATCGGTTGGCGGTGGACCCCGAGTACCGCCGCCAGGGGGTCGCCTCGAGGCTCGTGACGGAGTGTGAGCGGCGGCTCCGCCGCCAAGGGATGGAAATGTTTGCCGCTCTCATCGACGAAGGCAATCGACCGTCCGTCGCGCTCTTCCGCAGCCTCGGATACGATGTCGCGAAGCTCCACTACGCCCGCAAGAAGCGGCACCCCGAGGTTTGAGTCTTACCCGCGAACATCAATCGGAAGTCACCTCCGCGGCCAACCCACCACGACAACTGGGCCCCATAAGTTTATGTATTTTTACGTATGTCGCGATCCGTGGCGTCCGCGAAGGTTACGTTCGAAGTGCCAGGCGAACTGCGCGAGCTGATGGCAAAGCATCCAGAGGTGAACTGGAGCGCCGTCTTCCGTGAGGCGCTGATCCGGCACGCCCGCACGCTTGACATCGCCAAACAAATACTGGAAGAAGAGGAAGACCTGAGAATCGCGAAGATGACGGATCGTCTAAAGCGGGGGGCGGGCGCCCGATATCGAAAGGCAGTCGATGCGCGTCGTGCTTGACGCGAGCGTCGCGGTTGCCGCTCTGATCCGTCCTCGGGGTTGGACGGCCGCGCAGCTGGCCCGAAGCGACGTGGAGTGGTACATCCCTACCTTTCTGCTCGACGAGCTCGAGGACCATCTCCGCGAATTCGCGGGAATGGCAGACGTCAGCCCCTCCACCCTCCGTCTTAGAATTGAAAGTCTCCGATCAAAGCGTATGGTGACGGACGAACGGATGAAACCGCATCATGACGATCCCATCGTGCGGCAGGCGGCAACCATCGATCCGGACGATGCCCCGTACTTGGCGGCGGTCCTAGCGGTGCGCGCCGACTATCTCTGGACGCGGGACAAAGAACTCCTTGCGGCCTTCCCGACCTTGGCGGTCCGGGTCGTGCCTCTTTCCGCGCCCTAAGATGCCCATCACGTTAGGAGACCGACTGCTGTGCCGGCTTTCTCGAACGCCGCCAACGCCTCGTCAAGGTCCTGCCGGGTGAGGCCCGCGTTCATGATCGTCCGGATGCGCGCCTTGTCCTTCGCGACCATCGGGAACACGATCGGGAGCGCGAACACCCCGAGCTCGAACAGCCGCTGGCTCAGCTTCCTGGCGATCGCCGGGTCGCCGCACATCACCGGCGTGATCGGCGTCTCGCTCCTCCCGATGTCGAAGCCCAAGGACACGAGTTCCTTCTTGAAATATCGCGTGTTCTCCCACAGCCGCTCCACGTGCTGCGGCTCCGTCTCGAGGACGTCGATGGCGGCGATGCACGATGCGGTCGTCGAGGGCGTCGGCGTCCCGCTCAGGAGCCACGTCCGCGACTTGTTCAGCGCGTAGTTCCGGAGATCGTTCGACCCCGCGACGTAGCCGCCGACGACGCCGAGCGCCTTCGAGAACGTCCCGAGCTCGACGTGGATCTTGTCCTCGACATGGAAGTGTGAGGCCACGCCGCGTCCGCCGTCGCCGAGGACGCCCTCCCCGTGCGCGTCGTCGATGTACACCATCGCCCCGTACTCCTCGGCGAGGTGCGCGATGTCGCCCACGGGCGCGATGTCCCCGTCCATCGAGAAGACGCCGTCGCTGATGATGAGGAGCTTCCGGAACTTCGGGTCCGCCTCCTTGAGCGTTCGCTCGAGGTCCGCGACGTCGTTGTGCTTGTAGATGAACCGCTGTGCCTTCGTGAGGCGCACGCCGTCGATGATCGACCCGTGGTTCAACTCGTCCGTGAGCAGGGCGTCGCCATCGCCCGCGAGCTGCGGGATGAGACCAGCGTTCCCCGCGAAGCCGGACATGTAGTACAGCGCCGCCTGGCGGTGCTTGAACCTGGCGATGCGACGCTCGAGCTCCTCGTGGAGGTCCATGTTGCCCGCGATCGGCCGGACGGAGCCGCTGCCGGCCCCGTGCGTGTCCATCGCCCGCTTCCCTGCCTCCTTCACCTTCGGGTGGTTCGAGAGGTTGAGATAGTTGTTCGAGCACAGGACGATCGACGTTTTCCCGTCGACGACCGCCCGCGGCCCCGTCGGCCCCTGCAACGTGCGGAGCTTCCAGTCCAGGTCCGCCGCCACGAGCTTCTCGTACTCCTCCCGCATCCACGATTCCGCGTCGCGTTTCTGCATCGATCCTCACCCTGGCAGCACGATGACCTTCCCGCAATCGCCCGAGCGCATGAGCTCCATCGCGCCCGCGATGTCGGCGAGGGGGAACTTGTGCGTCACGACGGGCATCAGGTTGATTCCCGAACGGAACAGACCCTGCATCCGGTACCAGTCCTCGAACATCCGCCGTCCGTGGATGCCGTGCATCGACGCACCCTTCGTGATGAGCTCGTTGAGGTCGACGTGGAGCGGCTGGGGGAAAATCCCGAGGAGCTGGATGTGGCCCGCGGGCTTCAGAACTTCGATGGCCTGCGTGAGGGCGTCCTCGCTCCCGGACATCTCGAGCACGGCATCGACGCCCTGCCCTTCCGTGGCGTCGCGGATCGCCTCGACGGGGTCGTCCTCGGACGATTTGATGACCTGGTCCGCGCCGAGCTTCTTCGCGAGCCGGATCCGGTACTCGTTCTTGTGGCCGACCGCGAAGATGCGCTTCGCGCCGATGTGGCGGCAGAGCGCGACGGCCATGAGGCCGATGGGGCCGAGGCCGAAGACCGCGACGTCCTTCGCGACGACATCGCCGTTGAACACCGTGTAGACCGCGTTCCCGAACGGATCTTGGATCGACGCGTACTCGAGAGGCAAGTCCGCGTCGTTCTTGATGAGGTTCTTCTCGGGGACCGCCATGTACTCCGCGAATGCGCCCGGCCGGTCGATGCCCAGGATCGTGACGTTCTGGCACACGTGCGCGTTCCCCGTCCGACACTGGTAGCACGAGCCGCACGCGATGTGGCCCTCGCCGCTTACGTCGTCGCCCTTCTTCGCCCACGTGCACGCGGGGCCGACCTCCGCGACCTCCCCCGCCCACTCGTGCCCCTGGATGAGGGGCGTCTTGATCCGCTTCTGGGACCACGCGTCCCACTCGTAGATGTGCATGTCCGTCCCGCAGATCGACGAAATCTTGAGCTTGACGAGCACCTCGTCGGGTGCCAGCTGAGGAATGTCGACCTTCCGGATCTCGATGGAACCAAACGCGGGTTTCGTCTTCACGGCCGCGCGCATCTTCCCTTCCATGAGGAAACCACCAGCCGACGGCGCGTATCGGGGCACCGTATTTAGGCTTGCGCTCAGATACGCGGGTCGGTCCACCGTCCCGGTCCCCGGGCTGCGCGGGTGTCGTTCCCGAACGTTCACAGTCGAGAGAATCAGCGCCGATAACCCACATGGAAGGCTTATCCCAAGCCTGGAACGTCATCAAGGGAATGCGGGCGCGCCAATTGCGCCGTGACTCTCACGGCGTGGCCTCCACCGTGGCTACGGTCTTCTCCGTCCTCGTCTTTCTGATCTTCCTCCAGATCGTCGCCTTCGCCCCGATCCCGAGCCAACGATACGACGCGGAGTGGTCGACCTCCCGGGAGGCGCTCGCCGCGTTCGAGCTCACCCGCTCCGTTCTTTCGGGCCCCGCGGAGGTCGGGACCTCCTTCTCCGTCCCCATCCCCATCGGCACGAGCGCCGTCTCCCCGTTTGTCGCGGGGAGCCCGGGGCTCCTGACCTTCAGGGGCTCCCTGCCGGGACCGCAGATCTCGTTCCGCTACGTGCCCGACTTCCTCCGCTCCGAGGTCACCCGGATCGACCAGGACGTCATCCTCGCGATCGACAGCTCCGGTTCGATGGTTTGGAACGACCCCAACGACCTGCGCGTCGAAGCGGCAAAGGAGTACGTCGACAAGCTCCGGTGCCCCGACCGGATCGCGATCGTGGACTTCGATGGCGACGCCTGGCTGACGAAGCGTCAGAAGGGCCCGACGTATCGGGAGCACCACCTCAGCGAGCCTGGCCACGAATGCACCCCGACGTTCGACGAGGTCAAGACCGACCTCGACACGATCGACTCCAGCGGCAGCACGAACTTCGGAGAAGCCCTCCGGGTCGCGAACACGGAGTTCGAGCGGTTCGGGGACCACCGGCACACGTGGATCACGATCCTGCTCACGGACGGGGAGAACAACTTCGCATGGCAGGATACCCTGGCCCTCACGGAGTCGTTGCGCGCGGCGGGCCTCGGCGTCACGATCTACACGATCGGGCTGTACGCGGGGGGGGCCCCGACCAACCTCGACGAGCAGCTCCTCATCGACATCGCAGAGAACACCGGGGGTTCGTACTATGCGGCCCCCACTCCGGAGGACATCCGTTGGATCTACCTGGAGATCGCGAACCGATACCTAAGCAGCTTCATCTGCAGCGAGTACTCGACGGTGGATGGCACGTCCGGCTCGCTGGAGCTGACCCTCGCGGCGCGGGAGTACCCCACCCAGACACTCCGGCTCGAGGGCGGCGGGCTGTCCCTGATCCAGTTCGACGGCACGGAGCTACGGGAGGGGCTGCCCTTCGAGTACCTCCCCGACGACCCCTCCTCGGGCTCGATCGGCCTCACGCTGATGAGTTTCCTCGGCGAGGACATCGAGACCGTCGGGACGGGGACGGAAATCCTCACTGCCACGGTCATCGGCCGGGATCGCGTGGCGCAGGTCGTGGCCAAAATCAACCTCACCGAGGAGTCGGGTTCCGTGCAAGGGGTCGAGAACGACCTGGAGGACTGGCGGCAACAGGGCGCCGCAACGGGCATCGGCGTCGTGGCGGTCGCCAACCACACGGACCTCGCGCAGATCGCGATCCTCAACGCCGAGGCGAACTACACCGTCGGCACGATCTCCGTCGCGAAGCTGGAAGTCGAGCGCGCCCAGATCTACCTGGCCGACGCGATGGCCGAGGTCGACGTGCAGGTGGCCGACCTTCAGATCCAGAACTGGCTGGGCGAGTCCACGAAGGACGACATCCGCGTGATCGCGTGCCGCCTCGACCAGTGGTTGAACTGGTACGACGGCCTCACGTTCACGATCAACTCCCCCGCCGCGGCCGGCTGGGCCCGCTGGTTCGAGGCATCGCTCAAGGCGGCCGGGGCCCGCGTCGCCGTCGGCATCGTGGGCGACCTCGCCGTCCTGACGCTCCACAACATCAACGAGTACGTCATCGACCATCGCATCGTCGAAGTCTCCTTCGGGCTCTAGACGCCCCTGGGGACGGCCCGCCCCTTCTCGACCCATCCTAATCTCATGAAAAGGCTTATGTGAGTGCCGACCGCTCCCTTCCGGTGATGAGGGGGCGCAGACTGCGCAATGACGCCGAGGGAGTGGCCTCCACGGTGGCCACGGTCTTCTCCCTCCTCGTGTTCCTGATTTTCTTCCAGATCGTCGTTTTCGCGCCGATCCCCGCCCAGCAGTACGACGCGGAATGGGCCACCTCCCGCGAGGCGCTGGGGGCGTTCGAGTTGGCGCGCTCGGTCCTGGGGGGGGCCGTGGAGGTCGGGACCTCCTTCTCCGTTCCTATCCCCATCGGCACGGGCCCCGTCTCCCCGTTCGCCTCCGCCAGTCCCGGCCTGCTGACGTTCCGGACCGCCCAGGCGGGGCCGAGGATTTCGTTCCGCTACGTCCCGGACTTCCTGCGCAAGGAGGTCAGCCGGGTCGACCAGGACGTCATCCTCGCGATCGACAGTTCCGGCTCGATGAACTGGAACGACCCGGACGACCTGAGGATCAGCAGCGCGCAGGAGTACGTGGACAGCCTGCGCTGCCCCGACCGGATCGCCATCGTGGACTTCGATACCGACGCGCACTTGACGCGCCGCAACCAGGGATCGAACTACCCTAGCCACCATCTCGACCGCACCTCCCACGACTGCGAGCCGAACTACAGCGAGGTCAAAGGGGATCTCGCCACCATCGACTCCGACGGAGGGACGAACTTCGGGGCGGCGCTCGTCGTCGCGAACGATGAGCTCGTCGCCTACGGCGACCACCGACACCAGTGGGTAATCATCCTCCTCACGGACGGGCTGAACAACCAGAATTCGTGGGATGACATTGCCCTGGACGAGTCGCTGCGCGCCGCGGACCTCGGGACCGTCATCTACACAATCGGACTTGGCGACGAGCCCGACGACGCGCTCCTCGAGGAAATCGCCACCAACACGGGCGGCACCTACTACCCCGCCCCGACGGCGGAAGACATCCGGTGGATTTATTTGGAGATCGCGAATCGATACCAGAGCAGCTTTACCTGCAGCCAGTATTCGACAGTGGACCGCTCCGGGGGATTCCTCGAGCTGTTCCTCGGCTCGCGAGAGTACCCCGCGCAGTCCCTCCGGCTCGAGGGCGGCGGGCTGTCCCTCGTCCAGTTCGACGGCTCGGAGCTTCGCGAAGGCCTGCCCTTCGAGTACCAGTTGAACGACCCCGGGTCCGGCTCGATCGGCCTCACGCTCGTGAGCTTCTTCGGCGACGATGTCGAGACCGTCGGGACAGGGACCGAGATCCTCCGTGCCACCGTCATCGGTCGCGACCTGGTCGCACAGACCGTGCACAAGATCGACCTCGACGAGGAGGCTGACGCCGTCGAGGGAGTGCAGGACGACCTCGAGTACTGGCGGACCCAAGGGGCCGCCACGGATGTGGGCGTCGACGCGGTCGCCACGCATACGGGTCCGGCCCAGAGCGCGGTCCTCAACGCGCTCGAGAACTACACGTTCGGTACGGTTTCCGTCGCGAAGCTGGAAGTCGAGCGCGCCCAGATCTTCCTCGCCGAAGCGATGGAGGAGATC
>Ga0209751_10000608_pt1 | contig 38445 bp, 69 predicted proteins | sample RifCSP13_1_FD_184019 | JGI IMG/M metagenome (GOLD analysis project Ga0209751, IMG submission 184019) | Soil microbial communities from Rifle, Colorado - Rifle CSP2_sed 13_1 (SPAdes) (version 2) | ecosystem: Environmental > Terrestrial > Deep subsurface > Rock core/Sediment | place: Rifle...
TATAAATCTATACTTTGGATTTGTAGTAAAAACATTTTGGATAGATTTCTACAAGACTAGATATCACTTTACTTTAAACTAATTAAATCTTCTAATTAAAAAATAAGCCCTCCTCTCGGAGGGCTTTTTTTGTTTTAAATTTTAAGAGTTTTTTATAGAATTACTTTATACCTTTCTCTAATATCTGAAAAGTTTTGCTATTATTTCTGTAGACAGTTCCTCCCTTCAATCCGCTATTCCACATTAATAAATAAGCTTTATATATATCATCTGGAGTTACTGATTCATCCATATTGATAGTTTTACTTATACTATTATTAACAAATTCTTGCCAAGCTGCTTGCATGAAAATATGCTCGGCCCAATTGATTTCTCCTGCAATCTTAAAAATGGCTTTAGTCTTGTCAGAAATTTTTGGAATTTCCTGAATGCTACCAGTTTTTTGAACAATTTCTTTAATTTCTCCAAGCTCTTCATCAGAAAATCCTTCAGCTTTTAATTTCTTAAATAGAATGGGATTTATTTCAATCACGTAGTCCTTAGCTATGTTCCCCACTCCTTCAGTAATATTTCTTTTATAAGCTAAAGCAAAAAATGGTTCAATAGAACTATTTACTTCTGCTATTAAGGCTATTGTACCTGTAGGAGCTATAGAAGTTGTAGCAACATTTCTCAATCCATTTTCTCTAATAGCTTCTAAATCAAATCTATTCTTCTGATAGGGGGAGTGTAAAGTTTTATCTACTACAGATAAATCCACTTTATTCTTATCATAAAATTCAAACGCTCCTCTTTCGTGAACTAAGTTCATTGACTCTAATAAGCTGAAAAAGGAAATGAACCAACTTAAATAATTGGCTAACTTAAAGGCATCTTCACTATCATAAGGAATTTCTAATTCCGCTAATAAGTCTGCCCAACCCATTACTCCTAATCCCAATCTTCTTAATCCTTTACACCACTTATTAACATTTTCTACAGGAGTTGTAGACAACTCTTGCATGTTATCCATAAATCTAATTGCAGTTCTAATTAATTCTTCTAGGAAAGGAAAGTTAATACTCTTAGTTTCTTCATCATAAGTTGAATGTAGATTTATAGAACCTAAGCAACAAGCTTCATAAGGAAGTAAAGGAATCTCTCCACAATTTGCTGAAACAATTCCAGAATGAATTCCAGCTACGGGAATATCGTCTGCAATAATATAAGTATGTGTTTCATCTACAGTTCCATTATAAACATCGGAATTGAAGGGGGAACTAATATTAATTACTTTGTGATTTCTATGATAAAAACCATTAGCTCTTCTACTTTCATAATGAATACTATTATGCCATTCAGGAGTAATCAATTCTAAATTCTCCAGCTGATTATTTAATGGATTAAAATCCTTGTGGTGGAGAACATTTCTTTTGTTTATAACTATCCCATTAAAGCACTCGTAAACTAATCTAGCTACATATTGATGTTTTGCTTTATTATTTTTTCCCCATCCATGTACTCTTAAATGCCCATCTCTATGTTTACTCATAGAAAAAGCTCTAATAGACTGTCCTACATTTAAATCTTCGGCTTTGATTCTATTTCCCCTAAATGTATAGAAATTATGATCTAGTGTACATTTTACTTTAAGACCACTATCAAAAGTTATTTCTACACACTTCGCATTTTTTCTAGTTAATCTTGGATTTCTCATCATTCGCACAACAGGTAATTTAGTTTCTGGACTCCAGGAATAAACTAAAATATCTTTTCCACTGTCCGCTAATTCTTTAAATGTTTTGGCCCCTTCAAATACTGTTAGTATCTTAGTATCTCCGGAGACACACGGATTAGTAGCCTCTATATATCCTAAATGTTTAACTATATTATCTTCATTAACCCTGTCATAAAAAAATACTCCTGGATCACCAGATTCCCATGCCATTTCAGCGATTTTCATTAATAAATCTTTAGCTTTTACAACAGAACAAACAGAATTATCTATTCTAGAATTTAAATCCCAATCTTTATCTTCAATACAAGCTCGCATAAAATCATCTGTAAGAGCTACAGATATATTAAAATGGGTAAGCTGGTCGTCTTGTAAAGTTTTCTCTAATACTTTAAAGTACTTTCTCCCGTTTGAATCCAACCCAACCTTATGCAAATTTCTAACATATTCTTCCATTACTCTTTTGTTACGATCTATTAGCTTTGATTTGAAATCTATAAAGTTTTCTATGTCTGGATGGTCAATATTTAATAGACTTATTTGTGCGCCTCTTCTACTAGCTTGTGAGATTACTTCTCCAGTTTGATCAAATAAACTCATAAAACTCAAAGGCCCGGAGGCATTTCCTCCAGTTGTTAAAACTGGCGATCCCTTCTCCCGAATTTTTGAGAAGTTATATCCAATTCCACCACCCCATGCAAAAATTTCTGCGGCATCTTTAAGGGTTTGATATATTTCTTGCCTACTATCTCCTATAGGTAATACAAAACAATTATTCAAATTCTTTACATCTGTTCCAGCATTAGCTAATGTTCTACCTCCAGGAATAAATGCTCTATTAAAAAGCATTTGATAAAATTTACTAAACCATTGATCCCTATCTTCTTTTTCTACACTTGAAATGTATTGAGCTACTCTAATACAAGTTTGATTCCAATCCTCCTCCCCCCTTAAAGAATACTTCATTCTAAATATTTTTTCTGCAATATTGCCTAGCATTACATAGTACCTCCATCCAAGTATTCTATAAAAGCTACTGTAATAGCAGCTAGTTGTACAGCCTCGTCTCTGGTTCTTTCTTTTAAGTATCTTAGTATTTCACCATTAGATGTGATTTTGAATTTATTCTCTAGAACTTCTGTACACAATTCTCCATATTCTTCCCCTATAAGAGCTAACCAAATAAAAGAATCGTGTCCATTAACTCCCCAAGTTTCGTCCTGTCTTTCTCTTTCTTTAATAACATCTTCAATTGCTTTACTTATTTCCATTCTTTTATCTTTCCTAATAGATCAGCTATTTCCTCTTTTGAAATATTCCAGTCATACGCACAATATAAATAAGGAGGTTTTACATCATTTTGATCTAGATGTTCTACCATCCCTTCTAAATGTTTTATAGTACCTTCCAAAGTTTCTCTGCTCGGAAAATATAAAACAAATCCTTTATCTGTAGATATTAAAGTTAAGCTATCCATTTCATTTACTCCTTTTCATACTCAAATATATTTATTTTTATTTTTCCAATTAATAAATCAAATTTTACATATAAATGTTTATTACAAGTACTACAATAACCTAAAGGAGTACACCAGCTATCTTCTTGTGTAAATGTTACAGGATTTTTACAGATGGGACAAGGTTCTGTAAACTTAGTATTCATCCTCTACCTCATATACTCTAATCTCTGGTCTGAAAAATAATTTCCTATGACAAGCTGGGCATTTATAAGCAGTATCCGAATAAACACTAATATAAAATTTCCAAGCTTCATATTTAGTACCACATACACATTTAGTTATTGGTAAACACTCGTCATCATTCAAATTAAATTCAACCAAATTAGTTACGTCTTTCATTTCTAATCCTTTCTACTGCTTGTTCACAGTATTCCTCTGATGCTTCTATGCCAATCCATCTCCTACCTAATTTCTCTGCTACTACAGCAACTGTACCAGACCCTATAAAGGGGTCAAGTACGACTCCAAATTTTTCAGGACAACAAGCCAGGATGGGAACTTCCGGAAGTTTCTCAGGAAACATAGCTATATGGTTTATATTCCTGCTAGTGCTTACAGGAATATCCCACACACTCCTCTTATTTCTACCCAGTTCTAGCTGTCTTTCCAGAGACTCTTTATCGTCCCACATTCGATTAGGAGAGGGCATAGACGTTACTCTAACCTGATCGTGCTTGTATCTGGAAGCTCTTGGTGCGTTCTCCTTATAGGGTTCTTTTAGACCTTTATCATTCCTCCTCATTACATCTTTATAGTGATCTTTAGATGATTGCTTAAATGGTTCAAATTGCTGTTGAAAGTAGTATGCTTTTGTATCTAAAACAAAATGTAAAATGGGTTCGAAGTCTAAAGTAAATTTCTTTTTGTTACTGGTAGTAAATGCATTTCTTTTGTACCAGATAATTAAATGTTTCTGAATCCAATTATAATCATCTACCATTTTTATTGCAAATCTATTGGGTATATTCATCAAACTTCCATCAGGCATGAGAGGTACAATCTTTTTAGATTCAAAAAAAGAATTAGGGTTGGTATTCTGTTTGAGATTTTTGCCTCCACTTCCAGCACTTCTATTAAAATACTTATCTCCTATGTTTACAAACAAACTACCAGTAGGTTTAGTAACTCTCTTTACTTCACTAAAAATATTACACAAGTTAGTGATGTAATCTCTATAATCAGATTCTTGACCAAGTTCATCATCTGCTAGATATTTTCTAGCCATCCAATAAGAAGGACTGGTGAAAGTCATATCTACTAAATCTAAAGGCAGAGTTGGTAGTATATCCTCTGCTTTTCCTAAGTACAGCTGTCCAAATTCATTCTCCCAATAAAGAGTCATTTATCAGTTCCTTTATATACTCTGGTACTTCAAGAACTTCCCAATGAAATGTATCCCACCATTTAAATGTACATCCACAAGAACACCAATAAACACTCCCGCCTAGTGGGAGTATATCTTCTATTTTACAATGGAAAGCTCTATGAGGACATTCAGCCATTTTATAATACCTCAAATACTTCTACTTCGATTGGTACACCTAATTCAACAGTAATTACTTTATAATTTTCTCTAAGTCTATTGTCTAAGGCTACCATCTCTTCTTCTAACGGTTCTCTAAGAGGTTTAATAATTTTTTTCATACCTTCTCTAGCCTGTCTATGTTTCTTAACTACATTCTCAGCTAATATAACTTTCTGTTCCTCAGCTTCTTCTTCATCAACATATACACCATAGATAAATACCTTCCCATCATATATACCAACTACTACTTTAGCTTCTTGGGGTTGATTTGGTTTAAGTTTAAAACGAGTCATTCAAATTCTCCTTATCATATAGCCGAGTTCCGAGTTTGCCTATAAGAAATCCAATCCAAATAATTACAATATATTTGAAAAAATTTATAATATCTAGCTCTACTGCGTAATGGAAAGACTGGACAAATCCTATTAGCATTATTATAACTCCTAGGACTAATAGAATTATAGAAACAAATCCTTTAACAGTTATCCCACTAAATAATTTATTCATATTCAAGCCTTTCTGTAGCTATCTCGAAAATATCAGGGTCAATCTCAATACCAACGAAGGAACGATTGTTCCTAGCACACCAGACACCAGTAGTACCAGAACCCATAAAGCAATCAAGTATTGTTTCTTCAATGTCCGTGAATGGAAGTAAGAGTCTATCCATGAGTTTGAGTGGTTTTTGCCACTGAATATTTTTGTCATCTAATTTTATTCTCTCCTTTGCTACTGTAGAAAAATTACCTAGATCGTAAAATACATCGCAAGGAATTTTGAGTCCATCTCCTCTTTTGTCTAGGTTAGTACCTGCTGTAACTTTGGGAATCATAATTCTTTCTGGATAAAACTTATAGTCTTTACCCTTAGAATATATTAATATATCATCGTGCTTTCTAGGAAAATATCTTCTAGAGATACCTCCCCATTCCTGTATATAAATACACCAGTTGATAAAATTATTCTTTCCAAACAGATTATCTAAAAGTAATTTATATTCTGCTACAGTATGGTAATCAGTTTGAACCATAAAGATTCCATTATCTTTAATTAGTTCGTAACAACCAAGCACCCAATCAAAATTATCAGACTCGTAGATACAATCACCATATACCAAATCAATCGGTTCATTTATCTTATTCCTTAATATATCATAGTTACTCCCATTGTACAACTTAATCATTTAATCCCAAGTCTTTCTATTAAAAACTTCTGGATAAGTTAATTCTTCAATAGTTACTAGTTGTTCTACAATTCCTCCAGTAGTACCCCTGGCTGTTTTTACTTCACCCATATTATCAATTTCTTCTATCTCTGGAGATATATTGGATACTAAAATCATTTGTCCTATTCCATCTCCTCTTCTGATAACTAAATCATGATCATAGTAATTAACAATCTTAAATAGAATCTCTCCTGTATATGTCTGATCAACTACGCCAGCTCCAATTAGATGGTTATTTCTACTTTTGGGCCATATTAAACCTACGTATCCTTCAGGAATATACACAGTAATTCCGGTTCTCCCAATCATACAGTTTTGAGGCTTAACAATATAATCCTCTAGACTATAAAAGTCCATACCTGCATCACCTTCGTGATTTACACTAGGTAGAAATGCACTACTATCCATTCTCCAAACTTTAATCTTCATAGTCTCCATAATCCTTTTCGTATTCTTCATCATATTCTGCCCATGTTTCAACTCTTTCCAGTATTCCATTTAAGTAATCCAAGTAATATCCATCCTGTCCATAGTAAGGATCACCATAGCATAAAGAACAAAGTGTTTGGTTTTCAGGAATAGATACTCCACAACTTCTACAGTAATTCATATCGCCTCCTCTACATTTGAAAAAGATATTTAGATTGACAGGGTAACATCTTCTTAAGTTCTTCTGCACTTCCTCCGTCTCTAAAGTAATCTACAGTATCATACTTCTCCTTTCTGGTATCGAATTGAAATATCTTGATTCTATTCTGATCCATTCTAGCTACTCTGGTTGCCCCTTGAATTCCTGCGTAGTCATTATCAGCTATGTAATAAATTTTCTTGACTCTTTTGAAGTATTTATACCAATTGTAATTCCAACCATTAGCTCCTCCGGTATGGCTTACTGCTGGTATACCTTCTTGCATCAGTAAAACAGCATCTATTGTTCCTTCGGTAATCACTACCCAATCTATAAAGTTCAGTATATCTGCATTAACTAAAGTTGGCCCGATTCCTCTATAGTAATATCTAATTTCTTTAGTTGGTTCCTCTCTTCTCAATTGAAAATTTCTTAACTTCTGATCTATAAAGACCGGCAGAGTAAACCAGCTGTTATAATATCCTAGCTGGTAAGCATCTATTGTAGTATCCCTCAAGCCTCTTTTATACCAGTAACCTCTTTGATACTTTCCTGTATTCCAAAAGGATTCTACTAACTCAGGTACAACAATATCAGGTTCTTTCTTTATCTGAGTAGAAATTGGATATTCATAATTCAAAGATTCTAATATATCTATAGATTGAGGATAGGAATATCCTTTTACTTTTATTAACCAATCTAAAGCATTACCATGTTTTCCCGTTTTGTTCCAAAAAAATTTACCATTTTCTCTATCAATTACTAATGAATCATGCTCTCTTGTTCTAGCCCACCTTCCTCCATTGGAATCAATTGTATAGTCCCTACTAATTAACTTCTCTAGAGTAGAAGGAGTTATTCTCATGCTTCATCTCCGGAACTATTGAAGTATACATAACTACAGGAATAACCACAAATACAATAAAAGCTATAGCAACTACCCACAATAGAGGCCAAGCTAAAGCTAAAATAACATTATCATTCTTAGCTAAGAATACATCCAAGAGAAATTCAGTTATTAAATATCCAGTTAAATACCAAGCTAAATAAACCATACTACCTCCAGTATATATAAACGTTATCAGGTAAACGATCAATAATTGGTTTCACTTCTTCAGCAGATAATCTACCATTTCCAATTCCAGGATAATTCATGTGAATATTTATACTTTGATATACCCAACACCATGATCTTAATTTTTCTACAGAATAACTGATCAAATTCAAATCGGCTTTATCCTTGAAGTGATATTTAACCTGGAAGATACCATAATCGTATGGATAATTGAGCATGATTAATCCATACTTTCCCAAATGTCCACAGATTCTGTTTATCTCTTTTCCGAATAAAAGATTTATTCCTGGTACTTGAACACACAGCTGATTAGCTGCTCCCCTTCCCATCACAAGAGCTCCGTCTTTTCTAAGAAAGGAATTACCAGTAACTACTCTAATTCCTTCTCTCCAGTTCCACATATTACCGTGTAGTAATTGCATATGCTCTCCTAAGGTAGTCTATCTAAAATCTTCCAACCATTTTTCCATACATTAATTTTGACTGTATTAAAATCTCTCAAGCTATGCTCAATCCTAGCTCTGAGCTCGCTATAGTTACCTTTCTCGTCTCGCTCTAATGTTTGTACTCCTACAGTCTCATCATCCATTTGGCAGTAGCGATTAAATCTATCTCTGTCTATTTGTACAATCATAGTTGGATTACGTCCAATACAATTTCTGACTTCCGCAGCTTCCCAACCACTAGTTTCGGTCTTTGAATAACTAATAAAGAAAGTTATTACAGCTCCAACTAGTAACAATATTATTAGTAACCATCCAAATCTTGTACTATTTTCTGAATTACTATCTATATCTAAAGCACTCATTATATTTTCTCCTTTCCTAGCACCCTTGATAGGACTCGAACCTACACTCTTTGGCTTAGAAGGCCACCGCTTTATCCATTAAGCTACAAGGGTTCAGTCGGAAGTGTAGGATTTGAACCTACGTTCTCTTGTTCCCAAAACAAGCGGATTACCAGACTTTCCCAACCTCCGTGAGCCTACACACAGGTTCGAACTGTGACGATCTGGTTGGAGGCCAGAGACGCTACCATTACATCATGCAGGCATATTTCTGAAATCGCTCCCCCCGTCTACTTAGTAAATGATTTCAGGGGTTTTATTAATTGAGATAATTTAGTCCCATGTTCATTATCTCTAGTCCAGTTGGTGGTATTCCCTGAGCCTGAACTTCACACTCCCATCAGGATTCGAACCTGAATTTCAATGGTTAACGGCCATTTGTTTTACCTGTTAAACTACAGGAGTCTGATAGATACCGTACAATTTTGTTTATTAACATCCGAGCTTATTTCGGATACCACTGTACAAGTTAGTCCACTACTCTAGGTAGGATATCTATCAGTAGACCAGAAAGGATTCGAACCTCTAACCTGCACCTTATAAGAGTGATGCACTAACCGTTGTGCTACTGGCCTGTGGGCTGACAGTAGGAATTGAACCTACAACCTGACGTTTACAAAACGCCTACTCTACCAGATTGAGCTATGCCAGCACTAACTCCTTCTTTAGATCATCTATATTCCAAGTTTTATCGATGCTTAATGTCATAGTAATATCGTGCCAGTATTCCATAGCTAATTCTATTGCCCTGTCTTCGTTTCCAGCTACTACAAAAGTATGCTCAAAAGTATACGCTGGAGTGTGAAGATAATTATTAATAGCTAAGACTTTATATAATTTCATTTAGGTCTATCTTTTATAATTAACTTAATAACTCCGACTAAAGTTATAGGCCATAGTATTGAACTATAAACAAATTCTATAAAACTTGGAGTTGGCATAAGTGTAGTAGTTATAGTTACTCCAATAAATATCCATAACATTATTCCCAATAATATCATTCTGTTTCCTCCTTTTTACCTGAGTAGCTTTCCTTAGTAATTCTTTCTATGAATTCTTCTTTTGTTTTTCTTCCCTTAGCAATAGCTTTATCTCTTCTCTTCTGCTGTTGCTTTTGAATTACTTTAACACTATCACCATCTCTACGCATACCATAGCGTCTTTTATTTATCTTTCGATCTCTTTTAATTGCTTTATTTATATTTGACACTTTCTACTTAATATCAACCTCTACATTTTCTTTAATAAATATTGATGGTAAAGAAACTCCACTACAATACCAATTAAAAGCTATTACTATTCTACCACATCCGAAGCATGGAAACGGATTTAATAAATTACATAGATGGATTAAACCATATTCAGATTCATAGTCACCTTGATACATAACAGCGAGATCTCTTCCACTTAAATTGCATCCACAATCATCACAAGAAAAGTTTAACTGCTCTTTCTTCAACAAATACTTCTTTCCAAATTCTAGATTGTGTTCACACACTATAAATCTTCCTTTCTGTAATATGGAAATGAATCAACTGTATAATAAATTCTTTTGAGTCCTCTACTTCTTAGAAATTCTAAACAATGAGGACAAGGTTTAGCCATGGCGGGTTTACCGTTCTTTAGCCCTCTATATATAAACATAGTGCATCTGGATAAATCTTCTTTATTGCTATTAAGTACTGCTCTGATTTCTGCGTGGATTGATCCACGTATAGAATTATGTGGGTTTGCATAAAGTGGATGTGTTCTAACTCTATTAGAGGCAAATCCAATTGGTCTTTTATTGCACAATACTGCACCAACCTTGACTCTGTGATCGCTGTACTGAGAGGCCTGTCTTGCCATTTTGAAATATCCAACATTCAGAAAATCCTCCATATCATTTACCAAGGAATTGCATCCCTTTCTTTTTTCTGCTCATTGATTTCATTAATAATATTCTCATCTTCTGTAATTACTAATTGCTGTACTGGTACAACTCTATAGTATTTTATGCATAGATCGCAGAACAAATATAGGACTCCTTCTACATAATAGTAATATAGACAAGACCTACAAGTAGGACATTTGTATCTCATACTATAGCTTCCTGTAACCAAAGTTCTTCAATACTTTTTCCGAAATGTTCGCATATCCTAGAAGTAATGCTGTCTACATCAAAATCACACTCAGCTCCTTCCTTTACTGCTTTAAGATCTAAAATGGCAGTTTGGAAATCTAAATTTTTCAGCTTCTCGGAGTCGGTCATCCAATCACAAACATAACTATCATCTTCAAACAGATCTTCATAAGTAAACATTATACATACCACATTTCTACACTGTCTAATACTTCTATTCCTTTTGTATATCCTAATAATCTTAGAGTATCAGTCATCAGTTCATCAATTTGTATATGAACAGCTTCCGGATCATGTGATAATCTATCACACAATTTTATCATTTCCTGCTCAAATTCTTCGGGGGTTAGCAATTTTGTATCCATAGTACTATTATATGTCCTCTATGTTAGAATCACGTTAACATTAGATGAGAGTTACATTAACGTCCTATTACCTTCCTCCTAGAGCGTATAGTCCCACAGCTATAACTATTATTCCAGATGCAACTAAAATTGCATGTGGTACTAAATTTACAAAAGTGTTTCCATCATTTGCTGTAGCAATTCCCTCTACAACTCCAGTAGCCACTATAACAGCTCCTAAAATTATAGCTAGTACTCCTGCAAGTCTGTCCATTTTTATAATCCTTCCTGGGAGGGGTGATTTAATCACCCCTCCACTATTTAATTATTTAATTATCTAGCAGCTTTAGCAGCTGCAACTGATCTAACTTCGGGGCTGATAGAATACACACCCTGACTTGCGATAACTGCAAGCAACAGATTTTCTAGTAGTGACTGTAATCCAGCTTGATCACATACTAAAGCAATACCCCAAGCAGCTCCCCAACCAAGACAAGATAACCCGTAAACAGCTCCAGCTGATAAAGCTAAAAGAGCAAGTAAAACTAATCTTTTAGCAGTAGAACTGAGAACTGCAAACTTAGCATTTAGTCCTGGAATATAGGAAAAAGCTAAAGATAAAACTGTTCCCGCAATTAGAGACAAAGACTCAGCAGACATTTTATACCTCCTTTTCTATAAAATTGATTAACACTTCTTCTAATGTTTCCATAGACCCTGTATTGTCTATGATCAAATCAAAATCTTTATATTCATCTAATGCTATTTCTGATTCATCAAAATATTCTTTTGTTCCTTTCAAAGTTTCTCTATTTGGAGCTACAATTTTCAACCTCCTAACTGAATACAAATCGTCTTGGAGAAAGTATTCAGATTCATTTGGAAATCTCCAATCATCTATGAATATAAAACTAGGTAAACTTCCTAAATTTACAGCGAGAATATTCTGTTCCATGTATTTAACCCAAATAAGTGAATCATATTCTCTACCAACCTTACCAATATCCTGTAATAATTTTCTACCTCTAAAATCTTTATTACCATTCCACATAAAACATTCACGAGCTGCATCCTTTAATCCTATGGCGAAAGAAAATATTCCAGAATTAATTCCAGAGTTTATACAGTATTTCTGTAAAATTCTAGCAGAAGTAGTTTTACCAACCCCGGCTTTCCCACTGATAAGAACTACTACACACTTTGTATACAGATTTCCCCACTCTTCAGTTAATGCTTTTACTGCTGTTTCTGCATCAAACTTATCCATTTCAATAGTAAATGAATCTAACATGAAAACTCCTTTCCTAATCTCTTAATTCTGATACGATACCTTCTAAAACCTTTATACTAATAAAATCATTCTTCACTAAGTACTTAATCAGTCCAGAAAAATTAGGCACACTAATGATAAAACTATCAGAAGTGGATATAAAATATCTACTTTTCGGGGCTAATTTAACAATAATAACATTTAAATTAGGTATTCTAGATACAATGATTTTATCATTATCAGTCATAGTTCCACATTAACCAATCTATAGCAGGTTTACCTTTGTATCCTTTTTCCCACAGATAAATGCCATATGCATTATCGTCAGTAGCTCTGCTATTTTCATCTCCTAAAAATGAAGGTCTGCGACTCAATGCCCAAACTTTCTTGAGAGGAAGTTCTTTCCATAGTCCAGCTCCTCTAGCTTGTCCCTCTAAAAACGCCAACCTAAGAAGAAATAAAATCTTTCCTCTTTTGCCCAACATAGAATAACTATGTCTTACAAACTCTTCTGCTAAGGAGTAGGGTGGGTTTCCCATAATAAGATCAAAGGTAAAGAATCTGTTATTCCAAGATAGAAAATCCACAGTATCCCAACTGTCATAAACACTCTTTAATGGTACAAGATTTTGTATCTCTACTCCATAAAGATAGGCATACTTGTTTATTTTCTTTAATTCAGTTCCCCAAACTCCATTACCAGCTCCAGGATCAAGTACATACGCCACTTTATCCATATCAATTAGATTCAAAGCTGCTCTAGCTGCTTCCGAAGGAGTTGGATAGTAGTCTGATTTACTGCGAGGTCTGAGTCTTTTATCAGTTCTGATTATAGTCATAGAGTTATTTCTTTATTATCTTCTGTTAGAAACAAATCAAATTTAATAGAAGTTAAATATTGATCTAAAGTAAGCATAGCTTCTAACATAGCCTCCTCTACTGTAGAACCAGTGAAGCTAAACTTAGATTCTTTCTCTTCCCAATTGATTAAATCTAATGATCTTCGATGAATAACAACTTGGACTACTTCCCAATAGTCACCTAGATTAGTTACCTCAACCATTGACTTATATTCCTGTCCCGGATATTCAGATGTTTTCATTACGCTATATCCTCGATAGGATAACCAGAAGGGAGAATATCATCTTCAGATTTTAAGTAAGGCCCTTCACTTTTATAAATTTCTAGCCCATCTAGTCTCCATTCATTTATGTACTGAGGATCGACCCACACATCAAATACCCATTTACATTTGTCGCCTTTAACAATTAATGCATATAGCTCCATTTCAAATCTCCTTTCCTATACTGATTTTCTAGTCCATCTTCTTGTAGCTGATAATTTATTATGTAATTTTTCCAAAATAATTACATCCCATTTGTTATGATCCAATACTTCCTCCAGAGATTTTACATCACCATATTTAGCGTGTCTCCATGCTTCTTTGTCTATATGTGTTTTACCAGCTATATTCAAATAACCACAGGCGGAATCTAAACTTTTTCTAGATATCTTTAACTTTGATCTTACAGTCCAATATAGATCCCAATGATATAAATCTCCATAATCAGGAAAAGGTATATCAAAGTGCATAGCTTTAGCCCTCATATAAGGCATATCAAAGTTATCTGAATAGTATCCCATTACGATATCAAATTGCTTTAAAGTTTCTACAAAACTATTAACTATTCGTTTATCCTGTTCTCCGTTGAATAAGTCCTCCTTTGTAATAATATCACTAATAATCTGACCGTCTCTCTCTTTTATACACCAAGATAAAACTGTACCAAAATCTGCATTTAGATTATCAACCTCTATATCAAAATATCCCATTTTATATCCAGGGAAATTATACCACGGAAGTCCAGTAAGTTTTTCCCATTCTCTATCATCCTTAAACTCATACTTTACTAATCCTTTTAGGAAACATTGGGGATGCTCTGCTAACGTGTGACGATGAATACATCTTAATTGCACATTCTCTTTTTTATATATCATTCATTATCTCCGATCTTTCTCCATGAATTGTAATAAAGTTTGGGACTGCTCTGAAGTAAGATTATACTTTTCTACCATATAATTTATATAACCATCATCAGTATAGCCTCCTCCTAAAGCGAAAGCAAGTTTATTACATACTTCTTCAAAATCCTTTTTTAAAGGCCTAATGTCTTTCTTACCAAAATCATTTGCTATAGAGGTAAAAGTTTCTCCATCCATTAATTTAGAAATCAAGGAAACTTCATATTTAGATATGTTACCAGATAAGTACAAGTCCTTTATCTTTTTGCACAGGAGGAGAAGATTGGTATAATCATTGTCCTCAAGATCAAACTCATGGTATGTTATATCGTCCATTTCAAAAGATAAATCTAAAGATATAACTACTGGTAATTTGAGAAGCTCAAACACAGTAAGTATATCATTTCCTACAATGTCTTGAACAACTGTCCCGGCTTCCTTTGAATCTACTACTTGACTTGGTTCAGAATTGGATATACTAGACGCACTTAATAATAGAGTCCTTACATACCAGCTCATAACATCTCCTTTCCTATTCCTAGATTATTCCAGCATATATTCTTAAATACACAACCACCACATATATTTTTATAAAGTCCAACGGGAGGAAATTTCTTAGATCTAATTCTAGAAATCATGGTTGGTAAAATATGAGTTAATAAAATATCCTCTGCATCTTTTTTGTAATCAAATCTAAATAGTTTTGAATCATTTAAAGACACATAAAATATATCTGATGGTGGATTTCCATAAAGATACTTAAACGCATATCTGTATAGAATAAATTGTGGATCATAACTAAGATTTTTGGGAAAACTTTTTGATGTTTTCCAGTCTAGAATCAGTGTTCCGGAAACTATTCTGTCTATTTTACCAACCAGTTTCACATTCTTTCCATAAAGAGGGATGGAGAAATACTTTTCAATTTCATCCCCCGGAGATAGCATGGATCTAAAGCTATTAAAATAATTATCTAACATTCTCTCTGCTAAACTAATATCAAAATCAAACAGCCTGTATTCGTCCTGTAAGTATTCTAGTCCAGCGGGAAGATTATCCCAAAACTTTTCTATAGCTGCATGGATTACCTTACCTAAGATCATTTCAGGTGTAGATATAGATTCATCTGAATGATACCTTCTGTAATACCACTTAGCATCACAAGCTATGAAATCCTTTATATTAGATGCTGACAATAAAATATCATCCACTATAATAAACCAGCTCTCTTATTGGATGATTCAGTTTGATAAATAGAAACTATATCTCTATAAACTTGAAAAGTTAACTTGGCTTCCTCCAAGCTAGATGTAACTTGAACAAGTCTAGAACGGAGTGGAAGAATCTCTCCATTTATTCCAGTATACTTAACTGTAAGCTTTAAGTATTCCATAGATGGGGGCTTCTTATCTCCTGACATAGCTATCGCTGTTACAATACTTGCAGCTTCTTTTGCTGATATTTCATTATCTAAAGATAGCTTTTCTAAAGTTAGTTGTCCAATCTTAGATGCTAATTTAGTCATTTCTTCAAAATCTGGTGGTCTTACAGTACTCATTTTATTTCTCCTTTCCGTAGAGTTCATTTAATTCCATAGACATAGCTGTGATTAAATTAAGTAAATCAACTAATACTTCTAAGTCCATAACAGCAAAATTTTCAACTCCTGATCTTGATCCTGAAAACCTACACATCAATAAGGGAATATCATAAGTCATAGCTGCCTCATCTGCAATCTTATCTAACCACTCTTTCTTAAGAGTTAGTTGTTTAGATCCTCCATACCCTACTTTAGCTTCTATCCTAAAGTTTTGACTAATTCCTTCTACCTTTCCTTTTACATCTGAAGTCAAAGCTGGTTCTCCTAAAAGTGTTCCCATAGCTCCTGATGCTGGAATTCTTTTGAAGTTAGCCTTCTGCAACTTCTTGTTGAGCAGGTTCACTAACTCTCTTTCCCAATTGCTTCCCTTGATTTTTTGTTTGTTCATGTTTATCCTTAGATAGATATAATGGAATACCCGACATTATATCTGAAATTCTATTTGTCTCCTCGTTGAATATCAACATAAGTGTTCCGGTTGGCCCATTCCTCTGTTTCATAATTATATGTTCTATTTCATCTGATTTGGAATTCTTTACATAATACTTTTCTCTATACAATCCAATAACAACATCGGCATCTTCCTCTAAATTTCCGGACTGTCTTAGATCGGATAGAATTGGATGCTTATCATCTCTAATCTCCACAAGCCTGTTTAGCTGTGAAACTATAACTATTGCAATATCTAATTCAACAGCTAGAAGCTTTAATCTTCTAGAAAATTTTCCCAATTCGTGTGTAGAATTGGAATCCCTTTCTGCCAAAATCTGTATATAATCTATATATACAATATCTACATCATACTGTCGTTTATATTTTCTAATCGTATTTTCTATATAATCTATTGATGGAGTAAATTTAGTATCTAAATAAATAGGATATTCTTTAATAGTATCTAGGGATTTTATAATTCTTTCCATCTCATGTTCTAATAAAATTCCAGATCTAATTCCTACAAATAAAGATACACCAGATTCAATTGCTACTAATCTTTCTCCTAATTCTTGCTTACTCATCTCTAGAGAAAATACTAAAGGTTTATATCCTGCTCTAGCTTGATTAACAATAAGATTGCAAACACTTGCTGTTTTTCCCTGCCCAGGCCTACCACAAATAATCCATAAGTTACTTCTATTTATTCCAGAAGTAAAAGCATCTAGTTGTTTATATCCAGTAGTAATTCCTCTGATAACACCTTTATGTTCTGCTCTATATTTGATCTCGTCTAGTATTTTAGGAACAATAGACGACATTGGAACAACACTTTCACTTCCCAAATTCTCAGATAATCTATCCAACTCATTCCTAAAACCAGCAATTAATTCATCTATCTTGGGAGTCGAAGTTACTTTATTATAAATATCTGATGTAATTGTTATTAATGTTCTGGCTTTAAAACCGTTTACTACAATGTTTTCGTAAGCAGGAAACGAATTAGGATCTGCATTCATTCCCCATAAGTAATCTATTTGTTCCTTAGGATCTATTTGTCCTCTATCTTTAGAAAAATAATATGGATAACTTTTAAGTAAATCATAAGTTGGTGTGGTATCACTTCTATGATAATCAATAATAGCTCTAAATATATCTCTATTAGGCACAGAGCTAAGCATTTCTGGTTTCAGAAAAGAAATTTCAAAATATTTCTCAGGATGTTTTATTAAAATACTTAATAAATTATTTTCAGCATAGATACTAGAATCAAATAAGTTTTCACTCATAGTTGGCTAGTATCCTTTTTCCATATTCCGTATTTGCCAAATCCTCATACACTGTCTCCTGTTTTTTCTCTTTAGACATTCTTATTAACATGCCATTAAGTAATTGTGGATAATTATCTACTGTTAAGTTTGGGTATCCCAAAACTACAAGTAATCCATTAAATGTTTCTACTCTTCCATACAATCTAATAAGTCTCCCAAAAATTCCTATATCTTTTGTAGATACCTTATCTGTAATATTTAAGGACACATATAGAAATTTAGCTAGAGCAAATTGAGGTTTCTTAGATTCCTTTAGTGTATTTTCAAAACCGTAGATAACAGATTCTTCCAAGTTTTCTCCTTTATATCATCTAGAGAGGCAGGGATTTACGCCCATTTCTTTATAGTAAGCACCTTTACGTATGCCTCGGTTCGTTTGCCTTTTCCGTCATACAACTTCAGTACGCCTGTTACGCTCTCTCCAAGTAGATAGGTGGGATTTGAACCCTGTACTCCCAAGTTGGTTAGTATCCAGTCTGATGTGGGCAATTTATGGGTCATGACTCCCTACCAACTAGCGGATTCCACATCACTATCTACAGCAGTCTGGCAGGTGGGGTATCTGGCTACGGCTTTACCAATATTTCCCACAACCGACTAGGCCTCCCATTCTCCTTTTACTTTCCTTACCAGACTCTAGACAGATTATCGAGCCGCTGAAGTACAGTGTACTTCCATTCTAAACCAGCTAAGATTGTTAGAGCTGCCACCCTCTACTTAGCCACGACCCAAAATTTCTTATGCAAACAATTCATCTATTTTCTTTTCTACTTCTTCTACGGTTAGTTTTGATTCTGCTACTTCTGGTTCATCCATCATGATATTTCTAGCTGCGAAAATATCTCTTACAGACACTCCTCGCATTCTTTTTTCCATCTCATCAGCGGAGAGTCTTAATACAACATTATCCAAATCAAATAGAGCATCATCTGGAACTTCTACTTTATCTCTTCCATCTCCAGGTAAGGGTAGGGTTGTATTGCCTACTACATGAAGATTTAGATCAAAGTTATTAATTCCTAAAGGTTCTTTATTTGCATCAAGTGTAGTTAATTCTAAATTAGTAATAGCATCAAATACACTTTTAGCTCTTGAAAATACTTTAACTTGGTTGAGTGGTTGGACTGGAACTTCTGTCAATATCGTACCACATTCAGGACATACAGCAGAGAACATGCTATTCACTGACTTATTTTCCTTACCGCACTTGGGACAGATTTTAGTATTAGTTCTGTCCAATACATTTACAGCTCCTCTAGTTTGTCTCCAGTTAAATCCGTTTACTTTCTTAGCTGCGTTGAAATCTCCATTTACCTGAGCTAGAATCTTTCTGTTGTGCTGGCATTGAGGGCACTCATCTTCCCCCAAACAAAGAATACCACCACCGATCCAATGCTGATCGTATTCAACATAATCAGAGTTTAAGACTCTAACCACATGCTGTCCAGCCGGTAAATCCATAAATTGAGTTTTCTTGAAGTTTTTAGCTTCTTTCTTTTCGCTAACATGAAATGGCATTTTCTAATCCTCCTTGATCATTTGTTTGATTTTTTCCATTGTTGAATTTCTATTTGCGTCTAATAACGCTAATGATTCTTCTAAATCCATTTGATCTAATTGTCCTTTTAGTATTAAGTATCGTCTATATGTTCTCTCCAATTCTAGAAGCTGTAATAGTTTTACCTGCGATATAAAATCCTCCTTCTCCAGAAGCCTATCTGGAATCTCACTTAATGATTCTGAAACTCTTAGAGTATTGAATTCACTTAGTTTGAAAACCCTTTCCGTTGTAACAGACCTTTGCATAATTTACTCCTTAGGAAAAATGCTAGTCATATAAGTCCCAACAATTCCAAGAGCTAGTAAAGAAAGTATACCTAAAAATACTCCAAATTGTTGAAAGACGAGTATAGAAAATAATCCCGCCAATATAAAATATGCAATTAGTAAAATATATTTCATTCAACATCTCCTTCCAAGATTTCATCATTATCTGGTTGAATTCTAGTGTAACGATTAGCTATATTATAACATGCTTCTCTAATCTTGTCAAGTACTTCCGGATTATCTCTTATATAATTCATAGATTTGATCATACCCATCCCTAGCTTCTCTTCACCAAAATACATATAAGCTCCTCTAGCTTTGACAACTCCCAGTCTCTTAGCAAATTCTATTGCATCTCTGTAGGTATCTATTCCGGAATCAAACATCAATGGAAAAGAACCAGATCTATAGGGAGGGGCTAGTTTATTCTTATTGATTACATACTTGCATTGAACTCCAGTTATTTCTTCTCCTACTGTATATTTCTCTCCAACTGTTAGCAATATTACTACAGATGAATAATGTTTAAGTGCATACCCTCCTGGATAATCGTATCCTCCGTGATAACTACCAATCTTAGCTCTGACTTGATTGACAAAAATTAATGCTACATTACTATTCATAATTCCATACATATTTCTTCTAAAGAATGATGTAAGAATTCCAGCAGTTAGAGCTATGTTTCTATCCTCTAATTTCTTTTTCTTTTCAATCTCTGGAGCTAAGGCAGCTACAGAATCAACAATAATAACATCAAAGTAACCCGATTCTAAACCTAATTCTTTATCTCCATGAATAAAATCTTCTGCTAAATTGAGAGCATCCTCAGCTGTTTCTGGTTGTACAATCAGTAAACCACTTGTATCACCAACAATCTTTTCAGCTCGATCATACTCCAAACTATTCTCTACATCAATATAAGCTACCCTTTCCCCGTTAGCGATTGCATTTCTAGCTATCTCTAAACATAGAGAAGTTTTACCAGAACTATAAGGCCCAAAGATTGTAGTAACTTTCCCTTTAGGAATTCCACCAATTCCTGTAGAAACATCTAAAGAAAATGATCCAGTAGATATAGATTCTACACTGGTAGAATCGGATAAAATAATTAGACTTGGAAACTTCTTAGATATTTTATCTACTAAAGTATCCGTCATTTTACTTTTTATTCCTTTTTAGGTATTTTCTAGTGTGCCAACAGATGAGTATGTCTCTGATCGTTGGAGTTTGCTCGTTGCTCCACTCACCAGCTATTGCGTTTTCTCCAGCACGAACGACAACGTAGTAAACTAGGTCGTGTGGCAACCTGTATGCTAACCACTGCCAGAAGCTAGCCAACAATTCTTCTAACCATGTTCTATTTGACATCTGATCCTCCAGTTTCTCCCAATCTTCCATAGAATCAAGGACTGGTAGTACAATTTTTAACCAACCTTTATATGCTTTTCCTTCCGGAGAAAAATCATTTGAACCTCCGCACCAAATGAGTGCTTCTTGCATTTTACGGATTAAACCTTTAACATCACTAGCATCAATTACTAAATTTTGTTTCATTTCATCACTACAAAGAATCTTTCGTCTGGTTCTTCACCCAGGCTTCCAAGTCGTTCAACAGTCACAATTAAATCATCTAGATTATATTCTTTAATGTTTGTAACTATTACATCATTCCACATTCCTAATGTGAAGGGAACTAACTCTCCCGTTCGTTTACTTTTAACTACACAGACTGGAATATCATCCCTGTTCATACATACCTCCTTTATTTTTTAATCCATCGATCACTTATATCCCCATCTACAGCAGGAGAAATACTTTTTAGAAATCTTGATTCTGCATTTAGCATACATCCAATGATAAAATCTAAAGCCCCTTCTGCAATCTCATTACCAACTTCAGCGACAATTTCATCATGTACTATTAAAATTAACTTTAGTTTATCACCAAATGGATTATTATAATAAATATAATTACAAGCCATCTTCAGCATATCAGCACCACTACCCTGAATAAGATGATTAAATCCCTCTCTTCGAATAGCTCTGATTTCTTTTCTATATTCCCACTTGTCAATATACAATCCTTTGGTTCTAAAGTATCTTCTTCTTCCTGTAAGAGTAACTGAATAACCTTTATCAAGAACAGTATCCTGAAATCTATTCATAAAGGGAGTAAGAGTTGGATAACCTTCTCTTACAGATTCTAGCATGGATCTGGCTTCTTCAATCGGAATTCCTAGATTGTAGGACAATCCCCATTCTGTAGAACCATACAAGATTGCAAAATTTACTGACTTAGCTAGATTTCTTTCTTCCTTCACAATCTCTGCAATACTCTTACGAGTAACTGTAGTTGCTGTGGATGTATGCATATCCACACCATTAGCATAAGCTTCAATAATTACTTCGTCACCAGAGATATCTCCAGCTAATCTATACTCTTGTTGATTATAATCCACCACAATTATCTTTTTTCCTTTTGGAGCTACGAAACATTCCCTATAATCACTTTCTCTAGGAATATTTTGCATATTAGGTTCTTTACTACTAGTCCTTCCAGATAGAGCTCCGAATGGATGAATATCTGAGTGTATTCTTCCAGTCTTAGGATGGATATGTTCTAAGAATTTAGTACCATAAGATGTATCTTTTTTATCATACATTCCCATTTCTATAGCAGAAACTAGAATAGGAAACTTATCTTTAAGTTCTTTGAGTACTTTTTTATTTGTAGATTCTACTTCAATTCCTACCAGATGTAATAAATTCTTTAATTGACTAGGGGAATTTAGATTTATATTTCTCTTAATAAAATCTAATGATACACTAAGATCTGTAATTAGTTCCATCATGGCCTTGGATTTTTTAGTTATTAAAGACTTTCCAGCTTCGTCTTTTCTAATTTCTATTTTAGCTACAACATCAGCTAAGTTATTAAACTTCTTCCAATCTATGTTCTTGATAAAGTAATCCAGTACTTCTTTTCTAACATCTTCGTATTTCTTAGCAGATTGGGTATCTAAATCTAACCATTTACTTGAGTCTAATAAAATCCCATTTAACATCATATCCGATACTACAGGAATAAACTCCATATCAATTTGATAAGCTTCCAACTGTTTAGATTCTTTAATTAAATCTAATTGTTTGTGATAAATTTCCTCTAGGTATTCTACATCATTAGCTGCATACTCTAACTGTTCCAAAGTAAAATCATCTTCTAAATTATCAACAAAAGATTCTTGTTCAGATTTATCTATAGTAATATTACAGTATTTATCCACTAGATAAAGCAAGCTGAAGTATCTTCTTCCTATTCCATTAAGAATCATTACTTCAGCTATCATTGTATCATGCACATTTTTAAGCATGATATTAGTATTATTTTTTATAACTTGTAAATCATATCTAGCATTTTGAATAATTATTAGTTTATTTGTATCAGATATTAAACTGATAATATATTCTAAGTATCTATATCCCAATTTCTTAAGATCAAATATATAAATTTTATTATTTATTTTTACTTGTAATAATCTAACTACAGCTTCTAACTCATCTAGAGAAGTAGTTTCTGTATCTAAGCTAATAATATCCGTTAAGATCAGATCATTTTGAAAATTTACTATATAGCTTTGATTCTCTATCAAAGTAAAATTCATTTATTATCCTTTCTTTTATAAAAAATTTTATATCAAGACTCCTCAGCTAGAAATATTTTTTTCAGCTGATCTCTTAATCATTATAACAAAGAAAACTATTTTAAACTTTGTATTTATTGTTTGAGCTATAACCATCTAATTTAATAGAACGTGCTGTGGGTAGCTCTTTGTAGCACCACTCGCTCTAAGAGCGAGATGACTCAGGTCTAGTTTTACTCTAGTGCCACACTCCATAACTAGTACAGTCCAGGCATAACGGATTACTCCGTACTTTCCTAAGCTCTAAAGAGCAGTAGTACTCGCTAGTCTTTTCACCTGTCATCTGAGTTTTATAGTTTTTAAGTAAAGGATAAGAAGCTCAATCTAAGAAACCAGTTATTCAACTTCCAGCTATCAATAGATAGACAACATGTTAAACTTTTAGCTTCTATCCTTCATTATGAGTATAACAGAAAACTAGGAATTTAAGCACGATTCTGGAAACTCTAATCTTCCTTTAATGTTCTTCTAATGTTACCTTAATGTATTCTTGCTTAAAAATGGTAAGATATGTTATACTCATAATGAGAACTGTAGCATAGAAAGGAGGTACTGTCAAGAGTGAATATACCAACAGACTTACTGTATAAGACTTATTTTTGGTTAGGACTATCTGGAATAATTATGTTTTTCGCTATTCAAATTCTTCTTTGGAGGAAGAATTGGAGAAAAGCTTTCAATCAATCTTCTGTTTGGATTATAGCATATTTGACGATGTATGCTATACTAAAGCTCACAGAATACTATACTCACATGGAGAGGATACCTAGAATTGGAAATGCTTAAACAATTAATATATACTGTGCCTAAGGGATATGTCCGAGTTACTTTACACACATCTAATGATCATACATCTGAAATAAGTATGCAACTAGTAGATAAAGATGATGAAGTTTTATTTGAATCACAGCATATTATACTAAGGCCTGAAGATAGTGCTATACTTAGAGGAGCTAAACTGGAATTGGAGATCACCTTGCATAATGGCGCATAAATTATCAGACGGAAGATATAAGTGTAGTTGGTGTAATAAAGTTTATCCTGATCCTACTAAAGCAGATGTCTGTAGGGATTCACATAACTTAATTTTAGTACCCATGCTACAAGAAGATATTAACAGACTAATTCAATTTATAGCTACTAAGGATGATAAATTAATTACGGAGACACTATGGAAAAGTTTATCGAAATATCAGGGAAAGTTTATAAAATGATCGGCTGGTGTTGGCAACTGGATATGAAAACACTAGTCAATAGCTTTGAAGAAGGAAGAGGAGAGTACTTTAAAAAGTTTGGAAAGTATCCTAACCATGCATACATGCACAAAGATACTATCAAAACTCTACTAGAAAATTTTGTAGATACATCTCAATATAAAGTAATAGTAGAAGTAAAAATTGAACTTCCCTATAATATGTTTGGTGGTGTAATACTAAACCCAATAGAAAAATGGGTTCAACCTAATTTAGTTTACTTTAGTGCGGAGACAGAAAATGATTAATTATGCACCAGAAATAACAAAATATGATATACTCATAGTGAGAGAAGAAGATAAAATACAAAAAAATAACAATGATGAAGTTAGAAACCCCTGTCCTATTTGTGGTGAAGAACTAATAATAGAGGGTAGATGTAATACTTGTTTGAATTGTTTTTGGAGTAAATGTGATATCTAAAGAAATAATATTTTACATATTTAAAAAGATATTGGGGGCTTTGATATTAATTGGAATTTTTGCAATCCCTCTTGGTATTATAAGTGGATCAATGGTCGAAGCATTTGTAATTATTATTTCTTTATTTCTTTTTGGGGTGATAGCCACTTTTGGATTATGCTTAGTTTTACAATAGGAGAATAGAATGGCTAGGAAAAGAGTAATAGATTATTTAGATCAATTTATGGCAGCTCTGGCAGATCAGTTAGATGAAGATGAAAAACATTGGGGAGATGCATGGAGAAAACTTCCAATAGAAGAACTGGAAGAAAGAATTTTTGATAGATTTGATGAGTACTATTTTAATTATTACGAAGCGGAAGAACCTTATCCCTGGTTAAAAGTAGCTAGTCGTGCCGTGGTAGCTTGGATTAGAGAAAATTTTGAGGATTGGAGATTAGATGAATAAATTTAAATTCCCCTGGCGTATTGAAATAAGGAATGAACATTCTTGGGACAGGCGAGGACGTTACGTTTTAGTAAACTCAGCGGGAGATAGAGTCGCCATAATCTCTCTTAATGGAGCTCCGAAGGGAGATGATACTCTAGCACAAGAAACAGCTGAATTAATTGTTGGTTTAATTAATATTCATTGTTCAGCATTAACAGAGGAAAGAAAATGATTATAGGTGTGGATGTAGATTCAGTATTAGCTGATTTAGATCGTGTTTGGTTAGCTTGGTATAATAGAGATTATAACGATAACTTCACCAGAGAACAAATTAAAAGATGGGATTTTCATTTGGATTTAAAACCTGAATGTGGTTTAAAGATGTATGATTATCTAAAAGATTATACACTTTATGATGAGGTTCCAGTAATTGAGGGAGCTCTGGATGGAGTACTAACACTAAGAAACTTGGGACATAGAGTTGTATTTATTACAACCACACCTATAGAATGTTCTGGTAGAAAGTATCTTTGGTTAAAAGAGCATGGATTTTTTAATGGATCAACTTATAAGAATGGTGGAGATTTTATAGACTACATAGAAGCTTCTGATAAATCCTTAGTTAGAACTGATATGCTAATTGATGATAATCTACATACAATTAAAGCTTATCCCTGGATGGGAGTCTTATTTGATCAACCTTGGAATCAAAATTGGGACTGGCCTTATAGAGTTTTTGGTTGGAAAGACTTTCTAGAAAAATTTTCAATGTTGGAGATGTTTACAGATAATGCCTAGACAGAAAACTGGATACAATAAAACAAGTCTAAAAAATCTCCCACAGTATAAAGACTTGGATGATGAAGAATTAGACATAGTTATATCTGAGCATCTAGCAGAACTGGATGTAGAAACTTTTGAAAATTTAATTGCTAACAGAATTAAATCTTTTGAGAATGATTATGATCTATCTGATATGAAGATTAACGATCTATTCACTCTTAGAGCTTTAGCCCAGGCTGTAATTGCTTTAGACGAATTAGAACTTCTCATCTTTACAGAAAGAAAGAAAACTAGTTTAAATAATATCACTATCATAGAGAAGCTCGGTAGAGCAGCTTCAGATCTAAGATCGGATATTTCTAAATTACAAAACGATTTAAACATTACTAGAAAGACAAGAAAAGGAGACAGAGAAGATTCTATCCAGGCTTACATAGAAAAACTAAAAGGACAGGCTAAAGAATTTTACGAACAGAAAATGTCATATATATTTTGTGATAAATGTAATATGTTACTGGCTACAATTTGGTTTCTTTATCCAGAGGAAAACAATACAATAACTTTAACTTGTCACAGAGAACTAGATAGTGGCGAGATTTGTAATAATATAACTAAAGTAACATCTAAAAGTTTAATAGAAGTTGGTACAAATAAAGCAGGGATTATGCCGGAGGCCATAAGATGAAAAAACTTACGGAAAGGTTTTATATGTGGTTAGCTTGGATATTGCCAGAAAGATTAGTACTCTGGTGTGCTGTAAGAGTACTTTCTTTTGCTACGTCCGGAGAATATTCTAATACTGTAGTTTCAGAATTAAAAGCTATGGATGCCTTAGACGTGTGGATAAAGGCTTTTGACAGTGAAGAATAAATATCTTTTAGGAACAGCAGCTTTTAGCAACTTCGATCTTCTACAAACTTGTGTCAATAGCTGGCCTACTTGGATAGATAGACTAGTTGTATTTGACAGATTTAATAGAGTTAACGGTACTAATGTCCGAGAAGATGTTAATGTAATCTCCTATAGAGAGCACATAGGTTGTGCTACTGTTTGGAATAGAATAATCTTAAATTCTATGGCTAGTGGACATAATGCAGTAATCATAGTAGGATCAGACACAGAGTTCAAAGAAGATTTCTTAGAAGAATGGATTAGAGAATTTGAGGACGGTAATTATATCTTTGCTACAACTAAAGATCAAGGATTCAATTGTTTTGGTTTAACTGTAGAGTGTGTTGAAAAAGTTGGAATGTTTGATGAAAATTTCTTTCCCGCTTATTTCGAGGATAACGATTATTGGATCAGAGCTAAAATGTCAGGAATTAATATAGGAGATATAGGAGATCAAACTAAACTTGAGCATTACGGTTCAGCTACAATTAGAAGAAATACTCTATGTAATCAAGCCAATGCCTTCAGCTTTGGTTTAAATCAAAGGTACTTTTGGTCTAAGTGGGGAGCTCATCAAGATTCAGCCATTAGTAAATTCTATACTACACCGTTCAATTCTGGCAATCCCCTCAGCTGGTGGGAGCTAGACGAGGAATTTATCAAAGTAAAAAGAGAGGCATGGGAAAAATGTTAACCTTTTTAGATTTAGGTAAATACGGAAGATTGGGAAATCAAATGTTCCAGATAGCTAGTACTATCGGACTAGGAGTTGAAAATGGGCATAGTATTTGCTTCCCTGTTTGGCCTTATAGTGATTTCTTTAAGAATCCTATGTCACAAGATGAAAATTTATCCCAAAAATATTTCTTCATCCCAATCATAGAAAAAGGTACTAGATACAGAGAGTACGTCATATCATCCATAGGTGATTATAATCTATCTGGTTACTTCCAAAGCTGGAAGTATTTTGATCAGCATAGAGATTTAATTAAATTCTTCTTTGAACCTAAAGTAGAAATAGTTCCGGCTAATCATAATAAAGTAGCTGTGCATATCCGCAGGGGAGACTATATAGATTTACAGCATGTTCATGTTAATCTGTGGGAAGATGGATATTATCACAAAGCTTTTGAATTTTTTGGAGATAAAACTTTTAATATTTTTTCAGATGACATTAGTTGGTGTATAGATACTCTACCAGATGAATTTCCAGATTTAGATTTTCACTTTATAGATCCGTATCGTGATATCAATGATTTATTTTATTTATCTTCTTTTAAGAATATGATTATATCTAACAGCTCCTTTAGCTGGTGGGCAGCTTATCTAAATAAGTGGGATGATCCAAATATAGTAGCACCAGATGTTTGGGTTACTATTGAAGATACAGTAGAAGATAGAATTTTACCAGAGTGGACAATTTTATGAATCTGTTTGAATACCTATTCAAAGATAAATTAGAATTTATAAAATGGTTATTTCCTATTAGATATAGGTATTATGAAAAGAAATGTAAAGAATATGGAATCATCCCTATATCTTACTGGAAATGGGAAGATCATATGAGAAAGTGTAAATATACTACATTCAAATTAATAACTTTTTATAAGATATAGAAAGGAGGTAATATGTTAACCAATTCTGGAGGAGGGTATACTTGTCCACAGTGTAATCAATTTGTTCCTTTTGGAATTTATCATTCATGCGTAAAGATCCAAGGAGCTGAATTTGTTGAGGATTCTAAAACATTAGCAATATTAAAAGAAATAAAAGATTTACTTTTAAAAATTAATTCCGATCTGTCCGAAATAAAAATGAGGGGTAATCGGGGATGGTAGAAATTAGTAACACAGAATATTGGATCGGAGAAGGTTGGATAAAATTTAATGGAGAGTAATGTGTCAGAAAATATGTATGCACATGAATTTAATAACGAGATTTATGTAGAATTTGTTAAAGATGGTAGAAGTTCTAACTTACATATGACTAGAGAATTTGCTGAAAAGTTAATGAAATCACTGGAAAAAATATTAAAAGTAGGTCAAAATAGTGACAGAGATTGGATAAAGTTCGATGAAATAACTCCACCAAAGTCAGATGATCCTACTAATCCTGGAGGTGTATATTATGAAGTTATGTTGAATAGTGGAGAGATATCTAGATTGTGTTGGTGGCTTAATCATTGGTACTGTTCATTAGATAATGGTAATGTACTATATTGGAGGCCTCTTGAAAATAAATCCTAGGGGTTTTTGGGAGAACGATACAGAAGAAGGTCATGGGATTGATCCTAATCTAGCTCAAGGTTTGATAGAATTTTTTACAAGAGAATACTTTAATTTTATCCTGGATTATAATGATTCTAGTGTATATATAGCAGATGTTGGTTGTGGTACTGGATACTATACTAAAAAATTAACCAATAGAAGTGAATTATTTTGTAAGGGGTATGATGGAAATCCAAATACTCCACAAATAGCCGGAGATAATTTTAAAGTTTTTGACTTTACTCAAGACGCTAAGTCTTTGGGAATCTATGATTGGGTATTGTGTTTAGAAGTTGGAGAGCATATACCAGAAGAATATGAGCAAATCTTTCTAGATAATCTGGCCTATTTAGCTGATTACGGAATAGTTTTAAGTTGGTCTATTCCTGGATTTGGTGGAGATGGGCATGTAAATCCAAAGTCGAATCAGTATATAATCCATGAAATGAAAGAAAGAGGATTCAAATACAGCAAAAAAGATACAAAGGAACTTAGAAACTCAGCCTCCGAATACCCTAGTATTGGGTGGTGGTTTCGTGAAACCTTAATGTGTTTTCGTAGAGAAAAAGATTATAGAGGAACTTCAATATTTGAACCGACAGCGGATGAAATTATGGAAGGACTTCAGAAGGATTGGGAGGAATCACATTGATAATTTATACAGGTGCAACTTTCGATATTTTACATGCAGGTCATATTAACTTTTTGCGACAATGCAAGGAATACTTTCCAGACAGTTATTTAATAGTCTCTCTAAATACAGATGAATTTATTGAACAATTTAAAGGAAAGATGCCGGTATTTAATTTTGATGAAAGAAAAAAACTTTTAGAAACTGTGGAATATGTAGATGAGGTTATCCGTAATATTGGAGGAGAAGATTCCAAACCAGCTATATTAACTGTTGAACCTGATGTGATAATTATAGGAAGTGATTGGTTAAATAAAGATTATCTAAAGCAAATGAGTCTCACAGAAGAGTGGCTAAGAAAAAACCATATAGCTTTAATATATATTCCTTACACAGAAATAATTAGCACCACAGAAATAAAGAAAAGACTGTCCAATGCTTAAAGATACCATAGTAGTTACATTTTCTGGAACTCCAATTCACAAAGAATATCAAGAAGAATTTGATTCCTTGTATGGAAATAAGTTTCACAAACATATTAAATGGACTTCCAGTTATCTAGAACAAACTCTATACTACCACGCTCATCAGGATATTTTCAAGTATAAAAAATACTTCGGATATTTTCTATGGAAACCATTTATAATATTAGATGCAAGATTTCGTTATCCAAATAGAGTTATACTATATTGTGATAGTAATATAAGATTTAAAGATATATATGGATTTGCAGAAAAGTTTGATTATTGGATAAATAAAGAGCACTTGTTCTTAGTTAAACATGATCATTACTTTAACGATGAATGGACTAAAAGAGATACTTTTGTAAACATGGATGCAGACTCAAGTTTATATTGGTCAGGTAAACAAAGATGGTCTGTACTATTTGGCATTAGACCGTCTGAGTTTGGTGGAAAATTCTTGAGAGAGTATCAGCAATACTGTGAAAACCCATCTAATATTACTGAAGAATCTAATATCTGCGGGTTAGATAATTTACCTCTCTTTAGAGGACATAGATGGGAACAGAGCATTTTGTCTATACTGGCAGAAAGATATGGAATAGACGGGCCTACAGATATTGAAATGCTCGAATACTATGATAAAGTTTATAGCTCAGAATTAATAAAATATAAGGAAGAAATAAATGCAAATATCTCCTAGTTGTCAGATACCAGAATTACTTGGAATTTATAACAGAGTTTTTGAAAATAGAAAATGTTTTTTTATAGATATTGGAGCTTTTGATGGATATGTTTTTAGTAACTGTTGGGGATTAGCAGAAGATGGATGGAGAGGAATCTTTATAGAACCTAATCCAGATTTGTTTGACCTGTGTAATCAAAGATATAAAAATAATCCAAAAGTAACTACAATTAAATATGCTATTGGAGATGAGAATAAAGAAAATGTTACTCTATATACGGGCGGTACTCTTACCACGACAAGTCTAGAAAGTCTAGAACTATATAATCAAATAGAGTGGAGTCATGGATTACTGAATAAAGATAGATTTATTAAATCTTCTATGAGAACATTAAATTCTATTATAGGTGAATTTGGTGAAGGATACATGCCAGACGTTATATCTATAGATACAGAAGGAAATGAGTTGGATGTACTTAAAGGATTTAATATTAGATTTTATCTTCCCAAAATAGTCATAGTAGAGACTCATGAACTTAGCAAGGATACAAGACTGAGCAGAAATTTTCCAGCAATTGATCAATATTTTAATGATACAGAGATATATACTAAAGCTTTTAGTGACGAGATAAATACCATCTATGAAAGGATTCAACTTTTTCGATAAAATATTTTATATCAATTTAGACAAAAGAATAGACAGATTAGAAGCTTGTAAGGGGGAATTAAACAAAGTGGGAGTTATAGCAGAAAGACAACCAGGAATAATCTACGATGGATTTGAAGATAAGCATAGAAATGCTTGTATAGGAAATCATTTAGCTCACGCTCAATGTCTGATTAAGTCTAGGGGTTTTAATAATGTATTAATCTTTGAGGATGATATTGAATGGCTATTAAATCCCCAAGAAGTATTAGAAAATTTAAATCAATTCCTAATCGAACTCCCTGAAGATTGGGATATATTCTATCTTGGAATTAATATGGATATGTACGAAGCCTACAGAGTTTCAGATCATGTAGCTAAAATTAATGGAGGGTTTTCCACCCATGCTTATTGTGTGAGATCTAATTTATTCGATCTACTTATTGATATTAATTCTGACAAAACTATCACACATAATGATGTTACTTATACTAACGATGTAATTCCAAATTATAATGTTTATATTCCGATTCCACTGCTAGCTGGACAAAGAAAAGACTTCAGTGATATCCAGGGGGTTATAATGGATTCAAATCCAATGTTTATTCAAAGATTTAAAGATAGGATGATAAAATGAAACTCACTACTATATTTATTTTAGTTAATTGTACATGGAAGTAACTTTTCTGATCCCCACCTTAGGAAGATATTCTATTCATCAGGCTTTAGGAAGCTTAAGGGATCAAACTAATCCTAACTGGAAAGCTATTGTGGTATTCGATAATCACGACATTACCATAAGTACGGATGAAAAAGTATCTGCATATAGATTTGATAAACCGTTAGGTCAAGGGCCTGGAATAGTAAGAAACTATGCATTTCCATTTGTAGATACCGATTGGATTGCCTTTTTAGATGATGATGATTATGTAGATAAAACTTATGTAGATAGAATATTTCATTATGCTAAAGCTAATTATGATTTAATTAACTTCACATATAGAGATGTTAACTCTGGAAATACTCAACCATCACCAGGAATGAAAGTTCCACAATACTGTCATATAGGAATGTCTGTAGCTGTGAGAACTTCTTTAGTTCGGGATAATAATATCCAGTTTATTCCAGGTTCTTGTGAGGATTGGTTTTTTATAGATGATTGTGTTCAAGCCGGGGCCAAGTATATTCTAACGGGGGAGATTTTATATTTTGTTGGTAAGAGGAGTGGTTGGAGATGATTAAACCCAAAATCTCTCAAGAAGATTTACAACTATACGAGATATTAAGAAATCCTGCATTATGTACAGAATTTATATACAACTTAGATAAGACTTCGTGGGAAGAACCTTTTGAATTTACATTATACCAAAAAGAAATCCTATGCGATTTTCATGATCATGTTAGTGTTACAACAGCTAGAGCTGTAGGAAAGACTGTATCCCTTTCATCTTTGATCATATGGATGCTTATTTTTAATGTGTATGGCAGAGATTATATTGTGTACACAGTTCCAAACAGAGCTCACTTACAACCTGTTTGGCAGAATCTACAAAGAAGCTTCAGATCAAATTCTCTATTAAAAATGTTCATCCCCACGGGTGGGGGGTTTAATAGTTCAGTTTTTGAAATTAACTTAACAAATAACGCAGCTCTTACTTGTAGAATTGCCGGTATGACTGGAACAGGAGCTAATGTAATCGGCTTACATACTCCTGTAGTTTTACTTGACGAAGCTGGGTACTATCCTTGGGGTACTTGGGTAGAATTACAACCAATTCTAAATACATTTACTGAAGGACACAGGCAAATAGTTTCTGGAGTTCCCACCGGAGTTAGAGAAAAGAATGTTTTATTTACGGCAGATCAAGAAGATCCATCCTACACTAAACATAGAGCTACAGCTTTTGATAATCCTAGGTTTATGGAAAGTGATCATCAACATGCTATTGAACAGTACGGAGGAGAAGACTCTGAGGATTATATTCACTTAGTTCTAGGTAAACACGGAGCTCCTGTTTATGCCCTATTCGATAGGAATTTATTTGAAATATCTAATTACAGAACTTATAAACTTATTATCAATGGTATTGAACTAAAAGATAATATAGCTAATTATATTCCAAAATTAGCTATGTTTCCATTAATGGGAAATGAAAGAAAGGGAATAGTTTTATTTGGAGTAGATTTAGGATACACAGATCCGACAGCCATAACTATTATGTATGAAGATATTAATGGAAGATTAAAGTTTCATGGAAGGGTTCAGCTAAATAAAGTATCCTACAATCTACAGGATAAAATTATTGACTACCTGGATTCTAAGTTTGATCCAAGCATTATAGCTATTGATCAAGGTTCGTCTGGTATTGCAGTAATTCAAAGAATGCAAGAAGCAGACGAATACCTGCACAAAAATTATGCTAAAAGAATTATACCTATTAACTTTTCCGCATTTATTGATCACGGTGTGGATCAAGATGGAAAAGAATTAAAGACAAGAGTACGACCATTCTCGGTTTCAGTTCTACAAGAATACTCTAATAGCCACAGAATAGTTTATACTTCTACAGATATGGAGTTAATTTCGGAGCTGGAAAGAATGACATATACAAAAAGTCCATCAGGAGAGATATCCTATAAGACTCTAACTCCTAGAGGAGGCAAGAGAGGAGAAGATCACTTTACATCTTCTTTACTTTGTGCATCTTTAGCTTATTATTTGGAAAAAGATTTTACAAACTATAAAAAGAGAGTTAAAAAGCTAGCAGCCCCTAGATGGATCACATGAGGTAAAACACTATGACAGAACCAAGAAAGTTAGCTCAAGCACAAATGTTTACCAGCGTTCTTCCATCTGCGGGTAATCCGTGGTCTACTACAGAAGTAGATAAAATGGAAGTAAAGGATTTAAATACATTTGCTAAAATAGTAGATGCATGTAGATTCTTTTATAGACACGACAGTATTGTTTCATCCGTTATTAATAAAAGTATAGATATTGGGATTAATGATTTAGTTTTTGATAGTAAAGATTTAACATCTAATGCCAAGAAAGTTGTAGAGGGGTTACTTCCAGAACTTCACGACTTTGCTGAAACTATGGCATTAGAATTTTTGGTGTCAGGATTAGTAGTTCCCGAAATAAAATATGCTAACGTAACTAGAGATCAATTAAAAGAAATGAGCATCAAGAAGTTTGAAACTCTAGTTATGCCTGTAGCTATGTGGGTTCGTGATCCAACATCTATAAAAATAAACTATACAATGGTAATGGATAAACCGTCCTACTATGTTAAAGTTCCAGAGAAACTAATCCAATTTATTTTAGGTAAAGGAACGTATGCAGACGGAACAAAAGATCCAGAATTATATGCTAAATTAAAAGCTTACTATCCAGAATTTATATTAAAAGTAGAAGAAAAACAAGAATATATTCTAATAGAGGACGACAGTTTGATCTTCAGGAACAGGCCTATATCAGATTCTCCCTACCCTACTCCTTATTTATACGCAGCTTTAGAACCATTAAAGCACAAGAGAAATCTAAGAAGAATGGATTACTCTATTGCCGCTAGAGTTATCGGAGCTATCCAGCTATTTAGATTGGGTAATGATGAGTTTCCAGTAACAGAAGATCAAGACGAACAGTTCCAAGCTATTAAAGATCAAATGTATTGGAGATTAACTTCCCAAAAAGATATAGAAAGAATCTTCCAACTATTCGCTAACCACACTCTACAGATCGACTGGATATTTCCTCCAGTAGAAGCTCTTCTAAATGAAAATAAATACAAAGAAGTTAATGAAGATATCATGATAGCTCTAGGATTTCCTAAAATATTAATTACTGGAGAGGTAACAAAAACCGGAACTTCTAATCCAGAGTTTGCTACAATGGCCCCAACTAAAACTCTAGAAGCCATGAGAAAAAGAATACTAAGAGTTTTGAATAGAGTTATTGATGTTACTTTTGAAGAGAATGGATTTAGTGGAGATACCACTCTAAAGTTTACTCAAATGAATCTATCAGAATTCAGTACTCTAGTAGAGGGTCTAACTAAACTGTATAACACTGGAAACCTTTCTAGAAAATCCTACTCAGGAGCTTTTGGATACGATATAGAAGAGGAAATGAAACAAAGATCAGATGAAAAAGAATTGTTAACTCAATACGGACTAGATGAATTCAATCCACAACCCTTTACTCCTTCAGCAAATAACAACAATACCGCCCCTCCAAGTAACAAACCCAAGATAAATCCACAGGAAAATCAGAAAAATCCTCAAAAATAGTATAGTTATGCACTAAATGTTGCATAATGTGTTATACTCACAATGAGGGGAGGAATATATATTCTATTCCCAGGAGCTTATTATGGAAGATGAAAAAATAATTATAAAAGAATTTCAGTTAGAATTGGTCGAGCTTTCAGAAATGGAGGCTGAGGCAGCTGTTACTACTAACTCACAGTTTAACTATCTAAAGTTTATTCTGACTGATAACAAACCAAACGCTAATAAGCAAAGAGTTCCAACAGAGGAATTCCCGAACTTAGTAAAAACTGGATATTTTGCGCCTTTAAAGATGGCACTAGGAACTATCGGTGACGGCCATGCCCAGGCTGTTCCTCTAGGAGTCATCACACACTTGAAACAAACAGAAAATGATATCAGAGGTATTGCAGCTTTATGGACTAAAGAAAGACCAGAAGATGTTGCTCTCATTAAGAAAGCTTATGCTGAAAAAATTCCATTGAATGTCAGTTGGGAAATTTCCTATATAGATTCTTTAATGGATGATGAGGGTATTGAAAATCTTTCAGGTACTTCTTTAAGAGCAGCTACTATAGTAGGAATGCCAGCCTACCAGGGTAGAACTCCCATTTTTGCTGTAGCTTCTGACAATAAGGAGGATAAAACCTTGGACGAGCTAGAAACCTTAAAAACACAGCTCCAGGAAGCACAGGATAATCTAATCAAAGCAGAAGCAAAAACTGTTGAATTAGATAATAAAGTTAAAGAAATAGAAGTTTTACTTCCAGAACTGGATATTCTCAGAGAGTACAAAGCATCTATTGAGAAGGTACAGGCAGAGGAAGCTAAGCTAGATGCAATTAAAGCTAGATTCAAAGAAGTTGGTATTGCTAAGGAAGATGAGTACTTTGCATCCAACAGAGAAAATCTAATTAATATGCCAACAGAAGCTTTAGATTTTATGCTTCAAGAGCTGGTAGCTTTTTCTTCTAAAAAAGAAGAGAAGGCTGAAAAGAAAATAACAATTCCAAATCTTGAAGGAGACGATGATATAGATTTATCCGATCCCAAAGAGATTGCGAAAGCACTCAGAGAACTAAACTCTCGTAAATAGGAGAATGTAAAAAATGGAAATCAACAAGTATACTGATATTACTGGTGTGGTAACTGTTGAAGATGTTGTAGAAGGTAGAATGGTTCTGCTAGTTAATTCTAGCGAAACTCATGACTATGGTTCTAGAGAGGATTTACCAGGAGTAAGAATTCCTGCTGATTCCACAGAAGCTGCGAAAGCTAGATTTTGTTTAACTTGGGCAGTCGATAATACTCAACCTCCAATCTACAACCCTTACCCAACAGTAGCTAATACTTCTTTACGGTGGGGATTTGACGGAGCTGCGAATGTTCCATTTGCCGCTACTGTTTATCTGTCCTCACTAAGCAATACCGAAGGATTAACTATCCCATCAGGTACTCTAGCTTTAGCTTTTGGCCCTGGTGTATTTACTATTCCTTCCGGTGGATTTGTTTATAGTGCAAATCTAGTCGCAGGAGCTTACCTAGAAGTACTCAATACAGCTGACGATGGAGCTGATGCGGGTAAACTTAACTACACAGCCTCTGTTAGTTTTGCCGAAGTTATGGAGTTGGATGCAGATCAGAACCTAACCTTCCGCATCCTTTACTAAAATTCAGGAGGTCACAAAAACATGGATGAATTAAAATTAAAGGAAGCTATTGCGTCATTGGCTGAAGATAAAGGGAAAAGAGATGCATTAGCTGAAATGTTCGTGGAGTATATCCAACCAAATCATATCGTTGTAGATTTTGTTGGTATGCTTCTAAATGCTAGAGCTCTAAAAGAGGGCGACTCCCTAGTAAAGAAACTAAGAAGTCAAGCCAGAGTTAGAACTCTAGTTCCAGGTTCTATCCATCTCAAAGACGAGATCACCGTACAGGCCAGAGCTAACTATATGTTAGACGGTGCTGATGTTGGTGTAACTTGGAATGAGTGGGAAATGGAAGCTGGAGATATTGGAACAGTAGAAGAAATTAGAAGTGAAATGCTAGCTCAACTAAGGGACTACTACCAGACTAAAGTCTTTACAGCTCTTTCTACAATCTGGACAGCTGTCAATACTCCTAACAACTTCGTAAATGTTGGTGGAGCTATTAATGCTACCGTTTTGAAAGCTGGTATTGATTATGTCAATCAGACTACTGGTGGAGTAAAAGCTGTAGTTGGTGCTAGATCAGCTCTAACTCCAGTTACTGAATTCGGTGCTTTCTGGAAAGATGATTTCTCTGCTGTAACTCCAACTACAGTTGGAATTGATTCTAGACTTGAGCAGGTTATGAGAGAGGGTTGGCTAGGTACTTACTACGGAGCTCCTCTTGTAGCTATTAATCAGGTTTGGGATAATCCAGCAGGTCATAATGCACTAATTCCTGTTGATAAAGTTCTAATTATTGGTGAGAATGTTGGTGAGTTTATTACTTATGGTGATGTTAAACAAAAACAATACAGTGATCCTAAACCA
>Ga0209751_10000611_pt1 | contig 38392 bp, 32 predicted proteins | sample RifCSP13_1_FD_184019 | JGI IMG/M metagenome (GOLD analysis project Ga0209751, IMG submission 184019) | Soil microbial communities from Rifle, Colorado - Rifle CSP2_sed 13_1 (SPAdes) (version 2) | ecosystem: Environmental > Terrestrial > Deep subsurface > Rock core/Sediment | place: Rifle...
AACGGAGACAAGAAATTTCTTCGGTGAAAGCATCTGGAATTTCTCCTGGAAGGGGTTATTGACGTGTTTTTCGAGATCCGAGAGTCGTCATCTTAATCGGGCCCGCTCGTTGGCCCGCAAGCTGGGATCCACAGATTACTTGGATTACACTTACATATCGGCGGCGCATTGCTAGATTTTTCAACAAGATTTGTCGCCAACTAGCGGAGTGAAATTGGACCCTAGTGTTTATCCAGTAGGATTCCACGTGGGCTACGTTCGAAGCTTTTTGATTCCGCCGTTCTATCGTTTCAAAAATCTGCGTAATCTGTGGACAGCTTCAACGCCAACTTGCGTTAGGCCATCATTCAAGGTAAAGCTTGAGTTATGGCAATCGTCAGTTTAGAAGAGGGGCAGACATGAACAGGAATCAAAAGATTGCTCTTGGTTGTGGAGGTGCAGGTTGTCTGGGCTTGATTGTGTTAATCGGCGCGGGAACCATTTTCTGGTTCTCTTATCAGCGGCAACCGCGGGCAGTAAGCAACTCTAACATTAGCAGAAATCGAAATTCCAACCTCAACTCCAATCTGAACCGAAACTCAGATTCGTCAACCAGTTCGTCCATTTCTGAGGATGATAAACACAGGTTGTTTCAGGCGGCCAGCATGACCCAGGATGCCGCGCTACTCCAGAAGGTGATGACGAAGCTTAATTTGAGGACCGGCGCCACCGCCGAGTACCAGCAGTTTGCCAGAAACCACATTGGCTGGGCCATTAAGAATCTTGACTTTATTCAGTCACTCGATACGCCCCAGAAGGCGCGCGATTACGTAAACGAGCACTTAGACGATTAAGACCGGAAATGAATCCCAAGGCTATCCGTAACTTCTCGATCATAGCGCACATCGATCACGGAAAATCCACTCTGGCAGATCGACTGCTTGAACTCACTGGCGCCTTGACTGAGCGGGAGATGTCCGAGCAGGTGCTCGATAACATGGACCTTGAGCGTGAGCGTGGCATTACAATCAAGTCACATGCAGTGAGATTGGATTACAAGGGTGACGACGGCAATGCCTACGTCTTGAATTTGATTGATACGCCAGGCCACGTCGATTTTTCCTACGAGGTTTCACGCTCGCTCTCAGCCTGCGAAGGGGCCCTGTTGATAGTAGATGCTTCGCAGGGTGTAGAAGCCCAGACGCTTGCCAACACTTATCTAGCTATCGACAACAATCTGGAGTTGATTCCTGTCATTAATAAGATCGATCTGCCCGGCGCTGAGCCGGACAAAGCCGTCGAGCAGATCGAACATTTGATAGGACTGGAAACCCACAACGCCGTCTTTACGAGCGCGAAAACGGGCGCGGGAGTACACGAAGTGCTTGAGGCCATTGTGCGGGACGTACCGCCCCCGAAAGGTGACATCAATGCGCCCTTGAAAGCCCTGATCTTTGATTCCTGGTACGATTCGTATCGTGGCGTCATAGTGCTTTTTCGGGTGATCGACGGAAAGATTCGCCCGGGAATGAAGATTCGGTTTTTGAATACTGGCCGCGACTACCAGGTAGAGACGCTGGGCGTGAATCGGCCGCGCCCTTCGCCTATCGACGTATTGGGCGTTGGCGAAGTTGGCTTCCTCACAGCCTCCATTAAGGAGGTGGCGGACGTGCAGATCGGTGACACGATTACCGAAGCTGCACGGCCAACGACTGAACCCTTTCCTGGGTTTCAACAGATCAAACCAATGGTATTCGCGGGACTTTATCCGGTGGACGCGAATCAGTATGAGGAACTTCGCGACGCACTCGATAAGCTCCGGTTGAATGATGCGTCTTTCTTTTATGAGCCTGAGACTTCCGCCGCGCTCGGTTTTGGTTTTCGCTGTGGCTTTCTCGGTCTGTTGCACATGGAGATCGTCCAGGAACGTTTGGAGCGAGAGTTTAATCTGGATCTAATCACCACAGCGCCGGGCGTGCGGTACGTGGTCACAACCGTTGATGGGCAGATCCTCGAGATTGACTCGCCGTCCAAAATGCCCGATCCGGGTCGCATTGCTAAGATTGAGGAGCCGGTGATCCGGGCGACGATTCTTACCCCTGACGAATATCTGGGCGGCATACTCCCGTTGCTCGAGGAGAAACGTGGCGTCCAAAAAGGATTCGAATATATTGCTGCCAATCGAGTGATGCTGACATATGAGTTGCCGTTGAATGAGATTGTTCTCGATTTCTACGACCGGTTGAAGTCAGTCTCGCGTGGTTATGCATCTCTCGATTACAACTTCGCCGGCTACTGGGAGAGCGATCTTGTAAAGCTTGATGTTCTGGTCGCGGGCGAACCGGTGGACGCACTCTCACTGGTCCTGCATCGCAGCACAGCCCAGGCGCGGGGCCGCGCCCTGGCGGAGAAAATGAAGCAATTGATCCCACGGCAGCTATTTGAAGTGCCGATTCAGGCTGCTATCGGTAACAAGGTGATTGCCCGCGAAACCGTCAAGGCGCTTGGCAAAAATGTGATCGCTAAGTGCTATGGAGGCGACATCACCCGCAAGCGAAAGCTGCTCGAAAAGCAGAAAGAAGGGAAGAAGCGAATGAAGAAAGTTGGGCGCGTAGAGATCCCACAGGAGGCGTTTCTGGCAGTCCTAAAGGTAAACGAGTAATCGTCATAAATCAGGTAGTCTTCTAATTGGAAGCCACAACCAAGACGCTGAAGGCCGTCACGATTTTTTGCGATGGGTCAAGCCTCAGTAACGGGCAAGTTGCCGCCCGTGCTGCGGCTGTGGCATTGCTCGGTTATCGTGGACTTTGGCGTGGGGTCGGCGAGTACCTCGGCACTGCCACAAACCAACAAGCAGAGATTGCTGCCGCTGCCCTTGGCCTTGAGGCGCTACGCGAGCCCTGTCGGGTGCATCTGTTTACAGACTCGCAGTACGTAGTTAAAACCATGAACGGTCACTTTCGGCGCAAGACGAACCACAAGTGGTGGGAGCGTCTCGATAAAGCGAAAGATCGTCATAAGATCACCTGGGAATGGACACGAGGGCATGTCGGTCATGTCATTCAGGAAGCGACAGATCGCGCTGCCCGTCGCATTGCTTCACTCGGCCGCGTCGATGAAGAAGTGCTTCGTGAGGCGGTCGACAAAATCGGAGTGAAAGATTTGTAGCCCAAGAAACAACTGGCGGTAAGGATGGATAAGAACTCGGATCGCAGTGTCATGACCTTATGACACTGCGATTCGCTCTGTCACCTCGCTTTCGTGCATGCCGACCTTTATAATTCCTCGCCGTCCCCCGCTAGTCGCGAGAATCGGGGCGTCCACGGAGTGACGCCCATACATAAGCACTCTATCGTGTTTCTAAACTGTAAATGGTTGGTGGTGGTGTTCCTATTCACGAGTCCTGCTGTCCTCGCGCAGGAACAGTTTAGGGGATGGGAATGGCAGAATCCCCTCCCGCAAGGGAACTCCATAACTTGCATCCGCTTTGCGCCTGACAAAAGACATGGGTGGGCCATTGGCTCGAATGGCGCCATACTGCGTACCAGCAATGGAGGTTTTGACTGGGAGGAGCAACAATCGCCGGCCAATACCACACTCTACGGCCTCTACGTGAAGGACCGTTCACGTGCAGTGATTTCAGGTGCGCGCGGAGTGGTACTCACAACAGGGAACGGAGGCGGCAAGTGGGTCCCCAGAGTAACTGGCACGCGTGACCACCTTTTCTCCTTAACCTTTGCCCCCGATAATCCGCTGCGTGGATGGGCGGTTGGCACTTTTGGCGCCATAGTCTCCACCAATGACGGAGGCGTGACGTGGCAATCCCAGAATGCGCACACCTCGGCCCATATTTTCTCGGTCGCCTTTGCGAATGCGAAAACTGGTATTGCCGTGGGCGCGCGAGGCACCGTGCTCGTTACGAACGATGGCGGCGCAGAATGGAAACAACAGCCTGGCATCAGCAGCACGGTGCTTACTGGCGTTGCATTTGTTTCCAACAGCCGTGCCATGGTGGTTGGCTATCATGGGACAATACTTGAAACCGTTGACGCTGGCCTCACCTGGCAGAAACTGAACACACTGGTTACGACCGATCTATTCTCTGTGTACTTTTCAGATGAGATGCACGGATGGGCCTCTGGCGACAGCGGTGTAGTGCTTACCACTGGCGATGGCGGTCATATCTGGTTGCCGGTCAACATTCGTACCAACCCCAAGATCGTCACTGTCTACTTTGCGGATGAGACGACGGGCTGGGCTGCAGGCGCCAATGGTCTGGTAGTGCGTACAGACGATGGTGGTCTTTCGTGGCGGCGGCTGACCGAAGGTGGCCGTGACGACTTGGCTCATATCTTTTTTCTCGACAACTCCCGAGGCTGGGCAGTTGGCTCTCGGGGAAAAATACTCTTCACCAGTTCCGGGGGTAAGCATTGGACCGTTCGTCCCTCGGGAACGGTAGCGCAGTTGAATGCCGTAAAATTTCTGGATGAACACACTGGCTGGATAGTCGGTGACCAGGGAACCATACTACATTCGGAGAATGGCGGGATCACCTGGACCACTGTTCCGATACAGGCCGCTGAAGACCTGCTGGGTGTGGACTTCGTGTCTGCGCAACTGGGCTGGATTGTTGGAGCTCGAGGTGCCATCTATCTTACCGACAATGGCGGAGAGACCTGGCGGTTTCAGCCTTCGAACAATCTCAGCTGGCTGGAGGATGTCAGCTTTAGCGACGAGAAGCATGGTGTGGCTGTAGGTTCAAACGGAACAATTCTCCTCACGACAGATGGAGGAGAGACTTGGAAGCGCGTTGATCGAAATTTGAAGGAATGGCTTTATGCCGTGAGCTTGGCTGATGGTAGTCGTGGTTACGCGGTGGGAGCGCGCGGCATCATTTTGCGCACTGATGATGGTGGCGAAAGCTGGAAAGATCTAGAAAGCGGTATAACGAGCAATCTCTTTGCGGTGGCCATGGCCGGGCGGGATGATGTGTTGGTCACCGGTGATCAAGGCACAATCATTCACAGCAAAGATGGCGGAGCAACGTGGGACCTGCAACCAACGATTACAAGTTCGCCCCTCTTTTCGGTGGCCTATCTTGGAGGCACAAACATCTGGGTTGCCGGCCGCGGTGGAGCGATCCTGCGACGAACGGAGCCTATTGCGACCGTGAGATTTCCTGTACCAAGGTTGCCGCCCGCTCTGCGCGGTGCGCCTAAGATCCAGTCACAGAATACCCTGATTGACGATGGTGACATTCCCCTCGCAACACCACCTGACAGAAAAAATCAGCGGCCACAATAACTAGATATAGTTGCCGTGGGTCTTTCGCTCCCTATCAACCTGTTCAAGGCGAGTTTTCAGGCGACTGTATGGTAAGGTCTCCCGTTGCGCCGAAGACTACAACCACGCATGGTCCCGCTGTCCTCTCAAGGCGCACACCTACCCCCAAGTGGATTTTCAGCTTTAGTCGTCACGATTAAGTTGGAAACGAGGAAAGACTAGCAGAAGCAGGATACTTTGTAACGCAAACTGTTAGTTTGCGCGACGTAACAGTTTAAGTGGATTTTCAGCTTTGATCATCATTATTACTTTGTAACGCAAACCGTTAGTTTGCGAGAGGCAACCGGCTAAACCACGGCCCTGATGGGATGATCCTTCGCATAGGAGTAGGCCGTGTAGGCTGCAATGATGTGGCACACCCAACCAAGCAGACCGCCAGTGCCAATCCAGAAACCAGGCGTAATGATCAACCACAGGAACCCGGCAAGGATGCGGCCATTGTAGAATTGTCCTACCCCGGGAATAAGCAAGCTCAGAATTCCTGCAATGTGTGGATCGCGCATTTCTTCACTACCCCTCCGTGCGATCATATACGAGAGCCAAGCCCGATTTGTTCGCACAGAAGATGGAGATCATTTTATCCAGTCTGAGCGCCGGCTCTCGAAGGCTGAGATTGCTGCTTCGTGTTGAAGAGTCAGGCCAATATCGTCGAGTCCTTCTCTGAGACAGTGTCGCTGAAAATCGTCGATATTAAATGAAGCGGCAAAGCTACGCCCGTCTCCGATCGTACAGGTGTCCAGGTCCACAGTGAGTTGATAGCCTTTAATTTGTCTCGAGCGACTGGCGATCTGCTGTATCTCTGCTTCCGTCAATGAGACAGTGAGTAGGCCATTCTTCAGGCAGTTATTAGAAAAAATATCGGCAAAGGAAGGCGCAATGATGGCGCGGAAGCCATAATCAGCAAGGGCCCAGGGCGCGTGTTCACGGGAAGAGCCGCAGCCGAAATTCTTCCCCGTAACCAGGATTGAGGCGCCTTGATAACGAGGTTCATTCAAGCAGAAGTTGAGTTCAGGTTGCCCGCTCGAATCGAAGCGCCAGTCATAGAACAGGAACTCCCCGAATCCGGTGCGCTCGATGCGCTTTAGAAACTGTTTGGGAATAATCTGATCAGTATCGACATTAGCGCGCTCGAGGGGCACCACGAGGCCGGTGTGGGTTCGAAATGCTTTCATTCTAGTGCGTTTCGGTTTTCAAGTTTGGTCGACTATTTGAATACCCAGTCGCGAACGTCAGTGAAGTGTCCGGTTATCGCCGCGGCCGCTGCCATCATCGGGCTTACCAGATGTGTGCGTCCGCCGCGGCCCTGGCGTCCTTCAAAGTTACGGTTGCTGGTTGAAGCACAACGCTCACCCGGTTGAAGGATATCGGCATTCATGCCCAGACACATCGAGCAGCCTGCTTCCCGCCATTCAAATCCGGCGCGGCAGAAGATCTTGTCAAGTCCTTCTGCCTCCGCCGTTCGTTTCACGACTTGTGAGCCGGGCACGACCATCGCCTGGACCGACGGACTCACTCGGTAACCTTTCGCTACTCGCGCCGCCGAGCGCAGATCCTCTATTCGAGCATTTGTGCAGGAGCCGATAAACACTCGATCGATCGCTATATCCTTGATGTTAGTGCAAGGGACGAGTCCCATGTAGCTGAGGGCACGCTCAAATGAAGAACGATCGGCATCGCTCTTTGCCTGCGACGGTTCGGGCACGCTTCCGGTTATTGGCACTACCATGTCTGGGTTCGTACCCCATGTCACAAATGGCGCAAAAGTTGAGGCATCTACTTGAACGGCGCAGTCGAAACAGGCGTCGCTGTCGCTGGCGAGCGTGGCCCAATGAGCTTGAGCTTTCTGCCAGTCAGCGCCGCGAGGCGCAAAGGGCCTGCCCGCCAGGTAAGCAAGGGTGGTTTCGTCAGGTGCGATCATGGCAGCCCGAGCGCCAGCTTCAATGCTCATGTTGCAAAGGGTCATGCGGCCTTCCATTGACAGTGAGCGCACCGCGTCTCCGGCGTATTCGATCACATAACCCGTAGCGCCGTCGCTTCCGATTTGACCAATGATGCCGAGAGCCAAATCCTTTGCCGTCACGCCCTCGGAGAGCTTTCCGTGAATCTGAATGAGCATGTTACGAGGTTTGTTTTGTGGCAGGCATTGCGTAGCCAGGACATGTTCAACCTCGCTCGTTCCGATGCCGAAGGCCAGCGCGCCAAATGCTCCATGCGTGCTGGTATGGCTGTCACCACAAACAATTGTCATTCCGGGCTGGGTGAGACCCAACTCGGGACCAATGACGTGAACGATTCCCTGTTCTCTTGAATCTATATCGTAAAAGGGAATATCGAAATCCTGGCAGTTCTGGCGCAGTGCGGCAATCTGTTTAGCGGCTATCTCGTCAGCAATCGGCAGGCTGCGAGTTGTGGTGGGCACATTATGATCTACCGTGGCCACGGTAAGACGAGGTTGTCTAACGCGACGCCCTGCGGCGCGTAAGCCCTCGAATGCTTGAGGAGAAGTGACTTCATGGATCAGATGCAGGTCAATATAGAGAAGCGACGGCCGAGCCGCTTCTTCCCAAACGACGTGGCTGTCCCAAAGTTTGTCGAACAGTGTCTTCACTACGTCTCAAACAGCATGATACGCGTGTCGCCTATCAGCAATTTCGGCTATCGCGTCGCAGACGGCCTCACCAATCTCCGCAGTTCGCGCAAGGTAAGTGCTCCCGCCACTATTTATGTCCAGGGTTCTATAACCTTCCTTGAGCACTATACGAATTGCTTCTTCAATCTCATCCGCTTCCTGCTCCAGACCACAACTGTAACGCAGCAGCATTGCCGCCGAAGCAATGGCCCCAAAGGGATTTGCAATACCCCGGCCAGCAATGTCCGGCGCCGAACCATGCACTGGCTCATACAGGCCGACTTGGCCTCCGATAGTGGCCGATGCCAGCATTCCGAGCGAGCCGGTTATGACCGCTGCTTCATCTGAAAGAATGTCGCCAAAAAGATTCTCAGTCAAAATAACGTCGAAGCGCTTGGGACTAGTTAGTAACTGCATCGCGCACGCATCCACATACATGTGTTCGAGGTAGACGTTAGGGTAATCTCGGGCTACACGCGTGACAGTTTGCCGCCAGAGTTGCGACGCTTCCAGCACGTTGGCTTTATCGACCGAGGTCACTTTACCTCGACGATTGGTTGCTGCGCTGAATGCTACTCGCGCCACTCGTTCGACTTCTGCTACTGAGTAGCGCATCGTGTTTTTAGCCGACAGGTCGCCATTTGTGCCTGAGAAGCCTCGTGGCTCGCCATAGTAAAGTCCGCCTAACAACTCTCGGACGATTAGAATGTCTGCGCCGGCGGCGATCTCCGATCGCAGGGGAGACGCTTCTTTGATGGCGTCGTAGGAGATCGCCGGACGCAGGTTCGCATAACCTCCGAGTGCGCGCCTTAGCAGTAGCAGGCCCGCTTCCGGGCGCTCGTTTGGCGGCAAGTTGTCAAAGCGGGGCGCACCCACTGCGCCCAGCAACACTGCATTGCTTGCCAAACAGGCATCGAGGGTTGCGCGAGGCAGCGGCGATCCACTTTCTTCGATCGCGGCTGCTCCAATGAGCTGGTGTTCAAACTCAAAATTATGACCATGGGTTGCCGCAACTGTGCCCAGAACCCGCTCCGCTTCGGCAGTGACTTCTGGACCAATGCCATCTCCGGCTAGTACAACGATATGCAATTTCATCTCTAAATACCTGGAATTAGTCAAGGTGCCGGTGCTGCTTAAAGTGCCTGCCTTGCTGCGGTAGTTGCGTGGATTATCAACGATACCCTGAAGGTACCTGGGTCGCCGCGGCACCTACAGGCTCGCCCATTAGATCGTCCTCAACCGATTTTACGGTGGTTGAAATTAGCGAGATAAGATCCTGATCATAGACTCGCTTTTTCCGATCGGCCAGTGCCGTGAATAGCTTGTAAGCACGATCCACTTCCGGAGGGGTCAATATATAGCCTAGTTCTTCGTAACGCAGCGCCAGCGCATGGCGACCGGAATGCTTGCCTAGTACCAGACGGTTGACTGGTACACCGACAGATTCAGGCGTCATGATCTCATAGCAGAGCGGATTGTTTATTACGCCGTGCTGGTGGATACCCGCCTCATGTGCAAATGCGTTGCGGCCTACGATAGCCTTATTGGGCTGCACGTCGAATCCAATAATTGAAGAGAGCAACTGGCTTGCCGGATAAAGTTCGCTGGTGTTGATACCCGTTTCAAATGGCAACTGATCCGCGCGAACGTGCATTGCCATGATTAACTCCTCAAGAGAAGCATTTCCCGCGCGTTCACCTATACCATTGACTGTGCATTCCACCTGGCGGGCGCCGGCGTCAATAGCCGCCAAACTGTTGGCTACCGCGAGCCCCAGATCGTTATGACAATGAACGCTGATTGTGACGTTTCTACCCGCACACACGCGCTCGTGCACCGTGGATACCAGTCGCGAAAACTCGGCTGGAAGAGTATAGCCAACAGTATCGGGCACGTTCAGAATGGTGGCCCCTTCTGCGACTGCAACAGAGAAGACTTCGCAAAGATAATCCTGATCGCTCCGCGTTGCGTCCTCTGCTGAAAACTCAACCTCGTCGGCATAGTTGCGTGCCCGAGCGACAGCCCGGCGCGTCATTTCGAGAACCTGGCGACGGCTCTTGCGGAGCTTGTGCTCAAGGTGAATATCGGAAGTAGCGACGAAGGTGTGAATACGCGGATGCGTCGCTCCACGCAGAGCTTCCGCAGCGCGGTCGACGTCCTCATCGGAAGTGCGGCACAACGCGGCGACTGCGACGTTGCGGCAGGCGGCCGCTACTGCCTTTACGGCTGCGAAATCTCCTTCAGAGGCTACGGGAAACCCAGCTTCAATGACATCCACACCCAGCGCTTCGAGCTTACGCGCCATGGTTAATTTCTCATCCAGATTCATTGAACAGCCAGGCGACTGCTCGCCATCGCGCAACGTCGTATCAAAGACGGCCACCATGTCTCTTGCCATACTTCACCTCCAGGAAGGAAAGCCGGAATGCTAGGACTCATCGGGTCCCAAAGTCAAAGTTATAATGTTTATGAAAAGATAACTATGTGTGATACTATAAGCGGCGCTGAATAATGCATAAGCTCTGGGAGGTAAAGCGGTGGACATAAACCAGCTGGAAGTGCTCGTTTGTGTGGCCCGGGAGCAGAGTTTTTCGCGAGCGGCACTGGCCCTGCATCGAACACAGCCCGCCGTTAGTCAGGCGATCCGCCGGCTGGAGGCCGAGCTGGGCGAGCCGCTTTTCGATCGGTCGTCCAAGGACGGGACACTTACGGCAGCCGGTACCGTGCTCTACGATTATGCTCAACACATGCTTAACCTGAGGCAGGGCGCCCACGCTGCGATTAAGGAACTCAAAGACCTTCATCGCGGCAAGCTGTCGCTGAGCGCAAATGAGTACACTGTAATGTATTTGTTGCCGATCGTTCCCCTTTTCCGTCTTCGCCATCCGCATATCAAAGTCGAGGTCAAAAGGAGTTTGGCCAGTCGAATTCCCGCTGAGATCCTCGGGCGGGAAGTGGAGATGGGAATCGTCTCATACCGTCCCAGCGATGCGGCCATTGCTTCGGTGCAAGTAATGACCGACGAATTGGCGCTAATCGTGGCGCCCGATCATCCACTCGCCCATAAACAGGTGGTTTCGGTGCGCGACCTGGGCGCAGAGTCATTTATCGCTCACAACGTACCCTCTCCTTATCGCGAACGCGTGGTGAGGACTTTTGAAAAATACAAGACTCCGCTGAACATCTCGTTGGAGATGCCAACCCTGGAGGCAATCAAGAGATTTGTGGAGCGGCGGATGGGCATAGCGCTGGTGCCGAGATTGACGGCGCAATCGGAGATCGCTCGGAGGCAGGTAGTGGCCCTAACGGTTCGTGAGATGCGGCTGGAACGAGGGCTCCACCTAATCTATCGCCGAGGAGCCGCGCTTTCACATGCAGCGCGAGCTTTTCTGAGAGTAGCCAAAGAGGCGAAGGCTGGAGTGAAAGAGCCTATAGCCCCGGCCGTGGTGGAGTGAGGCCTCGGAAGCGTTGAGAAATTCCACCAACTGCGGTTGGTGTCGCGCCAAGCAAGCCCGTGACGAGGGGAGGCGCAAGCAGGAAACTCGTCAGCGCTACCCTGTGGGTGAGGTTAACAGCGAGACCCACCTGAGCAAAGCCTAGCCAGCAGCTCAGAAGCGAACCCGCGTGCATCATCAGCAATGGTGGGTGCGAGGCCGGGTGTAGCGAGGAAGCAGGCCGTGTGATAGAGCCCCGAAATGCAGAATGTTGTGGTCCAACAGGGATAACCACGTGCGGAAGGGTGGGAAAGCCGACCCAGTCACCGATGAGGGAAGGCAGCAGCTTGCGGCGCGTGAGGGCGAGTGCCGGAAGCACCACCGGGGTCCGAGAGCAGGGCATGCACCAATAGGTAGCACGGGAACTTGGGAGAGCCAGTTGTCTCCTTGCGGGTAAACCGGAAACGAGGTCTGCCGGATAGAAAAGAGACCTGGCGCTGGAGCGGAGGCTACCTCGCCGCGCAGCGAGCCGAGCAAGACGGGACACACAAAACCAGGAGGAGTAAGCAAGGTATCGCAGCGCGAAGTGACGAATGGAGCGTTGCGAGACGGGCTTCTGGCAGTCTTAGCGGAGCATAGTACCGGGAGTCTGCGACAGCCGGGCAGACTGGGAAGGTGGGGAACCGAGGCCCAAGGGACCCACTGTAGGGAAGGCGAAGCCGGACAGAACAGAAGCTGAAGAGAGCAATGGGCGAGACATTGAGCTCACTACCCATGTACCGCTACTTCAGCGGAGCGCGTTGGGCTGCTCACGTTCTGTGCCAGCGTGTTTGGCTATGCTAGTGCGATTGGCACTGGTGTACCGAGGAACCGGATGCGTGAATTGCGCACGTCCGGATCTGTGGGGGGCCTGGTCGGGCAACCGCTGGGCCTACCCGGAGGATTCTGCAGTTCTTGTTGGTCCGCTCCTTGTAGGCTGGGTATGAAGCATCCACCAACTGCGGTTGGTGGGATTTTATTAGGTCTTACCAGTCGGCTAGACTCTTAAAAATCGACGACTTTCGATGCGCTATGACTCTTCCTTATCAATGCGGCGCACATCCACGATCTCGCCACGGAACGTACGGAGCATCTGTTGGACCAGTGGGTTCTTCTCGGCCGTCTCACGAAGCAACTGTTGCTCGTGCCGCTCTTCTTCCTCCTTCGAAAGCGGAGCACTCGTGCTCGCCTCCTCCTTGATCCCGATCTTTACACCCAACTCTCGGCCTGTGACCTCCCTGCACACCTCCCGCAAAATCTTCACGTTTTCACTTTTCGCCAACGTATCTCGCAGATGCCTGGATGCAGGTTCAAACTCAATTGAGAGTTCCTGAACATCAACATTTGCCGCGACTGCGCCCTCCAGTGCGGTCACAAGAAACATCTTCCGCCTGCTCTCCAGGGCAGACTTGATCTGTTCGATCGCAGAATCAGGAGATGTCGACATGCCGGCACTTGAGTTGGATGCCTGACTCTGCGTCTTAAGATCACGCTGCGATTGCGGACTAGTGTCTGGTGCAGGTCTAGATTCGAGCGCGGGTTTTGCGGCAGTAGCCGCGAAAGAGCCTGAACGAGTAGGGGAGCCCGTGGCCGCCGTTCGTCTGTTGACTGGTTCCGGGGTGGCCCGAGAAGAAGAAGGAGCGTCTGACGTGGATGCAGGCGGTTTCTCCGCGCGCAGCGACTCTTCCAGCGCCGAAATCCTCTCCACTAATCGCCCCACGGGCTCGAGGCGACGCATCTCCATTAGCTTCACCAAACCAATCTCAACCTGATAACGCGGATGCGCTGCTGTCCGCAACTTGGTTTCAGTCTCCGCGAGAGAATGGAAGAAACGCACCAGATCAGACTCAGTGAAGAGTGCTGCCTGCCGTTTCAATTCAGCTTCAGTGCAAATTGCGGATTCGAGAAGTTCTTCGCTGCCCGATATTTTCGTTATCAGAAGATCGCGGAAATGCGCCAGCAGGTCGCGGCAAAAGTTGCGCAAATCGTGGCCACGCATTACAACGTCGTCAACCACTGCCAATGCTTCTGCAGGTTTATTTTCAGCGATGCCATTCATGATTCGGACCAGAATGTCAGCTCCGGCGACGCCGAGAGCCTGCTCAACATCTTCCTTACTTATCTTTGTTTTTGTGCCCGCAAAGCTAATGACCTGATCAAGGGCCGACTGCGCATCCCGCATGGAGCCTTCGCCTGCCCTGGCAATCTCGCGCAGGGCCTCATCAGCAATACTTATCTCTTCCGCCGTCACAATGAGACGCAGGCGCTCCAGAATCCTGGCCGTGGGTATCGTGCGAAACTCAAACTGTTGACTGCGAGAGAGAATGGTCTCGGGAACTTTATGTTTTTCAGTGGTGGCCATAATGAACACCACTCGCGCGGGCGGCTCTTCAATCGTCTTCAGCAGGGCATTGAACGAATGAGTAGAAAGCATGTGCACTTCGTCAATTATAAAAATCTTGAAGCGATCACGTGCAGGCGCAAAGCCAATGGTGCCGATGATTGTTTCCCGGACGTTTTCAACCTGGGTGTTGGAGGCAGCATCGATCTCCTGCACGTCAATCGAGCGACTTTCCGCAATCTCGCGGCAGGAGGCACAGGCGGTATCGTCCGAGTTACGACAGGGAGTGGCGGTCGGTCTTGTGGATTTGTGGCAGTTGAGACCTTTCGCGAGCAGCCGGGCCGTGGTCGTCTTGCCAACGCCGCGCGCTCCGGAGAACACGTAGGCGTGGTGCAAACGGCTCTGCTCGATTGCATTGCGCAACGTGCGCGTGATGGGTTCCTGTCCGGTTACTTCTTCAAACGCCTGCGGGCGCCATTTGCGCGCTATTACCTGATATGACATGTCGTTTCAAGGATGAAGGCTGTGGGTGATTGCGGATTGCGAATTTCGGATTGCGAGTTTTCGACTGACTGGGCAATCTCAATTCGCAATCCGCAATCCGAAATTCGCAATCCGCAATTGTTCATCAGTTATTGGCCAGACCCCGGACTTGCCCGCAACACACGCGGCTGTTGCTACCGTTGCTCCGTTCCCGGCCTGGCGGGGTTCACAAGGCCAACGTTGTGCGGAGCCCGGGATCTGATAAGAGTCTTTCACTGCTCCTAAATGGAGGTCTTACGATGCGCCAGCAAACGAAGCAACCCAATGATGCCGAGATGGAGCAACACATACGCCACCAACGCAACCACGATGGGCAACAACAATGTGTGGCCGCCTTCCGCGCTGGGACTCGCGACAATTCCCCGAAAGGGAGCATAAAACGGATTTGTCGCGGAAACAATGAACCTCACGAAGCCAGCACTGCTGCGAGCTGCCAGTAGTGCCAACAGAAACCTCATTCCGAGTAGGGCATAGATTACATAAAAAACGTAATCGACAATTTGAGAGACTCGCGCTAGCCCGCGGGACCGCGTCACTTCCCGCTCAGTTTCGACCACCTCATCAACCGCCTTCGCTCGAAACTGGTCAGCAACCTGGCCAATTCTCGCCGACTCTCCTGGAAGAGTAGTCTGACTTGCTCGGTCGGCGATTTCAGCATTCACTTCGCCCTCGACGTGCGCCTTTACGGCTTCATGCTGTGCAGCGCGTCGCGATTCCTCCAATGCTAGTTTGTTGTCATCCATAAATTATTGACAATCGGCAATCGGCAATGTTGCTGGCGGAGAGGGTGGGATTCGAACCCACGGTACGGTTCCCCGTACACAGCATTTCCAGTGCTGCCAGTTCAGCCACTCCTGCACCTCTCCCTGGAAGGATTAAGGCTGATGAAAAGGCCAAAGAACATTTGCCATCTATCATAATCTATCATTTGACATTTTCGATTTGCGATTTGGTATTCGCTATGTCGCTCTAAGTTGGCATCTTCAATTCCCAACGCTGATGGCCTATCAATGACGAATCGAAAATGTCAAATGATAAATGGAAAATTTTTCTTGGCTTGGCCCTCTCACCAATCCCGCTTGACCATTCCGCTTCCGACTCAATTTTTACTGGCGGAGAGGGTGGGATTCGAACCCACGGTGGGCGTTAACCCACTCCGGTTTTCGAGACCGGTGCACTAATCCACTATGCGACCTCTCCAGAAGCAAGGATGAAGGATGAAGGATGAAGGATGAAGACGCAAGGGTGCAGGATCAAGCCGAAACCTGGTTGCGCCTTCAGCCTTCCGCCTTCATCCTTCATCCTTATTCTCTTCTCGCCGGGTGCGGAAAAACTGCTGCATGATCTCACGGCATTCCTTTTCCAGCACGCCGGACGTTATCCCGATTCGATGATTCAAAAAGTCGGTATCACAGACTCGAAATCTTGACTCCACAGCTCCGGCCCGTTCATCGCGAGCACCATATACCAGCCTCTTAACTCGCGCCTGAATCAATGCACCCGCACACATAATGCACGGCTCAATTGTGGAATACACAACCGCTTCGGTTAGGCGATAGTTGCCAACTTTTTCAGCCGCTTCCCTCAAAGCAACGAGCTCTGCATGCGCAGTCGGATCACCATCCGTTCGCGTTCTGTTTCCTGCAAGTGCAACCATGCTTCCCTCACTGACAATGCACGTACCCACAGGAACCTCATGCCGCGCCTCTGCTTCCAGCGCCGCGAGAAGTGCCTGATGCATCCAGTGCGCATCGACATCGATTTCCGTGTTGGCGAGCATGATAGTGAGCTTACAGGCAAACAGCCGAAACCCAAACTATAGGAGGCTCGGAGAAATGGTGTCAAGGCTACCCTTCTTGGAACTTTAGTTACGGGCGAGACCCAAGCGCGTGCTATCATTCTGTTGGCCAGAGTCCGGATGCTCCCCGCACTCCTTGCCGGCGCTCCCTGGCGGATCCAGTTAATGACCATCGAAGGACATCAGAGAGGAAGTGGCCCACTGCTGGCAGAACGAGTAACCGGGCGACTGCGTTCTCCATCTGCCGCTGAAACACAAGCTGCTCCTGAAAAAACGACTCAGAGTCCAATTGGTCAAATGCGCCGGATGTCGCCAGCAGAGTTCAATGCGGCAATGATCCATTTCTATCGCGGTGAGGTGCAGCGATCCAATACCTGGCGTAATCGACTCGACACTACCACCAACTGGGCCGTGCTTACTGCCGGCGCCACGCTCTCGTTTGTGTTCAGTTCACCCAGTAATCCGCATTTCGTCATTCCCATTAATTCCATTCTGGTTGCCATATTTCTGCTCATGGAGGCGCGGCGATATCGCTATTACGAAATATGGTCCAGCCGCGTAAGAGTGATCGAAACCGGATACTTTGCCCAATTGCTTGCGCCTGAGGGTGTGCCGCCGGACGAGGCGTGGGCCGAACACCTGGCCGCAGACCTGTTGACGCCGCACTTTACGATTACTGAGTGGGAGGCAGTGGGCAGGAGATTGCGTAGAAACTATCTTTGGATTTTTGCCCTGCTTGCCTTGAGCTGGAACCTTAAAGTGTATCTGCATCCACTGCCGGCCAGAGATTTCGATGCGTTCATGGATCGCGCAACGGTCGGCATCGTTCCCGGCTGGATCGTGTTTGCAATCGGAGTACTGTTCAATGCCGCCATCGCCGTGTTTGCAATAGGCACGGTGCGCTTACGCGAGGCCACCGGCGAAGTCTTGCCGCAGCATGAGTTTGCGCTGAGGCCGCTGAGGCGGATGACCCGCTGGACCCGCGCGGCTACGACAGGTGCACGTCGAACCACGCTCCGAACAAAGCGTGCCCGCCAGCGTGTGCGCAGCGGCACCGGCACGGGAGAGCTGCGCAAGATTGAGATTTCAGAAACTCCGGACAGGGATTTGCGAGGCATTGATATTTCTGAGGCGCCCGACCGCCGGTCAACGCGAGAAACCTTTAGCCGGCGCTAGTCCGCGGGGGCGTTCGAGAGTTTAGTTAGACAACGAACTACGGCAGAGGGCGAGCTTGCCTGATGAGGTGGATTGTATCTTTTCATGTATTCGCACGTCTGACGATTTACAGTTACCATTCTCTCGAGCTTCATTTTCTTAAATGATCAAACTCAGTGGCGAAAAGTTAACTTTGGAACAGGTTAACGACGTAGCAGTTCACCGCAAGCAACTGGCTCTGTCGAACGAGGCACGAGCACGCGTCGAGCGATCGCGCCGTGTCGTGGAGGGAATCGTTGCGTCAGGCAAGACGGTCTATGGGGTGAACACCGGGTTTGGCAAGCTCTCGGACGTTCACATCGAGTCGTCGCAGCTACACGAATTACAACTGAATCTGGTGCGTAGTCATGCTTGCGGGCTGGGAACGCCGCTGGCTGAGGCTGAAGTCCGCGCAATGCTGCTTTTGCGAGCAAATGTGCTCGCCTGCGGATACAGCGGCGCGCGACCCGATCTCATTGATTTGTTGATCTCCATGCTCGAACGCGGCGTTACGCCAATCATTCCGGAAAAGGGCTCAGTAGGAGCGAGTGGAGATCTTGCACCGCTTGCTCATCTTGCATTGACGGTCATTGGCGAAGGTGAGGCGATATATCAGGAACAACGCTTACCGGGAGCGGAGGCGTTGCGACGCGCAGGGCTCGAGCCGCTGAGGCTCGAAGTCAAGGAGGGACTGGCTCTACTAAACGGGACCCAGGCGATGGCCGCGGTGGGCGCGCTTGCGCTTTACCGCGCGGAGCGAGTGGCGCGATTGGCCGACGTAGCCGGGGCAATGACTCTCGAAGCGGTGCGTGGAACCCCTGTCGCCTTTGACGAGAGGATTCAACAGGCTCGCCCGCATCGTGGCCAGCTTGAAGTTGCTGGACATCTGCGGGAGTTGCTCCTGAACAGCGAGATCCGGAAGTCTCATATCAGCAACGATCCGCGAGTGCAGGACGCTTATAGCTTGCGTTGCATGCCCCAAGTGCATGGAGCGGTCCGGGGTGCGCTGCGCCACGCGCGTGAGGTCGTGGAAGTTGAGAGCGGAAGCGCTACCGATAATCCACTGGTCTTTGCTGATACGGGAGAGGTGCTCTCCGGCGGCAATTTCCATGGAGCACCGCTCGCGCTTGCTTTTGATTATGCATCCATCGCGCTCACCGATTTGATGAGCATCTCGGAGCGACGTATCGATCGTCTGGTTAATCCTGATTCGAATGAAGACCTGCCGCCTTTTCTGACGAGCACACCCGGCATCGCCTCTGGATACATGATGATGCAGGTCTCGGCTGTAGCGCTGCTGAGCGAAGCCAGAATCCTCGCCCACCCCGCAAGCATTGACAACGTTCCTACGGATGGCGGCAAGGAAGACCACGTTTCAATGGGCATGACGGCGGCTACAAAGCTTCGGGCCCTGGTTGAACTTGCCGAGCAGGTAACGGCGATCGAGCTGATTACTGCGGCCGAAGGCATCGCTTACCGTGCCCCGCTCCAGCCCGGGCGCGGAGTTAAACAGGCATATGAAATTGTGCGGTCCATTGTGCCGCGACTGACGAAAGACCGTTCAATGTCGGCTGACATTGAGAAGCTTGTGCAAGCCATTCGCGGAGATGAATTCGATCAACCTGGGAGGTAAAACGATGTCAGATATTTTTGATGAGCGGCGAAAGGGATTGGAGGAAGAGTATTTTCACCGCAAGAATCAAGAGGCGATCGAAAAATTACGGGAGAAGATCACAGTGGCAGCGGAGGCAAAGGCGGCCGGCATCTCAACGATGCGTTGTCCTCGCTGTACCGGAAATCTGCAAGCCAGCACATTTGAGCAAGTCGAAATCGACACCTGCGATAAATGTGGCGGCATCTGGCTCGATTCCGGAGAGTTTGAGCAATTGCTCAAACGGGAGAGCAGTGGCTGGATTTCCCGTTTGTTTGGCGGCAGTGACAGAAGATAAGCATGTCTTCAAACATGATCAAGGCCCCGCGGGGAGCTAAGCTCACTTGCAAGAGTTGGCATCAGGAAGCTGCACTGCGTTGTCTGATGAACAACCTCGACAGCGAAGTCGCCGAACGCCCGGAGGAACTAATCGTCTATGGCGGAGCAGGCAAGGCCGCCCGTAACTGGGAGTCGTTCGCGGCGATTGTGCGTGAGCTGACAGCGCTGGAGAACGACGAAACGCTCCTGGTGCAGTCAGGCAAGCCGGTGGCTGTCTTTCGCACGCATGAGTATGCACCGCGCGTTTTGATTGCCAACTCGAACCTGGTCGGCGCCTGGGCCACGTGGGATCACTTCCACGAGCTCGAGCGGAAGGGTCTTATGATGTATGGCCAGATGACGGCTGGTAGTTGGATTTACATAGGCACACAGGGGATCGTGCAGGGAACTTTTGAGACTTTTGCCGCCATGGCCGAGAAGCACTTTGGGGGAGATCTGTCAGGCAAACTTCTAGTCTCGGGCGGGCTTGGGGGAATGGGTGGCGCACAACCGCTGGCCGCCACGCTCAATGGTGCTGTCTTCCTGGGAGTCGAGGTAGATCCCGCACGTATTGAGAGACGAGTGCGCACGGGTTATTGCGACCTGATGATCCACGACCTCAATGAGGCTTTGGCAATTTGTGCCGAGGCTTGCGAACAGCGTCGTGCTGTCTCTGTTGGCCTGGTCGGCAATTGCGCTGAAGTGCTTCCAGAGATTGTGCGTCGTGGCGTCAGAGTAGACGCGCTTACTGATCAAACCAGCGCACACGATCCATTGAACGGTTACGTCCCTGCGGGGTTGTCTCTCGAAGAAGCTGCCGAGTTGCGACAACGCGATCCTAAGGATTATGTCGATCGCGCCCGGCAGTCGATGGTGCAACATGTCGAAGCGATGTTGGCATTGAAGCGGGCGGGAGCCGTTGCGTTCGATTATGGCAATAACATTCGCAAGCAGGCGTTTGATGCGGGTTGTGGCGACGCATTTGAGATTCCAGGCTTTGTGCCCGAATACATTCGTCCGCTCTTCTGCGAAGGTAAAGGGCCATTCCGTTGGGTTGCTCTTTCCGGGGACAGTGAGGATATTCGTAAAACGGACGATCTGGCACTCGAGCTTTTCCCAGAGGATCACACACTCAATCGCTGGCTGCGTCTGGCGCGCGATCGCGTTCAATTTCAGGGCCTCCCCGCGCGGATCTGTTGGCTTGGTTACGGCGAGCGTGCTGAGATGGGAGAGGCGATCAATGAACTAGTGCGACGGGGAGAGTTGCAAGCTCCTGTCGCGATCGGTCGTGATCATCTTGACACCGGTTCAGTAGCATCGCCATTTCGGGAAACTGAAGGCATGCGAGATGGTTCTGATGCGGTCGCCGACTGGCCCATCCTCAATGCACTTCTTAATACGGCCAGTGGTGCGAGTTGGGTCTCCTTCCATCACGGGGGTGGGGTAGGAATTGGCTATTCGCTACACGCGGGCCAGGTGTCAGTTGCCGACGGCACTGACGCTGCGGCTCGACGCCTTAACCGTGTGCTCACTAACGATCCTGGTATCGGAATTGCTCGTCATGTTGACGCGGGATATAGGTTGGCCGAAGAGACGGCACGCCAAAAAGGGCTGAACATCCCCATGTTAGAGGATCAAACTTAATGACCAAGCTCGGTCTGCGTCAGGCCCTGCTCGCGTTGCTGCTCACAACCCAGGCTCTGGCCCAGGTACCCCAAACTCCTCGTGGTCGTATCCAAACAATTCCCTTTCAGAGTCGGCTCCTGGTTGCCAAGGCGCCTTACAACGTCATTCTTCCTGCTGATTACTACAGTTCACGCACCTCACGTTATCCGGTGCTTTACCTGCTGCACGGGCTGTCGGGTCACTACGCCGACTGGCTGACACGTACAAATGTTGCGGACTACGCTGCTCGTTATCGAATGATAATCGTGATGCCTGAGGGCAATGACGGTTGGTACACCGACAGCGTAGCAGTGCCGACGGACAAGTATGAAAGTTACATCCTAGAGGAGTTGATGGCCGACGTGACGCGCCGATTTCGGACGATTCAAGCGAGATATGGCAGAGGCGTTGCGGGTTTATCGATGGGCGGTTACGGAGCACTCAAGTTTGGTGTGAAGTATCCGGATCGGTTCGTCTTTGTTGCCTCGATGAGTGGTGCTTTAGGTGTCATCAGGCGAGATGCAGCGAGGCTGGGTCCTGCGGGGGAATCAATTCTGCGGACCTTCGGACCGCTGGACAGTCCGGCGCGCAAGGCAAACGACCTTTTTGCGTTGATCGAAGAGATGCCGGCCGTTCGAATCGCCTCGTTGCCATATTTCTATTTCGATTGTGGCACTGAAGATGTGCCGGAAATCTTCGGATCGAATCGCGAGTTGAGCGAGCTCATGCTCAAGAGGCGGGTGCGTCATGAGTATCGCGAACTTCCCGGTGATCATTCCTGGGAGTATTGGGACCGCCAGGTCCAGGAGGTTTTGAAGATTGCCGCGCGCGAGTTTTCCAGACGTGGTTAGTGTTGATGCTTTCATATATTCTGAGAGGACCAGAAAAGAACTGAAGGAAATCTATTCTTTTGCTTAACTTCGCAATCCAAACTGCGCGCGAGGCAGGTCGTTTGCTCACCGAACGGATGGGACGACTTGTGCAAATCACTAATAAAGGTGAGATCGACCTTGTAACGGAAGGTGACCTCGCTGCCGAGAAGCTCATCATTGAAAGAATCAGGTCTCACTATCCACGCCATTCAATCCTGGCTGAAGAATCCGGTGAAGCTGTAGTGGCGGGAGCCTCCGCCAGCGAGTGGAAGTGGATCATCGACCCACTGGACGGGACGACAAACTACGCGCACGGTTATCCGTGCTTCTGCGTTTCAATCGGCGTTGAGCGAGCCGGCACTATGGAGATAGGTGTAATCTACGATCCATTGCGCGATGAGATGTTTACAGCTGAACGCGACCAGGGCGCAGCGTTAAACGAGCGCCGCATTCGCGTGTCACAAGTGGAGGATTTGAATCGTGCAATGGTCTGCACTGGTTTTCCCTATGACGTGCGGGAACGGCCTGACTTTGCCCTGCACTTTACCAACTTCACGCTACAAGCGCAGGCCGTACGCCGCGACGGCTCGGCGGCCCTGGATCTGGCCTATGTTGCCTGTGGGCGATTCGATGGGTTCTGGGAAGATGGATTGAATCCGTGGGACATCGCCGCTGGCGTCTTAATCGTGGAGGAAGCTGGTGGGCGGGTTAGTGATTTCAGCGGTGGGCCACTCAGTATCTATACGCCAAGGGTTCTGGTAAGTAATGGATTGGTCCATGATTCCATGAGGCGTGTGCTCCAGAGGTAGCCTGACATTTTACGCGCCGCCTTGTTCCTCCTCACAGAGTGGTGCTCGAATCAATTGCGCCAACCGCTCGCTCTCCCGCCGAGCGCAGGCACGCGACTCCTCTCCCACATGTTGTCTGATTTGTTGAAGTGGATGGTAGATGATCTCTACCTTCGCCGGATGAGGAAAACGCCAACCTCGGGGCCATACGCTGTTGCCTCCGCGGATGGTGACGGGCAAGATTGGAACGTCGGCTTCTAAAGCCAATCTTATTGCGCCACCCTTGAAGCGGCCAATCTCGCCGCTAGGTCCGCATCTACCACCTTCAGGGAATATGACAACCGCTCCACCCTTGCGCAGCCACTGAAGTGTGCGGCGGATTGCCGCCGGGTCGCTCCCTTCGATCTGGAGGGGCCAGGCCCCCAATAAGGTCATCAATTTGCCGACCAACGGCCACTGAAACGCTTCACTCCAGGCCAGGTAGCGCACCGGCCGCCTGATGGGCAGCGAAAGCCAGAAAGGATCAATGTATGTCTGGTGGTTAGACGCGATGATCAGGCCGCCATTGGCGGGAATATTTTCCATTCCCCGATGCTGTAATCTCCAGCATATGCGGCTGAGAAAGCCGACGCCGGGTCGCATCGCATTTATCCCCCACTGTGGCACAACTTGCGGCCCAATCTGGGGATGTCCGGCGGCGTCCTGGCGCCCTAATGTTCTGGTTTCGCTCAACGGTGTCTATTGCGCCGGGAAGAACTTAAAACCGAATCATTACTATCAGATCTGATTGCCGGGCCACCAGTCGACAATATCCTGCCTACTCAAGACGTCGTCATTCCACCGCTGACAACGCACGCATTCGAAGCCTCGATAATTAGCGGCCTCATTTCTGGTCAGGCCAATCAGCGTACGTCCATTGCAATCCCCAAACGAACAATGACGATCGATCTCAATGAGCAACACTTCACGAGGGAAAACAATAGAGTTCAGAGCCTTCATCACTTCACTAACCTACAAGGGCCATTCTCGATCAATAAACTCCAAATGAATTCTCGGGATACCGTCAGCGCCTTTACTTCGTGCCCGTACAGCTCCATGCACCGTCAGGTTATATTGTTGGCTGGTCAGCCTGATAAAGCGACCCACGGAGATGTCCAGCGAGGTGAAAACAGTCGCGCCTCTGCGGCTGATGTTCTCGCTTACCGTGCTTTCGTTGGAAGCCGCCTCCCCTTTTTCGTTTATCAGCTCCAGAAACATATCCACAGGAATATTGTGCCGCGTGTGGGCCCGCTTATCAGACGGTCGCACCGGCTCCACAAGCTTGTCGGAATCCTCAGTAATCTTAAGGTCAGCTCCCGAACCGGCAATCTCATATCGTTGCGAGGGATCCTCTTCGTAGCTTTGTGGTGGATGCTTACCGACAAAAGCAACGCCGACTTCGAAAAGCGTTCCCTTGTCACCCGGTTGTCCTATAAGGCGAATATACCTGACAAGGGCCCATACTCGATATTGATCTTCGACGTGATCAAATACACGCAACTGTCGCGGCATAGGGATAGTCATATGAAGCAACCGGCCTTTTTCAGTAGGACGCTTCAGTGTGAAACCGGCGCCAAAGGGAGTCACGTTTATTAGACGAGTTATTTCGATCCATTCGAAATCCGGGGTCTCACGACAGTGCACGCGGACTGGCAGCTTCAGCTCCAGCCGTTCGCGGATACGCTTCCAAGTCCTCTGGTCGTTCATTTTCACTGCCAAAAACCGCTCACTCTCGAAGGCTAAAATAGCAGCTGCGGAGTGCCCTCAGTTTCATCTCAGTCCCCCTGCCCCAACATATTGATTTTACAAGGGTTTGTCTCCCCCGGCAGGATTGTCAAAAGCCTTCTCTCAGGCTACAATTAGAGCGTACTTTTTGCCGGCCAAAATGTCAGGTCCGGAACGACTATAAAATCCTTGATTCGCAAACGACGGCAACCCAAAAAACGGCTTCCCTTGCAGTCGGGTTCTATTTGTCTGCGTGAACTGCAGCCCCGGTAACCGAGTCTGCGACGGGCGGATTGTAGCGGAAAGGTCTATTGGATGGAAACAACTTCTGAACGCAATCACATAAATATCGAAGATGAGATGCGCCGGTCTTATCTCGATTACGCAATGTCGGTGATCATTGGTCGTGCGCTGCCGGATGTGCGCGACGGGCTCAAGCCTGTTCACAGACGCGTGCTTTGGGCAATGAATGAGCTCGGCAACACCTATAACAAAGCCTACAAGAAGAGCGCGCGCATCGTCGGCGATGTAATTGGTAAGTATCACCCTCACGGAGACATGCCCGTTTACGACACAATCGTGCGGCTCGCCCAGGACTTCTCAATGCGCTATCCCTTGATTGACGGGCAGGGGAACTTTGGCTCGGTCGACGGTGACGCAGCAGCGGCAATGCGTTACACAGAAATACGCATGGCGCGCTTGGCCAATGAAGTACTGGCCGACATTGAAAAAGAGACGGTTGACTTTCAGCCCAACTACGACGAGTCGTTAAGTGAGCCCAAGGTATTGCCGACGCGGATTCCGAATCTGCTGATCAATGGTTCCGATGGTATTGCAGTCGGCATGGCTACGAAGATCCCGCCTCACAATTTGACGGAAATCGTAGAGGCTACCCTGGCGGTACTGCACGATCCAGAGATCGACATTGAGCAACTACTCAAGATTGTGACAGGACCGGATTTCCCCACCGGGGGCTTTATTTATGGGCGCGACGAGATCAAGAAATCTTACCGTGATGGCCGTGGTGTTTTGCAACTCCGGGCTCGGGCCGGGATCGATCGGATTGGCCGCGGGCCACAGGAGCGGGATGCAATCATCATTACGGAGATTCCTTTTCAGGTCAACAAGGCCCGTCTGATCGAACGCATCGCTGAACTGATTAACGAAAAGAAGATCGATGGAGTGTCTGATCTTCGCGACGAGTCAGACCGCACGGGAATGCGCATTGTCGTCGAACTGAAGCGAGATGCCGTGCCGCAGGTGGTGCTCAATAAGCTCTATAAACTCACTCCCATGCAGTCTTCCTTTGGCGTCATCAATCTGGCAATCGTCAATGGCCAACCGCGTGTTTTGAATCTGAAGCAGATGCTCGAATGCTTCGTCGACTTTCGGCGCGAGGTGGTAAGACGCCGCACCGACTATGATCTCAGGAAGGCCAAGGCTCGTGCTCACATTCTGGAGGGACTGACCAAGGCAATCGATGCGTTGGATTTCATAGTTACACTCATTCGCAACTCCCGTTCAGTAGATGAGGCCCGCCAGTGGCTCACCGGTCAGCAGATGAACACGATGGCAGAGGTGAAAAATTGGAAAGGCGTTCCTTCTGATATACAGCTCAAGACTTACCTGGGCAAACTACAGAAGGCAATGGAGCGGCTGTCATTTTCTGAGCTTCAGGCACAGGCAATACTGGATCTTCAGTTGCGACGCATATCGATGCTCGAACGGCAGAAGATCACGGATGAATACGAAGGCATCATCAAGCTGATCGCCGAGTTAGAGGAGATTTTAAGAAACGAGCGGGCACTGCGGCGTGTTATTGCTACCGAACTCGAGGAGGTAAAGAAGGAGTACGGTGACGGGCGCCGCACGGAAATTATCGACGAAGGCGCAGAATTCTCGATCGAAGATTTGATTGCTGATGAGGATGTGGCGATTACAGTAACCAACAGTGGCTACATCAAACGAACGCCAATCACCACCTACCAGCGGCAGGGTCGCGGTGGGAAGGGCCGCTTTGGAGCGACCGCCAAAAACGGCGATTTCGTGGAGCACCTCTTTATCGCTTCCACCCACGCCTATCTGATGGTCTTCACCGACGATGGCATGGTCTACAAACTAAAGGTGCACGAAGTTCCGGATGCGGCCGCCGCCGCACGCGGCAAAGCAATTGTTAACCTGGTGAGCATTCCATCCGATCGTAAACTGGTCGGCGTGGTGCCCGTACGAGAATTTGCCGAAGGGCGCCACGTAGTGATGGTTACCCGGAAGGGAGTTATCAAGAAGACTTCGTTGGCGGATTTTCAGAACATTCGCACAAACGGCATCATTGCCATCAATGTCGATGAAGGTGACCAACTGCTCGATGTGATATTAACTGACGGCACCAAGCGGATCTTCATTGCCACGCACAATGGGCTTGCCATCCGTTTCGACGAGAAGAATGTTCGGCCTATGGGTCGGGCCACTCGGGGGATGCGAGGCATCGATCTACGGCGGGATGACTACGTGGTATCAGTCTGTGCCGTCTCGGCCGACGACACTGAACGCATGCTTTCGGTTTCGGAGCAGGGATACGGCAAACAGACCCCCATTACTACCTATCGTCTCCAGGCCCGCGGTGGCAAGGGCGTAATAAACATGAAAACAACCGAGAAGACTGGAAAGGTTGTGGCTGTTTTCCCGGTGGAAGACGAATCGGAGATCATGATTATCACGCAGCAAGGCAAGCTCATTCGCATCGAGGCCAGTCAGATTAGGAAGACAGGACGAAGTGCGCAGGGCGTGCGTCTCATGAAGACTGAAGGGGGAGACAAGGTTACCAGCGCCTCGCTGGTTGAGGCGGCGGAAGAAGAGACTGAGGAAACGCCTCAATAAGAAACTCATTTGGCATAATGTCAAATGTCAAATGTATTTTTGTCAACCCAGGCCTCGCCATCTTCAAATACCTCTTTTTTCCAAATAGGTACACTACGCTTCAGTTCCTGTATCGCCCATTCGCAGGCTTCAAAAGCAGCCCGCCGGTGTGGGGCGCTTACTGAGATGACCACGCTCGTTTCCCCAATCTCCGTTCTGCCAGTGCGATGCACGATGCCGATGTGCGCAATGTCAAACCGTTTCTTTGCTTCGCGACCGAGGCGCCTCATTTCGCGCAAAGCCATCGCAGCGTAAGCTTCATAAATCAGGTACAACGTGCGACGTCCCTTCGTCCATTCACGGGCGTAACCGTCAAGAGTGACTGTGGCTCCGCATTCAGGCAATACAACTCTGCGCGCGATCGTCCCGACATCCAGAGGTTCTGTTTGCAGCTCGAAAAAGTCATTTGAAGCGGCTTTTTCAGTCTCTGTGTGTCCGCCACTTACCGGGGGAAAAACAGCCAGCTCGTCGCCATCGCAGACAGGCCGATCGGAAGTGGCATATTCCTGGTTTACAGCAAAGAGAAGAGAACGCCCGAAGCGTGCTAGGTCTGGAAAAGCCGTGAGCACGTGCCCGAGCGCGGCAGCAGCGTTGAGGGGGGCGTTAAGTGACAACTCCACTTCCGTCGCCCCGGCGGCGTCTCGAGCGGCGCCAAAAAAGAGTAGACGCACTCTGATGGTTCTCTGGGTTTCCATTGGGTCGGCGCAAGTTATCACTCAATTTCGATCTTCTTGCCACTATGCCCATTTCCTTTGGCAAGTTCATGAATGCGTGCCCGCTCTTCGTAGCTTGAAACAGCTCGCACCAGCATACCTCTCAATCGCCCCAGTCGCTCAGAGGTAGAACGGAGCTCGAGCAATTCCTGTTTCACGTCTGCATCGATCTCCATTGCTGCTGCAACAAGAAACGAGAGACGCTGTGGATCAGTATCCGAAATATCAGGCAGTGTGGCCCGTTCGTCATTGATTATTCTGACGGCACGCGCAATGCGCGAGAAGGTTTCAGCAACTGCACGTGAGCTTTGATTCAGCAGTTCACTATCTTCTTCCTCATCCTCAAAGTAATTGACTTGAGCAACCAGGTAGGGATCGCCGCGCTCAACGTAATTCTGAACGCGATATCTGATAAGGCCCACTGTCAAAATGTTAGAACCGCCGTCGGGCAGCGCCTGGGTGTCCGTGACTTCAGCGACACAGCCAACATGTCCCGCTGGTGGGTGCTCTTTGGCGGACGAACTAGAGTCGAAATACGAGACGCCGAAAAGGCTATTGGTGACGCGGACGTCCTGAAGCATTTGCCGGTACCGCGGCTCGAAAATATGTAGCGGCAGCGGCACTCCCGGAAACAGAACAATTGGCAGCGGAAATAGCGCCAGTTCGCTTACTCCTCTTACTTTATCGAAGGCTTCACTCATTAACGCAACCGACTGTAGGGGCGGCACTCCGTGGCCGCCCCCAAGAATGCCTCGCGTCGGCTCTTTGCGAAGTTGCGGGCGGCCCACGGAGTGCCGCCCCCACATTTGGACGCAAGCGTTTTCGAAAGTGAATATTATCGCAGACGGGTGCAGGGAAGTCAGCAGTAAATCGAAAGGATTGTCAAAATTGGGCCGCACTCGGGAACAATGTCACTGCTGCGGGTCGGTGCCAAGAAAGTCGATGCCCGCGGCTTGCTCGGCTACATCGACTGTAGCCACAACTTTCAACGTGTTCAGATTTATTACCTCAACAGTACCCGGTTCCGCACCCACACCTTCAACGGAAACGAACGCATAACGATCGTCCGGCGAAACTACGACACCGTGAAGCACCTTGCGACGTGTAGGGATGCGGGCAAGTTCGCGACCCGTTTTCACTTCGATTACGGAGACCGATTGATCCCGTTTATTAGTCGCAACAAGGCGAGTGCCATCCTTCGTTATCGCGAGGTTGTAAACCCCTTGGCCAGCGGGAATGCGACGCGCCAGCTTCCATCTACCCGCATCGACCTCGACAATGTCGCTCGATTTGTTGCAAGCAACAAAAACTGAAGAACCATCTGCCGACGGCTGGGCCCATGTTGGGGAGCAGGAGAGATCTCCAGCCTTGGGTGGTTCCATCCCATGGCCGCCCATGTCCATCTGCTTCATCCCGCTCGTGGCCATACTCGGCGTGTCAGTGGCGTTGGGTGCGCCAGCCATCCCTTTCTCCCTGGCCTTCGCTAAAACAAAATGACGGGAGACCTTGAGAGTCCTGGTGTCGATCTCCACAAGCATATCGTCCATCATGCAGGCGGAATAGTGTTTGGTTCCCTGTGGATTTAAACGCGAGCCATGGGGCATGGCGCAGGTTTGAATGCGAGCCATCTCAATCATGGGCTCGGTTGCGACCACTGACACCGATGATGGCACCATGTCACCATGCAAGTTAAAGTTCACAACGAACAGTAGACTGCCATCCCGCGAGATATCCATTGTTGCGGGAAACAGGCCCAGGCTGGTTTGACCGACCACCCGATCGCCCTTTACCGCATACTTCCACACTGAGCCAAACGGCCGGCCATGAGCCAGTGAGACGTAATAAAACTTTTTGTCTGGAGAGACTGCGATGCCGTGAGGCCCATCGATATCAACAGGCATGTCTCCGGTGACTACCTCGTGGTCCACCTTGGCGCCGTCGCGTCCAAAACGAACTAGAGCGATCTTGTCCGCAGCCTCCGAGAGGACATAAACCAGGTAGTTCTGTTCAGATTGAGACCCCGCCTGCGCCCTGATGGGCGCCGGGATGATGAGCAGAAGAGCCGTCGCCAACGAAGCCAGGGGGTAACAGAGATGTCTAAGGGTTCTTTGATGTCGGCTTTTCAGGCTCTTGCTTGTCGGGTGGAAAGTCGCTGTCATCAATTTCATCAATCACCTTCAACTCAGCGCCAAATTTTCGATAGCCGCGAAAGCGGATCTCATTGCGTGTTTGGACCGTTTCCTTTCGGTGAACGCTGGTAATCAGAATCTCAGCACGCGAAGGCAATAAGAACTGTTGGTCATTGATGTCGACCCAATCGTAGTCGATCAGGCTGCTTGCAGCAGTGATCGGAAAATCCAGCGGGACCTCGGTGGCAATCTGCTCAAAACGCAAGACGCGATTGTTTTCGCGATCGATCCAGATGCGGCCTCGCGAACCGGCGCTGGCTATGAGATCCCGTCCAGCCTTCAACGTTAGATCTGAAAAGGGTTTCTCAACTATGAATTCATAAACGAGAGTTCGCCGGCCCCGTAACAGATCGGTATCGACGAGCTTAAATTGGGTACTCGATTTTGGTTTGAAGATTGCCGCGAGTCCGGTGACATACTCCCCAGTTGAAGTAGACCCGCCCACATACTCCCCGTATTCCTTGGTCTCTTTCGCCTCGCGGGCAGGAGGTATGCCGTTAACGGTGAGCACCTTATACTCCTCGCCTGCTGTTGCGCGGTAACTCACGGCAATCGTCAAATTGTCTTGAGGAATCCAATTGTTTGTCCCCCCGAACGCCGCAGTCCGTTTAATCACCTGCTTGACAATGAAGTCGGGCATCGCATCAGCCGCAGCGAGCGTTGCGCGGCGAGTGCGTTCCAGCAGTTCGGTCCCTTCAGCTTCAGAGGGCAGGGCCGAAGCGGTGGGATTCAGCCTTCGTCTTTCCGCTTCCTCAAGTGTGCGACGCAACAGCGGATCGTTTCCGCTTTTGGTAGCCACCAGCGAGCGCATCCCATCAGTAAGCGGAAAACCGATGCCGCGACGGCGAATCTCTTCGACTATCTCATCACGCTTACCTGGATATTTCGGCAGTTGGTAGACGAGGGCAACGATCTCCTTGCTCGTCAGTGGTTGAGGGGTAGACTGCGCTAAAGCCGGCAAACAGAAGAGCAGGACAATGGCAACGGCAAACAAGCTCTTGGGAATGCTAAGCATCTCTTGTGGGGATAGTGTAATTACTGGTACGACAGTTTCCGATGGATCAATTCCTTCTCCGGTTGCCTGCGTAGAGGTTAATACATAAAAGTCTCTGGATAGAAATCCGGGCTCGAAGGTCTCTTCCAACCGTCTGAGTGAAGAGATTGCGGAAATCTGATACGGGCATTAGCCGCAGAGCGTCTGGATCACGCGCTTCAGGATTTCGCTACAGTGGTTCAATTGTTCTATTGGGACAAACTCACCCGTGCGATGCGCCACGCGGATATCACCGGGACCCAGCACCACAGTTTCCGCTCCTAGCCGAATCATCTGGCCCGCCTCTGTGCCAAAAGCAACAGTTCCCGCTCGTCTTCCTGTTGTTGTCTCGAGGATCTCTACTAATCGAGAATCTGTAGACGTTTCGAAACCTTGATCAGAGCGGACCGGCTGAACTTCGACGGTAAAGCCAGATTCGTTCTCCTGTTCTTTCTTTATGGCTGCATTTAGAAGCCTCAGGACCAGGTCAGACTGCTGGCCGGGAACCGGTCGCCATTCGAGCGTGAAGCGACATTCGCCAGCAACCACATTCTTTGCCGTACCGCCCGATATCACTCCAACATTCAATGTAGTGTACGGAGGGTCGAATGCCGTATGCACTTCGGAGTGCAATTCTTCGGCTATTCTTTCTAAGTGAGTCAACAGACGGCCTGCACGGAAGATGGCTGATGCGCCGAACGATGGATATGCGCTATGGGCCTCGTCTCCCTTCACCTTGACTTCTGCGAGGCAGTAACCTTTCCCTGCTCGCATTGGTTGCAGTGAAGTTGGCTCACCGACGATGCTGTAGTGCGCGCGGAGAGGGCTTAAATCAGCCAGGCGCTTGGCTCCCATGAGTCCGACCTCCTCGTCGGCCGTAAAGATCAGGGCGAACGGGCGGCCGAGGGTCTTCGTTTGCAAGGTTCCGAGCGCCGCAAGCGCCGCGGCGATGTAAGCTTTTGTATCGCAGGCGCCGCGTCCGTAGAGTTTACCGTCACGCTCAGTGAGCGTCAGCGCTTCGGTCCAATCCGGATCATAAGGAACGGTATCGGTGTGCCCCACCAGAGCAAGTTCGACGGTTAAATCACTTAAAAAGTCGCTCCCGGAAATTGCGATCAGGTTTATTTTTTCAACCGCATTTTCGTCCCGGTACGGGAATTGACGAACGCGCAGGTTCAGGGTTTGGCAAAGATCTGCAAGAAAGGTGGTGAGCGCAACATTAGAACGCGCCGAGACAGAATCGATCGACACCAGTTTTGCAAGTATCTCCTGAGCCGTCATGTCCCAATTGTACTAATAAGAGATGTGCCGTTTACTGCCAAAGTTTCTTTTGCAGAATCCTGAACTTCTCTACCACCTGTTCCTGCTGCGGATGCTTGCCCTCTTCAATGATTCGTCTGCCCCCGACAACCACATCTTTGATCGCGGTTCGCGACAAAGAGAACACAACATGAGAGATTAGATCGTCTCGTGCGGCGCCGGTGATCGACGGATCGTTTAGATCTATCGTAAAGAAATCTGCTGATCGATCCGGAACGAGTGACCCGCCCGGTGCTCCTATGCTGCCAGCACCGTTTTCGGTGGCACACTTGAAGAGCCGGACAGCCAGGCTCGACGGCCCTTTTTCTTCAGGACCCTCGAGAATGGCGCGTTTCATGTTTGAAAGTCGCAGGTGGTATTCAAGCTCGCGCGCATCCTCCAATAGATCGATCTGTACTTGGCTATCTGTTCCGAGACAGACCCTTATCTTCTGTTTGAACAGTTCGTCTGCGGGAACCACCCCGTCGGCCAGGTTTCGTTCCGTGGTAGGACAGGCGCACACCCTGGCCCCTGATTGACCGAGCATCCATGCGGCTTTGGGTGTGATGTGGATTGCATGTACAGCGGTGAATTGATCGCTCAGCAGCCCTTCAGTTTCCAGCAAAGCAACCGGTGACCGTCCATATTCCTCAATGCAAGCCGAGACCTCGCCGGGCTGTTCCGCCACATGCATATGAATGGGCAGGCGGCGTTCATTTCCGAAGCGAATAATTTCTTTCAAGTACGCCAGTGGAACAGCTCGGACACTATGGGGAGCCACTCCCATCCAGACGCCTTCCATCTTCTGCAACTCGAAGCTTAATTGCTCACATTGTTTCAAATACGATTCCGGATCCTTCACGATGAATCGAACCTGTTGTGGATGCGGCTCAGTTTCGTGACCTGAACGAGCATAGGCGACGTTCAGCAAGGCGATTTGCAGGCCTACGTCGCGCGCCGCTTGGACAACCGTTTTTGCCAGCCGGTTCGAATCATCGTAAGGCGTACCGTCAGGAGCGTGATGGATGTAATGAAACTCGCCTACAGTTGTGATGCCGGCAAGTGCCATCTCCAGAAAGGCCATGCGCGACGCATCGTAGATGTCTTCCGGGGTTAGCCGGGCGGCGGCGCTGTACATCATCTCTCGCCAGCCCCAGAAAGTGTTCTCGTTGTTTCTGCTGCGATGTTCCGTGCGCGCGCGAATAACTCGCTGGAAGGCGTGAGAGTGGGCGTTTATTAGCCCAGGCAGCAACGCGCGATTCTTCAGAGCAATGGCATTCTGAACTTCATTGGCGGGCGCAAGGCGAAGAATCCTTCCCCTCTGATCACAGACCAGTGCGAGACCGCTTTCAAAGCGAACTCCCGTAAACATCAGATCGGGCAACCATACTGTTTCAGTTGAATGATTCAAGCGCGTTCTCGAACAGTCGAAATCATTTCTTACAGAGCAAAATTAGCAGTCCCTTAAGTGCGGGTCAAAAGAAACTTCTCTAACTATTGATTGTGGTGTATTATTCGTTTCGCTCGTCGCATCCATTCACTCCCAAGGCGAGCACACACTTTGAACTGCCCAGTGGCTTCTTGCGCTCTTTCACCAAGGGGATCGTAACGCTGTGCAGATCAGTCCAAAACCCACAATCAGGGCCCAACGAGACTGCTGTGACATGCGTAAGCATCTCCTGCGAAACCGGCGATCAAAATAGCGATAACCACTCGTGCCGACTAATGAGGTCTCACAATGGCCACTCTGTTACTTATAGACGACGATCCGGCAGTTATCGGAATTCTCTACGAACTTTTGGCCGGTACGTATGAGTGCCATACTGCCGACCGCACCGAGCAGGCGCTTCAATATCTAGAGATTGAGACGTATGACGTCGTGCTCAGCGATGTGTCGATGCCCGGCCTAAGTGGGATGGAAATACTGAAGCGTGTGAAGGAGCGGCATCCGAATACTCCGGTGATCATCATCTCGGGAATGGATGTGGAAGAGAAGGAGAAGCTACTAAAGATGGGTGCATTCGCTTTTTTTGCCAAGCCGTTTCATCTGGAAGAGGTGGAAGACGCTATTGTCAAAGCGATTGCCTCGCGTAGCGCAAAAGGCTCAGCGTCATAGGCCCACGCTTTGGAATTCGTTGCGGGGGAATTAGACGGCTGGTGTGGGTTAGGAAAAAATGTGATACGATTCCCGATGATTTTTTGTCAAAGGCTTTGATATTGCTTGCCTGGAAACCGACGTTCCGGTAACTTAGATTGGACTTGAGTTGGTCTACGTTGACCTGACCGCGCTGGAATTTCCTATTGAGGCTTCCTTTCGTGCTTGACATACAAACGTCGGGAACTAATCTGCTAGTGTTCCTTTACGCCGACCCCGGTTCGGGAATGCTAATCTGGCAGTTGTTGACCGCCTTATTCCTGGGTTCGGTGTTTCATATTCGAACGATCTCCCGGAGAATCCGGGAGGCAGTTAAAAATCGACGTGAAAGCTCGGATCCCGCCCCGGGCGACGGCCGTTCGTAGGAGTTGGCCTTGAAACCCCAGGCCCGCGCAGCTAACCAGGTCCACCAACTCCCCACCCAATCCGCAGAGCAAATCGTCAACCTCGAAGACAGACCGTTAACCCATTCCTTTAAACACTCCTTTCGGGATCCTCACGGACATGTTGTGATCACCGACCGTTGCGTCTTTCGGCTTGTAAAGAAGGAGTGTGAACTACAGGTCCATAACTTTCTGAATTCTGAGATCTTCGGCCGGCTCGTCGAAGATGGACTTCTCGTCCGTACCGAGCTTGGCAGCGAGAAAGATTTCGGCGAAGAGCTGGCCCGCAGCGCACACGTCTATCCAGAGAACAACTACCTAATTCTCAAGCACGAACGCATTCCATTCCAGAGTTATCCATATGAGTGGCCCCCAGAGATGTTGTATGCGGCCGGGCAACTCACTCTGGACATGATGGAGAGACTGTTGGCTGAAGGGTTTGGGCTCAAAGATGCCTCCCCTTACAACGTGCTCTTCCGCGAGAGCAGGCCTGTCTTTGTTGACTTCCTTTCAGTGGAGCGTCGGGATCGTTGCGATCCAACCTGGCTTCCTTATGCGCAGTTTGTCCGCACTTTCATTCGCCCTTTGCTGGTCGACAAGTATTTTGGGATCAGGCTGAGCCAAACACTCAGGATCTACCGAGAGGGACTGACTCCAAATGACGTCCTGCGCATGTGCAGCCACGTTCAGAAGTTGCTACCTCCATTTCTTACGCTAGTTTCCTTACCAGCTTTGCTTACGAAGATAAGCCCACTCAATCGTCAAAAGATCTATGAAAAGCGCCGAAGTGGTTCACCCGAAGAGGCCAGCTTCATTCTCTCTCGTCAGTTAAAGGGACTTCGTCGCAAGCTCAGGGCGGTGAAACCAGACGCCAACCGGAAGTCCGAGTGGACAGACTACGTCGATGCCGACCACGTGTCGGAGCGGTATCTATCTCTTAAGCAACAGTTTATTGAGAGGGTTATGACAGAAGAAAGGCCGAGAATGCTGTTGGATGTGGGTTGCAATGAGGGCCACTTCAGCTCGATTGCGGCGTCGTCAAACGCATCAACAGTAGCGATTGATCGCGATCCGGCCGTCTGTGGCAGAGTCTGGCGGAAGGCGTCAGAAGATAAGTTGCATATCCTGCCGCTGGTGGTGGACCTCACCCGTCCAACGCCCGGTCTCGGCTGGCGCAACACCGAATGTCGCGCCTTCCTTGACCGAGCGTGCGGGCCTTTTGATTGTGTGCTGATGCTGGCGGTGTTACATCATGTTCTCGTTTCTGAAAGAATCCCTCTCGATGAGATCATGCAGTTGGCCTTTGACCTTACGACGAATTTGTTGCTGATTGAATACATTCCGCCAGATGATCCGATGTTCCAGTTGATAGCACGAGGCAACGATCATCTGTACGAATCGCTTAGTAGCGCGGAATTCGAACGCATCAGCGAGAAGTATTTTGTGATTGAGCGGAAGGAGCGACTCGAGCCATCGCAGAGATGGTTATATAAGATGCGGAGAGCGAGAGTTGCATAGATTCCGGGACCTGGCAGTGGCCTTGTCCCTCGCCAACCTGTGTTTCGTCTCTGCCTGGTATGTCCTTCTCAATCCAGTCCACTACTCCTATTACCACCGGCAACGTGATCCAGGCTATAGCGAGTTCGTCGCACTCGCCGTTGCTATCCTTTGTTTGACCATCATCTTTTGGTTGCCGCTCACGCTTGTTCGTGCTTCCAAAAGACCCGTTTGGAAGAAGGCCGCTCGGTGGGCTCTCTTATTAATCTTAGTTATTCCCGCTACCGCCATCTTTCATCAACACGAGGCTTCCGATGTCCTTCGCAATCACAAACCGTTGTTTGCCGTCCTCGTCCTGGCTGCGTTGTTCTCGCTGTGGGTCATAATTCGTCAAACGCCCTTGGTTACGCGGATTGCGTATACCGGCGTTCTCATCCTCTCGCCACTCGTAGTCGTAAATTTCTCTTCAGCGCTTTGGCTAAGATTGAAACACGGTCCCGATGCCCGGTTGTTTCTGGACAAGGCTCCGGTCACCAATCCGCAAATGAGATCTGGTCCGCATGTTTTATGGATCTTATTTGACGAAATGGACCAACGAGCAACGTTTGAGGCGCGCCCGCCGACAGTTGAACTGCCCGAGCTGGACCGGTTGCGGAAAGAAGCTATCTTCGCTGAGCGGGCCTATCCACCGGCGGGGTTCACCCTTATATCCGTGCCCGCACTCGTTACCGGAAGGCTCCTTTCGGGCGTCACACTAATTAATCCGAGCGAACTCCGACTTAACTTTTCAGATGGGACGGCAAAGGGTTGGGGCACTGAACCAACTGTGTTTTCGCAGGCCCGGGAGGGCGGATTCAGCACTGCAGTAATCGGGTGGTACCACCCCTACTGTCGGGTCCTCGGATCCAGTCTGGACTTTTGTCGCTGGGAACCAGCTGTTTTTCAAGGTAACCCCGTTCGCGGTCAGCCCACCGTAACGAGCAGCATCAAGGAGTGGGCGCGAAGCGCTCTTTATAGCATCCCATTCATGTTTCGAATCTTGCGGGACCGCCGTGAGGAAAAGAATCGGTTGAATCACATCGATGACTATACAAAGTTGATGCAGAGCGCACGCGGCATCTGGGCAAGACCCAATCCCAACCTTACGTTGCTGCATTTTCCGGTGCCGCATCCACCGGGGATCTACGACCGGCAGAAACACGAACTGACCAAAGATTCAGCTTCCACTTATTTTGATAATCTGGTGTTGGCTGATCGAACGCTTGGCGAATTGCGGCATTCGCTCGAAGCCGCGAACATGTGGGAACAGTCTGTGATACTGGTCTCCTCGGATCATTGGTGGCGAACCGCCCCGACTGTGAACGGACGAAGAGATCATCGCGTGCCGTTTATTCTAAAGTTGGCAGGTCAGCACGAGGGCCGTGTGTTCAGTCAGGACTTCAATACTGTGGTCACGCACGATCTCCTGCTCGCCATCCTTCAGGGCCAATTCTCGGACGCTGATGGAGCGCTACGATGGCTTTCGCAACAGCCGTCACATGGTGAAAATGAATTTACGCGGGAGTTGCCTTGAAAGGCTTGTGGAGTACCGTCTTCGCTTGTTCGTGTTGCGGAGAGGAAGTCAGTACCGGGAGCGATAGCGACTGGGTCTCACACCTCGCGACGCTCTAGCCACCATTGAGACCCCGGTCGCTATCGCTCCCGGTACTGACTTCTTTGCCGTCATTGAACACTTTGTGCGATGGTGCCGGAGGTCGGACTCGAACCGACATGAGGAGTGAACCTCGCCAGATTTTGAGTCTGGTGCGTATACCGATTTCGCCACTCCGGCTTTGGGTTCCTGAAATAA
>Ga0209751_10000612_pt1 | contig 38292 bp, 31 predicted proteins | sample RifCSP13_1_FD_184019 | JGI IMG/M metagenome (GOLD analysis project Ga0209751, IMG submission 184019) | Soil microbial communities from Rifle, Colorado - Rifle CSP2_sed 13_1 (SPAdes) (version 2) | ecosystem: Environmental > Terrestrial > Deep subsurface > Rock core/Sediment | place: Rifle...
ATAAAATTTAACGATTTCCACTGAATCCACGCTTGATATATTAACTACATTTAAGGGATTTCATCAACTGGTTTAAATGAAGCGAATTAAACAAATACAAAAAGGATATAAAGGACTTTAACTACTATTCAGAAATGGATGTCGGCACATTAGCTTGACTTCAATATGTTAAGGCGTTACAGTTTAATCGAAAGATGCAGAGGAAATACTTATATTTAGAAACATACGGTTGTCAGATGAATGAATACGATTCGGATAAAATCCGGAGTCTCCTTGGAATGGAGCTTACAAACGATCCGAAAAAGGCGGACGTCGTAATAATTAACACCTGTGCGATAAGAGAAAAGGCTGATCAAAAGGCATTTAGCAGTTTGGGTAGGTTAAAACACCTAAAATTTAGAAAACCTAAAATGATACTTGGCGTTGGGGGATGTGTAGCTCAACTCTATGGAGAAAGGCTTATTGAAAATTTTCCTCATCTTGATCTTGTATTTGGGACAAGAACTATAACACTCCTTCCCGAACTTATTTCTCAGGTAGAAAGGGAAAAGAGAAGGATGGTGGAAACATCATTTGATATAGAAGAGGTTTTTGAGTTTGAGCCCTATCATGAAGAAGGCAAGGTAACAGCGTTTGTCTCTGTACAACAAGGTTGCAACAAAATGTGTAGTTATTGTATTGTTCCATTAGTGAAGGGAAAAGAAACAAACAGATCTGTCGAGGACATTCTAGCAGAGACGCAAAAACTTGTTCAAAAAGGTGTGAGGGAGATAACACTGATAGGACAGACAGTAAATTCATGGAAAATGGCGGGGTATAAATTCGGTGACCTACTAAAGATCATGGCGGAGATCGAAGGACTATTCCGCATTCGCTTTACTACATCATATCCTAGGGATGTCACAAAGAAATTGATTGATGCGATAAGAGATGTTCCGAAGGTTTGTCATCATATCCACCTTCCAGTTCAGTCTGGCTCAAATAGGATTTTGACCGAAATGGGAAGAACATATACTAGAGAATGGTATATGGATATACTAAAGAGAATTAGGGATGCTATACCTGAGATGGCGATCACAACAGACATAATTGTAGGATTTCCAGGTGAAACAGAGGATGATTTTAACGATACGATGAGTCTCCTCAAACAAGCAGAATTTGATGGTACCTTTTCCTTTAAGTTTTCGCCTAGGCCTGGAACGCCTGCTTCTGAGTTTAGTGACATGGTCTCTGATCAAGTTTCCAGTAGAAGACTTATGGAATTGCAGGCGTTTCAAAGCGAAATTACGGTTAAGAAGAATCAAAGCATAGTTGGACATATTGAGGAAGTTCTTATAGAAGGTGAGAGTAAGAATGATCCAAGCTGGGTCACGGGTAGGACTTCTCAGAACAGGGTTGTTAATTTTCCTGGGACGACTGACTTAAGGGGTAAACTCGAAAGGGTAATAATAACAGAGGGGTTTCAAAACTCCCTTCGTGGGAGATTATTAGAAAATGAAATGGAGGTGAGCCATGTTTCTTGAAATGAAGGTTTCGGGAATTGCATTAGACCCTTTTACAAATACTCCTATAGTTATTCTAAAAGACCTGACTGGTGAGAGGGTGCTCCCAATATGGATTGGTTTTATGGAGGCAAGCGCCATAGCAATGGAGCTTGAAAAAACCCCTAGGGCTCGTCCTCTTACACATGATTTGATGAAAGCCCTATTAGAAACCCTGAAATTCTCAGTAATAAGAGTGGATGTTACTGATCTAAGAAATGATACATTTTACGCAGAGATCCGCCTACAAAGAGGAAGTGAGGAACATATCGTTGATTCAAGACCGAGTGATGCAATAGCAATTGCATTAAGAACTGGTTCCCCAATTTTTGTTAGGGATGAGGTGCTTGAGAAGTCAAAGAAACTCGAGTTCGACGAGGAAAAGGATAAACTTAGTGATCTATTAGAAAAGATCCCCCCCGGAGATTTTGGAAAGTATAAGATGTAAAGCTGCTGAAGCTTCATCTTTACGTTATTAAATCCATCTTGGTGTGCGATTAATATTTTTTATATAGATTTATCTATTACTCGCTATGTTCGAATTTTAGATGCGGTAACTACCTTTCCTTACTTAAAAACCTTTTGTTTATTAAGTTGTGGATCTAATACTGGATTGCCCTTTAAAAGCAATTATGAGAAAGTGGAATTACATATTTTCTTTATCATCGGCCCCCTCTTCTTCCTCTTCTAAGAGACCATGCTTAGCAAGTCTATATCTAAGTGAACGAAAGGTAATCCCAAGAAGCTTTGCAGCTTCGACTTTACTTCCCTGAGCCTGTGCAAGTGCTTTTTCTATCGTTCTCTTTTCAAACGTTTCAAGAAGGTGGTCCAAGCCAAAGTTACCTGCGATCCCGTTTTCAATATTGAGGGAGTCCATGTTAACCATAAGCTCTGGAAGCGTTTGTTGACGTATCACATTAGATGTCTCAAGCGCGACGCACCTTGCAATTATATTTTCAAGCTCTCTTACATTTCCAGGATAATGATAGCTCTCAAGGGTTTCTAATGCCTTAGGAGAAATACCATTAATGTCTTTTCCCATCTCGTGAGAATATTTTTCAACAAAATGTATTGCTAGAGGAGGTATATCATCTCTTCTATCTCTGAGTGGAGGAAGATCGATTTTTATTACGTTTAGACGATAAAAAAGGTCCTCACGAAACTTCTCATTTGCAATTTCTTTTTCAAGGAGTTTATTCGTTGCCGCTATTATCCTTATATCAACCGGGATCGGCTCTGTACTTCCAAGCGGACGAATTGTTTTTTCCTCAATCACCCTAAGAAGCTTTACCTGAAGATGGATTGGCAAGTCTACAATCTCATCTAAGAAGATCGTACCGCCGTCTGCTTCCTCAAAAAGTCCTTTTTTATTCCTACTAGCTCCCGTAAAAGCCCCTCGCCTATAACCAAAAAGCTCACTTTCCACAAGAGGTTCAGGAATTGCCCCACAGTTTACGGCTATAAAGGGGCCTCGGTGCCTTGATCCACTATAGTGTACCGCGCGGGCTACAAGCTCTTTACCCGTTCCGCTTTCTCCTGTAATAAGCACATTTACTTTAAGCTCTGAAACCCTTTTAATTAACTCAAAAACCTTTGATATGCCTATGCTTCTTCCGATTATATTTGCAAACCCATATTTTGTTTGCAATTCTTTTCTGAGCCTTAAATTCTCACGCTCAAGTCCCTTTTTATCAAGGGCTTTTTTTATAACAAGCTTTATCTCATCAATTTTAAAGGGTTTAGTGATGTAATCATATGCTCCTAGCTTCATAGCCTCAATTGCAGTTTCATGTGAAGCAAACGCGGTTATAATTATCACGGTCGTCTCAGGGCTTTTTTCTATGATCCTCTTTAAAACCTCGATCCCGTTCATAACGGGCATCAGTATGTCTAGTATTGCTAAGTCGAATACATTATTGTTTATATTATCTAGAGCCTTCATACCGTCAGCCGCGGTCTCTACACTGTAGCCCTCTTTCCTAAGAATGATTTCTAGAAACGTCCTCATTCCGGGCTCATCGTCTACGACAAGTATTTTGCTTTTCTCCTGCATCATATGCTATCTCGAATTTAATTTCTCAGTGCACAATTTCCTTTGTTAATTTTTCACCCTTAGGAAGGGTTATAATAAAAGCTGTTCCTTTGTCTTCAGAACTTATGACATTTATCCTTCCATCATGGCCTTCTACAACCCTCTTTACAATTGCAAGACCAAGCCCTGTCCCTCCCCCCTTTGTGGTAAAAAAGGGCTCAAATATTCTAGGAATAACCCCTTCGTTTATACCGCATCCCTCATCTAGTACCTTAATCACAACATCCCCTTCTTCGAGATGAGCTTCGACTACTATTTTTCCGCCATTTGGCATTGCCTGAATCGCATTAAGGAGAAGATTCCAGATAACTTGTTTTAGCCTGTATGGGTCTACTTGTACGTATAGCTCTTTCTCAGTATTAACGACTAGTTGAAGGCCATTCCTATGCGTGGCACTCGAGAACAATTCTACAGTTTTATCAATTACTTGACTTATATCCACTGAAACCTCCGGTTTCTGAATCGGCCTTGCAAAAAGGAGAAAATCCTCAACAAGAAGGTTCAGTCTTTGAACCTCCTGGGTGACAACATTGAGAAGGTGAGTATTGTCTTCAGTTGGCTTAACCTCGTCACTCAGAACTTCAATCAGCCCACTTATAGCTGAGAGGGGGTTTCTTATTTCGTGAGCTAGTCCAGCTGCAAGTTGACCCATAAGAGCCATCTTTTCGTATGTTCTAAGACGCTTTTCAAGCTCCTTAACTTCTGTAATATCCTGAAAGATTATAATATATCCTTCAATCTCTCCTTCTGAGTTTTTGAGAATAGATGAAGAGAATTCGAGGGTAAGATTTCTTCCGTCGGTTGTTGAATGTAGTCTCTCTTCGCTTCTTTTTGATAATAATTTCTCGATACTAAGCGTCGGTATAAGATTATTCGCCTCTTTACCCAATACCTTATCCTCACTGGCAATTCCAAGAATCTCCAGTGCTGTTCGATTTATTGATATAAGCCTTTTTTTAAGATCTAGGGTTATAACGCCGCTTATAAGATTCTGAAGAATGTTTTCATGAAGGTTCTCGAGAATTACAAGATCCTCCTCGCTTGCTCTAAGCTCTTTTCGAGTTAAGCGCATTCTTTCAGATAAGTATCCGCTAAGCATTGCTACAAAAAGAAAACCCGCTATTCTAAAAAAAACATAGGCTAACTCTTTATCCTCCAATACTATAGGGGACAGGGGAAATTCTTTTATACTAAAGGGATACTCCTGAGGAAGCTGATATAACACGATTATAAGATACAATGTGGCTGATGACGCAGCAGCAACATAACCTGCGTTTCTTGTGAGCGTTATATTGGCAAATATTATGATAAGGGCGTAGAAAAAGATAAATGGACTTAACATTCCACCAGTGACATAAATCACTGCTGAGGCTATGATTATATCAAAAGAAATCTGGATTCCTTTAAACCAGTTTATAAATTTTTGAAAAAGAGGATATAGAAGCAAATAAAGAAAACTAAGGAAACAAACAATAAAGATGATGAAAACCAAAAGTATGGCTTCATTTCTCAAACCAATTTTAAAATAAAAAAAGGCCCCTGTACCAAGAAGAAGGGTAATAACTATGACCCTTAAAACTACAAAGACCTTGAGTCCTTTATCAGTGTCACTGCTATAGTTCATTCTGCTCAGTGATAATATAAGTATTATTGAGCAAGCGTGGATACAAGTTTAAACATGGGAAGATACATAGAGATCACTATCACTCCTACAGTCCCGCCTAGAACAGCAATCATTGCCGGTTCAAGCGCTGACATTAATGCTGCGACGGCAACGTCAACCTCTTCCTCGTAAAAGTCTGCAACTTTGTTGAGCATATCATCTAAAGCTCCTGTTTGCTCGCCAACGGCAATCATCTGCACCAACATAGGCGGGAATATCTTGGGTTTTTCTGATAGCGGCTCGGCAAGTGTTTTCCCCTCGGATACGTCCTTTCTTACCTGTAGAATAGCTTCTTCCGTCACTCTATTGCCGGATGCTTTTGCGGTAACTTCTAGTCCGTCTAATATTGGTATGCCGCCTGCTGTAAGTGTAGCAAGTGTTCTGCAGAACCTAGCAAGAACGGTTTTGAGAATTAGGTCTCCTACTATCCAGATTTTAAGAAGGAAGGCATCGATGATCTTTCTTCCTCGCTTAGAACGTCTATAAATTGCGGCGATACTGAATGATAATAAGGCTACGGCTATAAGAATGTAAACAATATTATTCTTAAAAAACGTGCTTAGATTCACAATAAATTGAGTGAGGGCAGGAAGAGTTGTGCCCAGGTCTTTAAAGAGTTCAGCAAAGACAGGAACAACAAAGATCATTATTATTGAAATCACTATAATTGCCACAGTAATTACAACAGCGGGATAAACCATTGCCCCCCTGATGCGTCTCTTTAAATTCTCCATTTTCTCTAAGTATGCCGAGAGTCTTTGGAGAATCGTATCAAGAACACCGCCAGTCTCTCCAGCCCTTACTAAATTTACAAAGAGGTCATTAAAAACGCCTGGGTGTTTAGCAAGCGCATCTGCAAAGGTTGAGCCCCCTTCTACCGTTTCTTTTACATTGGTTATTATATTTTTAAACTTAACATTGTTTTGTTGAACAATTAATGTATCAAGTGACTTAACAAGAGGGAGACCTGCATCGATCATAGTAGATAACTGCCTTGAAAACACTACGAGATCTTTATTAGGAACACCTCCGAATTGGAGGTTAAACCTGAAAAGTTTTCCCTTTTCTTTAATCTTTTCAGGTATAGGATGGATCTGCATTTGCCTCAGGCGGGTTATCACTGCAGATTTACTAGGAGCTTCCATTTCCCCCTTTTGGGTTTTACCGCCTCTTATCCTTCCTTCCCAAACATATACCGCCATCTTTCTACCCTCCTTGTTTTACCGTTACAAATCAATATGACATCTAAGGTTCATAGCTATTGTCTAACTGCCCGCTCCATCTTGGCATTAGGTGCTGAAAGCAGTTTTTTTAATTCCTCTGGGTCCTGGCTTCTTAATATTGCATCGTCATAGGTTATAAGTTTTTTCAATTGCAAATCGGCAAGACTCTGGTTTAGGGTCTGCATCGCCCATTTATCCTGCCCTATCTGCTGCTGCGAATAAATCTGATGCGCTTTATCCTCCCTGATAAGGTTCCTAACAGCAGGATTGGGAACAAGCACCTCTACAGCGAGCACCCTTCCACCCCCAATCTTAGGTATAAGTGTCTGACAGAGTATCCCCTCCAAGACAAAAGACAGTTGTGCCCTAATCTGAGGCTGTTCGTACGGAGGAAAAACGTCAATTACACGGTTTACTGTTTGAACGGCTGTGTTTGTGTGTAGTGTTGCAAGTGTTAAATGCCCTGTTTCAGAAAGAACCAGGGCTATCTTTATACTTTCAAGGTCTCTCATTTCTCCAAGTAAAATTACATCCGGGTCTTCCCTGAGAACGCTTCTTAGAGCGTCATGAAAGCTCTTGGTATCGCTTCCTACCTCCCTCTGATTTACAAGGCAGTTCTTATGTTGTAGAAGGTATTCAATAGGGTCTTCAATCGTGACTATGTGTTCATGGCGTTCTTGGTTAATCTGGTCTATTATAGCGGCAAGGGTAGTGGTCTTTCCAGAACCTGTAGGGCCAGTTACGAGCAAGAGACCCCTTGGTTTTCTTGCTAGCTCTGAAACAACAGGTGGCAGTCCAAGTTCCCTAAGATTCCTTATTTTAAACGGAATTAGTCGAAAAGCCCCTGCAACAGCTCCTCTTTGCATAAAGATATTAGCACGGAAACGGCTTAGTCCCTGGAGACCAAATGAAAAGTCAAGCTCCCAGTTTTCTTCAAACTTCTGTTTCTGCAGATCTTTAATGACACTATAGCATAAATCCTTGGTTTCAGGTGGAGTAAGCGGTGGGTGTTTAATAGGAACGAGCTTTCCATCAAGCCTGATCATTGGTGGAGAGCCAGTAGTAATATGAAGATCTGAGGCGTTGCTATCTACCATTACCTTTAAAAGCTCATGAAGTGTTGCGGCCATGTTAATACCTCCTAATTATCTGATGCTGTATTTCTTACTACCTCCTCAATTGTCGTTATACCATGTTTAAGTTTGAAAAGGGCACTCTGCCTAAGTGTTTTCATTCCCTGCCTTACAGCTTCTCTTTTAAGATCAATTGCAGACACTCCACTTAAAACAAACTCTTTTAACTCATCGGTTAGTACCATAACTTCATATACAGCTAGTCTTCCTTTGTATCCGGTACCAAGGCATGCCTTGCAACCATCGCCTTTACCTCTATAAACCTTATATTCGGATACCTCCTTCGGTGATACCCCTAAGTCAATCAAAACCTGAGGCGAAATGTTTACCTCTTCTCTACAACGGGCACAAATCAGTCTTACAAGCCTTTGTGCGACTACCGAGTTCAAAGACGCAGTAACTAGAAATGGCTCAACGCCCATGTTAAGTAGCCTCGTAATAGTTGACGGAGCGTCATTTGTGTGGAGTGTCGAAAGTACTAAGTGACCAGTGAGGGCCGCTTTAATACCAATCTCTGCGGTTTCATAATCCCTAATTTCTCCAACGAGAATTATATCTGGATCCTGCCTTAAAAACGATCTAAGGCATGCTGCAAAAGTAAGCCCAATCTCTTCATGTATCTGGACCTGATTTATTCCTTGAAGGCTATATTCAACAGGGTCTTCAGCCGTAGAGATATTAGACTCCGTACGATTTAGCTCTATAAGGCTTGAATAGAGTGTAGTCGTTTTTCCACTTCCAGTAGGACCCGTTAACAAAACCATGCCATAGGGTTTATAAATACAATCCTTGAACGCTGTTAGCTGTTCTTCTTCAAAACCGAGTTTAGTTAAGTCGAGTTGCAGAGATGATTGATCAAGAAGCCTGAGCACTACCTTTTCCCCAAAAATCGTCGGAATGACTGAGACACGATATTCCATACCCCCCCTTTGACCGAGCCTTAATTTTATTCTACCGTCCTGAGGAAGTCTTCTCTCAGCAATATCAAGGTTTGACATAATCTTCACCCTAGAAGAGATCGCGTTTTTTATCTTAAAAGGAGGTCGCATAGTGTCGTAAAGGATTCCGTCAATTCGATATCTCACCCTATAGTCCTTTTCATATGGCTCGATGTGGATATCACTTGCACCATGTCTTATTGCATTAACAAGGATGTGGTTTACAAGTCTAATAACAGGTGCTTCTTCTGATGCTCTGGCTAAGTCATCAACCTCCATCTCTTCCGTCTTACCCAGCTCTGCAATGAAATACTCAATCTCTCCCATTATCTCGTCGATTGATCCCCCAGTCTCTTCTATATGTATCTTCGCCCTCTCGTTCTTCCTGTCTCCATAATGCCTCTCGATTGCGTTTTTAATTGAATCTTCTGAAGCAACTACCACTTCAATGTTGTGTCCAGTAGCAAATTTTAGCTCATCAATCGCAAATATATTGGAGGGGTCTGACATAGCCACAACTAGTGTTCCCCCCGATCGATTTATGGGAATAAGGGAGTGTTTAACTGCAGATTCTCGTGGGATAAATTTTAAAACCTCTGGCATTACATCGAATTCATCGAGATTAATAGCTGGAACTCCGTATTGCTTACTTAGAAATGCAACGAGCTCATATTGACTTATGTAACCCAACCTAACTAGGGTATCACCCAGTCTTTTTCCGGTACGTTTCTGTTCCTCGATAGCGGTTTTTAGTTGATCTGGATTAATAACCTCTTGTTTCACCAATATCTCACCAAAGCGACTTCTTAACTGTTTTGTTTTTTCTTCCATTTATTCCATCCTTTTATTCCTTCCTTATATATGTAACATATAATAAATTAACACAATTATCAATAACTTCGATTACTTTTCATTACAGCACTGATGATTGTCGTGTAACGATTCTTTTTGGCCAACTAGGCAATGCTTTCCCTTAGGGCTTGCTCTAATTACTCGCACTCTGTGATGTTACGTTTGAAAGGTGAAGAAAGTGTCACCATTCAAGACTATCCCCCCTTTATAATGTTAAGCCTTGAGTGAGAGATCGATGTTCTCAAGGCTATCGTAGCCAGAAATTCCACATTGAAAAGCTTACAAGCTCCTTAAGCTTGGGACTAACTTAAAGGCAACTTCGCGTTTTCCATTGCATACGTCAGCCAGACTTTCCAAGGGCTTTATGAATAGCGGCTAAGAATTCGTCGTTATCGACAGGCTTCTGGAAGAAAGCCTCTACACCAGCTTTGAAAGCCCGCTCCTTGTTTATAGTAGGGTCCCAGGCAGTGAGAACGATTATCGGAATGTGAACGTCCATAATAGATCTCAGCCGCTCAATAACTAGGAAGCCGTTACCACCCGGTAGTCCAAGGTCAACTATGGCTAAATCTGGTTTCTCTTTTCGGGCAACGGTGGTTGCCCAAGCAGCATCAGTGGCAGAGACCACTGAGTAGCCGCTTGCCTTCAATCGTATACTCAGCCCAAGGAGGACATCTTGGTCGTCTTCCACTATGAGGATTTTTCTCTTAGACATTTGATTACTCCTTTTTGGGAATATTTAGCTTTTATCATGTCTTCGATTATGTTTGCAACATCTCTTACAACTTGCTCCAATGGTTTGTTGTTAATTCCAGACGGAATATCTATCATGGTGAAGGAAACCGCTGAGTCGAAGTCGGCGTTGCAAGAATCTTTGTAATGTGCTAATTGTTCCTGAATTCGCTGTACTATTATTTCTACGCCTCTCTGATCAGCACATGTCACCACTAATAAGGTTTCTCCCCATTTTGTGTCCGTCTCATGCACGAGCAGACCTTGAAAGGGAAGTATACTACGCTCCACAATAGTGCGAACCTCTGGTAGTACTGTTTCGTTGGTTCTTGTCAGTGGATGTTTTTCAGGTGTGAATATCTCAACAGCGATAAGTCCTACCAAACCCTTCAGCAGGTTTTCGGTTGTGAGAAGAGAGGCAAGCAGAGACCTAGGTGAAAAAATCGGTAGGGTGAAGAAAAATGTGCTACCTTGCCTGATCTGGCTTTCGACCCAGATTCGTCCACCATGGCGAGAGACTAAATCTTTGCAGATGTAGAGGCCGATTCCGAGACCCTTGCGGCTGGCTTCGACAGTGTTTTTCGCTTGGTACAGTCGACCGAAGATCATTTCTGTATCATCGGAGCTGATCCCACACCCGTTATCCGATACAGACACACAAAGAAAGTTAGGTTCTTCATTAGAAACCTGAACCCCGACTTTAATCATTCCATTTTCAGGTGTAAATTTGATCCCGTTCTCGACCAAGTTAGTAAGAATCTGTCGGATACGCTGTGGATCGCCATAGGCGGAAGGGAGTTCGCTGGGAAAGTCAGCGGACAGAGTAATACCTTTCGCAGCAGCAATCTCATGGAATGAACTAAGTGTTTCGTCAATTATATTGGTCAAAGAGATGGGTTTAGGCTCAACAGATAATTTTCCAACTTGGATACGGCTGATTTCCAGAAGATCTTCAATCATAGTCTGGAGCTGGTTAACATTTTTTAGCGCAATCTTCAGGTACTCAAGTTGTTCTGGATTGAGTTCACCAGCCAACCCATCTAATAGAATAGTGGTGAACTGATAAATAGCAAACAGGGGTGAGCGGAGTTCGTGCGAGACGTGGGAGAGAAATTCATCCCTCATTTGCAGTTCTCGCTGACGGGCCTGTTCCAATTCTGCTGAAATCCGCTTGCGTTCTGACCGCTCCTCAGCTTCACGTAATGCCCGACGCAATGTGGGCGCAAGCCGTGATAGTCGTTCTTTAAGAACATAATCTGTAGCACCGCTCTTGAGGGTTTCAATCGCGATTTCTTCGCCTAGTGTTCCTGTGACGAAGATAAATGGTACCTCTGGACATTTTTCCTGAACGATTGCTAACGCGGACACGCCATCGAACGAAGGAAGTGTATAGTCGGTAAGGAATATGTCAAATCCTCCCTGTTCAACGGCGGCAAGAAAATCAGAGCGGGTTTCAACGCGGACCACATCGCAATCAATGGCTTCCGCGGAAAGTATTGCCTGAACGAGATCTGAGTCATACTTATTATCTTCGAGATGGAGGATACGCAATCTTGATTTCATTAAATTCATGTCTTTTCTATGGCGATTTCTTCACAATGTTTATAACTGCTTGGTTCTAGGCGTGCTTCCTGGCGGCGGCTCATTGATGACCGCCCAGAACATCCCCAGTTCTTTAACGGCAATGATAAACTTATCAAAATCAACAGGCTTCACTACATAGGCGTTTACTCCAAGTTTATAACTCTCTACCAAGTCTCTTTCCTCCCGAGAAGATGTGAGCATTACCACCGGAATCAAGCTCAATTGCTCATTGGCCCTGATCTCTCGTAGTACTTCCAAACCATCTAATTTGGGCATCTTCAGGTCAAGCAGCACAACGGCTGGGTTATGATCACTGCGCATTTTGAAGTCTCGCCGGCGATACAAATAATCCAGGGCTTGTTCACCGTCATGAACCACATCAACCTCGTTGGCGAGATTGTTTGCCTCCAGAGCTGTAAGTGTAAGCTCTACATCCTTTGGATCGTCCTCGGCCAACAAAATTCTTTTTATTTCAGCCATAACTTATTTCCCTCCTTATGATTTAGGAAGTGAAAAGTAAAAGGTTGCACCACCATCTATCGAACCTTCAGCCCATGTTTGGCCTCCTTGGCGATGAATGATGCGCCGGACAGTAGCAAGCCCGATACCTATGCCTTCAAACTTATCGGCATGGTGCAGACGTTGGAACACATTGAAGAGTTTATGTGCATATTTCATATCTAATCCAACACCGTTATCACGAACGAAGACCACGATTTCATTTTCTTTACCCGATGTGCACCCGATTTCAATCTCGGCTTGCGAGCGTGTGCTGGTAAATTTCACCGCATTAGAAACTAGATTGACGAGTACGACTCGTAGCATTGATAGGTCGGCATACACCTCAGGCAATAGGTCAATTTTCCAAAGAATGTTTCGTCCATCTGTCTCTTCTCCGAAATCATGTAGAACTTCCTGGACAAGTCGTTCTAGGCTGATCTTGGTCTTTTGCATTGCAGAACGTCCTAGCTGTGAAAACGCTAATAGGTCTTCAATCAAATCACCCATCTTTTTCACTGACTCCGAGATCATCATCAGATACCGATGGTTCCTTTCATCAAGGTTTGAGGAAGCATTTTTGTTCAGCAAATCCGTAAACCCAGCGATATGGCGAAGCGGGGCACGTAAGTCGTGGGAAACAGAGTAGGTAAACGCTTCCAATTCCGTGTTAGTGGCTTCGAGTTGGGCAGTCCGTTCGAGGATACGCTGTTCCAGCTCTTTGTTGAGTCGTTTGATTTCTAGCTCCACCAGCTTGCGTTCAGTAATATCCTCGTAAACAATGAAGATAACTAGACTACCATCAGCGTCTGGTACGGTGCGGGCACTCTCTCTTGTCCATAATATGCTCCCGTTCTTGCAAACCTTGCGAAATTCCCGTTGAAAGATCTGTCCAGGGTACTCTAAACACCTACTCAACAGCTCTAAAACTGATTTCTGATCGTCTGAGTAGAAAACACTAAGCACCGATTGCCCAACCAATTCCTGAGCGGTGTAACCAAGTTGCTCTGCTCCAGATAGGTTGACAGAAAGAACAGTTCCGTTTGTATCCACTGTGAAGTACATTGACGGGTTATCTTCATATAAAGCCCGATACCTTTCTTCGCTACTTTGCAATGCCTTAGTCCGCTGTGCATTATTAATTGCCACCTCTACTTGTCGTGCAACAATCTCTAGTAGCTTTAACTCTTCTTCATCGAAAGCATTCTTTTCTAAAGAATTTATATTTATGCATCCTACTGTCTTGCCTTCAAAATGAATCGGCATAGACAAATAGCTTTTTGTCCCTAATTCTTTCCAAGCAGGATCGATAACTGTATCTTTTTCTGCATCTGCAACATATCTAGGCTTCCCTTCTATAATTGTCTTCCATGTAAAGCCTTGAGGATAGGGGATTCTTCCCACTCGCTTAACCCACCAATCAGGGTAGCCTCTATAAGACTTTAGAATAGCCTCTTCTCCTTCGACTAGAAAAATTGAAACGTTTTCCACCCCATCAATATTCGTACTTATGACATCAACAGCATTTTCCAGAACCTCCTGCGGATTGATAGAGTGATAGGCACTCCTTGTTACAGTGCTAATGATTGTCTCGTAACGATTCTTTTTGCTCAATTGGTTTAAGTTCTCTTTTTGTGCCTCCTCTGCCTGCTCGCGCTCAGCATCAGCCCGATTGAGTTTAACGGCAATTAACGATATTACTGTTGTGAAAATGACGATGAACAACGTCACCTGCAACGCCATACCGAATTCGATACCGTAGAGCCCTGTATTTCGACTTTCTAACGTAAGCCAGCCCATTATTAAGGGAAAACCGATAGCCAAAGGCAAGATACGACGCGATATAAAGCCGCCTGCACGGTCGCTTGCAATAATTCCCATAAAGCCATGGTTTGGACGGGCAGACATGATACCTAAACCTAACAGGATGAAAACTAGAGCTGAGTGCAGCGATGAAGGCGTGGGGATATGCAATTTATAAGGCAGGGAATAGCTGTAAATATAACCTAAAAGAATCAGGAAGCCCACAAAGGCTGATATGAGACCGAGGGTCTGGATGAGACTATGGTAGCGCAGCCTAAAACTCAGCAATATTAAAGCCAGTCCAAGGATTATGAAATTAATGGCGGAGGGGAGTGCCATAAGGCCTGGATTATCTACCATTGCTAGCCTTTGAAACTTATGAGACATCGTTTGGTCAATATATTGGATCAACGTAATAAGACCTATAAGGACAATTATGAAGGAACACACTCGTGCTATACGAATGGTCCATCGACCACCTTGTTCCATATCCAGAAATAGAAGTGACAGCCCAGCCAGTGTAAAGGAAAGCGCAGCGGTAACCGTCATTTCGGGAAAGCCATGAAAGACGCTCTTAAAGGTTTTGATATTGGCAATCCAGCCAAGCAACACAAGACAGCCAACAAGTATAGAGCAAACGCTTGCCGCTTTTGAAAAGAATTTGAGCGAAGCTAGGAGATGAATGTTGGGTTGAGCTGCCATGACTACCTCTCCGAAAATAGATTAATAGCTGGAACTCCGTATTGCTTACTTAGAAATGCAACAAGCTCATATTGATTTGTGTAACCCAACCTAAGGAGGGTTTCACCCAGTCTTTTGCCTGTGCGTTTTTGTTCCTCGATGGCAGTTTTTAGTTGATCGGGACTGATGACCTCTTGTTTTACTAGTATCTCACCGAAACGGCTGCTTGACTGTTTTGTCTTATCTTCCATTTACTCCATCCTTATATATAACATTTAGTGAATTAACACAATTATCAACAATTTTACTTACTTTTCATAATAAATGGTATCCACACTTTTTGAAAGATATTTGGTAGAGTTTATCCAAACCAAATTATCCTATTCCTTCTGACTTTCCTCTATATCTTCTAAGACTCACATAATAGGATTGTAACCATATCTTGAAGGGTTTCTGAACCCCTTGATATTGTAGAATTTAAAACATTTCGTATTAAAGTCAATCCATCTTGTTTTTATCTTAGTTTACAATAACATACCTCTATACAAAAAGCATCAGAAATATTAATGCTAGAATATAACTTATTGAAAACACATAAATTTGTAAAATAGCCGTTTTAATCTCATTGCAAATTGATTAAAACTTTGTTTTGAAGACTAGGATAATATCAAAAATGGTTGGATCATTAATTTTGAATTCCGCATACAAAGTTGGATTATATAAAATGGTTTGAATCCATAAGAAGCTTAGTGAGTTAGGAACACATATTCCATCTTGCTAATTGAATGCTGAATTGAGTCAGAATTATCATTGGGTAGAATTTTAATCTCATGTCTAAAGAAAGAGTAGTCACAATAATTGGTGGTGGCTTAGCGGGAACTGAGTCAGCATATCAGGTTACAAAATTTGGTCTCAAAGTAAAGCTCTATGAGATGAGACCTGAGAATCCTACACCGGCTCATAAAACAGATTATCTAGGGGAGCTTGTGTGTAGTAACTCACTTAAATCCAACTCGCTTGAAAATGCTAGCGGTATATTGAAGGAAGAAATGCGAAAACTAGACTCAATAGTTATCGAAGCGGCAGATAACACAAGTGTTCCTGCAGGAAAAGCGCTTGCAGTTGATCGAATTGAGTTTTCTCAGTACCTGACAAAAAAGCTTGAAGAAAACCCACTTGTAGAAATTGTAAGAGAAGAGGTTAAAGAAATTCCTTTACCTGTAAGAGGTTCTATAATAATTGCTACCGGTCCTCTAACTTCAGAATCCCTATCTGAGGAAATTAGAAGAATTACGGGTTCCTCTCATCTTTATTTTTACGATGCAATCTCTCCGATAATAGACGCTGAGACTATAGATTGCGGCAAGGTCTTTCGTGCTTCGAGATATGGAAAAGGAGGGGAAGTGGTTCCCCGACTACCCTCCCACAGGATCACTACCCCAGATCCCGAAGAGGGAGATTATTTAAACTGTCCTTTAGGCGAGGATGGATATTACAGATTCATAGAAGAGATCCTAAAATCAGATAAGGTCGAGACAAGGGATTTTGAAAAGGCGCTTTACTTCGAAAGTTGCCTTCCAATAGAGGTAATGGCGGAAAGGGGACGAGATACATTGAGGTTTGGTCCCATGAAGCCTATAGGGCTTACCGATCCACGTACTGGGAAAACGCCTTTTTCAGTGGTTCAGCTTAGGATGGAAAACAAAGACGGCACTATGTATAACATGGTAGGATTTCAGACAAAGCTAACATACCCTGAGCAGAGAAGGGTTTTTAGAATGATTCCGGGTCTTGAGGATGCAGAGTTGATGCGATATGGGAGCGTGCACAGAAATACATACATAAACTCACCTAAGCTTCTTCATCCGACGCTTCAACTAAAGGGTGATGAGCTTATTCTCTTTGCTGGACAAATTGTAGGTGTTGAAGGGTACGTTGAGTCTGCCGCAATGGGGATAATTGCAGGAATAAATGCCGCACGAATTTCGATGGAGGCAAATCCTATTGTTCCTCCGCCTGAAACTGCAATTGGTGCGCTTATAAAGTATATCACTGACCAGAGTGTAAAGAATTTTCAGCCTATGAACATAAACTTTGGGCTATTTCCTCCACTTCCAAATGAAGTTCCAAAATCACACAAGAGAAAGCTTCTCGTAGAAAGGGCACTTGCCAGGATATCTGAGCTGAATCCGTTTTGATATTTTTACTCGCTTGATCTATGCCTCTTGACCCGGAGAGACATTTTAATTTAGGAGCTCGCAAAAAAAGGTGGCGCTATTTAAAAAGCTATAATTAAATACATGAAAGCTACTAGCATTTCTAATCATGAAAAGGGGTTCAGAAGTACTGGTATTGATTCTAGCGGCAAGAAACACCTTCTTAAACCGTTTGGGGTGGCTATCCCCGGTTTAGTTGAGAGAATCGAGATGATTGAGTGTGTTTGGGAAAACGGAGATGAAAGCTTTTTCTTTAAGGAGGAGTTTACTAAGCAGAGGATTGTATTGCATTTCACTGCCGGTTACTTGAAAGGCGATGTTGATACATTAACCAAACCGGAAAACCATGTCTCCGTTCCATTTGTCATTGCTCGCGATGGTAGCATCTACAACCTATGGACTTCTAAATACTGGTCATATCATTTGGGGCCTGGCGCTAAAGGTGGCAGTAACGAGATGAGTAAAACCAGTATTGGAATCGAGATTTCTAACATTGGCTATCTAGAAAAAAGTAGCTCTAATTTAGTCACTCAATATAGTAGCAGCGATATTTATTGCTCCATTACTGAAACTATCTTCTATACTAAAATTCCTGCATACCGAGGAAAAGACTATTTTGCCACCTTTACAGATGAACAGTACAACAGCGTTATTAAACTATTAAGGTTCCTCACCGCCGAATACAAGATTCCACGCGAGTTTCTTGATGAGTCCAAACGCTACGACGTAGTGAACGACATTGCATCTTTCAAGGGTATAACGTCGCACGTTAATTATCGTCCTACGAGGAAGTGGGATATAGGGCCTGCTTTCAAGTGGGATAGGGTGATTTCTGGGGTGCGACAGACTTGAAGCATTTCGAGAAAACGAATTTATTATATCCCTTTTATACTGTAGAGACATGCCATGGCATGTCTCTACAAATAAAATTTTGATACCACTATTCCCTAACACCCTTTAAGTAGTTACTATCAGACTCCATCAGAGGCAATTTGATTTCCTAAAAATAATGGTATTATTTTACTTTTCCCTAATTTATATAATATAAATATGACTTTTCAGGACTTAATCTTAGCACTTGAGAGGTTTTGGGCAAGGCGGGGTTGTATAATATTTCAGCCCTATGACTTAGAGAAGGGGGCAGGGACATTTCATCCCGCTACGTTCTTGAGATGCCTAGGACCAGAACCTTGGCGCGCTGCCTATGTAGAGCCCTCAAGAAGACCAACAGACGGGAGATATGGAGAAAATCCAAATCGTCTTCAGCACTACTATCAGTTTCAGGTGATAATAAAACCCTCACCAAAGAACATACAGGAATTATATCTTGACAGTCTTCGCTCGTTTGGAATAGACCCTCTTTCACACGATATTAGATTTGTAGAAGATGATTGGGAATCCCCCACACTTGGGGCTTGGGGCTTGGGGTGGGAGGTCTGGCTTGATGGCATGGAAATCACCCAGTTTACTTATTTTCAGCAAGCTGGAGGATTTGATTTAAAACCCGTTTCCGCTGAAATTACCTATGGGACAGAAAGGGTTGCTATGTACCTACAGGGTGTTGAAAGTGTATATGACCTAGAGTGGACAAAAGGCATAACTTATGGCGAGATTCATCACCAAGATGAGGTTGAATTTTCAAGATATAACTTTGAAGAATCAAATCCAGAGATGCTTAAAGACCTATTTGATAAGTTTAGAATTGAGTGTGAGAAACTGGTTGATAAGAAACTGCCCCTGCCAGCTTATGACTACTGTCTAAAATGCTCTCATACCTTTAATCTTCTCGATGCACGTGGAGCAATTGGAGTAGCTGAGCGTGCAAGTTTCATTGGGAAAGTTCGAACACTTGCAAAGATGTGTGCTGAGGCCTATCTAAGGAAAAGAGAGGAAATGGGATTCCCACTTCTTAAAAATAATCCTTGGTAGTCTTTCGAGCGCAGTGAGCGAGAAAGGGCAATAAAAAGTAATCCTTCTAGCCGTAGTCTTTCGAGCGCAGTATTCTTTGAACCGCAGTGTGGTTCAAAGGGAAATAAAAAGAACGAGAAAGGGAAATTAGCAGTAAAGCTAGAATGTGAAATAAAAATGCTAAAAGAGCTAATACTTGAAATAGGTACAGAGGAAATTCCTGCAGGATTTTTAGGAGAGGCTATCAAGAGTTTGGGCAGTATAGCAGAGCGTGAATTTGAAGACAATCTTCTTACTTGCAAAAATATAAATACATTCGGAACCCCCAGAAGACTTACACTATGGGTTTCAGGTCTTTCCGATAAACAAAGCGACAAGATAGTTGAAATTGTTGGTCCCCCTAAACGGATTGCGTTTGATGAAAACGGAACACCAACAAAGGCAGCACTCGGGTTTGCAAAGGCTCAGGGTATAGATGTAAAGGATTTGGTAATTGTAGAGCGTGAGAAGGGCGAGCTTATAGCAATTAGAAGGAAAATCAAGGGCAAAAGAACTGAAAGGCTCTTGAAGGACCTTCTTTCAAAAATGATACTCTCAATACCTTCTAGAAAATCTATGAGATGGGGAGATGGTGAAACGTCTTTTGCAAGACCAATAAGATGGATACTTGCTCTTTACGGCGGGAAAACAGTTCCATTTAGATTAGAAGAGGTTAAAAGTGGTTCAAAGACTCAGGGGCATAGATTTATATCTCCTAAGCCATTTCGAGTAGAAAACTGGAGTGAATATATAAGCGGGCTTGAAAAAAGGTTTGTGATTTTAGATCAAGGGAAAAGAAAGGACATCATAAAAACGGACATTGGTCAGATAGCAAAAGAAATCGGTGGAGTCCCACTTCAAGACGAAGAATTGCTTGAAACTGTAACGCATTTAGTTGAATATCCGTTTGTGCTTAAAGGTAACTTTGACAAAGAGTTTCTCCGACTTCCAAAAGAGGTTCTAATAAGTGTAATGAAAAATAATCAGAAGTACTTTCCAGTATTTTCGGATTATAAAGACCAAAGACCGGTGACCGGTGACCGAATGCTACTTCCCCATTTTATTTTTGTTTCAGGAACGCCGGTAAAAAATCCTGATACAGTAATTCGGGGAAATGAAAAGGTAATTAAGGCAAGATTTACAGATGCAAGATTCTTCTTCGAAGCGGATACAAAGACACCACTTTTGTATAAAGTAGAAAAATTAAAAGGTATGGTTTTCCTTTCCGATCTTGGTACATATTATGATAAAACTGAAAGAATTAAAGCTTTAGCGGAATTTATCGGAACAAAATTAGGCTTTGACAACAAATCAATTCAGGATCTTATACGAGCAGCAATGCTCTCAAAAGCAGACCTTGCAACCCAAATGGTATTTGAGTTCCCCGAACTACAGGGAACAATTGGTAAGTACTATGCATTGATTTCTCTAGAGAAGGAAGAAGTTGCACTAGCGATAGAAGAGCAATATATGCCCACATCACGTGAGGGAAGGCTACCGGAAACTGATTTTGGAGCTATGCTTAGTATCGCTGATAAAGTTGACACCATTTCAGCCTGTTTTATCTCAGGGCTTGTTCCAACCGGAACATCAGACCCATATGCCCTTAGAAGGCAGGCAATAGGAATTATAAATATCATCCTAGATAAAAAATTCCATTTGGGCTTTAGAGAAATTTTCAATTACAGCTTAAACCGAATAAAGAATCAATCTCATATACAATTCGCTACTCAATTAGATACCATCTTAACTGGAATAGTAGACTTTATAATTGAAAGATTCAGGAACCTTATGATTTCCGAGGGATTTCCTCAAGACATAGTAGATGCTGTGATTTCTGCCGAATGTGATGATATAATTGAAACTAGAAGAAAAATCGGGGCCTTGTCGGAGTTCCGAAAAGCTCCAGATTTTGATTCACTTGCGATTGCATTCAAGCGTGTAGTAAATATAGTAAAGGGACAACCAAGGGGAGAGGTTGATCATGAGCTTTTAGTTGAACCTACTGAAAAATTGCTTTATCAAGCCTACTCAGATGTAAAGCAAGGTATTGAAATCAGTATATCGGATAGGGATTATATAAAGGCGCTTATGCATATGAAGAGTTTAAAAGAACGGGTAGATAAATACTTCGACGATATCCTTGTTATGGCCGAGGATGAAAAAACTCGCCTAAACCGTCTTTCAACTCTCTGGAAAATTAGAGACTTATTTTTTAGGGTAGCTGACTTCTCGAAAATAAGCACTTAAAGGGGGAATTTGCAGTATGGCTAAGATTAGACCAAAGAATCCCAAAAAGCCCATTAGGAAAAAGGATAAGGGGAAAAAGCACGTTTACTTTTTTGGCGGCGGGAAAGCAGACGGACATGGGAAAATGAAGGATCTCCTTGGTGGAAAAGGTGCTGGGCTCGCTGAGATGACAAGAATTGGCATCCCAGTTCCCTCAGGTTTTACGGTCTCAACAGAGGTTTGTCGAATATACTATGAGAATAAAAAGCAGATTCCAGACTACATTATTAAATCAATTGATGAAAATCTTGTAAAGCTTGGGAAAATAACAGGTAAGAAATTCGGTGATTCAGAAGATCCACTGCTAGTCTCGGTGCGTTCTGGATCTAAATTTTCCATGCCTGGAATGATGGATACAGTTTTAAATTTAGGTCTTAACGATAAAAGCGTAATAGGGCTTTTAGAAAAAACCGGAAACCCAAGATTCGCATGGGATGCTTACAGAAGGTTTATTCAGATGTTTAGTGATATAGTTTTAAAAGTCGATAAAGAGGAATTTGAAAAAATCCTCGAAAGGACAAAGTATAAGTATCGAGTTAAACAGGATGTTGAGCTAAAAGATGTAGCCCTTAAAGAGGTTGTTACAGAATATAAAAAACTAGTCAAAGAAAAAACAAAGGAAGATTTCCCTCAGAACCCCAGAAGTCAGCTCGATATGGCGATAAATGCGGTTTTTCTCTCCTGGAATAATCCAAGGGCGATCTTCTATAGAAAGCAGTATGGAATTCCTGATGACATAGGCACGGCGATAAATATACAGACCATGGTTTTTGGAAATAAAGGTCAAACATCTGGCACAGGCGTCGGATTTACTAGAGACCCTGCAACAGGAGAAAAGACACTTTATGCTGAATACCTTATGAACGCACAGGGTGAAGATGTGGTAGCTGGTATTAGAACACCTAAGCATATAGAGGAACTAGAACGCGAAACATCACATGTGTATAAGGAACTAATTCAAACCGCTAAAACACTGGAAAAACACTTTAGAGACATGCAGGATTTTGAGTTTACTATTGAAGAAGGAAAACTCTATTTGCTGCAGACGAGGTCTGGGAAAAGAACCGGCATTGCATCTGGAAAAGTCGCCTACGATATGGTCAAAGAGAAACTAATCACAAAGGAAGAAGCCTTGCTCCGGGTAGAACCGCAACATCTTGAACAATTTTTGTTCCCAATATTTAACCCCAATGAGAAGAAGAATTTTAAACAAATTGCCAAAGGGCTTGCTGCCTCACCCGGAGCTGCGGCAGGACGGGTTGCACTGGATGCTGAAAAGGCAGTTGAGATGAGACGGAAAGGAGACCGAGTAATTCTTGTTAGAAAAGAGACAAGTCCTGATGATATTCATGGTATGGCTGCTTCATTAGGAGTGCTAACAGCGAGAGGCGGGCGTACAAGCCATGCAGCGGTTGTAGGAAGACAGATGGGTAAGGTATGTGTAGTAGGAGCGGAAGAAATAGTCGTGGATGAAGAAAAGAAAGGTTTTCACGTAGGGGATGTGGCTGTAAGAGAAGGTGACTATATTTCAATAGATGGGTTTGAAGGAAAGGTTTATTTAGGTGATATACCAGTATTTCCCTCTGAGGTTATTCAGGTTATCGAAGGAACTTTAAAGCCTGAACAGTCTGAAAAGTATATAATTTTCTCTACCATCCTTAGTTGGTCTGATAAAGTAAGAAGACTCGGAATTAGAACAAATGCTGATATTCCGAGGGATGCAAAGGTAGCCGTAAAGTTTGGGGCGGAAGGAATTGGGCTTTGTCGTACAGAACATATGTTTTTTGCGGAAGACAGAATTCCACTTATGCAGGGAATGATTCTAGCTAAGACAAGAATAGAAAGGGAAGAGTTTCTCGACAAGCTTCTTCCAATGCAAAAGGAGGATTTTAAGGGTCTTTTCCGAGAGATGAACGGATACCCAGTAACAATCAGGCTTCTTGACCCCCCGCTTCACGAATTCCTTCCTAGACGTGAAGAACTCATGGTAGAGGTTAAGGAGCTTGAACTCACAGGTGGAGACCAAATGCTACTAGAAGAAAAACGAAAACTTCTTGCTAGGGTTGAAGAACTTCACGAATTTAACCCAATGCTTGGGCTTCGTGGATGCAGACTAGGTATTCTTATGCCTGAAATCAGCCGTATGCAGGCACGAGCTATAATCGAGGCTGCTTGTGAGGTAGCTGATGAAGGAGTAAAGGTAATTCCGGAGATCATGGTTCCTCTTGTTGGGATGCTTACCGAGATTAAGGCACAGAAAGATATAATCGTCGAAGTAGCCGAAGAGATTATGAAAGGGTATAAAAAAAGGATTAGGTATTATGTTGGCACAATGATTGAGGTTCCTAGAGCAACTGTCACCGCCGATGAAATAGCGAGCGAGGCGGAGTTTTTCTCTTTTGGAACAAATGACCTCACACAGACTACTTTTGCGTTTTCACGTGATGATGCTGGGAAATTTATTAGGGCTTATATGGAAAGCAAGGTATCACTTAACGGGAAACAGGTCGAGATCTTGGAGAAAGACCCATTTTCAACACTTGATATAAAAGGCGTAGGTGAGTTTATGAAGATCGCCATTGAAAAGGGAAGAAAAACAAGGCCTAATCTCAAGGTTGGGATATGTGGAGAACACGGTGGTGATCCGGACTCAATCGAATTTTGCCATAATGTAGGTATGAACTATGTAAGTTGCTCTCCATATAGAGTGCCGATTGCAAGGCTTTCTGCAGCAAGGATAGCTCTTAAAGAGAAGTTAAATATAGTTTAATCACGAATACTTTTAATTATAGGGCTCCTATCTAAATATATTTAAAACAACAAATTCTCATCCATTTCGCATCTTAGAGTTAACGACTGAATTGTCTACCTAATATTCATGTTTTCACGGATAGTTGCTTTTCCTAGCTCAATAGTATTCGGTATATATACCTTTCAATCGGATCTGTAGACAATGCCTTAAAATCCGTCTTGTGTGCTTAAATGATAGGCAATTCCATTGTTATCCTGCTAGTTATTAATCCATAGAGTTAACCAAAATCATTCTTACAAAGAGTCGTATACAACAAAAATAAAGAGATATTCCCCTTATTATCCCATTTTGATTTTCTCTGGCACGTCTTTTGCAAATTCTCATTTCAAGCTTTATAAGGAGGTCGAAATGAAGGAGTTAATTTTCAGCGCAAGCAAGTTAAAAAATCTGATGCTCGGCTTGCTTCCTGCTCTTGTCTTAGTGTTCCTGAGTACGGCTGGGGTTCTTGCTCAAGAAGCCGCCACACCCACGGTTGATACAGGTGACACTGCCTGGATGCTCACATCCTCTGCTCTGGTATTGATGATGACTATACCAGGCCTCTTCCTCTTCTACGGAGGCTTAGTCAGAGCAAAAAATACACTTGGCACTATAATGCAGAGCTTTATCATCGTTGGTCTGATTAGTATTCAGTGGGTGCTCTGGGGTTATAGCCTTGCATTTGGCCCAGACAAGGGGGGAATCATAGGGAGTCTTGCTTGGTTCGGATTAAAAGGTGTTGGACTCGATCCTAACCCCGAATATGCCGCTACTATCCCACACCAGGCCTTTATGGTCTACCAAATGATGTTTGCAATTATAACTCCCGCACTAATCACTGGTGCGTTTGCAGAGCGTGCTAAATTCAGCACGTTTATTATTTTCATACTACTCTGGGCAACATTCATTTATGATCCATTGGCTCACTGGGTATGGGGAGTAGGTGGATGGCTTAGAAAGCTAGGTGCCTTGGATTTTGCTGGTGGCACAGTAGTGCATATAAGTTCTGGAGTATCTGCACTCGCAGCTGCCATTATATTTGGCAAGAGGATTGGGTACGGACGTGAAGCTATGCCCCCTCATAACCTTCCTTTTAGCATTATTGGTGCTTCACTCCTATGGGTAGGGTGGTTTGGATTTAATGCAGGGAGTGCACTTGCAGCAGGTGGACTAGCTACCAGTGCCTTTGTTGTAACCCATACAGCAACAGCAGCAGGAGCACTTTCATGGATGCTCATGGATTGGATATTTCGAGGTAAGCCTACGGTTCTGGGGGCTGCCAGTGGAGCTGTGGCTGGACTAGTAGCAATCACCCCTGCGTCGGGATTTGTTGGGCCTATATCCTCCATAATCATTGGAATTGGTGCAGGCGTATTCTGCTCCACAGCCTGTAATGTGAAGACGAGGTTAGGTTACGATGATTCACTCGATGTTGTGGGGGTGCATGGTATTGGTGGAACCTGGGGTGCACTTGCAACAGGTCTCTTTGCCTCAACAGCGATTAACTCAGCCGGGAACAACGGTCTTTTCTTTGGCAATCCCAAGCAACTCTGGGTGCAGTTTATTGCAGTGGCTGCGACCTGGGCCTTTGCTTTTATTGGTACGTTTATACTCCTTTCTATTCTCAAGGTTATCATGGGGCTAAGGGTATCGAAAGAGGAGGAAATCGAAGGCTTAGATATACGTGAGCATGGGGAGGTTGCTTATTCAGGCTTTCAGTTAACTTCCAGTATGTTTTCAACTGCGGGGTATCCAATGATTCCTATGACTGAGAAAAGAGCAGAGGCACTGGGAAAGGCTATTTTAGATCAGACAGAAGAAAAAAAATAGGTGACAAACGATTATAATTCGCAGTTAACTAAAACTGTGATAATAGTGGCTGACAATAAAAATATTAGAAGGAGGAGCGAGATGAAAAGAAAGACTGCCATAAACCTAATTGCCATTACTGCTTTGGCTCTTTTATTCTCATGGGAGGTTGCTTATGCTCAGGAAGAAAAGCAGGGTGAAGAAAAGGTGGAGGAATTTAGTGGCGAAGAAAAGGCGAAGGAAGTTAGTAGTGAAGAAAAGGGTGCAGTTAGCGATTTAGTTAATTTTATAAAGAGCATACATCCGGGTTTTTATATTGATTTCGCTTACGAATATAACTTCAATAGACCCCAGGATGGGTTAAATCAACTTAGGGTATTTGATGTTGAAGATAATGAGTTCAACCTTCATCTTTTCCAGCTTTCTTTTAGGAGGTTTCCAACAACTGAAGGAGGTCTTGTAAACCTAGTAGGGTTTGGAGCTAAACTTGATTTTGGTGAGGATGCAGACGTTATTGCAGCAAGCGGTCTTGGAGACCCAGACGATGAATTTGACCTTCAAGAAGCATATATACACATCCTTGCCCCCTTTGGAAATGGCATAGATATCTATGGGGGAAAGTTTGTAACCCTTGCAGGCGCTGAGGTCATAGAGAGTAAGGATGACTATAACTATTCACGCTCGTTTCTATTTGGGTTTGCTATACCCTTTACACATACAGGGATAAGGATTCATTATCCAGTTGCTCCTTTTGATTTCATCATTGGACTAAACAATGGATGGGACACAGTTGATGATGTTAACGATGGTAAGACGATCGAATCGAGAGTGGGACTAAACTTTGAGAAGTTTTCTATAGGCGTTGTGGGATACTTTGGACCAGAAGAACAAAATGTAGACGGGGAATGGCGTGAACTTATTGACATTGTTGCTACATTTGCTCCAATAGAGAACCTGGCTCTTATTGCAAACCTTGACTTTGGTTGGCAGCAGGATGCAAATTTTGATCTTGACGGAGACGGAATAACTGATGTAGAGGAGAATGTATTTTGGTGGGGAGTTGCAGGCTACATCGTCTATGACCTTAATGAAATAGTTAGATTAGTATTAAGGGGTGAATACTTCGATGACCAAGATGGGTTCAGAACTGGAACAGCGCAGCAGCTCTGGGAGTTAACACCGACTCTTCAATTAAGGCCTTTTGCTAAGTATTCTCCATTCGATAATTTACTTCTACGTCTAGAGTACCGTCATGATCAGTCTGACGAAGGTGTATTTGAAGATAACGATGGGAATTTTAAGAAGACTCAGGACACAGTTGCCTTAGAGCTTCTCTATTATTTCACTTTATAGAATTATTAAAGCCCCATCGTCTCTCAGTACCTCCCTTTGGCAGGACAGCATACGCCTCGTCGGCTGTCCTGCTATACCTTTTGTCAAAAGAGAATTAACAAAATGAGTACCTTTTTGTTCTCTTCAGAAAACTAATAATTCCTAAAAATTATAATCCTAATTTAATAATGTTAAGGTAATATTCATCTAAGGCTTAAAAGCATAAAGATATTTGACAATCCCTGTTTGATCTGAATTATCTGAGAAAATAAAGAGAGGAGTATTCTAATTTGAGTGGAAACGAATCCATACTGTGCATGACTGTCATTGCAATTGCTGCAGGTATCGTGGCACAAAACGCAGTTGCCGGCAAGAAAATCGAGGAGCTATCTCTTCCTAACGGCGTGATTTCAGTTCTTATAATTCGTGGAAAATCTCGAACTCCAACCCTATCTAGAAGTAACATGCCTATCGAAAAAGGAGATAATATAACCATCTTAGATTTGAGTGACGGTTTGAAGGGCTTAGAAGGAGTAGGCTTTAGGGATTATACTCAAATAAATTTGTAACAGAGCTAACTAAAGATAAACCATGGGGTTGAATACAAAAGATTAAGGGCAATACTATTTGGTAGAGTTTGAAATAAAGGTTGTGTGACATGAGCCAGAGATTATTAATAGTTTCAAATAGACTTCCCGTAACTGTTGTGGAGAAGGAAGGCAAGTTGAGGTTTCAACAAAGTGTAGGGGGTCTAGTAACTGGTTTAAGTTCATATTTAGAATCGTCTAAGGGTACCTCTTTTAGTAGCTCCGAATATGTTTGGGTTGGATGGCCAGGCATTACGGTTAGCGATAAAATGAAGCTAGAGCTTAAAGAAAGGGTGTCCTCCGAATATCAAGCCTATCCTGTTTTCCTCTCTGAGAGGGTTATGGAAAAGTTTTACTATGGATTTTGTAATAAAACCATTTGGCCTCTATTTCACTATTTTCCCTCTTACGTTGTCTATAATGAGGATTATTGGATTAACTATAAAGACGTAAATGAAACCTTCTCGGATGCGATCATGGAGGTTATAAAACCGGAGGATATAGTTTGGATACATGACTACCATCTTATGCTTCTTCCTAAACTTCTAAGAGAGAGGATTCCTGATGTCGCAATAGGCTTTTTTCTCCATATTCCTTTCCCATCCTCCGAAATATTTCGTCTTCTTCCTAGCAAATGGCGTACAGATATTTTGAATGGGCTTTTAGGAGCTGATTTAATTGGTTTTCACACCCACGATTACTCACAATATTTCTTAAGGTGTGTGCTTCGTATCATAGGTTATGAGCATGACTTGGGAAAGATTATTGTACAAAATCGTATTGTGAAGGTTGACACCTTTCCAATGGGCATAGATTTTGAGAGATTTTACAACGCTTCGAGTAGCCCAAGGATACAAAAGGAAAGAGGCAAGCTTAAGAAAACTTTGAAAGATCGTAAAATCATACTCTCGATAGATCGACTCGACTATGCAAAGGGTATCGCTAACCGCTTACTAAGTTTTGAGTTATTCCTTGAGAGAAATCCAGAGTGGCATAAAAAAGTAACGCTCTTTCTAGTAGTTGTTCCTTCTCGTATCGGTGTAGAACGTTATGCGGAGATGAAAAATAAAATAGACGAGCTTGTTGGAAGAATTAATGGGCGATTTAGTAGCGGCGGATGGGCACCGATATTTTACCAATACAGGTTTTTATCTTTTGAGCCATTGGTTGCTTTATACACCGTTAGCGATGTTGCTTTAATTACGCCATTAAGGGACGGCATGAACCTAATTGCAAAAGAATACCTCGCTTCTAGAACAGATAAAACGGGAATTTTGATCCTTAGCGAAATGGCGGGTGCTTCAAAGGAACTTGGTGAGGCAATAATCTTGAATCCAAACGATATAGAAGAAATGGCAGAAGCCTTAAAGGAAGCATTGGGAATGAACCGGGATGAGCAGATCAGACGTAATCAGGTTATGCAGGATCGATTGCGAAATTATGATGTAATTCGTTGGGCAGAAGATTTCATTCAACAATTATTCTATATCAGGGAAGAGAAAAAGAGATTCAATGTTAAGCTATTAAATCCTTTCACAAAAAGACAGCTCTTGAAAGACTTTGTGAAAGCTGAAAGGAAGCTAATCTTTTTTGATTACGATGGAACACTTGTTGGATTTGCAGAGCACCCAGATAAGGCAAAGCCGGATAATGAACTTGTAAAGCTTCTCAATTACATTTCCGAAAAACCTAACACAGATGTAGTTCTAATAAGTGGTCGTGATAGAAAAACGCTTCAGAACTGGTTTGGTAAACTAAATATAGGTTTAGTTGCGGAGCATGGAGTATTGATAAAGGAAAAGAACGGGGACTGGCAGTTAATCAAACCTTTAAAAGCTGATTGGATGCCATTATTACTACCAATACTTAAAATGTATGAAGATAGACTTCCTGGTTCATTTATTGAGGAGAAAGAGTTTTCTATAGTTTGGCATTATCGAAGCTCAGATCCCGAACACGCTTCTGTACGGGTAAAAGAACTCACGGATGATTTAATTCATTTTACCGCTAATATAGATGTTCAAATACTACAAGGAAGTAATGTGGTAGAAATTAGAAATGCCGGTGTTAACAAAGCTACTGCTGGGATGTATTTCCTTTCGAAAGATAGATTTGATTTTATATTAGCAGTAGGTGATGATTTGACTGACGAGGATCTATTTAAAGTACTCCCGCAAGAAGCGTATTCAATCAAAATTGGAATATCTCCATCCTATGCAAAGTATAATCTTCGTGACCATATGGAGGTACGAAAACTAATTGAGGAGATTATAAGATGAATACCTCTTTTCATTTTTATACACAAATGCATCTTATTGAATTGCTTAGAATTAAGGCTAAAAATCCAGTTGAAATCTTAGAGGGGTTAAAAAAGGTTCCTACCTCTTCTATCTATTATCATACGCACAGGTTTTTACAACAACATCACTATCTATCTCCCGAGCCACCAAACGATTTTGCCTACTGGATAACAGAAGTTCTCGGTTTAGAGGAGTTAGGAGAATCGCTTGCTGGTGTGGATACTGTTAGCTTTAAAAATTTAGAGGAATTGAGGGCGGAATATATCAAGATTTTGACTAACTATATATCAAAGGGAAAACACATTATTGATTGTGAAGATGGGGAGGAGTTTTACTTTATGGGTTGTAAGACATTTGTTTTACCAACACCTTATTTTGCTCATAATTTGAAAGAATTTATCGAAATATTGAATAAAATAAGCATAAACTCGCTTTATTTTCACATGTTTGAAGCGCGGATGAGACTAAAGAGGGATGAGAATGATTTTGCAAATTGGTTTAGGAACATGGGAGAAAAGAAACTTGCTAAGGATCTCTTAAGATTAGACCCATACAATGTGACATTGGAGGGTTTAAGGGAGGATATAATTAATCTGGTGAGGAAATATGCTAAACATTAATGATTATGCTGTTATAGTAGGCCAAGATATAATAGATGAATTACATATTTTAGGGCAGAAACTCCAAGAAAAAACCGTTCAAAATATCAATTCGACCGCTGTAGGCGGGGGGGTGGCCGAGATTCTCACAAGGATGGTTCCCCTCCTAAGACAGCTTGGGGTTAATGCAAGATGGGATGTCATGAAGGGGAATGAGAAATTCTTTAACATCACAAAAAAGTTTCATAACGCCTTGCACGGTGTGAATGAAGACATATCTTCTGATGATTTAAGATACTTCTTGGAAGTAAATCGGGAAAATGCCGAAGAGATCAACTCTTTTGATGACATAGTATTCATCCATGACCCGCAACCGATTGCTCTCATTGAGAAGAAAAAGGATATTGGAAAAAAATGGGTATGGAGGTGCCATATAGATTTCACGGATCCTCAACCAGACATTATGAATTTCTTGAAGTCGTATATTGAAAAATACGACAGTGCCGTATTTTCTGCCCCAGCATTTTCAAAAGATATCAGCATTCCACAGATTCTCATCTCTCCCTCAATAGACCCATTAAGCGATAAGAATAAAGAGCTAATGCCAGAAATGGTTGACTCCGTGCTTGTACGTCTTGGGATTGATAAGGATAGACCCATTGTTACTCAAATCTCCCGTTTTGATTATTTAAAAGATCCATTAGGTGTGATAGAGGTGTATAAGAAGGTTAAAAAATACATAGACATTCAACTTGTTCTTGCTGGTGGTGGTGCTACTGACGATCCGGAGGGCATGAAGGTTCTTGAAGGGGTAAGATCAAAGGCGGCTGACGATAGAGATATACACGTTATCCTTCTTCCTCCGTCAAGCGATATAGAAATTAATGCACTACAAAGGGCTTCAACAGTAATTTTACAAAAATCATTAAAAGAGGGTTTTGGATTAACAGTGTCTGAGGCGTTATGGAAAGCGAAGCCAGTTATAGCATCTGCAGTAGGTGGTATTCCACTTCAAATAAAGCATAAGTATTCGGGTATACTCTCCCACTCAATTGATGGAACCTCTCATTATTTAAAACAGCTCCTCAATGAGCCGGAGTATGCACAAAAACTTGGCATAAATGGTAAAGAACATATAAAAAACAACTTTCTTATAACAAGGCATATTCGTGATTACCTACTTCTATTCATCTCATTGTATCATGAAGAGGATGTGATTTATCTTTAGATGATTAATTGACCAACTTAAGCTAGCCAACTATATAGAGTTTTTAGCCCTATTGAATATTGAGGGATTTGTTACGAGGGGTTAGCCTAGGGATCAGATTGACATCTCACAAAATAATTGATACAGGCTTATCTAGTTTTCACAAAGGAGGTGGAAAGCTATGCGAAACAAAATCTATTTTCTTACCCTGATAGCATTACTGATACTAGTTGTCATTAAAGCCGAAGGCGAAGATAAACTCACGTTATGGGAGGTGTATAATCAGCACATAAGACCAAAGAAGTTTGTAGACCTAACCCATGCTTTCTATCCAGGGGTACCTCACTGGAAGGGATTTCCTGATGAAAAAAGGGAGACGCTCTTCTGGTATGAACCAGGGGTTGGCAAATTGGGCTCTGGTTTTTTTGCCGAATCATTCCAGCATGTTGGTCAGTGGGGAACCCACGTTGACCCGCCGGCTCATTTCATTAAGGGTTTTAGAACCGTTGATGAAATTGATCCAAAAGAAATGGTAATGCCTCTTGTTGTAATTGATGTGCATGAGAAAGTGGAGAAGAACCCTGACTACCAAATCACTATGGAAGACATCAAAGAATGGGAGAAAAAATATGGTTCCATTCCTCAAGGTTCATTTGTTGCGATGAGGACAGATTGGTCAAAAAGATGGCCCAGCCAGGATGCGATGCAAATTAAAGATAAAAATGGAATCTCTCACTATCCCGGATGGAGTATGGAAGTTCTAAAATATCTCTTTGAACAAAGGAAGGTCACAGCAATTGGGCATGAGCCTACGGATACCGACCCCGGTGTTGCCACAAGCAAAGATGACTATTCTCTTGAAACCTACGTGCTCTCTACAAATCACTATCAGATTGAGATCCTTGCTAATCTAGATCAGGTTCCGGAAGCAGGGGCACTAGTGATTGTTAGCTTTCCAAAACCGAAAGGAGGCTCGGGTTTTCCCGCGAGGGTATTTGCGATCTTACCGTAATTACGTGATTACGTATTTAAAAACATAGCCACAGAGCTCACAGAGAAAAAAATATTTTTGTTTTTCTTCCTCTGTGTTCTCTGTGGCAAGTCTTCTATCCCGTAATCGATAAGCCTCCTTGTGCACCTTGAATTACAAGGCTAAAATAACTAGGTATGAAATCATTTGAGGAAGCCCTAGGTGAGCTTAAGGTCATTATCGAAAAACTCGAGGGTGGGAATCTCCCATTAGAAGAATCGTTGACACTTTTTGAAAAGGGGACGGGGCTTATAATCCTCTGTCATAAGAAACTTAACGAGGTTGAAAAAAGGATCGAGATTTTAGCAGAAAGCCAAAACGGAGAGGTTACGCGGAAGGAATTCGATTTAGAAGAATAGTTTTATGAGACCAGGCATTCAACCCTATCTTTTAGGCCTAAAAGAAATAATAGACAAGAAGTTACTTGAGCTTCTTCCAAATTCTTCTGACTCATTAAGTAAGTTAGAGGAATCTATGCGTTATAGTATCTTGGCAGGTGGTAAAAGGTTAAGACCCATTCTTTGCATATCCGCCTCAGAAGCGGTAGGCGGGTCATTAGACAAGGCACTTCAAATAGCATGTGCGATTGAGATGATACATACATATTCATTAATCCACGACGACCTTCCTTCAATGGATGACGATCTTCTAAGGCGAGGAATACCGACAAATCATAGTGTCTTCGGAGAGGCATTAGCAATTCTTGCGGGCGATGCTTTATTAACAGATGCATTTTCATTAATTGCTAGGGAAGGGATTTCAAACGTAATATCTCCTACGGTAGTTGTTGAGATTATACGAGATATTTCGAAGGCTGCGGGCTCTCAAGGAATGGTAAGCGGCCAGGCCTTTGATCTTGCACTTGAGGGAAAGGAAGTGAGTGTTGAGCTTATAGAGAAAGTGCACTCCCTTAAAACTGGGGCTTTGATTGAGGCATCCGTTACATCCGGTGCAAGGGTTGGTGGAGCAAATGAGGATCAACTTTTACAACTCAAGTGTTACGCAAAATATCTCGGACTCGCTTTTCAAATTATAGATGATGTTCTTGATATCGAAGGGGGAACCGAAATAGGAAAGAGCAGAGGAGCAGATGCCCGTAAGAATAAGGCAACTTACCCTGCATTAGTCGGGGTTGAAAGAGCAAGAAAGATGGCACTTGAGCTCACTGAGAAAGCTCTTCTTGCATTAAAAGATTTTGATGACAAGGCAGGTCCTCTAAGGGACCTGGCCTTTTATCTTGGTGGTAGAAAGTATTAAAAATAAAGAAAGAATTGATTTACTCTTGGTAAAAAAGGGTTTAGCACCTACCAGAACTCGTGCACGCACTCTTATCATGGCTGGAGTAGTTTTTGTTGACAGTACTCGAGTGGATAAAGCGGGAATAATTGTAAAAGAGGACGCAGAAATTTTAGTTAAACACTCTACTCTAGGGTATGTAAGCCGTGGCGGAATTAAACTAGAAGCAGCTCTTAAAGAATTCAGGATCGATGTGGTTGATAAAGTCGTGCTAGATATTGGAGCTTCTACAGGTGGATTTACAGATTGCCTTCTTAAACACGGGGCAAAAAAGGTCTATGCAGTTGATGTTGGATACGGTCAATTGGATTGGAAACTAAGACAAGATCCCAGGGTAGTAGTTAAGGAAAGAATTAATGCCAGATATTTGAAATCCGAAGATATAGGTGAACTAGTTGATGTTTGTACAATTGATGTTTCATTTATTTCCTTAACCAAGGTTATCCCACCTGTCTCGAAAATACTTAAACCGAGCGGGATTCTTATAGCTTTGATAAAACCACAGTTTGAGGTAGGGAAGGGTGAGGTAGGGAAAGGTGGGATTGTAAGAGATGAAAAGAAGCACAGGGAAGTAGTTAGTAGAATCATTAATTTTCTAGAGGAATTAAATTTTAGGATCCTCGGTGTTATTACCTCTCCTATACTTGGTGCGGATGGAAATAAGGAATTTCTTATTGTGGGGGTTTTACTGTAGGGGCAATTTATGCATAGCCCCTACTTCTTCCCCCAATCAGAGAGAAACCTTTCAAGTCCGACATCTGTTAGAGGGTGTTTAACAAGTTGCTTAAACACTTTGTAAGGCATTGTGGCTATATGAGCACCAGCTCTTGCGGCCTCGACTACATGAATCGGGTGGCGAATGCTTGCGACTAGAACTTGGGTGGAGTAGCCATAATTTTTATAAATTCCAAGAATGTCTCTTACTATATCCATTCCTATATTTGAGACATCATCAAGCCTTCCAACAAATGGGCTTACATAAGCCGCGCCGGCTTTTGCTGCGAGTAGCGCCTGCGAGGGTGAAAAGACAAGAGTAACATTTACTTTAATTCCTTCTTCAGATACCTTTTTCGTTGCTCTAATTCCATCTTCCGTTAGAGGCATTTTTACTACAACATGAGGGTGAATCCGAGCGAGCTCCCTTGCTTCTTCAAGCATTCTTTCTATGTCTGTGCTTATTACTTCCGCACTTACAGGGCCTTTTACTATCTCGCATATCTCTCTTATAAGTTCCTTGAATCCTTTCTGCTCACCCTCTTTTGCTACAAGTGTTGGATTTGTTGTAACTCCATCTAGGACTCCAAGACTCGAAGCGTCTCTTATTTCATCTAAGTTGCCAGTATCAAGAAAGAATTTCATTGCCGGACCTCCGATTCTAAATGGACTATACCATAGTTTGATTCGGTAGTGAAGCGTATTATCCCTAGTTTCTGTAGGGGCACGTTGCAACGTGCCCCTACAAAACAAATTTGACAAAATCCCAATTACCAGAAAACTATTTTCCTAATTTAATATCGAGGGGTAGTTTATGGCTAAAAGAATCCGTTCGGCTATAAAGAAGCATCGTCAGAGTTTAAAAAGAAGGGTTAGAAATGTGCACATGCTTTCTCTTCTAAAAACCCTAGTAAAAGGGGTTAATAACGCTATTGATGTGAAGGATCTAACAAAATCACTTAAAGCCTTAAAGATAGCCGAAGTAACATTTAAAAAGGCTGCTTCAAAAGGGATGATTCATAAACGAACTGCTTCAAGGAATGTCTCGAGGCTTTCAAAGAAGGTTTATGAGTTATCTAAGAAGATGACACAACCCAAAACTTAAGAGTACCTGCTTAAACTAGCTACAAAGTTCCAAAATGAACTTTGTGAGAGTAAGATTTTTTGGTATATAAGCTGTCTTTAAAGTCCTATCACAGTCATAAAGAGCTTGATTTATCCTTTTAATATCATTATAGGAAAAGTTTTTTGCCTCTTGCCGAATGTAATAAAATGCACCTGACGAGGTTCTAAGCTGTTTTAGGATCTCGTCCTGTGGTACATTTTTATCAATGAGCTCTTTTGCTTTCCAAATTGATCTAAGTCGCCAACTAATTTTATTTAAAATAACAAGTGGTTCCTCTTTTGTCGCTTCAAGATCTAAAAGAACCTTCAGTGCCTTTTTCTTATTTTTTTCGCCAATTGCGTTTATAAGTTGAAATAAGTCTTCAAATTTCTCTTTTTCAGTAAGCTTCTCTACATCTTCAGCCCCTATTTTAATTCTGTTACCTACAAATAGAGCGAGTTTTTGAAGCTCTCTATGAATGTCTTGTAGTTTGTCCCCAACTAATGAGATTAGAGTTTCAACTGCCTCTTTTGTAATCTCACATCCGAGTTTTTTCGCTTCTAGTATTATTTGCTTAGAAATGTCCTTTGTATCTAGAGCGAAATCTACATAAACAACACCCTTTTTATTTTCTAAAGAGAGATCCTTCTCTTCTTCAGCTATCAGAACAAGACAGGTAGATGGAGAAGGAGATGAAATGTAAGAATCTAGGTATCCAAGCTCACTATCAGAAAATCTATCGGCGTTCTTTACAACGACTAGCCTCATTCGTGAGAGCATGGGATAAGTTTTGGCTGTCTCAACAATCTCTCTAGCTGAGTTTGAGTCGCTGTAAAAAAGCGAAAAGTTAAAATCTGAAGAAGCCCCGACCGTGATTTTCTTTAACTCTGATATTGCTTCATCCATCAGATATGCTTGGTTACCAGAAAAGATGTATACCGGACTAATTTCGTTCCTTGAGAACCTTTTATAAAGCTCTGTGTAGTTGATTTTATATGAGCGGGTTTTTTTCATATTATTCGTAAAGATTATATTTAAATTTTAGTGTAACGTAAAGCAATAGGGGACACTTGTTATACCCGGATGCAGTTATCGGGTGTCCATATTTTTATTGGATTCCCAATAAAAACGTTTGGGAATGACAACCTTGAAAAAAGATAACGGAAAGGCTTGGAGTTAGTTATCAAGGCGAGTTATACTCAATGAGGTTATGGCTCTAGTTTCAGACAATCTTGTTGATTGGATGTACTTAGATCAGGTTGATTACTCTGAGTGTCTTTCTCTCCAAAGGGAGCTTCAGGAAAGGGTTAGTTTAAACAATCAATCTAAAGGTTTCCTTCTTCTTGTTCAGCATAATCCAGTTGTCACGATTGGAAGATTTGGAAAAACGAATAATATCTTACTTCCTGAAGATGAAATGAAGAAGCGCGAAATTGAGATTTGGAGGATTGAGCGTGGCGGTGATGTTACATTTCACGGTCCGGGTCAGCTAGTTGGTTATCCTATAATCAATTTAGAGTATTTTCAGCTAGGTGTTAAATCTTATGTCCAGCTCCTTGAAGAAACCCTGATCGCTTTACTTAAAGGGTTTGGTATAGAGGCAGGAAGAATTAAAGATCATCCCGGGGTGTGGGTTGGAAAAGAGAAGGTTGCAGCAATAGGGGTGTATGTAAAGGGCTCGATTACTATGCATGGATTTGCTTTAAATGTGAATATAGACCTTGATTATTTTTCACTAATAGTTCCTTGTGGGATCCCAAATATGGGTGTGACATCTATGAAAAAGATTCTGGGTGAAGAGATTCTGCTCAATCATGTAGCATCGGCCTTTGCTGAAGAATTTGGAAAAAGATTTCAAACAAGCATGATAAGGTGCCCATCTTTGGATTTATTGCTACATTAAGGAATCTCACTCGTGGATTTCAAGAGCGTTAAAAAAATACTTTATCTCAAAAGATGCTGACTCTGGTGAATCAGAACCATGAGCTATGTTTCTTTCTATATTTAAAGCAAAATCTTTTCTAATTGTTCCCATTGCTGCTTTTGCTGGGTCGGTAGCTCCCATTATTTCACGTACCCTGGAGATTGCATCTTTACCCTCGATCACCATTGGAACACAGGGACCAGAGGACATAAATTCAGTAAGGCTTGTGAAAAAGGGTTTACCCCTATGAATTGCATAAAACCCTTCAGCCTCCGCTTTTGAGAGTTTTACCATTTTAAGAGCAATTATTTTAAGTCCTTTCTTTTCGAATCTACCCAGAACTTCACCGATTAGATTTTTTGTGACTCCATCAGGCTTAACGATTGATAGTGTTCTTTCCAATTTA